>Ga0080004_1111316_pt1 | contig 12259 bp, 18 predicted proteins | sample WasSprMetagenome_FD_69207 | JGI IMG/M metagenome (GOLD analysis project Ga0080004, IMG submission 69207) | Sulfidic aquatic microbial communities from Washburn Spring, Yellowstone National Park, USA - WS (SPADES assembly) (version 2) | ecosystem: Environmental > Aquatic > Thermal springs > Hot... | reverse complement strand
TGTATAAAGAATTCCCCAAAAAGTTTACTTTTTCCATATTCATTTAGGGGATTAGGCTGATCTTCCTCCGTATAAAATCCTATCTTCGTCCCGTCAAACACATAATCGGTTGAGTAATGAAGTAGAAATGCTTTGGTTTCTGCACATGCAAAAATTAAATTAGCTACCCCAAAAGTATTTACTGCTATGGCTTCTGTGGGGAAAGATTCAGCCTTATCCACGAGATTGTAAGCAGCACAATTGATAACTATATCTGGTTTTATTTCTTTTATCACTTTAAAGACTTTGTTAGTATCTGAAATGTCAAGCTCTTCCTTCGTTAAAGCTGTAAATTCAAGCCCTCTATTTGTTAGCTCCTTTACAAACTCCTTTGCCAACTGTCCCTTTGCACCGGTTATGAGAAACTTAAGTCTTTTCATACCATAACTCCTTCAGAGATTAACCTCTTATACCATTCTACTGTAATTGTTGCGGGATCGTCTGGATCCAATTTTCCACTCTTTAAGGCTTCATAAACTTCTCTTGCTCCATCTTCAATGGTATAGTCTGGATGAAAATTTAAAACTTCCTTGATCTTGTTAAAATTTACTCTATAGCTCCTATGATCTGGGAATCCATACCATTCATAGTTAAATTCGACACCTATTGCATTGGCAACCCTTTGTGCTAACTCAAATATTTGAACATTTTGTTCATTTGAACCCACATTGAAAATTTCTCCATTTACTTTTTCGTCATCCGCTTTTATAGCAAGATAGATAGCTTTGCAAACATCCATTACATGCACAAAAGGTCTATACTGCGTTCCATCCCTTAATATGGGAATTTTCCCATTTTTAAAAAAACCCCTAACCATACCGTTTATAGCTAAATCAAATCTCATTCTTGGAGAATAACCATAAACAGTAGCAAATCTTAAAATAACCACACAGTAGCTTTCATCAGCTAATCTTTTAATATCAACTTCAGCTTTATAGTTTGCTTTAGCATATGTGGTTAAGGGATTTACTGGTGAGGTCTCAGAAACAACTTCCTCTTGAAAACCATACACACTACAAGATGAAGGAAAAATATATCTTTTTACTCCCATAAATTTGGCAAGAGTTGCTACTCTAAAACGTCCTAAATAATTTATAGACCAAGTCTTTACTGGATCAAGTTCACCAGTAGGATCATTTGATAAAGCAGCAAGATCTATTACAACCTCCACATCTTTAAGTATTTCTGGATCAAAAAATCTTATATCTTCTTCAATAAATTCTATTTGAGAATTTTTTAATACACTTTGAAGTCTTTCTTTTCCAAAGAAAAATCTATCTAAAGCTTTTATTTTATAACCTTTATCTTGTAAATAATCAACAAGTTTACATCCAATATATCCGCCAGCTCCAGTAATAAGAACTGTCTTCATTTTTCTTCCTCCATATAATAAAAATTTATTTTATCTTCAACCTCTTTTAAGTAAGGAGCGTTTTTGTCTTTTTCTGAAAGTATAGGATTAGTAATTGGCCAATCTATGCCTATATCTGGATCATCCCAACGTATTGACATATCATGCTCAGGAGAGTAGTATTCATCTACTTTATAAAGAATTTCTGTATTAGGCACAAGGGTTAAAACTCCATGAGCAAAACCCTTTGGAACTACTATCTGCCTTTTGTTATATTCACTAAGTATTACACCAATCCATTTTAAATAAGTTGGACTTCCCTTTCTTAAATCAACCACTACATCGTAAATAGCACCCTTAAGACATCTTACTACCTTTGTTTGAGCTTTAGGATTTAATTGAAAATGAAGCCCTCTTAAAACTCCAGCATGAACACTAAGAGAATGATTATCTTGAACAAAATTAAAATATAAACCAAGCTCCTCAAAATCTCTTTTATTATAGCTTTCCATAAAAAATCCTCTATGGTCTTCAAATACAGTAGGTTCAAGTATGTAGACATCTTTTAAAGGAGTTTCAATCTTTCTAAATTTCCCCATCTTTAATCTCCTTTAAAAATTTTTAGCAATATATTCTTTAACAATATATCTTGCAAAAGGAAAACTTGCTGTAAAAGCTGGAGAAACAGCATTTAAAATGTGAACACTGTATTTATCTCCTTCTACCACGAAGTCTTGTATTAAGGTTAAACTTCTTTTATCAATAAGTTGTGCTCTTATACCAGGTTTACCCCATTTAAATAAGTCAGCTGAAGGAATATTATACACAAGCATTTTAGCCTGTTCAATTAAATAGCTTTTACTATACTTTTTCATCTCTTCTATTGCAAGCCTTCTAAACTCAGCTTTTTTGATAAACATTAAAGCATTCCACTTTATAGTTTCTAACAACTCTTTAAAATTAAAGTTATTAAATCTTTCATAATTCTCTCTCCAAAAAGCTGGCATAGCAGTTGGTCCTATTTTTATTTTCCCATCTACCCGAACAGTAAAATGCACTCCTAAAAAGGGGAAACGAATATCTGGCACAGGATAAATGTTTCTTTTTATAAACTGATCATTCCCTTTATATTCTAAATAAATTCCTTTGAAAGGAACTAATTCATAATCTTTTGAAAAACCAAAGTCTTTAGCAATTTTATCTGCATACAAACCCGCACAATTGATAATTTTTTCAGCTTTAAAAATTTTACCACCTGCTATTACTCCAAGGTCATCACTTAACTTTTTCTTATAAGGGCTATTAAAGAAAATTTTTATTTCTTTTTCTCTTAATTTTCTTTCTAAAGCTTTTAAAACCTCTAAAGGATCAACCGTAGCAGTGTTAGGACTTAAAAGGGCATATTTATAGGTTTTAGCGTTAGGCTCTAAATCTTTAAGCTCCTTTTCTGTTATTATATAAAGTTCTACTCCATTTATGTCTCCCCTTCTTTTAAGTTCAAAAAGAATTTCAAGCTCCCTTTCATTTTTTGCTACTACTATTTTCCCACATTTATTAAGTCTTAGACCCTTTTCTTCACAAAATTCTTTAAGTTCTTGATTTCCTTGCCTTGTAAATTTTGCTTTTAATGAATCAGGAGTATAATAAAATCCTGCATGTAAAACTCCGCTATTTCTTCCACTGGCATGAGCTCCAAGACTGGTTTCTTTTTCTATAATACATATTTCCTTTTCTGGATAAACCTCTCTTAATGCCTTAGCTATAGCAAGTCCAATAATGCCAGTTCCAATAATTAAAAAATCAGTTTTTATAATTTCCCCCATTTAATTCCTCTCAAAAACCTTCGGCTTAACAAGCACTACCTCCGAAATCTCAAGTTTTATAAATTCAAAAGGCATTGAATTTAATCCTCACCTCATGCCAAACTGCCTCAGGAATAATAATATTTCCATAAAGTTGATGAAGAATATCAAGCTTGCTAATTCTTGCTAAATTGATCAGTGGAGAAGAATTACTAACAATGATCATATTCGTCCAAGTTCTCGTAACGTAGCAAGGTCTTCCTGATAATCTTCAAGAGTATAATGAATAGGAATGCCTCTAATACCCAACAATTGCTGAAAAGTCCAAATATCTACTCCAGCAATTTCATAAGCCTTACCCAATGAGAGCTTCCCAAGTTGATATAGATGAATAGCTAACTCTTGCTTAATTTCTTCTGGTGCCATACGGGTAGCTAAAAGAACTTCCCGTGGTATTTCAATCGAAATTTTTTCTGGCATATCCTAACCCCCTAAACTAAATTATCGTATATTTTTATAGTTTCATAGTAATAGTTAATTCTGCGACTAATTTCTTAGTTTTTGTATTATTTGACACCTTACTTCATCTATATATTTTATCAACTCGGGGAAGATGTGTTTTCTTGCTTGCCATATTTCTATCCCAATTATTTCATCATTTTCGCCAATTTCTACAAAAACATCTTCTCCAATCTCAACAGTATCTTTAACAGGACCTTCAGCTGATAAAATGTAAAGATTATCTCCATCCTTATCATATCTTACTTCTATTTTATTTTTACCCATCTTCTCCTCTCTTTTAGTTATAATATCTGTTTTAAATGTATCAATTAAAGTTATAATTCTTTGCATATTCTCAGAAACTACAATTATCAATTTATGTCCTGTTCTTAAAGTTCTATCTCCTACAACTATTATATTACCTATTTCTGCATCTAAAAGATTTTCTTCAGGGAATTTTATAATCTGCATGACTTCTTGCTCTCCAATCCCTCTCTCTTTTAGTTTTAAATAAGCATGTTTTTGTAAATTCTATCTCCATACGTAAATTTTTGACCATTAGCTACAATTCCCTATCTATTCTCTACTCCTCAATCAATCTCAACAAATACTTCCCATATTCAGTTTTACCCAAGGGCTTTGCTAATCTTATCAAGGCTTCTCTATCAATCCAGCCGTTTCTGTAAGCAATCTCTTCTATACATCCAATCATGAGCCCGGTTCGCTTTTCAATCGTCGCTACAAACTCCCCTGCCTCTAAAAAACTATCATGAGTTCCTGCATCAAACCATGCAAAACCTCTTCCAAGTAGCTTTACCTTTAAGCTCCCCTCTTTTAGATACTCTTCAAGCACAGAGGTTATCTCATACTCTCCCCTTTTTGAAGGCTTAACTCTTTTTGCCACTTCAGATGCCCTCTCATCAAAAAAGTAAACCCCTATCACCGCATAGTTAGATTTTGGCTTTTTTGGCTTTTCTTCAATTGAAAGAACTCTACCAGAGGTATCAAACTCAACTACACCAAACCTTTCAGGGTCTGGCACTGTATAACCAAAGCAAAAAGCCCCACCCTGGGCTAAAACCTCATTTAAAGCTTCTTCTAAAACTAATGGCAAACTATGTCCAAAAACTACGTTATCCCCAAGGAGATAGAAAACACTGCTTTCATCTAAAAACTTCTTAGCAAGGATTAACCCCTCAGCCAACCCCCTCGGCTTCTCCTGAATAATATAAGAAATTCTTATCCCTAAATGTGAACCATCACCAAAAAGCTTTTCAAAGCTTTCTCTATCCTGAGGATTAACAACAAAGGCTATATCCCTAATCTTTAAAAGCATAGCTAAAGAGAGGGGATAATAGATCATAGGTTTATTGTAGATAGGAAGAAGGTGCTTATTTACAACTTGGGTAACCGGATAAAGCCTTGTCCCTGAACCCCCTGCAAGTATAACTGCTTTAATTTGAGAGTTCATGTCTTCACTCATTAAAATTTCCTTTATTATATCAAACTATTATGATTTCTCCAAGTATCTAAGGGTTGTACCAACCTAATTTTTTTAAAATTCTCTTATTTATCTCTTTCCTTTCCTTATCGAAAAACCAGCCGTATTTATTAAAGTATTTAATGGCACTTTTGATATGGTAATAAAGAAGTTTTAAGCTTTTGTAAGAGCCTTTACCATATTCATGATAAACATGAACATAGGGATAATAAATCGTTTTAGCAGCCCTATGTATTCTACGAGATAAATCGGTATCCTCAAGATACATAAAAAACCTCTCATCAAAAAGTCCTACTTTTTTAAGGACTTCAGTCCTTATGAACATAAAACATCCAGATAAATAAGGAACTTCCATAATTTTATCATACCCAGTAAATCTAAGCTCATATATTTCATTTCTTTTTTCTACAATTTTTTTGAGAGGACCAAAATTTAAGAATCTTCTTCCAAATAAATCTAAAGGTGTAGGTAAAAGTTTACATAAATACTGAATATTTCCATCAGGATACAAAACCTTCGGCATAACTAATCCAACGTCTTTATTTGCCTCCATAAAATTGTAAAGCTCTTCTAAAACACCTTTTTCAAAATAAACATCTGGATTTAAGACAAGATGGTATGGAATATTTTCTTCAATAGATTTTTTAAGTGCTATATTATGAGCCTTTCCATAACCAAGATTAGCATTATTAAAAATGTATATTATTCTGCTATCAAGATTTGCTAAACAACTCAATACGTCTGTTGGCGAATTATCAATTAGATAAAGCTTGTTAATTAAAGTTGAATTTATACAAGAATAAATTGCTTTTTCAACTAAATTCTTATCATTTTTAAAAAGAACGATTGATACATTAATGTTTTTCATCAAGTTTTCCTAATTTACCAATAAGTCCGTGGTAGAAGCCTTTAAGCGTATATTTAAAATTTAAAAAAATATCATTAGAAAGAACAGAGAATAAAAAAATATTTCTAAAAGTTTTTAAAAATAGGAGTGCTCTTCGATAAATATCTAAAACATTTAAATGTAAAGCTAAATAAATACCATTTCTAATAGTATAATAATGCCTTAAACAAGATTTTAAAGTAATATTTTTAGTGAAGAATTTTTTGGACTTTTCTCCATGAAAATGTTTCACTATTACATCAGCATTTCCAATTATTTTATATCCCTTCTTAACAGCTCGCCAACACCATTCCATATCTACCCAATCTATAAATAACTCTTCTTTCATCAATCCAATTTCTGGTATAAATTTAGCATTAATAATGGTGCCAGATGCAATTAATTGTAAAACCTCATGTTTACCTGCTTTAGGATAAATTTTTTTAAATCCAAACAATCCTTTTCTAACAAAAAATTGAACTTTACTTGTATGAGCATCTATAAATAGTGGTCCTGCAGCAGCCACTTTATCTTCCTTAAAACATTCAAGCATTTTTTCAACATAATCTAAAGGATAAATCGTATCCTGGTCAGAAAGCAATATATAATCTGCACCCTCTTCTAATGCTCGTTTTATCCCTACATTTTGAGCATAAGCTATCCCATAGTTATCATTCAAATATATAATTTCAATATTTGAGGTTTTTCTAAATCTCTCAAGTAATTCACATTTGCCAGGGGTATTATCTACAATAACTAATTTGCTTAGTTGATTTGCTAAACTTTCGATACATTTTTCTAAAATTTGCATATTAGGCTTATAAGTTACAATAATACCAAATACTTTACTCATTAAAATTATTCTTATATATGTTTATCAAATTCATAGGTTTAACAAATTTGTTGCTTTGTATAACGTATAAAATAAAAATAGAATCCCAAGCACTCTATTGTATCAGCCCAGTTATTGTAGTTTAAAAGTATTATATAAACTTTTGGATAAGTCATTTTTCAACTTTTACAAAAATTTTCTTTAAATCTTCTATAAATTTTTGAGGCTCATTTTTGATAACATTTCTATAATACTCAAAATCTTTGTATCTTTCTTCAAAATTTTCAAAACAATCTTTTATTTTCTCTATAATTTTTGGTATATTTTCATCTTTATCTTCAAATTTATATTCCTCTGGTATAGGAACATCCTCAAAAAATGCAGCTGAACCTCTTTTGCCTGTTATAACACAGCAACCTAATATGGCAGCTTCTCTTGGAATTCTATCTTTTCCAGGATGATTTCCAAAATCAATATATACTTTGGCTTTTTGTAGAGTTTTTATCACCTCGTCTCTACTCATGTTTATTAGTGGTACAAATTTTACATCTTTTGCTTTTTTTATAATCTTTTTGGTAAAAGAAAACCCTTTTTTAGGATTATATACTACTATATTTTCTTTTTTGGTTAAATCTGTTTGTGTTTTTAAAAAGTCTTCATTTAGATAGTCAGATAAATAATATTTTGGATTTAACTCTTTAAAATGCTCAAAAGCATAATATGATTGAAACATATAAAAATTTGCAAGCTTTAAAATCGGGTCTTTTTTATAATCATATTTATTTATAAGTTTACTTAAAACTTTCTGTGAAGTTATATCAAAGTTTAATAATGATTTACCAAATATGGTTCTCGATATCTTATTTATTGCTCTTTTAAAAAAATAATCTTTTTTTGACAATTTAGATAAATAATAATTATCTACACTCAACAACCAAATGCCCTTTCTAATATTTTTAAACTTTGCTAATTGTAGCATTCCACCTTTAACTTCTGGTACTATTAATATGTTTTTTTTATTATCATTTTCTATACTTATTTCTAATACATAGAGATTACCATATTTTTCATATTCTGGATGAACTGGTGATATAATTTTTTTATTATACCCATAATAATACATAATTGTATTAATCCTCATATCTTCTTTTAAATGATAACAAAGTTGATGTAATAATTCTGTACCACCAGTTGCGATATTTGCTGGACATGCAATATAAACTTTTGTCTCAGGATAAACTTCAATCATCTTACCCTTTCTTCAAATACCTCTAATGCCCTTTTTACTGCATCGTCCATGTCATAATATCTATATTCTGCAAGTCTACCTACAAGTATTAAATTTTCAAACTTCTCTGCCTCCTCCTTATATCGGTGATAAAGCTCTTCCGATTCTTTTGTCAATAACGGATAACATGGAATATCTGTATTAGACCTATAGGCTTTTGGGTACTCTTTTAAAATAGTAGTTTTTTCTGACTTTACTGGATTAATATGCTTGAACTCAGTTATTCTTGTAAATTCATAATCGTTTGGATAGTTAATAACTGGTGCTTCCTGACAATATTCTTGTTCTATCGTTTCAAATCTAAAGTCTAAACTCCTGTAAGGAAGAATTCCATATTTAAAATTGAATAGCTCATCTATCATACCAGTAAAGATCAATTTACCCTTAAACTCTTGTCCTAAGAAATAGATCTTTTTATTTTCAAAATCTATAGAAATTACCTCTTTGAAATCTGTATTTAGCATTATTTTTATGTTCGGATGATTAAGCATACGTTCAAACATTTTAGTATATCCTTCCTTGGGAACCCCTTGATATTTATCAGTAAAATATCTATTATCCCTGCTAATGTAAATGGGAACCCTTGCTGTTACCTGAGGGCTAATTTCTTCCGGCTTTAGCCCCCATTGTTTCATGGTGTAATTTCTATAAATTTTCTCATATACATAATTTGCTAAAAACTTCAAATCTTGATCTTCTTCTTTAAGAAGTTCAAGAACCGGAATTTTAGCTCCATAGCCATATCTCTCAATAAGCTTTACTTCTAACCTTTTAGCCAGTTCTTGAGGAAAAACCTCATAAATGCTATTAAAGTTAAAAGGTAGCGGGACCTTTTTGCCATCAACAAAAGCTAAAACTCTATGTTGATAATCTTGCCAATCTGTAAAGTTTGATAAATAATCAAATACCTCTTTGTAATCAGTATGAAAAATATGAGGTCCATACTTATGCACTATTATATTGTTTTCATCTTTATAGTCATAGCAGTTTCCACCAATATGATTTCTTTTTTCAATAATTAAAACTTTTTGATTCAATACATTTGCTATCCTTTCGGCGATCACAGCCCCTGAAAGACCTGAACCAACTACGATGTAGTTAAACAATTTTACCCTCTAAAATTTTAATTCCCTTACTCTTTAAATATATATACATAGATAACGTTACAAACATCTCTGAGATTAAAACAGAAATAGATATACCTATATGTTTTAGACTTGAGACCAAAATAAGCGCTAATACTAAATTTAAAAAACTTGCAGAAATAAGAATATTTGAAAATGCTTTTCTAAAATTTAAAGTTAGCATGGTTTGAATTCCAAAAATATTGCTCAATCCAATAATAAAGGGTAAAAACGCTAAAATTCTTAAAACAATTACAGATTCTGTATATTGAGATCCTAAAACTATTCTCACGATTAAATCAGCAAATATGAATATAATTAAAGATAAAACAAAGCTAAAACTACCTATTAAAAGCGTAACCTTTCTTAAGAATTTTATACCACATTCTTTTGATTCATACATTAGCTTACTTACATGTGGATAAATAGTTTGCGAAATAGGACCTAATAGTCCTTGAATAGCTTTTATAATTTTTTCAGCAGCAGAATAATATCCAACGATAGTATTATTTGTAAATAATCCCAAAATGAATGTGTTAGATATTGTATACAAACTTATAGCCACAGTTGAGATAAATATATACCATCCTTCTTTTAGTTGATATTTTACTCCTTCCCAACTTGGCATTTTAAATCCTATCCCAAAATCCTTAAATACAATCCATAAAGCTATAATTCCAGCAACGATAAATCCTAAGGAATTTAAAAGTGGAACTGATAAGTAATCTCCAGCTTTCCTTACAAATACAAAAATAGCAATGGTAAAAATAAGCTTAGCTAAGATGTTTAAAAAAGTAATATACTTCATCCTTTCCATTCCTTGAAAGAACCAAACAGGGAAAAGGACTTGTCCTAAAACCATGCCAAAAGTCAAGTAATATATTTCCCAATCCTGCCTAAATTTTTCAAATGTAAATATTATGGCAGACATTATACCTAAGGAAAGAAAGAAAAGGAAGAATTTTATAACCATCACGGAGCTAAAAATTTCCGAAACCTTCTCTTTATCTTCCCTATAAATAGCTATTTCCCTTGTTGCGGAAAGGTTAAAGCCATAGTCGGTTAAAATTACAAAATACCCGATAAAAGCCTGGGCAAAGGATATAAGCCCAAATTTCTCGGGTCCTAAAACTCTTACAAGATAAGGAAGGGTTATGAGGGGGAAAATATAGTTTGCAACCTGCAAAAAGGATAGGGAAAGGAAATTCTCAAAAAGCCTCCTTCTTGTCTCAGTAGCTAATAGATTTTTCAAAGGTGCCAAAAGGCTTGTCTTAGTTTTGTTCATCTAAAGACTTCATAATTTAAAAATTTTCTGGAGTTTTGCATTTATCTCATCTCTAAGAGTATCATCTATTTCGCCTATTTCTCCAACTATTAAATCTTTTAATACTGTAACAACTTTATCAAGCTTAATCAATCCGTTTTTAATCCTGTCTTCCCAAATGAAGGGTGCTCTTTTGTTAATAAAACATCTGTGTCAGAAATCTTTGTTGGTATTTTTGATGTGATAAATGCCAGAATTACATCATTCTCACTTTCATGAATTACTAAAGCTGGTCTTAATTTAGTTAAAGTTAACTCTGTAAATGGAAATGGTACAAGTACTATTTTGCCTTTCATTTGTAAAGCTTTTTCATATCAGAAATTGAATATAAAACTTCATCTTCAAAGAAATCTTTCATTGAAATTTCAAATAGCTTCATTATACCTCTTATTTCATTTTCAGCTTTAGATCGCTCATCACGTTCCAACAATTCTAAAAGCAAAGCTTTTATTTCTTGCAACTCTTTCTCTAACTTTGTTTCAAATCTCTTCATAGCTTTATCTCCTTTTTATTAAGTATGTCTTAGATTTGAACTAATTTTACCACAAAAACCAAAGCTTAGAATAGCTTGCTAAGGCCTGGGCAAAGGAGATGCATAAGGATTCTTTATCCTCAATCTGCCTTCTATTACTTGATCATCTTGCATATCCTCGGTAAAAAGTATCGAACATTTATTTTCTAATGCAGAAGCAATTATGAGACTATCCCAGTAGGAATACTTATAATCCTGAGCTATTTTTAAAGCTTTCTGAATGGTAAATTTGTTTATCAAAGAGACTTCAAACTTTTCCCAAAATCTATCTACTAACACTTCTAATTTATCATAGTTAATATTAAACTTTCTATTCATTATCCAAATAAATTCATTTATAACTTGAACACTAATAACAATACTGTAAGATTCTAAAATAGTAAAAGTTATATTTCTTTTGTCAAGCTCTGTTATTGAATATGCATAAATTAAAATATTTGTATCTATAAATACTTTAGCTGGCATGAATTTCTTCTCTGTTAAACTTCCATTTAGTTGTATCAACTTTAATTTGGTCTGCTAAAATTTCCTTTTCTATACCTTCTTTTAATCTAATTGTTATTTCCACTTCTTGACCTTTGAATTCTTCAGGAAGTTCAATAGTTAAAATTTTATCATCTATCTTCATCTCTTTCTTAATAATTAATATTGACATTGTTTTCCTCCTTCTTTAAATAATTGTTGTTTAATTTTTTTAATGCCAGTCTGATATTTTATGCTGTAACTCAACAGAGGTAAACTTATCAGCAAAATCCTCAAGCTCTTTTCTTAAGTCTTCTGGCAATTCTTTTATAATATCCTCAAGCCTCTTTCTCTCTTGCATCTCTATCGCCTCCTCTACAACTTAACTTTTTAAAATCTAAACCAAGATTATTTCTTTTTATCAATTTGTCTCCTCTTTTTTAAAGTTTCTTTAATAATTTCAACAGGAAGTAAAAATTGTAAATCTATATGTTCGGATGCGGAAAGGATTTCTATCCCTATCAATTTCCCAGACTCATCAACATCAAAGGTTATATCCTCATCTACCTCTTTACAAAAAACTTTTTTAGCTTTTCCCAATTTAATATAAAGGAGAT
>Ga0080004_1131336_pt1 | contig 12267 bp, 11 predicted proteins | sample WasSprMetagenome_FD_69207 | JGI IMG/M metagenome (GOLD analysis project Ga0080004, IMG submission 69207) | Sulfidic aquatic microbial communities from Washburn Spring, Yellowstone National Park, USA - WS (SPADES assembly) (version 2) | ecosystem: Environmental > Aquatic > Thermal springs > Hot... | reverse complement strand
TTTTTCTCCGCCTCTTGGGCCAGCCTTAGGGCCACGGCAAAAACACGCTTCGGTCTGTACACATGCTTCCCCCTCACCATGGCTCAGAGAACTACCCCAACCTCGGTTATTAGACAAGCCCGCGGGAGGTTGACATAGGAGAACTCCCAGTGTATACTTTACTTCGTGCGGAGAGATAAACCATCAAGCCCGATTGAGGTGGCTTTAAACCCCCGCCTGATGGCCAATCATCATCGGGCACTGGTGCTTCGCCTCCTTCGCCAAAAAGGCCCCATGTCTCGCGCTGATATAGCCAAGAATTTGGGGTTAGCCTCCTCTGTAGTCACACGACTGGTTCGAGAACTCCTTAATGAGGGATGCGTTATGGAGACCGAACAGGTGGAAACACCCATTGGACGTCGGCCGACTTTAATTTCGTTTAATCCTGATTTCGCCACTGCTATTGGGGCTCATATCCAACGAGACAAGCTTGAATGCGCGCTTATAAATATCGAGGGGCGAATCCTCGGCCGATGGGAAATGCCTTTGAGCCCGCCCCCTGATCCTGATCAGGTGATTTCGTCTCTATGTAAAGCCATTGTTGCTCTGCAACGTAACAACACTATTGGCGTAGGCATAGCGGTCTCCGGTCTGGTTGATGTCCGTACCGGCCATGAAGTGTTTTCACCTGTGCTGGGGTGGGAGAATATAGGAATCCGAAAAATAGTAGAAGAAAACTGTCATCTACCTGTTCGAGTAGAAAATGATGCTAATATTCTAGCCGTAGCTGAGCTGCTGTACGGTGTAGGGAAGAGTTACTCCAGTTTTGTGTGTTTAATGGTCGGGGAAGGGCTAGGTAGCGGCATAATCATTGAGGGACGAATCTACCGCGGAGCATTCGGCGGCGCTGGAGAAATTGGGCACACGACGGTTTCCTTTGAAGAGGACGCTCCCGTCTGCCGGTGTGGAGAGCGAGGGTGCCTTGAAGAGTTTTGTTCTAATAGAGCTTTAGACCGCGAAGCTCAGAGCTTGGGATATCCTGACTGGAAGGCGATGGCCACGGCCGCCCGTAGCGGCGATACTCAAGCAAAACAAATATTTCAGAGGTTTGGATACCTGTTAGGTTTGGGAATCAAAAACGTGGTCAACGTGGTTAACCCAGAAGCAGTAATCATTGGTGGGGAACTCATGGAGGCAAGCGACCTCTTTCTTCACGTGACCGAGGAAACTGTCCGCGCGCACACATTTCCTCGTGGGAAAATGGTGCCGCATGTGTTGGCATGGCAAGTAGGCCAAGCCGGTTTTTTGTTGGGAGCAGCCGGTTTGGTTGAGGAAGAGTTCCTAAGCTCCCCAATTTTGAAACAAGGAGGGTGGTGACTGTGGTTACGCGTGTCAGAATGCTGGGCTGTGTAAGTTTATGTGTAGGGCTAGCGGCAAGCGTAGGACTTGTCGGAATAGGGCAAGAGACCCCTGTGATAACTGCATGGAAAGCCACCGACCCAATAAAAATAGACGGCTCGCTTGAAGAGTGGAATACATCTTCTCCCATTAAAATTTCCCAAAATTCACAACTGATCCTTGGCAACTACCTTTGGGGTGGATCTTATGACCTTAGCGCAGTTGTTTACATCATGTGGGACGATGACCATCTTTATATTGGTGCTGAGGTGCAGGATGATGTGCCTTTCACAGCTAGGCCTGGTTTCAAACCTGATGATGCTGATAGCATAGGCATTTATATAAGTACTAATCCTAACGCCGACCCAAAGCGAACAAAATATGAACCTACGGATTTTCGGATCCTCCTCATGACCGATGGTTACGAGTTTTATACAGCTATAGATCGTGACATGATAACAAACCCCATGGGGATAGAAACCGCCGGAATGTATGGAGATGAGCAAGTAATCTCGGGCTTCGAAGCCGCTGTGACTGTTACAAAGCGAGGCTACATCTTGGAAGCAAAGATTCCCTTCGCCGCATTAAGCAACGAGAATCTGCCTAAGCTGGTGCCACAAGTCGGGCTAAAAATTAAATTTAACGTCGAATTAAACGACATAGATATGCCTTGTCCTGGGATTGGTGCGAAAACAATGGCTTGGGTCGGCTCAGCTGGTATTCGTAGCGACCCAAGCGAATGGGGCTTTTTGGTATTCAAAAGCGAAATGTAAAAGGATAAGGAGGGATAAATGATACGACAAATATTGACTTGCTTTGTTGCGCTTTTTGTAGCTGTTGTTTCAGCAGTTGGTGAAGAAGATATAGCAAGCGTGGTTACGAACACCGGGGCCGCCGGGGTGCTCAACATTTATCATTGGTGGACTGCGGGCGGGGAAAAAGAAGCCATTGAAGCAGCCATTGACGTGTTTCGAAGCCACTACCCCGATGTCCACGTAGTTTCCAACGCTATTCCCGGCGGAGCGGGTGGTGCTATGGTTATGAAGGTAAAGATTCTTATGGTTACGGGCAATGCTCCGGAGACTTTCCAGGCACACCCGGGGTATGAGATCCAACCTTACACGGATTCCAACCTCCTTTACCCTTTAAACGCCGTTTGGGAGTATGCCAATATTGCTGATCGGCTATTGCCGGGCATCGAGGAGCTTTGCCGCGTAGGGCTCGACTACTATGCAGTGCCTATCGGGATTCATAAGTGCAACGTGATTTGGTACAATAAACACCTATTCGAAGAGTGCGGAATAGTACCTCCCGAAGAGCCTGTGACATGGGAAGAGTTTTGGAATTTGTGTGAAGAACTCGCGGCCAAGCTTCCTCCTGGGAAATATGTGCTAGATCTCGGTGATCGTCAGGGTTGGACGGCAACCCATGTATTTGAAACGATCATGATGGGGGTAAGTCCTCAAATCTACGAAAATTTCATCAATGGTGTTGCCACTGTGGACGAAATCGCACAAATTCTTGGGATTTACAAAAAGTTCTTGAGTTATGTAGCCCCTGACCATACAGCACGTTTGTGGTACGAGACCGCTGGTGAAGTCTACGCAGGGAATGTTGCCATGTATCTACACGGAGACTGGATCAAGGCGTATTTCGCGTCCCGCGGTTGGGTGTACGGCCAGGACTACGGGGCTTTTTCCGCTCCAGGAACATCCGACAAGTTCGGGGTATGCATCGATACCTTTGTGGTACCAACATCTTCTTCAGGGCTGGAGAATGGTTTGCGTTGGGCTTACCTTTGTGCCACTCCTGAACTCCAAGAAATGTTTACCCTGCGGAAAGGATCTATTTCTCCCTACCAGGATTTTCCCACACACCTTTACGACAGGCTGACCCTTGCCTTTTACAACCAGCTTCTAGATCCCGATATTCTCGTCTATCCTAGCTTCACTCATGGTACAGCCTTGCCCTGGGAGGTTTTGATGGATTTGCATAGCAGGATCACCGACTTTACTACCAGCTCTGATCCCGATGTGATGCGTTATGCTCGTCTGATTGCCCAGTCTCTCAAAGAGGCTGGGATTCAGCCGCGTTGGAAAATTGTGCATTGACGAAGGGGGGATAATGGTACGCGTACTCGCCTTGATATTGCTTGGTTTTGCTGTTCTAGGGGTGGGTATGGAACAACCCTCAATAGAGGCCCGCTACAAGCCAATTCTTTTGGTTGACGGTTACCTTTTTCGAGATTTAAACGGAAACGGATATCTCGACATCTATGAAGATTGGCGCCGACCTGTGGATGAACGGGTTGAAAATCTGCTGTCTCAAATGACACTGGCTGAGAAAGTAGCTCAAATGATGCATCCCACATTCATTCCGCGACCTGATGGCTCGCCTCCTCCTTTTATGGAAAAGTGGATGCGGGATTTGCAGATTGGTTTTGTGCTTGTTCGTGATTTACCTAGTGCCCGCGCTGCGGCAGAATGCATGAACCGTCTACAGGAGTGGTGTGAACAGTCACGACTGGGCATCCCGGTGGTAGTCAGCATGGACTCTGTACATGGCCTAAGTTATGTCAACGGTGGGCTTGTTTATCCTCACAATCTTGGGCTAGCTGCTATCGGGGATCTCGAGCTTATACGAGCTCTTGTTGAAGCTTCCAGGCGAGAACATCTCGCCGTTGGTGTGCGGATGACTCTTTCTCCTAATGCCGACCTGGCTACCGAGCCCCGTTGGGGACGGGTATATGAGTGTCCAGGGGATGATCCCGTTTTTGCAGCGGAAGTGGTGCGGATCCAAGTGGAAACGTATCAGCATGGGGCATCCTTAAACCCTCAATCAGTGCTTGTTTGTGTAAAGCACTTTCCAGGGGCTGGCCCCCAAATGGAGGGCGTGGATATGGCCCCCATAGTGTCGACTGCCGAAACTCTTCCCCTGCATCTTCTCCCATTCAAAGTCGCGATCGACGCTGGGGCTGGCTCGGTTATGCCTTATTACAGCATCCCTCTCGCAATTGATACTATGGCTGCATTAGGGTCGCGCCGCACATTACAGGATTTTCTACGAGGCGAGTTGGGGTTTAAAGGCATCATTAACACCGACTGGGGGATGCAGTTCGGAATTCGGCAGGCAGGGATGTTTTGGGGGCGAGAAATCTCTAACGATGAGGCACTCATCATAGGTATTGACCAGGCCGAGGTCGATGTGGTAGGCGGCGCGTCCCCGCGGGATATTACCGACGTAGTGAAATTGGTTGGAAACGGACAAATAAGAATGGAAAGAATCGATGACGCGGTACGGAAAATCTTAAAGGCGAAATTCGAACTGGGAATATTCGAGAACCCCTATGTAGATCCGAATTATGCTGAGCAAATTGTTGGTTGCCCAGAGCACCAAGCTCTGTCGCTGGAGGCCGCACGACGTTCCCTTACTCTTGTGAAAAATGACGGTGTCCTGCCTCTGACTAATGTTTCTCGTATCTTGGTAGCGGGAGAGAGGGCCGGCGATGTCGATAGCCTAATAGGTGGATGGACTGCTAAGCAAGAGGCAGTGTCTCTGGTAGAGGCTATTCGGCAATTTGCAGGCACGAACTGTGAAGTTTTGTATGTACCCAATAACCCTGAGGAGGCCAAGACCGTAGCTTCGGAGTGTGACGTGGCAATTGTAGCTGTGGGGGAGCCGGCGTACATGCATAATCCCCCTTGGGGCGCAAGTTCTCTTGAGCTTACAGCTTCTCAACAAGAACTCCTACAGGCCATACACGAAACAGGAACCCCTATTGTGGTGGTTGTGCTCCTGGCGCGCCCATACATCCTCACCTGGTGCGCTGAGAATGCCGCAGCCATTCTTATAGCCTATCTTCCGGGGACGCAAGGTGGTCGTGCCATCGCTGAGGCTCTTTTTGGGGTGGTAAATCCTCAAGGACGTCTGCCTATCCAGTTGCCTCGTGATATGGAGCAAGTGCGGAATCAACGGAGTGATCTTCCGGCAGACATTCCGAATCCGCTCTTTGACAGGGGCTTTGGTCTAAGTTACCCGTAAGTCTCCAGCAGTAAAGTAGGAGACGAGGAGAAATGCTCAGCAGTTTGAGAAGAGGTTGCGGCTCCTTTTTAAGTCGCCATCCCTTTGTTATTCTTGCGCTGCCCATTAGCCTTGTCCTTTACTTTGTGTACGGAGGGTTGCTCTGGAACACCTGGGTTTCGTTCACCAATTGGCGTGGACTTACCCCTACTTATGCGTTTTGGGGATGGTTCAATTATTCACGTTTATTTGGAAATCCGGTGTTCGTAACCGCCCTTAAGAACACACTCCTTCTTTTTTTGACGATACCTTTCTGTATAACACTAGGTTTTTTCCTTGCTGTTTTACTGGACCAAAATCTCAGGGGCACTGGGATCTTCCGAAATTTGTTACTCTTGCCGTATGCACTCTCTTTTGTAGTTACGGGTACAATATGGGCTTGGATGTATAACCCATCCAAAGGCATTATTAACACAGTCCTTCGACAACTAGGGTTGAGCCAATGGCAGGGGATGTGGCATACCAGCCAACAGACTGTAATGTATTCAATAATCTTAGCCTTGGTCTGGCAGTTTTCTGGCTATTCTGCACTGGTATTGCTGGCAGGTATTCGTTCTATCCCCGAAGTTCAAATTCGTGCAGCTTTACTCGAAGGCGCGTCTCGTTGGCGTATTTATAGGCGTGTTATAATTCCCCAACTGCGTGGGGCTATTGCCACGGTAGTAGTAGTAATTATGATGTATGCTTTACGCGCTTTTGACTTTATCTGGGTTCTCACTGGTGGAGGACCAGGTTACGCTTCACATACACTGTCCATCATGATGTATAAGGAAGCTTTCCAAGCTACGCGATTTGCGTATGCCGGAGCTATTGCAAACGTTCTATTGGCTATTACTTTAGTGTTAATTCTTCCATATTTGTACTCGATCCATAGGAGGGCACGGCAATGAAAAATTTAGCAATAAAATTAATGCTGTATGTCCTTCTTCTTGTTGTTACAATTGTTTACTTATTGCCGCTTTGGGGGGCGCTAACTACTTCTCTGAAATCGGAGCAAGAGGTTGACGTCACTTCGCCATTGTCTTGGCCTAAACACCCCTCTTTTCTTGCATATTCACAAGCGTTGCATTATCTTAGACGCTCACTTTTTAATAGCTTTTTTATTACCCTTGGTGGGACATTAGGCTCTGTTGGTTTAGGAGCTATTTGTGGCTATGCTTTAGCCCTTTTTGACTTTCGGAGTGGCAATTTGTTGTTCATATTGCTGGCCGCGGGAATATTCCTTCCCTATCAAGCTATTCTCATTCCTTTATTTCAAACTATCCGTTATCTTAAACTTTATGACACAATTGTAGGAATTGTTTTAGCACATACGGCTTATGGCATTCCTATGTGCTCGCTTATGTTTAAAACATTTTATTCAGAGGTTCCTCGGGTATTGGTTAAACAAGCTCTTACAGATGGTATTGGGCCCTGGAAGTTTTACTGGAGAGTTGTTTTGCCTAGCACTAAATTGGCTACTGTCACTGTTTTAATCTTCCAATTTACCTCCATTTGGAACGAACTTCTTTTTGGCCTTGTCCTTGGGGGGCCACGCTCAATGCCTGCTACCGTGGCTCTAAATAATCTGGTTGGCACATTAGCAGCGCAATGGAATATGCAGATGGCCGGCTCCATTATCCTTGCTTTGCCAGTACTCTTCATTTACGTCTTGCTTGGGCGCTATTTAGTTCGCGGTTATATGGCAGGAGCTGTCACAGCTGTATAAAGTGAGGTGAAAAAATGGCTAAAGTAATAGTTAATCGTGTAACAGTTTCTTACAATAAGGGAAAGACAATAGCGGTCAATGATGTTTCATTTCAAGTTGAAGACGGAAGTTTCTGTGTTCTTTTAGGTCCCTCTGGATGTGGAAAAACGACAATACTTTATACTATTGCAGGTCTTATACGACCGGACCAAGGGGAAATTCAAATTGGTGAACAAATTGTAACATCGACACAGCGGGGCATTTTCGTTCGACCCCAGGATAGAAACATTGCGATGGTTTTTCAAGAATATGCTCTTTATCCAAATCTCACCGTACGTGATAATTTAGCTTTTCCCCTTGAATGCCGTCGTCTGAATCGAAAAGAAATCGAGGCTAAAGTCCAGGAAGTAGCCGAGATGCTAGGGATTCAGGATCTTTTAGATCGGAGGCCAGCCCAGCTGTCCGGTGGCCAGCGCCAGCGAGTTGCTTTGGGACGTGCTCTTGTCCGTAACCCAAGCGTGTTTTTGCTTGACGAGCCGTTAGGAAACCTCGACGCACAATTGCGGATTCAAGTCCGGTATGAACTCCGGCGTATTCAACGTCAACTTGGTGCCACCATGATCTATGTCACGCATGACCAAGTTGAAGCGATGACTCTTGCCGACCAAATTGTTCTTTTACGAAATGGAAAGGTTGAGCAGTTGGGTTCCCCTCAGCAACTGTATGAAGAGCCTCGGGATCTTTTTGTAGCTACTTTTATTGGTTCTCCGCCAATGAATTTATTAGAAGCCAAAGTGTTACGTAATGAAGCCGGGGTCTTTTTTGAATGTCCAGCGTTTCGCGTTAGCGCCGCTGAATTGGGTATTTCCTTAGATTTGCTGACCGAAGAAACCGTAATCTTAGGTATGCGCCCTTCCGACCTCACCTGTCGGCCAAGTTCTCCATCCGATCTAGGATTTGAAGCTCAAGTAGATCTGGTTGAACCTATGGGAGATAGCTCTGTGGTTCATGCTTTCGTTGAGAGCAAAAAAATTACAGCTAAGTGTGAAAGCGGCCCATCTTTTCACGAAACTCGCATAAAGTTATATATAACTCCCAAAAAGATTCATGTATTTTTGCCAACAGGCGCAAAGGTGCGTCTAAAGGCGGGGCATTAAAAAGCAAGCCCATGTGCGAGCATAGCGGATTTCAGCAAAGCAATAAACTATCATACGGAGCAAAACCTATGAGGGACTCGGGCTAGAGAAGCAGGCCAAAATCATTGCAACTAATTGATTCAACCCTTAGACAAAAACGTAGCTTCAGAGACCTGAGTTGGAACGAGGGATAGCCCAGGGAACAAAGGGGACTGGTTCCATGATCTTAGGGATACTCCAGTAGCTTATAGTGGAGCGTCTACTGGGGCTGGTCCAAAATGGAAGCTTTCCATCTGGATTTCCGCAAATCTTGTAGTCTGCACGCTCCCCTAGCTTCGTCCAGGTGAATGAAAACCAGGTATAGAATTTTTTCCACAGCGCCTTCTACACAAAACACTTCCACCGCTTTTGTTCGCCGCTTCCCTTCCTTGGCCAACCGCTCCAGCCGGTAGGCGGTGTAGAGGTGCTTTCGGATGGGCTTAGTGCACGTCTCCCGTGGCAAAAACTCCGGGAACGGGCGTGCGCATGGCCTCATCTACCACCAAACACCCGCCCTCCCCAAGGGGGACCTGCCCACCGAGAAAATCTACAATGGGAGCGGTTCCTTGAAGGAGCGGGAAAATGCCACCCACAGGAATCACCTCCTCTCCGTTTCGGCTGGAGATCCGCACCACTTCCATCTGGGTTTCCCCAAGGATTTCCAAAAGGCGCGTGCCCAGACGCACTTCCACCTTGGGGTGGCGAGAAAGCGCCTCCCAAAGCTCATCGGGAGCGAGAATTTTTGGCGTTGGGGATAGGAAAATGACGTGGGAGGCGAATTGGGCCACGCTTAGGGCTTCTTCGACCGCTTCGGCGGTGTTTCCCGCGACGGCGACGACTTGGTCCCGGAGGAACGGGGCATCACAGGCGGCGCAATAGCTCACCCCGCGGCCGATCAGGCGTTCCTCGCCGGGGAGGAATTGATTTCTTCCCATGGCCCCTGTGGCCACAATCACTGCCCTCGCGCGGTAAAGGCCTTCCGCTGTCCAGATCTCTTTGGGATCACAAAGAACATCGGCTCGCAGGACCTTCTCCTCCCGGAATTCGGCGCCGAACGATTGGGCTTGGGCGCGAATGCGTCGGACGAGTTCCACACCGGAAATGGGGCCGGGATACCGGGAAAATTTTCGATCCTTTGGGCCAGCCCGGCTGCGCCCGCCTCGATCCCCTTGTCGAGGGCCAGGGTGCGGAGACCGGCGCGAGCAGCATAAAGCGCGGCCGTAGCTCCCGCTGGCCCTCCGCCCACGATCACCGCTTCGTACAGGTCCGCATCCATGCTTAGCCCCAAAGTTCGGAAGCGCGGAGAAACGCCCAACTTGGAGGGGGAATGACGATGGAGCCGCCCACCACCAGGCCCACGGCCTCCGCCTTCGTTACGCCCTGTTCTCTAGCCTGGATGAGGTGGTACGCGATGAAGTCGCCACGAAGGGCCCAAGAGGCCACGAGATCCAAAAGTTCCTTCGTTTTGCGGGATAGGGCGCCATCCTCGTACACCTGGGAATCCAGGGCGAAGAACTGCTGGATGGGGAGGTTGGCTTCCTGGAACACCAAGGCATTGAGGCGCGCCCGTTCCTCTTTCAAATTCCTCTCGTCTGCTCATCTTTATCTCCTCGGGCTTGTCGGTTTCCCTACGTGAGCCCCGCGATCCCCGGGCAGTAAGCGGTCTCAGCGGGCCCCTTCGTCCAAAAGGCGCTTTTCCCCGGAGAGCTCGCGCATCCGGGTGATGTCCTGGGTGACCTCCAGGGTGCCCAAGTATTCGCCGTTCCTTCCCCAAACGGGGAAATACCGGATGTACACGAACTTCCCCTGGAAGTGGATCCAGAACTCCGCCACCTCCCGCTTTTTCTCCCGAAACTCCTGGAGGATCCGCTCCACGACGGGCAGGCTCTTTTGGGGATGGCAATTCTGGACCTTTCTTCCGATCACAGCGGGCGTGCGCACAAAAATTCGGTCCTTGGTGGAGTTGAAGTAGCGCACGGTATCGACCTTATCCACGAAAGTGATATCCACGGGAAGCGCGTTGAGGATAGCTTCAAGCTCCTCAGGCGTAAGTTCACCGGTGGGGAAGCGCAAGCGGTTTTCGGCGGCTGGCGTGGGAGGTACAGTCGGCTCGGGTTTCACTGCGGGTGCGGGCGGAACCGCAGGGGTGAAGCAGCAATAGCCGATTTCGTCGAATTGGGCGCGCAGAGAGGGCCAGGCCTCCTCCGGAACGACCCTCATCGCCGCCGGGAAGAGGATGCGGTTCTCCTTGAAAAAGTGGGAGGCGAGCATTTCGCCTAAGGCTGCGGCGAGCTCCTTCAGGCGCAACCCCTCCGCGGTTTGGATTTCCTTTTTGAGGGCCCGGATTTCCTGGTGCTCGCTCCACATCACGCGGGGCGGCTCCACAATCCCATGCTTCTCCAGGACAGGAAAAAGAACGTTCTCCTCCCGGAGGTAATGCTTTTCGGACTCCCGCAGGTGTTTGCGGATATGCTCGATTTCCGTGTGACGGTTCGCCTCGGCAGCTTGGATCAGGAGCTGGGAGATGCGTAAGAGTTCGCGGTGCTCGGCCATGAGGATCCCGATGGGATGCCATGCGGGAGCCAAGGGCTCCTCTTTCTCCAGCGATTCGCGGAAAAGCTCTAAATGCAGATCGCACAGTTTGCGGATTTCTTCAGGGCTGATTCCCTCGGCGACGAGCTCGCCCTCGATTTGGGCGACTTCGATGGGGGTGATGTCGCCCACGGCTCGGCGGAATTCCTCCTTGAGGGCGGGCAAGGGTTCCCCGGCATGAAGCCGGCGCAGAATCGCCTTCAACGCTTCCTTTCTGTGGGAGCTTATGAGCTCGCTCATTCCTCCTCCTTTGGGGTGCGGCGCGCCACCTCCGCAAGCGATGTTTCCTCAAGGAAGGAGAGGATGCGGTCGCGCAGGGGGTCCCAGATGGGGAAGAGGGGGCATTCCGGGTCGCCCGGGCAGGGCTCCGGGTCGAAGGGGCAATCCTGGAGGGCTTTGGGGCCCTCCACGGCGAGGATGATCTCCCGGAGGGAGATTTCTTCGGGTGGTTTGGCCAAGGAGACGCCCCCGCCGCGGCCGCGGGCGCTCACCAAAAGGCCGTGGCGAACGAGCAGAGACACGAGTTTTCCGAGGTAAGCGGGAGGGATCCCGGTGACGGCGGAGAGGGAGGGGATGGGAACGGGCCCGGTCCGGCGAGCGAGCTCGCCGAGGGCGAGGACCGCGTACTTCGTGGAGAGGGTGAGGCGCACCGTTTACCCCGATATTCGGATCTTTTTGTTAGCTTAGCCGGAAAGGGGACAAAAGTCAAGGGCCCGTGCGGGGCTCCCGTCGGGGAAGGGGCCTCCGGGCGCGCCCGGGCGGCCAGCTCGGGCCAAGGGATCCCCTATCACCCGCAGGGTACGGCTTACCGTTGCTCCCTTCCGGGCCTGGCGGGGTTCACCGGCCTGCGTCGCAGGGGGCTCGGCCGTCATCGCCGCCTTTCCCGAGCCGCTTCCGCCACCCCACCTCTCGGGGAACCCATGGGCTCCACGTAAAGCGGGTTTTGGATTCAGGGGACCGCTAACCCCCCACCCTGCACGGGCCTGGCGGAGGGGGCGGGATTTGAACCCGCGGCACCCTTTTGGGGTGCACCTGCTCTCCAGGCAGGTGGTTTCGGCCGCTCGCCCACCCCTCCTTAAACCCAAGTATACCCAACTCACCCGAAAAATCGCCCAAACCCAAGCCAAAGGAGAAAACCCAAACCACCGGCAAGCGTGGGGGTGAGAACCCAGCCTGCCAAAATGCTCCAGACCTGCCGGAGGTTCACGGTCTCAACACCCTTGCTTAGCCCAACCCCAACCACTGCTCCCACTACCGCTTGAGCGGTAGATACCGGGACCCCGATTGCGGCAAAACTTTGGAGGACTATGACCTCCGCAGTGACCGCGAGCAAAGCTAGCCAGGTCCCGAGCTCCA
>Ga0080004_1120989_pt1 | contig 12274 bp, 11 predicted proteins | sample WasSprMetagenome_FD_69207 | JGI IMG/M metagenome (GOLD analysis project Ga0080004, IMG submission 69207) | Sulfidic aquatic microbial communities from Washburn Spring, Yellowstone National Park, USA - WS (SPADES assembly) (version 2) | ecosystem: Environmental > Aquatic > Thermal springs > Hot... | reverse complement strand
ATAATTTAATTTTTTGTTGCAAAATTTTAAAAGTTCTTTAAAGTCATCATTTGTATATTTGTATTTTAAATTATAATTTGGCTTTCCATGTAATCTAAAATAATTAATTTTGCCAAAGACTGGTTTTTCTTTGAAAGGATCGACAGAGTGAACTAAATTTAATTTTTTACAAATTTCTCCAATTTCTTTTTCTTTCCAATTTCCTCTTGGTTCCCAAACAAAAATGTAATCTCTTCTTTCAATTTTTTTGAAAAAATTTTCCAAATTTTCTTTATTTTCTTTTTTTGGTTCAAAAGAGGCTGGAGTTTGAAACAAAACAATTTTTGCTCTTAATATTTGGCAAATTTTATCAATTATTTCCCAGGCTTCAAAAACTTCTTTTTTATTTTTGAAAAATCCATAATTTTCTTTTTTTGAAATTTTAATTTTTAATCTTTTGTAAGTTGGCAAGGAGGGCTCGTGAGTAATTAGCTGCCAGGCCTTAACTACAAATTCAAAATCTTTTGGTGCTTCTTTTTTCCATTTTTCATATTTTGAAAAATTTCCTGGCTGATAAAAAGTTTCTTGAATCTCAACAACTTTAAAATCTTTGAAATATTTACTTTTTCCCTCTCCAAACCCGCAAGTTCCAATTTTAATTTCCATAAATCTTTTTTTATTCTATTGACAAACATTTTTCTTTTCAAGTAAGATAAAATTGATGGAGGTTAGCTCCTTTGATTAAAATGATTAAAAGATGCCCGGGAGGTTTTTTCATGCCACCTCCTCGCCAGCTCTCATCTCTTCCTCCCGGGCTTTTTTCATTTAAAAAATTTTGAGAGAAAATAAAAAATTAAAGAAAGCAAAATGCTTAAAATTAAAGAAGAAGTTAAAGGAAAATAAAAAGTAAAATTTTCTTTTTTAATATAAATATCTCCTGGCAATTTTCCAAAATAAGGAATCTTTGAACCAAAAATCAAAACTACCCCAAAAAATATTAGCAAAAAACCAAAAAAGATAAGCAATTTTCCAAAATTTTCAAGCATTTTTTAAATTATAATAAAAAATGGGTGGAACTAAAATTCCACCCCTAACCACTCTCCATACCTAAAGACCTTTCCCTGGAGATTAATGATCTCCGATGGAAAGAGAAGACCGGCGGCGATATATGTTTGATGAGCCCCTCCTTTATGAGGAAAGGAAGTGTGAAGGGCAAAACAATGAGGATTAGGACAATCTTTGCAAGAAGAGAAAAAGCATTCTTTTTTTGGGACAAAGAGAAAACAATTTTGCCCACTTTTTCCTATTAATTCTAGACCTCGGACTTTTTCAAAAAGAGACTCAAGCTTACCCGAGAAATAAAGCCGACGTCTTCTAGATGTTTGTTTTAGACGAGCATTGCCGATGTATTTTTTGCTTTTCTCTCCGATCTCAACTCTTTTTAGATAAGGGAACCAGCAACAAAGGGTATCCCAGAAAACCCAACTTGCTCCACCAATTCTTTCAAGAGGCGAACTCTTTAAAACCGCTTCGGGGATCGTCCCTCGAGGAAGCGCTATGTAAAGATTGGTCGGTTCCCTTTCCCATTTCCTAACTTTTCTTCCTCTCCCGTCTCTAAAGAACTTGATATTAAATTTCATCAAAAGAGGACTTGAAGTTTCTGAAATTTCGACTTGTGCACTTACAAATCCTTTTGACTCGATTTCTTTGGTAAGCGCTTGCGAGAAACCCAAAACAACTCTCCCTCTACCTCTTGGGACTATTGTCACCGTTCTTTTTCTTTTTGGCACTTCCCACCTCCTTTCATTTAAATTATATTTTAAAAAAGGATATTTTACAAATTTATATTTTTTGGAAGAAATGTTTATAGCCAAGATCTGGTAAGTTAGCAATTTTGACATTTTTTAGGAAAACTAAGTTTTACTTAAGCGTAGAAGGAAAAAGATAGGTATTAATTTATTCAGAAAAATTTTTAGCCCACTCGGGCTCAGGGGGAGGATTGTTTTTTAATAGTTCTTGCCAAGATTCATCAGTTAACCGTTTTTCCATTGGTTGTTTAAATTCGTAATAGCTAAATACAGGACCCACACCAACTAAGATATGTCCCTGGGGAAGTTTATAGGCTACTATTAAAGTTTTAATGTAGCCGACTCCTTCTTCTAAGACTTTTTTTGTGTTGCCCTCGGTGTGCACATCTGCCACAAGGGTTGTTTTAAAAATATCTGGGTCAAATTCTCCTTGGGTTTCTTTTTCTCGAAACATTGCTTGAAGTAATCTTTCAGAATAAGTACCAAATCCGTCAATAAAATTATATTCTTCATTGGTTAAGGGCACATTTTCTAATTCTTTTTTAGAAATTTCTAATAATTTAGTTATGATTTCAGAAAATTCATCTAAAGCTTCTCCTATACCCAATCTGCTTAACTCTTCTTGAGGTATTAATTTTTCTAGTCCTTTTTTTGTCATCTTAGTTAAAGTTAAAAGGCGGGCATAAAATTCCGGTATCGGTTCCACATAACCAACAATTGGTAATTCCTCGCCACCACCTCCTGTTTCTGCCATAGTATAACTTTGCTTTACATATAAAAGAGTATCATGTCTTAATTCTGTCCAAGAAGCTAGAGCGGTTGTTAATTCTTTATCTTGCCAGGCTTTGGTTTGCATGAAAGTTTGATAACCTTGACCAAATTCATTTAATAGTGCTTTTAGGACATAAAGCCAATTCCAATATAGATTTTGAAACCAACTACTTAACGGTAATGAGTCGATTGCCTTTTTCAGTTCAGAAAATTTACTTTCATAATCGGAGTATTCGGTATCTCCAAGCTCCTTTAAAATTTCCCTTGCTCTTTTTGAATCAAGTAAAGCCATAATATCCAGTCCTCGTGGAAAACCTCTTACTTCTCTTTCTGCTGGAGGAGGGCAATTTTCAACATCAGTTTTGACCCAACTGAAAGGTCTATTTTCTTTTTCTGGCGGATAAGGATCATCCCAGGTAAAAGTGAAGGGTTTTTCATCTGTGGGCAAGGGAGCTTTTGGACCAGTATATTCTCCTGAATATGGGGAAACAATTTCCGAAAATAGCCAAGAATCTAAAGTAAACCTTTGTCCCATTAGTTTAAAACCCTTGGTGGCCTCAAGTATTTGTTTAGTTTGGGTTTTTAATTCTTGGATTTGACCTTCTGACAAGGGAGGACAGGGCACAAGCAATTTACAATTTCCCAGCCCCCCATAGATTTTGGGACTATAAGAGAGATTCATTAGAGCATCTTTTATTTGAGAATATTTCTTTTCTAAATCTTGAGGTTTTATTTCTCCTTCAAACAAGCTTTTTAATACTGGTGAGTATTCATATGGCCCCAAATCATCAGAAAATCCTACAAAGAAAGATGTGATTGCATATATTCGTGACCACCTTCCTTGAATTTCTTTACTTTGAGAAAACTTGCGCGCAATTAAACAGGCCTGAAGGGTTTGAATTTTGGCATCGTATTCAGAAATGAGCCCATCTATAGAGCCAATACATTTTGACTCACCTCGGGGGAGGGAAGGAGAACCTTTAATTAGGGCGGTCATTCTTCCATACCACATCATCACCTTAAAATAATTTTTAAGCTTTTCAGATTTTGTATAATGACCTCTGGGAATATACTGAGAATAATCCTCTTCGTAAATAAAAATTGGAGAAGGTGCCCAGCCTTGATGCTTTTCAATGAGCTCGATTTCTTCTTTGACTAAATCCTTTACAAAATCTGGCACCTCAAGGCTATACTTTTTAGCTTCCTCTGTATTGAAAAGACTAAAAAATTTACCCTGAGTTAATTGTTCAGAAACAATTTCTTCGCACTCTTTTGACTCCACCTCCCCACAAGTAAATTCCTTTTCAATGTTTTCTTTAGTGGCAATTTGATCGATCTTTGGCTTTAATAACTCTAAAGCCACCGAAAAGTAAGCAACATTTCTTTTTGCTGCTTCTTTTAAATCTCCAGAAGAATTTTGATACAACAAAATAGCATCTTCAAGAAATTCTTTGCTTATTTGCCAAATATCATCAAAAAGGAGATCTTTTTCTAATCTCATTAAAGCTGTATCAAAAAAGATATGGTAGTAATGGAGAAGAGAATCGCTAGTAATAAAAATGGGAAGATTTTTTTCCTGAATTGCCAAATAATAAGCGACAAAATCCTCTTTAGGATAACCCTCTCTTAATTGAGAAGAAAGAGAGTACCAAGACATTTTCGTTTCTCCGATATCCTTTGGTGTGGGGATGACTACAAAACCATTATTTTTTAATAGAGATAAAGCTTGAGAACTAAGTTGAATTTTTTTAGAAAATTCTTGAAAATTGGCAATACTTTTTAGGTCAAGTGGTAGAGGATAAGGAGAAATTTTGGGAGTTACATCAATTTTTTCCAAAGCCACTTCTTCTGGATTAATTAAAGACTTAGTAAGAATAATTTTGCTTGGTAAAGTGGAAAAGGGAGGAGTTGAAGAAGAGGGTAGGGGCTCTTCCGTTGGCCCCTGAGGGATCGAGGGCGAGACTGCCTCCGGAACTTTTTGAGGTACCTGAGGCTGGAGCGTTGGTGGTTGAATTTGGGGAGATGGCATTTGACTTTCCTTTTTCTTTTGTAAATATAAAACGGAGTCAAAAATTGCCATTATAATAAAAATTGTTACTAGAAAGATTAAAATAATTTGGGAAAAATTGAGTTTTTTTAAAAATTTTCTTTCCATGATAATTTTTATTTTTCAATTATACCATGCCTTATTTCCCCGCTCAATTTAGGAGAACTTCTTTGGGCCAGTTCTTCAAGAAATTCATCGGCTTTTTCTTTTGCCATTAAAAATGGTTGACTTAATTTACTTTGCAAAGGAAATAATCTATAAATAACTTTTTCTGGATGAATTTCCACCCCTACTGCTAAACTTTCCTGAGTTTTGTCTGAAAAATATTGATCGAAGATGAAATTTCCCAGGGAATAAAAAATTAGTTTTCCTTTGTATTCTTCTATTTCTTGGACAACGTGAGGATGAGAGCCAATTATTAAATCAGCTCCCGCGTCAATTATTTGATGCGCTAAATTTTGTTGCGAAAGCGAACTTTTAAGTTTATATTTCTCCCCCCAATGGAAAATGACAACCAAAAATTTTCCTGGATTCAATTCATTAATTCTTTTTACCGCTCTAGCAATTTCTTTGTCCGAGCAATTGGAAGGGAAAGTTTTATTGAAAGCCAAAAAGATTATATTTTCCTTTTCAAAGAAAAAATCTTCATCGCATTCAATTGGATGACCAACAAAATCAATATTGGCGCTTTTTAAAAACTTTTTAGTTTCCTCAAGACCTTTTTTACCCATATCAAGGGTGTGATTGTTTGCCAAAGAAAGCAAATTAAAATGGGCAAAAGAAAGCCCTTTGGTTACTTCTGGAAAGAAAGCAAATCTTAAGGATCCTTTGCCAAAATCTGGCGGGTTTTCAACAATTGGCCCTTCCAAATTTCCCACTACAATATCAACCCCTTTTAATAGTGGAGCAATTTTTTGAAAAGGATAAAGAAGGCTATTTTTTTTCACCTGGACTTCTACGTTTCGGTCAAGCATTATGTCTCCAACAAATAAAATGGTTTTTGCCTCAAGCTCTTTTATTTTCTCTTTCTTTTCCTGCGTTTCTTTTTCAAAAACAACGCTAAAATAGGAAGTAGTTTGTTTGAGGTTTTGATTTTCAAGAAAGTCTGCCGAGCTTCCTTTCCCAATAATTTTTGGAGATTCTTTATTTCTTAAGTGAGCAAAGAATCTTACAATATAAAGCGCTTGCCAGCTATCTACTTCTAAATTCTTAAAATCTTCCTTCTGAAAATTAATTAAAGCTTTAATACTTTTTACATCGTGAAACTTGGCGGCAGATGGCAAAAGATTATGAGAAAAATCAACGCTGGCGATAACTAAGGTATTTGGGGGCGAAAGATAATTTAAAGAATTTACAAATTGGTCTAATTTTTCTGGGGAAAGGCTGGAAGGGAGGAGAAATGGTACAATTTTGCTTTTTGGTAAATACTTTTTTATCAAAGGAATTAGATTCTTAATGCCATGATCAAGACCAACGCTTGAATCGCTAAAAATAAGTTTATTTTGAAAAGAAAGATTTTGAATTAGTGATCTATTCACTTTTATTCCATAAAATTCTTCTGTGCTATGACTTAAGGTTATAAAAGAATTTCCAAGCACTGCCCCGGCATTAAAATGATCTGGCGCCAAAACTATAGTTGTCTCTGGTTTATCTTTTTTGGAGATATAGCTAAAAAAATCTTCAATAATTTTTTTTGCCAGGAGGTGATGAGGAACTACACCACCAGCAATAAAAAATTCGTTTGGTTTTATGGCAATTTTTTGAGTTTTGTTCTCAAAAAAAAGAGTTCGAGCCCAAAATACACTTTTAAATATAATCAAAACTAGTAGGATTAAAATTAAAAAAAATAATTTGTTAAAAAGTTTTGCCATCAATAATAAATCCTCTTTAAACCAAATTTTTTAGCTAAATTTATTGCTTCTTGAAATTCTTCCTGAGTAATCGGACGATTAAGTTCGGGAAATTCTCCAGCCCGATAATAAGGCATGTACTGATCCATTATATTCAAAAAAGTATTTTTTGAAATTTCATCTGCAATGAACTTGAAAATCTTTTCAGAACCTGCCAAATTGTTTGGCAAAACTAAATGACGAACAATCAACCCTCTTAAAGCCACTCTCTCCGGAATATCACCAAAGTTTTGAGATTTAAGTTTTAGTTTTGAGTTTTGACTTTTGAGATTTGAGATAATTAAATCCCCAACTTGTCTGTGCATTTCCTTGATTGCAGATTTCATTATTTCAAAATAATTTGGGGCGTTAGAGTATTTTTGAGCAATTTTATCGTCTGAATATTTTGCATCTGGCAAATAAATATCAAAAATTCCATCTAGTAACTTTAAAACTTCCAAAGAATCATAAGAGCTTGTATTGTAAACCAAAGGAATTTTTAATCCTTTTTCAATGGCAATTTCCAAACTTTTTAAAATCGCTGGAACTTGAGGAGTTGGGGTAACAAAGTTAATATTGTGGCAACCCAAATTTTGAAGTTCAATCATCATTTCTGCCAATCTTTCAAAAGAAACTTCTTTTCCAATTCTCAATTGGGAAATTTCATAATTCTGACAATAGACACAACTAAGGTTGCAAGATGTCATAAAACAGGTACCTGAGCCATGGCTTCCAACTAAAACCGATTCTTCTCCAAAATGAGGATGGTAAGCAGAAACCATTGGCAAGTATCCAAGGTGGCAATAGCCCTTTTGGCCTTTGAGTCTATTTACATGACATTTTCTTGGACAAAGTTCACAGCTTTCTAAAATTTTAAAAAGTTTATCAATTCTTCTTTTAAGCTCCTTTTTTGGCAAAGCTAAATAGGAGGGGTAGTCCATAATAAAGTTACAAAAACTTCTTTTTTTAAGTATAGAAAAACACTTTACCCATTTTCAAATGAGTAAGTAGAAAAAACAAGAAATAAACTTTAAATTAAAACTAGATTATAAGAGAAAAGTTAAACCTTAAATCTCTTTGGTCTTCTTTTGGCCCAACACTCTTGGCAATAAACTGGTCTTCCTGGAGTTGGTTCAAAAGGAAGTTCAGTGATCTCTTTTCCGCAATCACTACATTTCCAACTGCCATGGAACATCTTTCTTGGTCCATGAGATTTTGGGTGAAAGGCACTCATTTTTTTATAAATAAAAAGCGACCTTTTTTGGCCGTAAAGGTCGCTTTACTTCGCCCCAAAATTTTAGTTAATCGAAGCGAAGGAACGACTTTAGGGCCCTACTTTAAGTTTAGCACCATTTTGGTAAATGTCAAGGAATTTGATAAAATTTTTACCCATATGATTATTGCTCATCTCCAAAAACAAAGTTTAATTGAATATCCAGGAAAAATTTCGGCAGTAATTTTTTTGGCAGGATGTAATTTAAGATGCTCTTTTTGTTACGTTCCTCAATTAGTCCTGCCCCAAGACATCAAAAAGACAAAACCAATTCCTCAAAGAAAAATATTTCAATTTTTAAAAGAGAGAAAAAATTTTTTGGAAGGGGTGGCAATTACCGGAGGAGAGCCAACGATAAATCGAGAGCTTCCAGATTTTATAAAGAGAATAAAAAGCTTAGGGTATTTAGTGGAACTTGAAACCAACGGAACTAATCCAAAAATGCTCGAGACCTTAATTTCTAAAAAACTACTGGACTATGTGGCAATGGATATTAAGCAAAGCTTAGATGATTTTGAAAAATATAAACAAATTACTGGTAAGGTTTTAACAAAAAAGATGTTTGAAAATATTAAAAAATCGATTGAAATTTTGCTTAAGGGAAAAGTAGACTATGAATTTAGAACTACTTTGGTAAAAGAGTTCCATAAAAAAGAAGATATTTTAAAAATTTGTCAAAAAATAAAGGGCGCAAAAATTTATTTTTTACAAAACTATCAAAAAACTGGCGGAAAAACAGTTTCTGGCAAAGAGTTTACTCCTTTTTTAGAAAAAGAAATTTTGGAAATGATTGATGAAGGAAAAAAATACGTTAGGATAAAATTCCGTTCATATCTTTAAAAAAAATGTTTAAGGAAGGCGATTTGATTTTGCTTAAAGATAAAAAGGGAAGAAAATACTTAATCACCCTAAAAAAAGGTGGCATTTTTGAGTTCCACCAAGGAAGAGTTTTCCATGACAAGGTTCTTTCAAAGGAGGTAGGGGAGAGCATTTTTTCCTCAAAAGGAAAAGAACTTTTGATTTTAAAACCAACCTTGAGCGAATTTATTTTAAAAAAACTTAAAAGAAAAAGCCAAATTATTTATCCAAAAGATGCAGGTCAAATTTTGGTTTTAGCTGATATTTTTGATGGAGCAAAAGTACTTGAGTGTGGTACCGGATCTGGCGCCCTAACTTTATATCTCTTAAGGTATGTAGGAAAAGAAGGTAAAGTTTTTTCAATTGACGCCCGAGAAGATATGATAAAAGTAGCTCAAAAAAATATTGAAGATTTTTTTCAAAAGCCAATTGGAGAAATAAAAAATTTAGTTTTAAAAAAAGAGGACCTAAAAGATTTTAAAGAAAAAGATTTTGATCGAATAATTCTTGATTTGCCAAATCCATGGGATTATCTTGACAAAATAAAAAAGATTTTAAAAGAAGGAGGAATTTTGGCCTGCTGGCTTCCAACAGTGCTTCAGATTTTTAATTTAGTTGATAAAGTTCAAAACGAATTTAAAAAAGATTTTGACCTTGAGGGTATTTTTGAAACTCTCCAAAGAGAATGGCAAAAAGAAGGGAAAAGCTTAAGACCAAAAGATCAAATGGTCGCTCACACTGGCTTTTTGATTATTTTAAGAAAAAAATATGAAACTGGAGGAAATAGCAGAGACTGATCTTTTGGCCGAAGAAAAAGTTTTTTCAGTTTCTGAATTTTTGGATTTTATAAACGAGATACTTTTGCCAAAAGAAGCAATTGTCCAAGGAGAAATTGGAGAAAAAGTTGATAAAAGGGAAAGATACACAACGTTTAATTTAATCGACAAAAAAGACAAAAGCGTTCTTAAATGTTTCATTTGGAATGATAGACTTGAAACTCTTGGAGCTTTGCTTGAAGGCGGTCTTGAGGTTAAGGTTTTTGGGAATCCAAAAATATTTAAAAGTCAATACGGAAGCGAATTTGAATTTGAGGTTAAAGAAATTTGGCTTTTGGGCGAGGGAGCTTTAAAGCAAGCTTTTGAAGCTTTAAAAAGAAAACTTCAAAAAGAAGGCCTTTTTGATGAGAGATTTAAAAAACCAATTCCAAAATTTTGCCAAAAAATTGGACTTATCACTTCAAGATATGGAAAGGGAGCAAAGCCAGATTTTGAAAAACATCTTGGAAATTTTGGTTTTAAGGTTTTCTTTTTTGATGCTCGAGTTGAAGGAATTTTTGCAATCTCTGATCTTGTTTTTGCTATACGCTGGTTCAATGAAAATATGCCAGATCTTGATGTTTTAGTTTTAATTCGGGGCGGAGGAGATTGGGAAAGTCTTCAGGCGTTTAACTCAGAGGAAGTAGCACGAGCAATCTTTGCTTCAAAAATTCCAGTAATTTGTGGAGTAGGGCATGAAAGCGATTTAACTATTGCCGATTTAGTTGCTGACAAAAGAGCTTCAACTCCTACAGATGCAGCTAAAATTTTGACAAAAAATTGGGAGAAAGCTCAAGAGGAAATTAAAAAAATTGAAAGGAACTTAAATTTTTATTTCAAGACCCAGGCAAAGAATGCAAAAAGAGAACTTTTGGCACTTAAAGAAAATTTAACAAAGAAAATTTCAAATGAGATTTCAGAGAAAATAGAAAAGATAGGGAACTACTTTCAGGGAATAAACTTTGCTTATAAAAGATTTATTGAAAAGTTTAAAATTCAAGAAGAAAATTTAAAGATAAATTTTCAAAAAATTAAAGTGATTTTGGAAGAAAATAAAAAAGGATTTAAAAGACTCTATTTTGCTCTTGAAAAAAACATTTCTTTTTGGAAAGCAAAAGCTAAAAAAAGGATTTTTGAAGAGGAAAGAAAACTTTTACTTTCAAGCCCTAAATTTAGGTTGAGGCAAGGATATACAATTACTTTAAATAAAGAGGGAAAAGTTATTAAAAGGGCAAAAGATCTTAAAATTTCTGAGGAAATAATTACCAAATTTTTTAAAGGTCAGGCAATTTCAAGGGTGAAAAAAATTGAAAATAAAAATGGGCAGTAAAGATTTCAATTTTTCAGAAGCTTATAGAGAAATTGAAGAAATAAATGAATGGTTTACAAAAGAGGATATTGATTTGGAAGAAGCTTTAAAAAAATACGAAAGGGCAATGGAGCTTATTCAAAAATGTAAAAAAAGACTTGAAGAGGCGGAAAATAAATTCGAGGAAATAAAAAAGAAATACTCCAAGTAAAAGTAAAGTATTAAAGTTTTATATCTTTCGGGGTGCCGGGAATTGAACCCGGATTACAGGCCCCCCATGCCTGCGTACTAGCCGTTGTACTACACCCCGAAATAAAAATTCAAATTTCAAAATTCAAAATTCAAATCGCAAAATTCAAATCTCAAAATTGCCGTTCTTTTCAAGTCTTTTTAAACATTTGGTACAAATTCTTATTCTTTTTCCGTCCGGCAACTTTACCCATTGCAAGTTGGGGAGCTGTTTTCTTTTGCCCGTGGGATTATAATGCCCTCTTAATTTTTTTCTTATTCCTGTTTTTTTTGATTTTTTTTGACAAATAGCGCACTTTTTCATAAAATTTCTTTTGAAGCTTTTTTAATTATAAGGCAAAGCTTAAATTTTGGCAATACATGGAAATTCTTTTTTTGCTTGTAGCAATTATTTTCTCGGTAGTTTTACATGAAGTCTCTCATGGATATGTAGCTTATTTTCTTGGAGATCCAACAGCAAAACTTGCCGGAAGATTAACTTTAAATCCTCTAAAACATCTTGACCCTTTTGGTTCTTTTATTTTCCCCCTTTTTGTTTTTATTTTAACCAAAGGAGGAACAATGGTTGGTTGGGCAAAACCAGTACCTGTTAACCCTTATAATTTCCGTGACCAAAAATATGGAAATTTAAAAGTGGCAATTGCTGGACCCTTAGCAAATATTTTTTTAGCCTTTTCTTTTGGTTTTTTGTTAAAATTTTTGCCCCAATTGCCTGGGCAATTTAACGACTTTTTGATGGCTATAATTTCAATTAATCTCTTTTTAGCTTTTTTTAACTTGCTTCCGATTCCACCCCTTGATGGTTCACATGTTCTCTTTTCATTCCTGCCAATTTCCGAAGAAACAAAATTTTTCCTTGAAAGATTTGGAATAATCATCCTTTTTTTGCTCCTTCCCTTTGTTTTGCCAATTGTTTCATTTTTATCAGATGCTATTTTAAATTTGTTTTTGAAATAAATTTTTTTTAAAATATAATTAAGGATTTAAAGGTCAAAAATCTTCAAAAATATGGAGCCCCAAAAGAAAGCTAACCTCCTAGCTTTGATTTTTGCGATTTTGGGGATAGCTTTTGGCTTTGTTTTTTGGAGCCTTTCAAGCCCCTCGGTAACTGTTATTGGAGAAGATGTTACTGTAGGCAGAAATTTAACAGTAAATGAAAAGGTTGGCATTGGTACTCCAAATCCAACTCAAAAACTCCATATCTATGGAGATTCTGGTTCTCAAAGGATAAGGATTGAAAGCTCAGGCACAAGTTCAAATGACCAGGCCTCTCTTC
>Ga0080004_1115639_pt1 | contig 12275 bp, 8 predicted proteins | sample WasSprMetagenome_FD_69207 | JGI IMG/M metagenome (GOLD analysis project Ga0080004, IMG submission 69207) | Sulfidic aquatic microbial communities from Washburn Spring, Yellowstone National Park, USA - WS (SPADES assembly) (version 2) | ecosystem: Environmental > Aquatic > Thermal springs > Hot... | reverse complement strand
ATCAGTATCACAATACATCTTCAAATGATTGGTTGAATTGTAAGCTGGACAATCTGAATCTCTTTGACAGCAAATAGTTCCTGTATTTGGATTTTGCACTCCAGCACAATCTGGATCGGCACAATCAACTAAACCATCACAATCATTATCATGATTATCAAAGCAAGATTGCCAAGGATAACCTTCAAAAGGTAAAGAGAGCCAATCATAACGTGGAGAAGAACTACTATAATAATAATTATAGCTGCATTTATAAGTAATACCATCCAATGCTAAGCTACTACATTCTGTAGAGGAATTACACTTATAGGCACTACAATTGCTATCACAATATAAATCAAAGAAACCATCACCATCAGTATCGTACGTACTATTTGGGTATTTTTCATCGCATAGCGGACTTGCACCACAAGCTGATTCACATTTATAATCGCCACTATAATCTCCATTACAATCAAAATAATCTGTTTCCACTGCACCAATACAAATTACACATTTTGAATCAGAAGAATCCCATTTTCCTTCTTTTACGTCAACATTGCAAAAAATACCAGATCTTCTTTTGCATATTTGTCCATTATAACTTGGAGAAGTATACCATTTTGCCTCCGGGCCGTCACAAAGACAGGTAGCTATCTCACCGCGATCAAAAGCGCAAGATGCAATATAATATTGACCTGCAGCAAATCCCATTGTACAACCTCCCCAATCTACTACAAAATCGTAAGCTGAGATTTCACCACTCCCACATTGCGAAGTATAAGTACATAAGATACCCGGGTTACATGTTTGATAATAAGTTTGTGAGCTCAGATAGCAAGCTAAAGATAGTTTGGGAAAGACAATAGAAGACAGAATAAATGCAAAAGAAAATGTGAAAATCGATAAAATTATGATTTTTGATTTACCAACCATTCCAACACCTTTTCTATTTTTGTTTTATCTCCAGAAACAAAAAATATTTTATTTTCTTTCAATAGAGCAATAGAATACTCTTCTTTGCCAGATTTGTTTGTTATAATAATGGCTTTTTGTATGTTTTTATAAGATGTTAAATTAACATCAATTCCAACTCTTTTTAAAACTTCTATAACTTTATAAAAATAGGAAGAAGCATATTCACTAGAATTAAACTTAAAAAACTGAGTAAAAAATTCTACTTGATTTTGTTTCAAAAGGGTTCCATAAGATAAAACAACATAGTTGTTGTAAGCTTCTATTAAACCAATGGGTCTTTCATTGGGCATGAATTGAGTAGCTTTTGATTCTTTTATGTAAATCCTTTCAAAAGGAAATATTGTAACTAAGGAAAGAGAAATCAAAACTATTACAAAAATTAAGCCATAAAATTTATCAACCTTCTTTATTATCATAGATAATATCGATTTTTTTATTTAAATTTATTTTCAACGAAGAAAGCTTTCAAAAAATAGAGAAGTTGCTATATTTGAGCAAAATTCGAATGGAGAAGAAGGACAACATACAAATTCTTTAAGCCAGGGAGGATATTGAACAAAAACAAGAACCAAAACGTTAATAAAAATGAAAATTAAGAGAATTAACATACCATAGGTTTCTAATTTTTTAACCAAAAAAGCTCCGCATATTGAAGTAAGAAGCAGCATCTTCAAGAAAAATATTCTATCATTCGTAAACGGAAGAAAACCAAGCAAAGATACAAGAACTAAAGAGAGGAGGAAAAAATTCTTTTCATTTTTCCTCATTTTTAGATAAATGATTCCCATCAAAAGAAATAAATAATATGGCAAAACTTGTATAAACCTCGCCCAATAAAAATTGCCAGGAGAAATTTTCCATGGAGTTCTTTTAATGAAATTTTCAGCAAAGAAGTTTATAAAACTTACGTTAAAAGTTTTGTAGAAAATAAGAAAAATAAGAATGTCTATAAGGAAAGAGAAAGAGATGAATAATAAGATTGTTTTTTTATCATTTTCTAAAAATATAAAGAAAGGAAGGATGAAAACGATAAAATCTGGCCTAAAAAGAAAAGATAAAGAAAGAGAAAAACTTCGAATAAGATAATTGTTAACTAAAAAACCAAGAAGCAAAAAGAAAAGAGCAAAGTATTCTGTTGCAATTTCTACTGTAAAAAGAATATTCCACCAGCATAAGGAAAAGAAAACCAGCGAATAGAACGCCTCTTTTATTTTTAGTTTTTCTTTTACAAAAAGATAAAAAAGATAGCAGGAGGCAATGTATAAAATGATTATCTCAATCCTAGCAATTAAAACATTTGGAATTAGTAAAATGGCAGCTATAGGACTTCTGTACGGAAGAATATAGTCGAATTTTAAAGACCAAAAAGATTTAGCCATTCGCAAATATTGAGTTCCATCAAAAGTTAAAAGTTCGTATGGCAGCGCTTTAAAAAAATTAAGAGAAATCAAAAATATAAGAGAAGAAAATAAAATTGCTAACTTATATTTTTCTGAGATCGTCATAAAAAATTTTAACTATTATATTAAAATTTTGGTTATGATTGAAAGATTTTTTCTTCTAGCCTGGCTAATTTTTTCTTTTTATGCAATTGGAATAACCTTGCCGCCACTCGAAACTTTTTCACTAATATCAAAAATAAATTTACCCCATCTTCAATATGAACCTTTAATTTCTTTTTTAATTCTTTTCTTTCTTATTTTAAACTTTGGAACAATCTTCTTTTACTTAAGAAAAAATATAAAAATAGAACTAGAAAATCTGCCTTTTGCCTTTGCCTTCGGTACTGGTATATTATCATGGATTCTAATAATTTTGGGGATTACTGGAAACTTTAGATTTAATTTTGTTCTACTCTTACAAATAATTTTTCTACCATTCTCTATTTTTCACTTCTTTAGATTCTACAAAATGAAAATATCCAAATTCACAATTATATTGATTCTTGCTATCCTCCCTTTCTTTATAACTTCCCTTCTGCATGTACTATTCTTTCCGGAGCTATATTGGGATTCTCTAGCTTATGGAATAAACTTAGCTAGAATTTACGCAGAAGAAGAGAAAATACCATTATTAGTGGGGCCTTCATTGGGAGTAGAACTTTCCTCAAACTATCCGCCAGCTCACCAAGTTTTATTAGCATACTTCTCTTTTTTTTGTGAGGATTACATACTTGTTGGAAGACTTTTCTCCTTTTTGACTTCTCTGTTTATTATTATTCTAGTATACAAATGGAGTAAGGAGTTGTTCAGAAAGAAAATATATATTCTCCTTTCCCTTTTAACGCTTGTATCACTTCCACTCTTCATTCTATATTCTCGCTACTCGATTTTTTACATTTACTTTCTTCTTCAAGCTTCTATCTCTTTTTACTTTCTATATCTTTTTTATCTTCGAGGTAAGTCAGAGGATTTTTATTTTAGCACAATTTTTGCGTCTTTTTCTTTTCTATCTTCTTACCTGGGGATAATTCCACTTTTCTCTTCTTTTTTCTTTTTAATGCTTAAAAAGTCTATAAAAATACTCTTTCCATCTTCTCTTATTTTTCTTCTTATTTCTTCTCCTTGGTTAATTAGAAATTATATCCTTCTATCAAACCCCATTTGGCCGGTTTTGGGTGGGAAATATCTAGAAAAGGATCTTTGGGAGCACGTTATAATTACACAAAATGAAATGAAAGAATCATTAGGTTTTAGTATTGATAATCTAAACTCATTTTATCGTTCTGTTAAAAGATTTCTTTTTTCCTATCCCAACTTTTATAACGGAATATTAATTAATGGTTTTAAACCTTTTTTTCTATTTTTTGTTATACCTGGAATTTTATTATCTTTCCTCAATAGAGAGAGAAAATTTATATTTTTTTCAATATTAGTAATCATTCAGCTTTTCTTCTACGTCTTCATATTTTCATATTTTGAAAGATACATAATAGCTGCTACTTTGCCTGTGGTATTTCTATCCGTATATTCTTATTCATTTCTCCTTGAACACAAAACTTTAAGATATTATTTGATATTCCTGCTTTCTATCTTATTCTTTAATGCAACAATTTTTTCATTAAACTGGGAAGAATGCCATCCTCTAAGAGCTGAGAATTACAATAAGTATATAGAGTCTATTGGAGATCGCGAAAAGATTTTAGAATTTTGTTATGGTGAATCTTTCAAGGCGTGGAAATGGATAACTACAAATACAGAAAAAGATTCAAAGGTAGCCACAAATGATATTAGACACTATTATTTAGAGAGAAAAGCAACAGATTTTGCTTCATGGAATTTAAAAGATCTCTACTATTTAAACAGCACTGAAATTTGTATAAAAAAGCTTTGTGGGAGTGGTTTTTCATACATCTATCTAAATACCGAAGGTGCTTTAGATTTGATTCCAAATTGTTTATTAAATATCGATAGCAATAATGCAACAAATCTTCTAAGTTATAGATATATAAAAATCTACAAGCTAAAGTGTTAGATGGAATTTATAAACTTTACAAACAACATACTAAAATCAAACCTAAACATAAAAAGTCTTCCTTTCAAGTTAAATTTTGCTATAACTTGGAGATGTAATGCAAGATGTAAAATGTGCAACATATGGAAGAAAAAATCTTTAAATGAATTAACAACTTCTGAAATAGAAGAATTTGCAAGAAAAAATCCATACTTTTCTTGGGTTAGTTTAACTGGAGGAGAGCCTTTCTTAAGAGTCGATTTTGTAGAAATTGTAAAAGCATTCAAAAAGTTTTCTCCTCTTTATATTTTGAATGTTCCAACAAATGGCACTTTAACGGAAAAAATAGAAAGAGATATTCGTCAAATACTTAAGCTTAAAATTCCAAACGTCATAGTTACAATAAGCATAGATGGTAGCAAAAGAATTCATGATTATATAAGAGGAATCGACGGTGCCTTTGACAGGGCGCTTTTAACCTTCAAGATGTTGAAGGAAATTTCAAAAAGAAGCAGAGGATTCAAAGTATTATTTGCATATACTATTTCCCCATTTAATGTAGGGAAATTCGAAGATACTTATAAAGAAATAAAAAGAGAGATTAAAGATGTTTCAGTATATGATTTTCATATAAACATCTTTCATTACTCAACTCACTACTATTCAAATGATAATGTATCAATTGCTAATCCTGAGAAATACAAGAGTTTGCTGCTAAAAGAAATTAGAAAAATACTGAAAATGAAAAATAGCTCAATAGATCCGATTGGTTTTGTAGAAATAGAATATCTTAAGTTTTCCACAAAATTCATAAAAACAGGAAAAACTCCATTGCAATGCAAATCTTTGCGCTCATCGATCTTCATCGATCCTCTTGGCAACGTTTATCCTTGCACAATATGGAATGTGAAACTAGGCAATTTAAGAGACTATGGCTATGATATAAAGAAAATTTTTAGAGAAAATAAAAAGAAAATTGAGAAACTTCTTTATTTAATAGACAATAAGAAGTGCCCAAATTGTTGGACGCCTTGCGAAGCGAATCAAACAATTCTAGGAAATATGGCAAGAATTTTTTAACTCAATGCTTTTAATAAAATTAATGATTAAGAATATTTTCTGGATCATGGAAAAAAATAGCGGAAAATTGTTTATGAGGGTTTTCTTATTTTTTTCAACTTTATTGCTTTGGTGGATCTCTGGTTTTATTTTTAAACTAGTCCTCGCCTTCATACTTCTATTTCTTTTTCCAGGATTCTTTGTTCTAAGGTTTTTAAAAACAAAAGACTGGGTAGAAGCCTTACTTTTTTCTATACTTTTTGGATTTACCTTTCAAACCATTTTAGCCTATACATTATCTCTTTTCGATTTTCATTTTCTAAGCCTATTTTTGCTTTTACCTTCTTTTATCCTCTGGATCGTTTCTCCTAATCTTCCTCCTTTCAGAAAATCTGATAAGAAAACACTATACTTTCTATCATTAGTCTTTCTTTTCCATCTTGTCCTATATCTATATCCATCTTCTCAAATAGTAAGAGATGCTTGGAGAGATGTTGGATTTTTACCTGTTGGGGACGATTCAAAACATCATCTTTTAATCGTCAAAAGTATCCTAAAAGGAGGGAAAGTGCCAACATCATACTATCTTTATCCAGAAATTCCTTTAACATATCCCATTGGTTACCATGTTATAATTTCTATACTACATTACTTTTCTTCTTTTGATCTACTTAAACTAATGTTTTTCTTTCCTTTATTTTCATTGTTTCTTCTTGTTTTAGCTTCCTTTACTCTCGCTTCAAGAATTTTCAATAAACAAGTTGGCTATATATCTTCTTTGCTAATTCCATCAATACCTCAGACAATTATAATGGTTACTTATGGAAATTCTCCTCAGCTTTTAAGTCTTTCGTTTTTATTCGCTTCGTTTTCTCTTCTTTTTAATAAAGAATCGAAAAGTTATTTACTTCCTATTATTTTCTCTTCTACTTTTTATCTTTCGCCATATTCGTTTTTTATCGGCATTGTAACAATACCTTTGTTCTTGTTGATAAATAAAAGATTTCCTGACCTCACTATTTTTATAATTGTTTCAATTCTTTCATTTTTGCCACTTTACTTACTTATCCGCACTTCCTTTTCAAATCTTATAACCAATCCTTTTAGAAATGCATCTAAAGCTGATTTAATAAATTTTTGGTACTATAGTCTTCCTGAAAGAGTAAGCATTGATGATTTGATTCTTTTTTTAAGACCTTTTAATGAAGTTATAATAGCTCTAGGTTTGTTAACATTATTTTTTATTAGACAAAGAAAAATTTTATCCTTTTTTATACCTTTCATTCTTTCAAGCTTTATATTCCTTTTAGTAAGAAGAATGCCAATATTTCTGGGTGGATTTACGTTGGGCTTCGAGAACATATTATTCTCTCTTTCCGATACACGCATACTCTTCCTCATCTTTTATCCTTTAGGTATTCTCTCCTCCTTCTTCTTAAGTAAATTGAAGATTAGAACAGTCTTCCTTTTTGTTTTTTTATTCATTTTATTATTACCTATACATTTGGAAAGAGGAAAACTCAATCTGGATTATAAAACTCTAACAATAGGAGATTGGGAATACATAAAATTTGTGAATGAAAGTATACCTGAAGACACAATTCTTTACAATGATTATTACAGAGGAACTGTTAGCAATTCGCTAGCGGCGTTCACAGAAAGGAGAATTAGTTATCCCTTCCTTATGTACTATCCTATTCTTGATTTTAGTGGAGAAAGAGAAATAACAAGAAATATTCCAGATTCGAAGTTGGCGCTAGAGATATTAAAAAAAGAAAATGCTTCTTATTTAACATTTTCTACAGGTTTTAATTTGGAAAGTATTTTTGGGTTTTCTCTACCTCTTTTTAATCCAAACTCTTTTAAACAATGTTATGAAAAGGTTTATGGGAACTATTCTAATTGGATATTCAAAATTAATTACAATTGTACACCATTTACCTATCTTCCTCTTTTTATTACCTGCCAAAATGGATGTCAACTTCCTAGTCAGCTTGAAGTAGAGCTTCCTGATATTGTAAATCAATTTAGACTTTTTCTTTTAACAAAAGTTTATCCGTTGAACATCGCTTATACTATTGGTTTTACTGAAATCCTTCAGAACAATAAAAGAATTGCTACCTGGCCTATGATTAAGATGGATAAGGAATTTTTATTTGTTGCAGGCATTAATTGGGAAAAAACTGTATCCCTCAAATTCGAGGGAGAAAAACCTTATATAAAAGATTTAATGATAGTTGCCGAAATAAATGGAACCAATATTTCGTTAACTAGAGATGTTTTTGGAGTATTCTATGATGATAGAAACATATTAGTTTTCAATCCCTCCTATAAGAGAATAAAATTGGTGCTAGTATATAATGATACAGAAGGAGATGTGTACTTTAATTTATTTAATTTTTCCTCCAAAAGTTGGAAAGCAATAGGAAGTATAGAAAGAAATCGAACTTATAAATTTTTAAAGAGTGAAATTGAATTACCCTCAGAAAAACTCTTATTTATTTCTATTGGTTCTTTTAAATCTCCTTTTGAGATTTTACAACTTAAAATATTGCCATCAGAGCACATCTTCTTAGATGCTGAAATTTCATGGATTGGGGAGAGACTTGTAAAAATAGAGGAAGTTAACCTTTCTGATTTTTACAATTTTTCCTCGAATGTTTATCTGAGAGGTAGCTGGATAATAGGAAAGGACAAAGTAACATTGCCGATAGGGACCATCGATTCTCAGATTTTACTTTTAAAAATACCTGAAGTTTTTAAGTTTAAAATAACCTACTTAGATAGAGGAGAAAATGAAATCAATATCAATTATTGGGATGACACACATAAAGAATGGAAAACATTATTCGTTTTCAATACCAGTAACACCAGCACTACTAAAGAGATCTGTATTCCTTTCTATTCTTCGAAGAAGGGAGCAATTCTAAACCTTTATAGTTGGAAGAAAGATTTTGAGATAATTAATATGACAATAGCGGAAGAGTAGACATATTAAAAATATTAAAAATAATGATACTAAAATATTAATGGCACGAAAAGATGGACTTTATCTTATTTTTTTGATCACATGTCTTTTAATCATCATTTTTGTTACATATAACAAGTATAAAGACAATAAATATGTGACTTGGGACGGATATGTTTATTTAGTTTACTCAAAATCGGTCTTAACTCAAAATAAACTTTTCTTAGATTCTATACGATCACCTCTTCTTTCTTTAGTAATTCCTCCCCATTTAGAAATTGCACGAATAATGAACTGTGCATACTTACTAATTTCTTCAGTAGTTATCTTTTTATTAGTTAAGAAACTAACTGGTAGTGAGTTGCTTGGATTTTTGGGAGGTATTCTCATAGGGATTAATCCTTATCTTCTTTTCTTTACTAGTTATACTCTTTCCGATCTTCCGGCTATTCTATTTTTCTTAGCAGGTCTTCTTTTTTATTTTAATAGAGGAAAAACACCAAATATATTGACTGGCATTCTTTTTGGTTTTTCTTTCGCGTTTAGACCAGACATGGCAATTCCTATGATTCCATTCTTTCTTTTTAAGATAAAAGATCGATTATTCTTGAAATTTTGCATCATTCCCTTCCTTTCAATCTCGATTCTCTTAAATTTTTTAATTAGTTCGCTCATTTTTGGTAAATTGATTTATCCGCCACTTCAATTTCTACTGGTTAATTTCGTTACAGAAAAAATGGCTTTTAACACTCAAACCACCCAATATAGCGATTACTTTTGGTTTATCAAAAATCTAATAAATTTTAATGCTATAGCGACTTTTTTCCTACTTTTTTCTTTAAGATGGTTTAGAAAAGACAAAAACTACACTATTATATTTCTTTCTTTTCTTCTGCTCACATTAGTTCACCTTTTTCTGCCAAAAATAGATAGTAGAATCTATGTCACTAAAGCTATACCATTGACAGCAATACTCGCACCTTTTGCTTTCAAATGGAAGAAAAAAGTGGAGAAACCTTTAGTAGTTTTTATAATTTTAGGAATTATCATTTCTCATCTTATTTTACTACTAAATTACAATCCACCTCTCAAAATATGGAGAATAGACCAAATAGAGTATAAAAAAGAGGGAACAATTTGTAGCAACATTCCATTCGTTTATATTTATTTTGCTGATAAAGCCCCTTGTCACTTACTTTCCTATTTTCAACTCCCTATAGAAAAAAGAAACATAACCTTTCTTATAAAAGAGATAGAAGCAAATCACTGTAACTATGCGTATATTTTCACCCATCCTGACTTTCCGATTGTTAAAGAAGAAGTTGAGTATTTATTGCAAACTTTTAATGTAAAGATACTAAATACTGGAAATAATCTTTATCCTGTTCTAGAGGTAGAAATATTTTAAATTTTAAAGACAGAGCATTAAATCTTACAAATTCCCAACTTTAGATTTGGAAATGCTTCTATAAGCTTTCCGCCAAAAGTTTCACAGTTATAATCTTTTGTAGTCGATACAACAAAAATACCATTTTTCTTTTTTAAAGTTTATTAAAGAAAAGGAAATCTCTCCATTGATCCTAAATGAAGGTAATAGTCATCACCACTACACGAACTATAGAACTAAAACGAAATATAAAAATTCTTAAGGTTGATGTTTTTTATTAACTTTAAGTACACTTACTGTAATTGTAAATAGGGCGAAAAGTATGAAGAAGTATCCTAAATCTACACATCCATTCAAAGAATAATTAGAGAAAACACCAGGAAAAAGTATGTGAGAAAATGCTAATTTGCCTCATGACATTTTCTCACTTTCTTTTTAATGTAAACCTTAGTGTTTAAAACTCTTAAAAAACTTTATAAATCAACTAAAATAGTTGAATAAAAATAATAAAATAATATACAATATTCCTTCTTCACTCCCAAATATTTTTGTCCTTAATTTATAGAAGGGATACTTCCAGGATTTTATCCTCATTAATCTAAAAAAAGAAAATAGAATAGAAACGATAGGTAAAATTTTAAAATATGATGAAAAAAAGAAATAGAAGATTAAAGATACTATAATTCCGCTAATGATAATTAATTTTGCAAAAGCTAGTGATGCTTCTTCCCCGAGCCAAATTACAGTAGAAACTCTACCACTCGATTTATCCCTTTTCCAATGCGACAATTCATGAATGATTTCCGAGACCAAAAAATAATTAATGTAAAGAATAAGGAAAAAAAGAAAAATTAAACTAATACTTTGAGTAAAGTAAAAATAGGAATAACAAAATATAAGAATAAACATTGAGTTACTTAATATGTCTAATATCTTTCTGTCACGCAATCGAACTTGAGGTGCCGAGTAAACATAACAGATTATAAAGGCTAATAAAAATAAAAGGAGGGAGAAAGACATTGAAAAAATAAAAAAAGAAAAGTAGAGCGATAAGAGAGGTGGTAATATTAACATTAGAAGCGTAGTATGCTTTTTTTTCTTGTACATCTCGGCAACTAAATTTTTCTCTCCCCTCAATTTAAAATCAAAAAAATCGTTAATTGAAAAACCATAAGCAAGAAGTAAAGAAGTAATAAAGATTAGTTTTAAAGTATCGGTAATCGAAGCTTTAAAAAGAATACAAGGTATTAACACTAAACCTAGTACTTTAATCCAATCTGAAACTCTATAAAATTTTAAAAAGAACTCCAAACTCGCTTTCATACAAATTTTTAAGATTTTTAACTTATATATTTTACCAAAGAAATGGCGTATATCCAATCAATGTATCGATGTACGCGAGAATATTGGCTAAAATCTCAAGCAGAAGTGCTAGGAGGATTATTGAAAGTTTCATTTGTTTCTTTTTAATTAAGCTGAGAAGAATAGAAAGAGTAAGAAACGGTGGAATAGAATAAGACAATCCAAGTTCTCTTAGTTGAATGTAGCCTCTCGCTATTCTTCTCCTTCTTTTTAAGTGTGAAAATAAATCATAATCCTTACTTATCATGTATGTGATGGCGTCTGGAACGTAAGCTATTTTAAATCCTTTCCTTATAATCTGTGCTGCAAAATAGCTATCATCATTTATGACAATAGATGGGATTTTTCTTATAAGTGGAGCTTTGATTGCAAATAATTCCCCACTGATTTTTGGAAAACTTTTGCATACTTCATCATGAAGATTCCATACAATCTCTTCCACTTTAGCTTTTAATCCTTTCCTTTCCATAGGAATTGGATGACCAGATGAAGCACCTACTTCTTCCTTAAGTAAAGGCTTAACTAGTTTGTTTATACTTCCTCTTAAAGGTATATTATCGGCGCCTATAAACACTATTATATCTCCTTTTCTTTCTCTTAAAATGATATTTACCGCTGAAGCTTTCCCTCTTCTTTTTCTCTCTACTATCAATTTAATTTTTTTGCTTTTCCTTGCAAATTCCTTAACAATATCCACAGTATGATCTGTGCAGCCGCTTGCTACAACAATTATTTCTTTCAAATTAAATACAAATCTTTCTTTTTGAAGAAATGAAAGGAGTCTTCCAATATTTTTTTCCTCGTTATAGGCACATATCCCAATAGTTACATTAAGTCTTTCCATAACTAGAAATTGGTAAGCTTTCGATTAATTATTTAATCTTGATTTTCTTTATACCTCATTGGTTAATAATTTGTATACATATAGTCTGCCAACATAATAATCTTGTTATGACTATATGAAAAAGAGTTTTTTACTCAACAACAATCGTTATCCTTCTATTATTCTTTCCCTTATTTTCCCTCTTAACGATTTTTATTCTTCCAACTTCTTTTGTTGATTTAACATGAGTTCCTCCATCTAACTGT
>Ga0080004_1091898_pt1 | contig 12278 bp, 10 predicted proteins | sample WasSprMetagenome_FD_69207 | JGI IMG/M metagenome (GOLD analysis project Ga0080004, IMG submission 69207) | Sulfidic aquatic microbial communities from Washburn Spring, Yellowstone National Park, USA - WS (SPADES assembly) (version 2) | ecosystem: Environmental > Aquatic > Thermal springs > Hot... | reverse complement strand
TGTAGCCGCTGCAATATGCCGGGAAGCCGACGTTTACCTTTTCGATGAGCCCTCCAGCTATCTTGACGTGAAACAGAGGCTTGAAGTAGCCAGAGCCATAAGAAGCCTGAAAAGGGAAGAAAAAATTATTGTTGTGGCGGAACATGACCTAGCAATAATCGACTACCTATCAGACCAAATATGCATCTTCTACGGCGAGGCTGGCGTTTACGGAATAGTCTCCCACGTTCATGGCGTTAGAACCGGCATAAACATATATCTTCAAGGCTATATTCCAGACGAGAACATCCGCTTCAGAAAAGAAGCCATAACCTTCCACGAAAAACCGCCAACCATAAGCTTCGGTGCTGGCGAGACGCTTCTAAAATGGGACAGGGTGGAGAAAACCTACGAAGGCTTCAAGCTTGTCGCCCATCCTGGCGAAATACGGAAAGGCGAAATTGTGGGGATTCTTGGACCAAACGGCATTGGGAAAACAACTTTCGTTAAGATTTTGGCTGGTCTGGAGAAAACCGACGATGGGAAGGAGTTTAAAGAGTTGGCTGTAAGCTATAAGCCCCAGTATATTTCGGCGGAATATGAGGGCACTGTGCAAGAACTATTAACAAGCATTGCAAAAGATGATTTCACATCAGGCTGGTATAAGGCTGAAATTCTCCAACCTTTGGGCATAACGCCTCTTTTGGAGAGGAACATAGCCGAGCTAAGCGGGGGCGAACTGCAGAAGGTTGCCATAGCTGCGTGCCTATCCAGAAAGGCTGAGCTTTACCTCTTAGACGAGCCAAGCGCCTACCTGGATGTTGAGGAGAGGCTTAACATGGCGAGAACCATACGCCGAGTGATCGAGGCGAGAAACGCCACAGCCTTCGTTGTTGAACACGATGTCGTTGCCCAAGACTTCATAGCAGACCGTTTAATGGTGTTCACGGGTGAGCCTGGAATAAGGGGCATAGCCAACCCGCCAACCAGCCTAAGGGATGGAATGAACGCCTTCCTTAAAGAGATGAATGTAACCTTCAGAAGAGATCCCGTCACCAAAAGACCACGGGTTAACAAGGAAGGCTCAAAACTGGACAAATATCAGAAGGAGATAGGCGAATACTATTATGTTAGGCATACAGCCATAACAGAAGAGGATTAGGCATGGCTGAAATTGGCGAAACAGAGCAAGCACTTTTAAGGGAAGCCGCTAAAGCTTTAAGGAATGCCCATGTGCTCTGGGGTTTCGGTGTTGGTGCAGCTGTTCTGGCTGAAGATGGGAAGATTTATGGCGGTTGCAATGTGGAAAGTTGGGTTTCGGGGCTGGGCATCTGCGCCGAGAGAAACGCCATAAACCACGCCGTCTTGCACGGGAACAAGAAGATTAGGGAAGTAGCTGTTGTGACGGATATTGAAAACGAGGGTGAAATAAAACCTTGTGGTGTATGCCTCCAATATATTTCTGATTTTGCTGAAAGTCCCGAAATTAAAATTGTTATGGCAAAAGTTAGCGGCGGCAAAGTGCTGTTTGAAACGGTTAAGGTGAAGACGCTGAGGGAGCTTTTCCCAGAACCATTTAAGAAATGAACTGTTTGCCGAAAAAGGCATAGTTAAATTAATGTGGATGCCGTGCATACATAGGTTAAAGTGTTTCAGCGTGATGAGGTGACTGGTGGAGGCTAGCGTGGCGCAAGTAACCTTCGAAGAGATAAGCGCATCCGACTTTTTCTATAGAAACCGCGACATAGCTGGATTCACAAACCCCACGAGAGCCATTTTCGCAGCCATCCGAGAACTTGTGGAAAACTCTTTGGACGCCGCTGAAAGCATCAAAATCCCGCCTGAAATCTATGTAAGACTTTCTTTCGAGGGCGAGGCAAGCAAGGAAACCCAAATTTACAAGTTGCGAGTTGAAGACAACGGATGCGGTGTCCCGCCGAGGCATATCCCATCAGCTTTCGGACAAGTGCTTTTCGGCTCAAAGTACAAGCTAAAACAGCAGAGGGGAACCTTCGGTTTGGGCGGAAAAATGGCTATCCTATATGGGCAGATAACAACCCACCAGCCAGCCACAATAATCTCCAGCACTGGCATGTCCCATATTTACATGTACCGGCTTATGATTGACATCCAAAGGAACCGCCCAATAATCCTTGATAGGAAAGTGTTATTAAACAAGGAGGGCTGGCGGGGCACCATCGTCGAGTTCAGCCTTGAAGGCGACTATTTGAGGGCTATGCCAAAAATCCTAGAATATTTTAAGCAGACAGCCATGGTGAACCCCTACGCAAACCTCACTTTCGTAGACCCTAAGGGAAGGCTATACAAGTTTACTAGGGCAACCACTGTCATGCCAGACCCGCCCAAGGAGACTTTGCCCCACCCATACGGCGTTGATGTGGAACTTCTCCAACGCTTAATACAGGTCACGCCATACAATAACATGCTGGAGTTTTTGAAGAACCACTTCCACCGCGTCGGCGAGATAACCGCCAGAAAATTCCTAGAGTTCAGCGGCATAAGCCCATCCAAAAACCCGAAGAGGCTATCCCACGAGGAAATTGTCCGGCTTATGCACATGCTGAAAAAGTTTAAGGATTTTCTCCCTCCAGACGCGAGTTGCCTCTCACCGTTGGGCGAGGAACTGTTGAGAACTGGTGTTTTGAAGGAGCTTAAACCAGAGTTTGTGGCGGTCCACCAGCGGAAACCAGCCACTTACGCGGGTCATCCGTTCATTGTTGAGGTTGCAATAGCCTATGGAGGGGAAATCCCCCAGAAGGGCGGCTTCCTAATATACCGTTTCGCCAATAGGATTCCATTGCTTTATGATGAGGCAAGCGACGTTTCAGTCAAAGTCATAAATGACATGAACTGGAGGCGCTACAAGGTTACGCCAGACATGCCCATAGCCATAGTTGTCCACATATGCAGCACAAAAGTTCCCTATAAGACTGTTGGGAAAGAGTTCATCGCCGACAGACCAGAGGTTAGGCGGGAAATAGCCAATGGCTTAAGGGAGGTGGCACGCCAACTCCAACGCTTCCTAACGCGGAGAGAGCATGTGGACAGAGAACGTAAAAGGCTTGGGGTTTTCAGCAAGTACTTGCCTAGAATAGCCGAGTTTTCAACAAAGCTGGCCGGTAAGGAGAAGCCTCCAGACATTGAGAAGCTTTTAAGGAGTGTGAGGAGGTTTGGAGCCGAAGGAGTATAAAAGTAGCAGCATAATAGAAAGAAGAAAAGAGGTTTTATCAAGCCTCCAAAATTTTGGACTAAAAATTTACGAGCAAATTGATAGGGGATATTTCCCATCCATTGAGATGCCGAGCCGCTCCACAGAAAATATCTACTATGACCCAAAGTTTAGGCAGTTTATTTTAGGCGATAAACGTGTTAAGCGGAGCGCCCGAAACATCCGCCACCTAAAACCCTTCGCCCAACTAGTTTGGACAGCGCTCTTTTCCTATGAGCTGACAAGCCAACGTAAAACATCCACCCTCAGAGACGTTTACTATTCCGCGCAAGCCTACGAAATGACCTTCAAAGACCAACAAGAATCCAACAACATAATAACCGACCTAGAAACGGTGCTTGGCTTTTCCCGTGAAGACTTCAACATTTTTCCGGAAGAGCGCTCCGCAGTTTTTGGCGACCTAACCATACGCTACACAGTGCCCGGTTATGAGGGTAAAACCCTAAACTTGACGTCGCACCCTGACGGTGTAATGATTGGGCCAGCCCTAACCTCAGCAGAATTCGTTAAAACCACAGCGGACAAAGTCATAGCCATAGAGAAAGGCGGCTTGTTCACCCGTTTCATCGAGGAGAACGTGCACAAAAAGTTCAACGCCCTACTGGTGCTTACAGCGGGACAAGCGCCAAGGGCAACCCGCCACTTTATTAGGAGGCTGAACCGTGAGCTCGGATTGCCAGTCTACATCTTCACAGACGGAGACCCATGGGGAATGCACATAGCCATGGTCATAATTTCCGGTTCTGCGAACGCCGCCCACCTGAGGGATTTGACAACGCCGGACGCCAAATGGAGCGGTGTATGGGCAACAGACATTGTTAAGTACAAGCTGCCCACAGATCCGTTGGACGAGATTGATATGAAGAGGCTTTATGAACTGCAAAAAGACCCGCGTTACAAGGAGGACCCATTGTGGCAGAGGGAAATAAAAACCTTCATGAAGATTAAGCGGAAGGCGGAGCAAGAGGCCTTCAGCAGATACGGTTTAACCTACATTGTAGACGAGTATTTGCCAGCAAAGCTCGAAGAGACAAAATAGGCTCTCTCGCGAAAGGGGAAATTTAAAATAACCCTTCTAATGCTTTATGCTAAAAGATACGCCACAAACACGCGAGGCTAGAAACATGAGTGAAGAAGGCGGCTTCGGAGTAACAGCGGCAGAAAAATTCTTCGGATTAATCCTACTAATTGTTGGCGCCCTAGCCACGTATTTCACCCTCACAAGCAGTGATGTTTTGAGCGTTTACACCGGGTTTTTCGGCTTTTTAGGCATAGTCCTACTGGCACTTGGAATATTCCTTATAATTGCTAAGGCTGAATGAGCCTAGCCTTGTAAAACAGCATTTATTTAAAGGAATGGTTTATTAGTTTGGTTTGTGGTTGCCGTCTACCATCTGTTAGGGAAGATTTGCCATGTCGCTTCGTCAGCCCATCGTTTGTGTTCTTGGGCATGTGGATACTGGTAAGACTCTTCTTTTGGATAAGATTCGCAAGACCAGTGTTCAAGCCCGCGAGGTTGGGGGCATAACCCAACATATTGGCGCAAGCTTCTTTCCAGTTGAAACCTTGAAGCAGATGATTGGTCCCCTTCTCTCCACCATTAAGGGTGAAATAGAGATTCCGGGTTTGCTTGTTATTGATACACCGGGGCATGAGGCTTTTACGAATTTGCGGAAGAGGGGCGGCAGCGTAGCCGACATAGCCATCCTCGTCATTGATATTCTCCGCGGTTTTGAGGCTCAGACTTATGAGTGTATTGAGATCTTGAAGACTCGGAAGACGCCTTTCCTTGTGGCTGCCAACAAGATTGACCGCATTCCAGGCTGGAACTCTTATCCGGACACGCCCTTTCTGAAGGCTTATCAGCTTCAGGACAAGTATGTGCAGGAGGATTTGGACAACCGCCTCTACGAGATTATTGGCACCTTTTCCCGTTTGGGTTTTAGGGCTGACCGCTTCGACCGCATAAAAGACTTCACACGGACGGTGGCTATTGTGCCTACAAGCGCTAAAACAGGCGAGGGTATAACAGAGCTTTTGGCTGTTCTTGTTGGTTTGACGCAGCAGTATCTGAAGAAGCGTTTGCAGACAACAGCTGGACCCGCACGTGGCACCGTATTGGAGGTTAAGGAGGAGCCTGGTCTTGGCTTGACGCTTAATACTATAATTTATGATGGGACGCTGCGGAAGGACGACTTAATAGTTGTGGGTGGCAAAGAGAAGCCCATAATAACCCGTGTGAGGGCTATTCTGGTGCCAAAGCCGCTGGACGAGATTAGAGATCCTAGGGACAAGTTTTCTTCTGTGGATTCCGTTTCCGCAGCCGCTGGGGTTAAGATTGTTGCCCCAGACTTGGAAGGGGCTTTGGCTGGTGCGCCCTTGTATGCTGTTGGGGATGGCGAAGACCCTGAAAAGTATGTTAGGCTTGTTTCCGAGGAGATTGAGAAGATTAGGATTACGACGGATGTGGATGGCGTTGTTTTGAAGACTGACACTTTGGGCTCTTTGGAGGCTATAGCTGAAAACCTAAAGCGGAATGGCGTGCCCATCCGTTTGGCGGATGTTGGCGACGTTTCAAAGCGGGATGTCACCGAAGCCGCCATAGTGAAGGAGCATGAGCCCTTCTACGGAGCCATTTTAGCCTTCAACGTTAAAGTCTTGCCAGACGCCGAGGAAGAAGCGAAAAACACCGGCGTCCAAATCTTTAAAGAAAAAATAATTTACCATTTGATAGATAACTATCTTTCTTGGCTTAAGACTCAACGAGAAGCCAAGATTGAGGCTGAATTTGAAAAACTGGTCAAGCCTGGGAAAATCCAGATTATGGAAGGCTACGTATTCAGAAGAGCCAAACCCGCCATAGTCGGCGTTGAAGTCTTGGCTGGAAGAATAAAGCCCAAAACAAGCCTGATAAGAGCCGAGGACTGTGAGGAGGTGGGTGAAATACAACAAATCCAAGAGAAAGGCAAAGCCCTACCAGAAGCAAAACAGGGAATGCAAGTAGCCATAAGTCTAGACAAGCCCATAGTTGGAAGACACATATTTGAAAAGGATATTCTTTACGTGAAAATTCCAGAACCTCACGCGAAAGCTCTGCTGAAAAACTTTATGGATAGGCTAACGCCAGACGAGCAAGAAGCCTTAAACGAGTATGTCAGCCTAATGCGAAGAAAAATGCCCTTTTGGGCAGCTTAAATCTCAATTTTTGACGTACTATGTTACCGGGCACACAAAATATTAAATCAGTATTCTGGCACTATTTGCGATGATTGAAAGGGTGGTTCGTTTGAAAAAAATTGTGGTAACGGGTGCTGGTGGACCCGCTGGAATAAACTTCATAAGTTCCCTCCGCCTCGCTCCGGAAAAAATTTTCATCATAGGGACCGAAGCGGATGAGCATTTTATCTATCTGGCACCAACGGATAGGAAGTATCTGGTTCCAAAGGCTGAGGAAGAAGATTATATTGATATTTTAAATGAGATTATCCGAAAGGAGAAAGCTGAATTTTTGCATGCACAAACCGATATTGAAGTAGCTGTTGTTTCGGAAAATCGCGAGAAAATCGAGGCAAATGTGTTCTTGCCTTCTAAGAGGGCTGTAAAAATATGCCAAGACAAGCTTGAGTCCGCAAAAATTTGGATGAAAAAGGGCATTCCAGTCGCAAAAACCATGGAGATTCGCGATGAAAAGGATGTTGATAAAGCCTTTGAGGAGTTCGGGAGCCCCATTTGGATAAGGGCGAGACATGGCGCCGGTGGGAAGGGAAGCACACCCGCCTACAACAAGGAAACCGCCCTCTCTTGGATAAACTATTGGAGGGCTCGAGGCATGAAATGGGAATTCATAGCTCAAGAACACTTACCAGGAAGAAATATAGGCTTCCACAGCCTCTGGAAGGACGGAGAGCTTGTTACGTCTATGGCTAGGGAACGCATCAAATACATATACCCGCACCTTTCCCCCTCGGGAGTTACAGGCACTCCGGCTGTCCAGAGAACCATTCATGATGATAATGTGAATAGAATTGCAACAGAGGCTGTTCTCGCCATTGACCCAAAATTCAATGGAATAGCGTGTGTGGATCTGAAGGAGAATAGGGAAGGCGTTCCATGCATCACAGAAATCAACGCCGCGAGAATGTTCACCACATCATTCTTCTTCTCTTACGCCAGCAAAATCCTACGTGGGGACTATTATGCGAACATTCCATACTTGTATGTTAAACTTGCCCTTAAGGAGAGCATTCCAGAAATGCCGAAATATGATATTTTGCCGGAGAATGTTTATTGGATACGCCACATAGACGCGCCAGCAAAACTTGTAAAAGATGGTAGGATTATTGGCGAGATGTATTGTTGGTGTGAATGATGCGGGTTTGGTATGATGCTTGTACTGGTAAGCATGTGCGGTATGGTGTTGCGGTAGCGAAAAGGCTTAGGGAGTTGGGGCATGAGGTTGTATTGACCACGCGTAAACATCCAGATACTGTGCCTCTTGCAAGACTTCTGAACGAAAATTTTATTGTTGTTGGAAAGTATAGCCCAAAATCATTGTTGACTAGACTTAGGGAAAGCGTCAGACGTCAATTGGTTTTTTGCAGGATTTTTGTTGAGGCTGTTCCAGATGTTGCCATTTCTCATGGTTCTGTGGACCAGTTGCGGGTGGCTTTTGGTTTAGGGATTCCGACGATAACGACGGTTGATACGCCTTATGCTGATGCTGTGCATAGGCTAACTTTACCCCTTGCAGATTACATTGTTGCCTCGAAGGCTATTCCAAAGGAAACTTTGCAAAAATATAATGTTAAGGGTAAAATAGTGCAGTTTGATGGTGTTGATGAGGTTGCGTGGATTAGGGGTTTTAAGCCTTTAGTGAAATATGATTTTGGTAGGCCGCTCATTGTTGTGAGGGAGTTAGAGGAGAGGGCGGTCTATGCCAAAAAGAGGTTTTCTTCCATTGCCTTGGCGAAAAAGTTGACACGTTTAGGGAAGGTTGTTTTTCTCCCTAGATATCGCCATAGACCTATTAAAGGTTTGATTGTTCCCGAAGGTTTTGTGGATTCTGCGAGTTTGGTGGCGCAGGCAGACCTTTTTGTTGGAGCTGGTGGAACTATTACACGGGAGGCTGCGCTGCAGGGAACACCTGCCATGGTGGTTAACTTGTTCCAAGAACAGTATGTCAACGATTATTTGGCTGAGAAAGGTTTTCCAATTTTTAAGGTGAAGATATCTTCAGTTGTTGAAGTTGCCCGGAAAATGCTTGGTGAAAGGAAGGATGTTTCGGATTTACTGGCTAAGCTTAAGAATCCAGTTGATGTAATTTTGGAGATTTTGGAGGGATTGAAAACCGCTAAGAATTAATGCAGCTTCGATGTTTTGAATGCTAAGAGGGATACTATTATGCCAATAGAGAAAGTTTTGGTTGTTGGTTTGGGTGAGGTTGGAAGAGCATTATTCGAGCTTTTAAAGGAAAGTGGTAAATTCGATGTATATGGTTTTGACATTGATGAGGGTAAAATGCGGAGCATAGTAGGCGATGTTAAACTGCCAAAGGTTTTTGATGTTATGCATGTTTGCTATCCTTGCAGTGACCAAGAAAATTTTGTTAAGGTGACGGTTGATTATATGCGTAGGTTTAAGCCTAAACTAACAATTATTGATAGCACTGTTGCGCCTGGCACAACTCAGAAAATTTTTGAGGAGACGAGGTCTTTGGTGGCGCATTCGCCAGTTCGGGGTATGCATAAATCTTTGGAGACTATGAAGAGGGATATTTTGTTTTGGAGTAAGTATGTTGGTGGTGCCACGTCTGAGGCTGCGGAGCTTGCTAAAAGGCATTTTGAAGAACTCGGTTTAAAGGTTAAGGTTTTGAGGAGTCCTGTGGAGACTGAGCTGGCTAAGCTTTTTGAAACCATTTATAGGGCTTGGATGATTGCATGTTTTCAGGAGATGCATAGGATTAGTAGGCATTTTGGGGCGGATTTTGATGAGGTGGTGGATATGATTGAGGATATTCATCGTGTTCATTTTAATAAGCCGCTTCATTATCCAGGCGTTATTGGCGGCCACTGCCTTATACCAAACACCGAGTTACTTTTAAAAGCATATGACTCAGAATTTTTACGACTGATTTTGAAGTCTAACGAAAAACGGAAAAAAGAGGTTAAAAATGAACAAGTAAGAAGGGAAATTGAAAAAATTAGAAAACGGGTCGAATCCTTGGAAAAAGAACTATTGAAGCGTTCTAAAGTTGTAGACTTTTAATTAATTAAACTAATCAGTAGTTTAACCAATTTCTCTTCTCTTTTTCCCAACGAAAACATATTAACAATCCTTTTTCTTGCACACCTCCCAAGTTCTTTTTGTTCAAAAGCCTTTTTTATTGCTACTGCAGTCGCATTAATATCCCCGTAATGGACGTATATACCACACTCGCCAACCACTTCTGGAAGAGCTGCTCTATCAGTGACTACAGGAACACATTCACAAGCCATAGCTTCAGCCAATGCAACACCAAAACTTTCGTGATAAGATATCTGAACGTAAACTCCAGCACGTCTATATAGCTCAAGAAGTTTGTTAAATGAAACAGGGCCAGCAAACTCAACGTTTTTAGTTGCAATCATCTTAAGATAGTCAATAGAGGAATCATCATGTCTTCCTACAAGGACAAATCGTACTTCTGGCAGAAGTTTTGCCACTTTCACAAAGTTTTCTAATCCCTTTTTCCTCAAATTAGACCAGTTAACAGCACCCACTGTTAAAACAAAGTTCTGTTTATTACCGAATGGTCTAAATTTTTCCGTATCAATCCCGTTGTAAACGACAACGACTTTTTTAGGAATCACATGCTGAAGAAGTTCTTTCTTGGTATATCTTGACACAGCTATGATTAAATCCGCATTTTTATAAGTAAAAATGGCCATTATAGTTCTCCACCAGCATGTAAAAACCCCATAATCTATTTCAGGAACATACGCCGCGTCATATCCTCCTGCAACTATTACAAGTTTTTTACCAAATAACTTTGCGAGAAAAACCGAGATAAACGCCTGAAAGCCCGCAAACCAAACATAAATAATGCTTGCTCTAGTTAATGCTCGAATAAGGTTACGCATCATTTTAACAAAATCAAAGCCGATGCAAATAGGATATACAGCAAAATGCTTCTTCAAAATTTCCATATCGCTCTTCACAAATGTAGATAAAGGATGCCTGTAGAGGAATAGAATTCCTATTTTAGCTGCTCTCAAGATCAAACCTCTAGGCTTTCATATACCAAAAATAAATTATTCTCAATCTCCTTAAATTATCAACCTTACTGATAGCACCTTTTGAAGAATAGAAATTTATTAATTTATGTTAAGCCCATTAGGTGAATTGAACATTATGAAAGGGAAATGGCCCGACATAGAAGTCGACGTCGCGGTATGCACCTACAATAGCGAACGATATCTGGACTTATGCCTCCAAAGCATTTGTAATTTTGTCCCTTTCAAAAAGTTAATTATTGTGGATCATTACTCAACGGATGGAACAATTCATATAGCTAAAAAATATGGTGCTGAAATTTATTTGGAAAACATAGGAGTGGGTTATGCACGGCAACTAGCAATAGAACAAGGTGATTCACCTTTTATATTGTTCGTTGATTCAGACGTCGTTTTTCGGGACGATGTATGGTTCAAAAAATGTGCCGAATTATTCAAAAATGAAAAGTTAAAGGTAGGTGCAATAGGGGTTGATACCCAAGCGAAGTTGCCGGATTGGAGAATGAAATATGTTGAATTTTGGTGGAGGAGACTCCCATCAACTCGAAAGACCTATTTTCATAACGTATACTTCCTGCGCAGAAAAGCTATTGAGGGAATAAAAATACCACATTCCCTTGGAGCATTTGAGCATATCTATATTAAAAAATATGTTGAAAGCAGAGGATGGAATGTTTATGTTATACAAGGTAATGGCATACATTACTATGATTTCCCCGATTGGAAAGGCTCATGGATCGGTGCTGGAGAAAGGATTTTCGGACATACAACAATTAAACATTTACCGATAGTAGTGATTAATAAGATCCTCGCAGCTCCTCTAAAAGCGCTTCCACCAGCCATAGCCTATAACGACCCAACGATCATATTTCATAACTCAAAGTACTGGTTCAGATATTTGATGGGATGGCTAAAACCACATAAGTATATTGTGCTTAAACGAGAAGCTTGAAACAAAGAAGGATTAATGTTGGCGAAAGACGAGATTAGGGTTCAGTATTCTGGTTTTGTTATTTTTGCCGCCAAAATAATCAGCGTTGCTACTGGTTTGGCTTTTCAGTATATGATAGCCCGCTCAACCACCCCGCAACAATATGGCGTATGGTTCAACGTTAACGATGTGCTAGCCTACTTCACCATACTCGCTGGAATAATGCCATTCTGGGCGATGCGCTTCGTGGCAAGAAACGAAAGGGGCGCCGCAAAAACAGGTGTACTGGCAAACCTTGTAATATCCATGGCTGCAACGCTCATCTACCTGCCCTTGCTACCGCTCATAACATCAGCCCTAGGCGTGCGGGAATACATCAGCATATACATGATAATAACGGTGCAAATAATCGAACTCCACTTACTAAACGCCTTTGAAGCCAATTTAAGAGCCAAAAAACCCCAAACACTAGGCTATGGACTCCTAATAGCGGAAATCCTCAAAGTCTTGTTAGGATATATACTCATATTTGGCAAAATCTTAACCCCATTGGAAGGAGCCGTAATAAGCCTAACTCTGGCGATTGCAGCCCAAATAATCTATTATCTGAAACTTCACGTTGAAGACCTTAAGCAGAGCGTTAATTGGGCTTATGTTAAGGAGTGGGTGAAAGGCTCGATAGCAAACATTTACAACGTTTTGGGCAACCAGATAGCTGCCTTCATTTTCATAATGCTCTTCACATACGGCGGAGAAACAGCCAGAAGCAATTATGGCGCAGCCTTCCAAATAGCAAACATAATAACATACTCGTCCTTTCTAGCCTTCGCCTTATACCCAAAACTTT
>Ga0080004_1136355_pt1 | contig 12282 bp, 13 predicted proteins | sample WasSprMetagenome_FD_69207 | JGI IMG/M metagenome (GOLD analysis project Ga0080004, IMG submission 69207) | Sulfidic aquatic microbial communities from Washburn Spring, Yellowstone National Park, USA - WS (SPADES assembly) (version 2) | ecosystem: Environmental > Aquatic > Thermal springs > Hot... | reverse complement strand
CATACTCTCTTCTGAATTTCTCGATAGCCTTTACGATGTCTTCTGCTTCAATCTCAGCTAGGATATACTCGTCAGGTCTGTCTTGAAGATTGTAAAAAACCATATACTTTCCCATATCCCTCCCTCACTCCCATACAGGATTGAGATACTTCGTTTTGTCAAATCCCAGAGCCTTCATGAATGCAGTATGTCTATTCACACATGACTCACATTGGCCACAATGCAACTTCTCATTCTTGTAGCAACTCCATGTTCTAAAGAGTAGATCCTTCACCTCCTCATATGCTAACTTGATAACCCTATCTTTCGTCAACCCTTCCCTTGCAGGACTCCATATCTCAACCTTCCTCTTTCTCGTAGGGAAATGAGCTAAATTAGCTACACTCTCAAACATCATAGCAACACTAGGTGTACAATCAGGGTATCGAGGTTCATTGTCCTCTGTCAATTGACAGTCATCCAATTGGGCTCCATATGTCACTATCTGTGCGTTTATAGTGTATGCATATGCAGTTGCTATGGAAAGGAAGACTATGTTTCTGATGGGCACTACAACTGTTGGTTCATATTGTTTTGCAACCTCAAGGTTTTCATCAGTAAGTTGAGTTCCTCTCCAGATATTCTTTAAGATCTTCATGTCAATTGTCACTGGCTTTTCAAACCCTACCGTTGTGCATAATCTTCTAGCTACCTCTATCTCCTTTCTAGCTTTCTGTCCGTAGTTGAATAGTATGGGGTTGATTTCATAGCCCCTCTTATCCCACAACACAGCATATGAGAAACTATCCACACCACCACTGATACAGCTTACAGCTCTCATTAATCACACCCCCTACATCGCCTCGGTTCATATGAATAACACCTAGTACCCTCAGTAAGAGGTCTTAGATCCCTATCCAGAATTCCCAACATACACCAACTGTCAAAATACCTGCAGTTTAAACATAGACTAGCTGGATGTGCATATATCATACTCCTCGCCTCTTACCCCAAATAACCTTCTGAAGCTGAAGCATAACTCTCACATCATAATCTCCAGTCCACAAATATGCATCCTTCTTAACTAGTTCTATCAACTGTCTTGCCCATTTCATACCACTACCCCATTCCGGCTGGAAGATAATGGGCACATGTTTTAGTTCTTCAGTAAGGATGACAGCTGTAGCATATTCATAGTCCACAGCATTTGCTATAACAAACTTGAATTGTACCTTACCAGCATACTCCGCATAAGTCCTCTTGATGACATTTAGATCACTTTTCTCACATGAAGATGGACATTTACAATCCATTGTGATTAGATCTACCATGTCGAAGATGTCCTTATTGAACAGTGTGCCATTAGTATTGATTTGAAAAGACCAATTGTAACATTTATCCAGAAGCTTGTAGACTTCCTCAGCTTGCAATAATGGTTCACCTCCCGTTATAGATATGTTGTTACAGCCATATCTTGCAATTGCATCAATGATCTTATCCACAGGCATATCTACACCTTCACTCCATGCATACTTTGTATCACACCATTTACATCTCAGGTTACAGCCAGATAACCTTAGGAAGACATATGGTTTACCCATGTCTAATCCTTCACCTTCTATGCTGTAGAAGATTTCGCAGACCTTCATTTCTTACACCTTTCATTCTCTCTAATCATCGGGCTCAAACTCTGCATATGTGTAGAGACTTTCCCATACCCTAACCTTCTCAAGTTTTACTGTTGGTGGTAGTTTATCCGTCAATTTACAATAGATGTATTTGGCAAGTATCTCGCATGTTGGATTTATCACTTTGAAATCATCTAGCTCATTGAGGTATTTATGATCCAATTCCTCCAATATCTGTTTCAGAATCGATTTGACTTCATGGAAGTCTACTAAGATCTGCATCTCATTCAGTTTCACACCTGCTATAAACAGCTGTACTTTCCATGTATGTCCATGTAGCTCCGCACACTTGCCAGGGTAACCAACTAACCTATGGGCACCATCAAACTTGTCCTCAACCATTATCCTATACATTCTACCACCTCCCAAAACACCTACTCCTATACTTACAGTATGTACATGGATACTCAAACGGGCTATATGTTTTGGGTATATCGGGAGGAGTTGGTGATTGGAGGATGATCTTATAAGCTTCCACTTCCTCTACGAATTGTGTCACCACTAAGTTACCATCCAGTAATGGAACTTCAAAGACTGCAATGGGTTTCCTACCGGGTTCAGGTTCTCCCCTGACAACAAACAATAGAAATGCTTTGTTCACCTTCATGTTGTTAGCCATTAGGAAGAGTGCTTCGTATTGTACTTGCTTGATGTAATGACTGTAGTACTTCCTAAGCTCATCAGGAGTCTTAGGTATGAATGTGACAAACTTCTTCTCAATGAGAATACCTAACTCGGGATCGTATTCATCAATCCTCGTTTTCACATCTAGGAACTCTAGCTCAAGCTCATGTTCTGGTAGTAATGGCATTTGATGTAACATTGAACCTTGCCACATCCTTAGTAGGTTTTCAGGATCATCTGGCAATGGATCATTCTTGTCAAACCATACTCTCCTTTTACATTCCGATATCAAATCGGTCAGATGTAATTCATTCCTCCTCCTTTCACTCTCCTCCCGATTATACTCAGCCACCTTTCTCAAAAAATAGACTTCAAGTTCAGTTGGAGATTCAATCATATCTTCTTCAACTTGCCATCCTCTACCTTTACACCAGCTTTAGCAATCACTTCATCTATGTTAACTCCCGGAAACTTGCTCTCCATGTAGGCTTTAAACTCCTCGTACGGTTTCTGTATTGTAGCCGCTACTCTTGCTAACTTTACAGCTTCCTCAGGAATGCTTTCAAGAGGCTTAACTTCAGGTCTGGTCTCTGTTGCAAGTTTAGTCTCTTGTTCTAACTTAGCTTGTTTAGCATCCTCTTTATGGGCTTGTTTTATATGCATTTTGAGAGCTTGTTCGCTCTTAAATACCTTGCCACATGTAGGACACTTAAACTCCTTAACTTCAGATTCAACTTGTGCAGGTTGAGAGATAGTTTGTGGAGCCATAGCCTGTGGTTGTATTATCTGAATTTGTGTTTGGTTTTGTATCTTATCTTGTGTAGCTGAAGCATACCTGTAAACTAGAAACTCTTCATTTTCCGTCAGTACACCCTCCACCACTATAATTTCACCTTCATTGGGAACTCTTCCAACTGATGGTGGTATTGTTAGGATAACCTCACCAGTGTTATCTCCTGCCAGTATTTCCGTCCATACCAAAGATTGTGCTTTCACTATACCACACTTGGGACATTCGACTGTAGTATTTACTGCAGCCTGCAGTTTCCTATTACACTTCGGACAACCAACATAAGCTCTCTTGTCCACATGTTGTATCACTACTACCTTAATCCTACTCACAACCCCTACCATCAAATCGGATACATTAGTGAACTCACCTGTAATCTTAGGCTCTGCTACTCTAATTCCCCTCACAACAGCCAGATACAATTTTGCCATGAGCTCCTTATTGTCTTTGAATGTTGGATATCTCTCACAAAATTTCTGGAACTCCTCTTCGCTTACATTCAGCTCTTTCAATTTTTCATACCACACCATTCACACCACCTCTACATTACATACATGTAAAGAGTTATTTTAAGATACTTGTTACTCTTTCAACCATCTCTGCAATGTAATCTCAACGGTAATGCCTAGAGTCCTTTCGGCAATCTTCCTGAACATCTCCCAGTAGTACTCGATATCAATCGGAATGTCATTACAGAGTTCTACAGGTTGAGGACCCCACAATGTTTGCACATACCTTATCTTATCGCCCACATTAACCATCATACCTGCTCTCATAAGTTTTTCAGCGGCTCTAACATGAGGAGCCTTAACCTTGTATTCTTTACGTGTTATAGATTTTGAGATAGCAAGATCGTCGTATGTGAAACCACCATTGCGTAATTTATCTTTGTATGATAGCAGTATATTTAACAATTCCTCTATACTCCTACCATTTAGAAGAAAGCCCTCAATTAGCTCTTTCTGTAATTGCTGTGCTACAGGTGGAAAGTCAGATCTTACTATCTCAATGCCGACTGCATCCACTTCTGGCTCTACCAACCAACCATCATCTATAGACCATATCATTATGCCCGCATACTTCTTCTTAGCGGCTGTATCATCATCCGCTCTCTTCGGGAAGTAGAATTTGCTGTAGAACTTCTTAGGTTCAACCTGAATATCCGCACCGAATACCTCCTTGATATGAGCACTGCCAGCATCAGCTAACATCATGAAGATGTTCTCATCTGCAGGTACATCCGATAATACAACACTATCAGTATCACCATAGATAACATTGAAACCCAATTGTGAGTAGAACTGTATGAGAGTGGTAATGATTTCACGACCTCTTCTAGCTACTTCATCACCTAAGTCAACTCTCTGTATCCTGAATCCAGGTGCATTGAATACACCATAGAATGCATTAGCAAGTATCTTGTAAGCGTATTGCATACTGTAGTATTGAGGATTACCAGTCTCTCTGTATAGCTTCTTGAGACGTTTTCTCTCCTGTATCAACATGCTAAGAACTTCAGGATATAACCTCCTTTCGGAGTCAGGGGAGATTTTGAAGTTGATGATTACATTTGGATACAGAGATACACAGTCTAGATAGAGGACATTGTGGTATATCTTTAAGGGTTCAGGTGGTTGAGCTACAAATGCACCACTATGTTTCCGTACATCTGCAACTACTGGTTTATTTGGAAGTACTAGACCAAGTTCTCTAGCCTTCTTTAAAAGAAGTGCATCTATACATCGTGATATCATACCTGTTTCATCAGGGAAGATATAGCTGATATGTGCCTTCATGATGTCAATCTCACTCAAACTCAGCTTCCTATCAAGTTCCACTATGATTTCCACATCACGTTGACATCTTTCATATATCTCTTGCGTGGTGAGTTGACTGAATTGCTTATTAGTATGCACTCTCTCAATACCAACAATATGCTTACCCACATACTCCAATCCCCAACTTGGTAACATTCTTTGACTCATGTCCCTAAAAGCAGGAAGGAGATCATACCATCTACACATCTCTGGGAATTGCATCCTGTACTTTTTAAATTTGTCCTTCAGTACCGGTACATCATATACACTACTGTTATAACCTAATGTCATATCACATTGATCCACAAACAATAGAAACTCCTCAAGAATTGACTTCTCATCGCCAGTTATGACTTCAACATTACCATTCTCACCTGATACCCCTATGCATATAATCTTGCCATCCTTCACCTCAATATCATAGTACAGCTTCCGGTATGTAGTAGATGTTTTCCAATCAAGATCAATCATTACTCTTCTCACATATGGTATGTCAGCTTCATATGTTACATTGAGAGGTAGCTGATCTCTTAGGAGACTGACGAATTTAGGCATGTCCACTTCCACTTTGATAACAGGATCTCCTTCTAAACTTCTGTAATCGATATCTGTTATATGGACCTGAATACCCTTCCGTTTCGCATGATATTGTACAACAGCCTGATACTTCTTCTTCACAAATAAGTAGGGTTTGAATGGAGCTTCAACCTCTATATTCCTACCGTTTTCCCTTATGAGCAACTTTAGCCCTTCCTCCTCTGAGTATGTATATGTCATTGAGGTAGGACTAAACATAATTCCATAATCCCCCTCTCTTCTCTAATATGTTATCAAGTGCTTTAACATAAGGAAGGGCTTCAGGTAGTACGGTTTTAATGATTTCATACCTTTCGGTTGAAATTGAATTGATGAATCTATACTTCCAGATAAGGATGTAGAGGTTATGCAAAGTAAGGAGATCAGGATCTTGTATTACCCTTTCACTACCATACTTGCTACAGACAGGACATATACAATCAGGAATAACTCTGAGTGCATCCTCTTGTCTCTTCCCTACCTTTGTAGCTCTACCTAAAATGGTGTAGTAAACGTTACCACCCCTAGCTGATAATACTGCCGCAGTGCTATCTGCACTTACAGATAATCCCTTACGGTTTGCATATCGTGATATCAGTAGGAAGCATACAGTATCGCCTGATTCAAAGAAGTGAACTGGTTTCTCATTTTTAATGGTCTCAAGGTAGTATATCAACCTCAGAACAGCATGTGGATCATTAACAGGTGATACACCTAGTGCTAACCCAAACCAATCATATACTAGCTCCAAGCTCTGCCTCCATATCTCATACTGCCTCTCATTGGCACCATGAATACATGCATACAATTGTACCGATGACTTAACATTATCCACTAATACCTTACTAGCCTTCACTGTCAACTCAAGCCTCTTGTCAAATTCCACCACAATGCTCTTATGTGGGTCAGCATACGGCGGGAAGTCTAGTGTCATGCCAATGTCTATGCCAGACTTATTGTAGAATTCTGCAAGATCATATGGATCTACAGTGGTGACTCCTGTAAGGATGCTGTAACCACCACTATCACAATATACCACTACATCCTCGTCAATGTTAAACTCCTTGCGGAGATTTTTTGTATTCTTGAATCTGGGGAATGATGCGAATACATATGGATATTTGTATGGGAAATTGCTGTTCCACCATCCAATTGGCCTTTCAGGCATGACGGGAAGGTATATTGCTGGCATAACCATCACATGAAGAAGCTATTGGGTGTAGGATAGTATTTACATGTATTCATTGGAAGGGGACATAAACCATACTCTTTAGCTCTAACACAACTATACATGTTATAGTTCCTATCCCGTAGCCACCTTAACTGGTACAATGTGTATTCTTGAGAGAAATCAGGAACCTTGCTAAAGATGATGCATGCTTCCTCTGGTGTCAATCCTATCTTCATGAGGAAGCTTCCAACATGTAATCTTGCCGCATGTGTTAAATGTTGACCACTCATAAGCTGACCCAGTAGAAATGTTATGCATGGAGGTGGTTCTCCGTTCACAAGTACTATTTCAGGGGGCTGTAATGGTGTGTAGATTTCATAGTTCTCCTTAACCTTGTACTTCATGCTTAGCATTTCTGATAGCATTTTGCTTAGCTCTGTATCTGTAGTACCATTCAATACTGTACACATGTTACCTGTTGCCCCGTGATAACTATACGGTACTCGAGAAATCCTTCTCCAATCGCCTAACACTTGTTTATCTACAAGATCGATTATGCCTAGGATCTCAGCTACATGCTTACTAGCTTTGCGTAGATCATATACCTTTACAGGTTTGAGATCTATGTATAGATGTAATCCTCTCCTTCCTGAATACACTGTCCTAACCTTCTCAATAATAGGTTGTAACTTGTTTATGAGATCTAATACATCATAGTCAACATCTATGTCATAGAAGATACATGTTACAATTTGGTTCTTGATCTCATAGTCGGATAGTACACTTGTGAATAACTCTAACCCATTCCTGTAGGCATAATCGCATGCGGTAAGATATTGTTCCTGACTTATGAACTTCCTCCTATATAAGCCCCTATCTCGAGGGAATGCTATAACAAGATGAGTTCGCACATGTTTCAGCCATTCAGCTTTCATAGTCAAACACCCCCGCATCGGTAAATACAACTTCAGCAAATTGACTCCATGGTTGTTTCCTAGGATGTCGGTAGATGTATATCCTACCTACAGGCTCCTTTGGCTTCTTAGATAACATGAGAGCTAGTTTACTATTCTGGATAACAGCACTACCACCGCTGGGTTCTATACTGCTCGTGAGGGGATTGACACTGATGTGGTGATTAAGGAAGAAGAAGACATCAGGATGCTCTGCTAAAAACATCTTCACTAGACTGTATAACATATCCTCCATTCTTGCCCTCTCACCAAATGATGCTGTGCTAGGGAATGCATCCTTGTGAAGTTGACTAAATGAATCCACTATAAAAACTCTACAACCTTGCATGTACAGTTTCTCTATCAGAGGTGTATCTCCTGTTATGCCATATGCTATAAATGCGGCCTTACCACCTTCAGATAATTCAACTCTAGCCTTTACACCAAAGTACTCAAATAGCCTAAGATCGAACTTGAGATACTTATGGGCTGGATGTTTAACGTTGAATGATGGGACTACATGAACCCTGCCAATCTTATCATAACGCATCTCAAAGATAGGTAGCCATTCCTGAACAAACATATCAGCAGAACCATCTACATCAAAAAGAGCTATATCGCAATTGAGCTTGCTGGAAATGTAACAAGCTTCTTGAAGTGTAAGAAGAGTCTTACCAGACATGAATGCACCAAACATGTTAACAATATGACCACTATACAAACCACCTATGAGTTCATTTATTGCTTTCAGATCTGATTCCACTCTCATGCCACCACCTCTTCAATTCTTCTACATGCTTGCATGTTTCCCTATACATGAATGATTGGCATGTGCATAACCATGTACCACCCGATTGCCTTACAGTGTATAAACCATGTTCGCCCTGTACTAGATAGATAACCTCATCCTCCAACTTTTGGGTTTTAAGTATCTTCATACTATCACCAGATACCTTTTCCTATGAGCATCATACTGCAATAGGATAACATCGAATCCATGATCAAGTAGGATTTTATAGACTAAACAGACGGCTGCATATGAACCTGTTAACAACAGTGCTATCTTCTTACCATTCAGCTGTGGTAGTATTTGTTCAGTTTGAGTTTTCAAGTTTTCATAATCTTCCAACGTATCCAGTATGGTCTTTGGGTAGATGATAAATATGTCATCTATCTGATCTCCAAATTGTTTGTACAATGGCGTCCTAATATCATGTAAAGGTGTGTGAGGAACTAAAACAATAAAACTCATTCTTCCATCACCTCCTCTATCATTTTGAGTACTTTCGCAGGTAGCTGTTTTAGATCATCGGTAGCTACATGTTTATCATAACCAAGCTCCTTAAGATTATTTGCAAGATTAACAGCATCATACATGTTTTTACCAATCGCTATAGCATACATCTTACAATGTTTCTTTAGTCTCTGTATAACTTTAGCTGTCTCTTTCATAGTGATCGGAGAGGTGTGACCATATACATCTGTTGGTTCACCATCGGTAATTGTAAACATTATGATCTTCTCACTTCCCTTTATGATGATCTTCTCCAATCTCTCATAGATTTCCTTCAATGGTGTAGAACCTTCAGCCTCGATCTGTGCTAATCTCCTTGCACTCACTCTCGTCCACGGTTCTCTCTCGCCCTTGATTTGCCATAGAATAACTTCCGGTCTTTGCATTCTCCAGGTCATATTAGTATTGAAGGCGTAAACTGCAAACTTTATACCTAACTTGTTTAATGCTAACGCAATGCTTGTACATACAGTCTTGTACTTATTTGGGCTATGTTGTACTATTGAATTGCTAAGGTCTAGCAATAGGATGACTTTGACACCTTTGTTCTTGGTCCTCTTCTCATTTATGAATGGCTTGGTTGGAGTTGTGAGGTAGTTTTCGATATCAAACTCACCATGTGTAGATGAGTATTCCATCCATCCCCTCCTAAGCTTTGAGAATATTGATACTAGATGTTTGATCAATTGTTGATCATATAGATATTGTTCCCCAACATGTAATTTTCTTGGGATATATACACCTTCCATATCTCTCTCCTCTTTCTTCTCTACTACCTGCTTTAACGTATTAAACTCCTTCTCCACATCCTCATTGGGTTTTAGTAGTTGCTGAACCTTTACCTCAATAGGATTGGAATTACCAATCGTACCTTCATTGGAACTTTTATCATTGGAAGTCTTTGCATCTTCACTACTAGCTGATTCATTTTTAGATACATTACCCTTGTTGTTTGTCTCATCCATCTTCTTAGATACAAATTGCTTTACAGCATCCTTAACATCTTCTTGTTTTATCCTTTGGAAGTACTGGAAGTTTATCTTGGTAGGTTGCGATCTTGTGGGTAGTCTGATTGTATAATCATCCAACTTTATACCTAGGATATCTGCAACCTTCCTTGCAATCCATCTAACTACATCCGCATCACTGTGATAATTGTATTTCTCGAGCTCAGTTATTGTAAATCTAACTGCTTCATCTACTTTTGCCATATTCACTTCCTTACTCTGCTCATCCAACTTCACTATACCCAGCAAGAGCTTTTGTATGAATGCATCTACATTAGTCCTCGCTGGTGCCATTATATAGTAATACATTGCATTAGCAAATTCTATTTCATTGCGCATTCCTGGATACTCTTTTATACCAAGATGCTCAATTCTGTAATCTTCTATTGCCTGATGGATCACTGTGTTGAATCCATGAATCAATGATGAGTACTTTACATGCATCGCTTCATGCCATAGTGTTATTCTCCAAAGTCTGTAATTGTAAATGGATTGTGAACATTTATAGTCCTCGGGGAGTCCCACAATGATAAGCTTCTTATCTTTGTAACTCCTTGGTACTGTGTTCTTCTCTAGTTTCACCTCCAACTTCGGATCATCACTCCATGTTCTAGCTAAAAATGAAGCAATGGGAAATATAGATTCAACCTTCATTTTTACCACCTGGGTTAAGTGAGAATTGTGGATAACCCCATAGTGAACCTATGAGATCTTTGACTTTTTGTACTTCAAGTTCACCCCATTGGTAGTACACATTGGCAAATACTAACTCTGCAGCCTCTCTTGGTTTCATGCCCATTTTGAGTAACTTAGCAAATGCTATAGTTTCACGGATACTCGGTGCGTAGTAGACATCCTCAACCTTTGCCGCATCTCTCAACTTATTTGCAAGTTTAATTGCTCTGTCTAGATCTGATTCATTTATACCATCCTCACCTAAATGCAATCTTATGATCCTCTTTTCTATTTCAATTGGTGGGTAATCGAAGTACAATCTTACTGGAAATCTGCTTAGTAATTGTGGCGGTAACTCTTTGGTACCTATATGGCTCAATGGATTGATAGTTGCTATGACGAACCAATCAGAATGTGCTTTTACCCTGAACACCTCACCAGCTTCCTTTAACACCAGTTCTCGTCTGTCATCCAATGCCTCATCTAGTCGAACTAGTACATCTGGTTCGGCACAATTCAGTTCATCGCAATAAAGAATTGCTCCTTCCTGCATTGACTTCGGTATGATACCTGGAACAAACTTTGTACATCCACCTTCTAAAACCGTTGTACCCACCAAGTGACTTTCTTTCGTTCTCAATGAGAAGTTGATTGAGTAAAGTGGCTTGTTCATAATCTCTGCAAACTTCCTTACTAGCGTTGTTTTCCCAGTACCCTTAGGACCAACTATAAGCACAAACAGCTTTGCCTCATATGCTTTCTTGAGGATCTCAATTGCACAACTCCAATCCTCATATTTGACATCCTTTGGAATCTCTGCAACAATTGTACTAATACCATTGTCAAGATTGTGTAGAAGCTGTCTCTTCTTTTCTCTGTGCATCATCCCCACATGTATTCGCAAAGCCCTCTCATCTACAAAAGCTTTCCCACACACCTCACATTTTACCAACCCATTTTCCACATTTTCATTTTGCATTTTGCCTCACCTCCTTCATTTAAAGATAAATGTAACTTCTATTTAAAGTTTCCGTTTTCTTTTGATGGTGCTGTAGGAGAATGATGTAGGACTGCAACAGTTCTTACAACAAACATGTTCTTGCTTGCTTGCAAGATACCCAATACCCTAAACATGTATGCATATGTGCATGTCATGTTTGAACTATTAATTAATCTATTATTCATACCCTACCCTATTAGGGATATCCCTATTAGGGATATCAATAGATTAGATTCTAATAATTTAAGAACTAAACTAATCACTAAACTAATCAAACTAATCTAATGATATATCTGATAGAAGGCGAGTGTGTGATAGGAGGAGCTCCATGCATGCGACAGAGTGATTATGAAGGCAAGCTGATCAGCATCAAGTGTTACGGTCATGCTGATGCAGTACCGACTGGGTTTATCTTTACTGCATTCACTCCTCTGCTCCTTAGCCAGCTCACAAATTCATCTGCAAACTCCTCAGGCACTCCGTAGGCTTTTATTTCAACTCCGTGTTCCCATTTTTGGTACATCACTTTGAATGACATTGTATCGGGAACATCGTTGAATGAGTAATTGATCTGATCCATATTAGATGCAGTTGCGAAGCCTGTAACCCATATGATATCTCCAGCTTTAAAGTCGCCACGTAACACAGCTTGGTAATGACCGCTACCAAGCTCTGCTATCTTGACTGAGTTCTTGTAAACATATGCAG
>Ga0080004_1110387_pt1 | contig 12284 bp, 4 predicted proteins | sample WasSprMetagenome_FD_69207 | JGI IMG/M metagenome (GOLD analysis project Ga0080004, IMG submission 69207) | Sulfidic aquatic microbial communities from Washburn Spring, Yellowstone National Park, USA - WS (SPADES assembly) (version 2) | ecosystem: Environmental > Aquatic > Thermal springs > Hot... | reverse complement strand
CTTTCGTAGCCAAGTTCTTTGAAAACGCTAAGTCTGTACTCTTCTTCACCAAACCTTCCTTTTGACATAACTTTAGCTTCTTTTGAGCAATAAACACAATTTAAAACCTTTTTGCTAAAAAATGCGGCAGCCGGGATTTGAACCCGGGCCAACAGCGCTCTGCTGTAGTAAGAATGGCAGGCTGCTGTCCTAACCAGGCTAGACTACTGCCGCAGTGAAAAGACCTTACTGAAAGGGAAATAAAAATCTTACTTTGTTCAACGTTGTACGAAGTTAAGGATGCGGGCCCGGTGGGACTTTCAATCGAAGTTCTAAATTTTTGAACCCACGACCAACGGGTTAAAAGCCCGCTGCTCTGTTCCATACTGAGCTACGGGCCCGCTACGGCGGGTTTTTTCCTCGTATTATGAATTTAAATTTTTCTTAAGATGTCGAGGGCTCTGTTAACTTAAGCTCCATACCATCATCCCTCTAATTTTTTGAACTATTTTAATTAATTCTTCTTGGTTAAACAAGTGGAAAAAGTTAAATCTTTTCAAAAGTACTCTAGTCTACAAACTTTCTTACTACAAGGAAAATAGTCGTCGAAGTTTTCAGTTCTATCCTTTAAGAACTGTACTTGTCTTTCTATTACTTCAAAGAACCAAATTCATAAGTTCGATGAACAAGATTTAAACTTCTACAAGCTTCTCTGTAGAAAACAGCTCCTCTTTCTCTTGAAGTTTATTTCAAAGAACATAAGAAAGTTAATCCTTGGCCTAGAAAAACATTAAGTTAACAAAGCAAATCTACCAAAGTGTTAAAGAGAACAAAAAATTGTCTCCAACTTGATTTCTTACGTCATTAATCTTCTTGCAAAGTTCACCAACACGAACTTTCATATCTCTGCTTGTAGTCCTAACCATAGACTTTATTCTCTGTTCTTCTGAAGCACTTTTAATTTTTAGCCTTCTTCCATAATCTTTTACAAACTCTACGTTCTTCAGCAGTTCAACGTCATTTTTGTCCTTTGAAGATAAGAGCTTTCCTTCTTTTATTCTTTCAATTTCTTCTTTTACTTCCTCTAGATCTAACACTTTTGCTGACCAGAAAACATGCGTTTGTTCTCCTTCGTAAGCGCGTCGGCTCCACTCTCTTTTTTCTATCCTCGTTTCAACTTTACTCTTTAACTCTTCGAATACTCTTTGGTCTTCTTCAGACCATACTAACTTAAGCTTTCCAAAAGTAAAAGGAAAGGGAACTTCCTCTCCTACTTTCTGAGGACCGAGCATAGAAGTTAACAATACTATTGGGAAATATTTTAGTTTATGCTTAAGAACAACAGGAATATATTTTGGAAAAATTCCTCTTTTATATTTTTCTTTTATTTGTTTAACTGTATCCTCTGGAATAGACTCATTGAAAATAAACTCAATGCCGTAACTAAGAATTATTTTACATGCTTTCTCAGAAGCTTCGTGCAATGGACCTATATTTCTTTCAATTTCTTTTATCACTTCTTCTAAGCTTTTATCTTTTATAGTAAAGGTTATATTAAACCAGCAGTCCTCTCCTCCACGGAAAGTTATATTTGTTCCATATTTTTTGTTTACTTCGCTTGCAACTTCATCTGCTTGTTCATAGAGCAGAATTTCATTCCCAAAGTACTTATCGTTTTTGTACTTTTCCCAGTTTTCTTTGTTTTCTATTTCTTTTAGAATATTAAAAAAGGTGTCGTAATTCTGCGACAAGAAAAAACGCTCAAGAGCATCTTTTGTACTCCAGAATTGATGAAATCCTACTGTTAACTTTTCGTTAAAAATAGTAATGTATACACATGGAAAGCCAACGCGCGGAAAAGCACCTGGGCCTATTCTTAACTTAATTTTATCATCAATTCTATAGGGACGAACCCAATATTTTTCTTCATCTTTCTTAAAAAATTTCTCATATTTTTTGTTTAAGTACTCTGCTACTCTATCTGCAAATTCTATTTCTTCTTTATGTTTATCTAGAAATGCTTTCCACTCGCGATCTCTTTCGTCTTCTTTGTTCATTCTAACTTACCTCTGTTAAAGGAAAATATAAGCATAACTATTTTTTGTATGGATTATTGTAATAGATAGGTATGAAGTCGTACTTTTCTCCAGGCTGAAGTAGCTTCTTTGGATCTTCAGTATAAATTACTATTACAAATCCATGTTCTAAATCTTTGTATTCGTTACTAAAGCGTTTAATTAACTCATTTTTAGCCTTTCTTAAATATTTTATAAGATTATCTTGAACAGTAGTAGTCTTTACTTCTACTATTGCTAATAATGTTCCTTTATCTGAGTCTTGATATATCTCAAAGTCAACTTCGCCTGATCCCCCAAGAGGCTTTATGAAAAGCCTTTCTGGTGGAACCCCTAAGTACTTAGAGATTCTTTCTCTTTCTTCCTGCTTATTAAGTCTTATTTCTGCTATTCCTTCGCCTATTTCTCCAAGTTTATCATTCATTTCTCCTTGGTTTCCTTCTTCTTTTGCTTTCTCGTATTCGTCAACATCCTTCATTATTTTATTAATTATGTCTTCTTCTGTTTTTTCAGCAGGAAAAATTTCTACAGCTACGATCTTCTTTGCTCCTTCTGGCACGTGAACATCGAGCTCTGGACTTTTACTATATGCAACGCTACCATCGTCGAACTTAACAAGTAAAACAGCTTCATCGTTCTCAATTTCTTCCTGCAACGTCTTAAAGTTATCGTATCCGAAAACCTTCTTCAAAGCTTCAGAAATTCTTACGCTGTCCTTTCCCTCAACGTCTACTGAAAGTTCTCCTAGTTCGATTGGAGTTCTTAATTTTAGTTCCTTAGGCTCAAGAGGCACTACAGCCTGTTTTGTTCCACTTTCGCCGTGCGAATAAGTAATTGTTAAGACGTTTCCTGGCTCAAAGCTTAAGTCATATATAAGATGTACTTCGCTACTTATATAAAGCTCAACAGTTTCATCTTCATAGAACATAAAAACAATTTCAGCGCCTCTTATACTCTTCAAGTTAGTTTCTACTTTTATACTAAATTTATGAGCTCTAAAATACGGATTTTCTTCAAAGTTAACAATCTTAACTTCTCTTCCATCTATAGTTAGAGTTTTTCTAAAAAGATCTAAGTATAAGCTGTGACCGGAAACTGAGAACTCTTTAGGAAAGTGAATTTCTGGTATATAACTGATTAATTGAAGCTTATCAAGAGTTTCACCTTTAAGCTCATCATAATACTCAGAGGAAACCCAAATGCGTTTTGAACCCGTTGTTTCCACTATCCACTCATAAACTCTTCCATCTTTTGTAGTCGCTCTAACTAAGTATCTTCCCTCTTCTACAGATTGCCCAAGGAAAATTTTTCTTCCGGCTTTCTCAACGTAAGCATTCCTAAACTCATAGTACTTTACGTTTTTAAGCCTTGGAATAATGTCTGTTAGTTGAACAGAAGAGTCATCGAGCTTAAGCATGCTCATCATTCCTTCAAGTTCTTTGTTTTCTGCCTCTTCGAGCTCAGCGTAAGCGTAGTCTTTGTAGTTTTCTCTTATGAACTCTAAGAATTCGTTCGTTAGCTTTCCACTTGAGTCTTCTTCTAAGCTTCGAAGAGCTACACTTCTAACTTCTTCAGCTAAGCTTGGGTTTACTGTTTCTATTCTTTCGACAAGCTCTTCAGAAGAAGCCTTTACTGCTTTTAAGTAATTGTCGTTCTCCTTTAGAATTTCCTTCAGTTTTTCTTCCGCACTCTTTCCATTGCTTTCGTATTCTACGAGTTCTTCTACTATTCTTTTAAGCTCCTCACTTCCAAGAACTTTTAGTGAAGGAAGTTCGTTAGCTATTGTGCTGCTTACGTCTAGAACTTGAGCTTCTGTTAGCTTTCTTAAAGTTGAGCTTGCAAAGCTGTCAGCAGCTTCTTTGCTTATTTCTTTGCTTATGAAGTTGTAGGCAGCTTCTAACTGAGAAAGTGTTGATTCACTTAAATTAGGCTTTGTTGCTTCTAAGTCAACAAATACTCCTGTATAACCATTGCTTGGAATAACTAAGTCTCCTCCAGTATAAAAAGAAGAGTAATATTCTCCATTTGGATAAACTACGCTTACTATGTCGTACTTTCTTATTCCTCTTGAAGCAAGTTCTTCATTGGATATAACTAAGCTTCCTCCATCGAACAGCGCAACAGTATCTCCAACCTTTACACCTTCCTCAGTTTCAACAAGTGCAGCAGGAAGGTAAGTACCTCCATAAGCCACGTAGGGATTCTTGTTCTCTACGAAAAGTATTGAATACTCTTTAGTTTTAGTTTTTATCTTCCCAAAGACAGCAATTTCGTTTATCTTTGAAGAGTCTTCAATTAGTTCTCCACTTACTAGCTTAAGCTCAGGCTCTCCTATGAACTCTATCTTCTTACCTTGAACTTCTACTATTCCATCTGGACTTAAGAACGCCTTTACTTTTGTTAAGCTTCCAGTTCCACTTTTTTCTATCAACGAAAATTCTATTTTACTTAGAACTACCTTTCCTATTGGCACTGCCTTATCTACGCTTAAGCTTCCTTCGTAAGGAGAGAACATCAGTTTTCCATCGTAGCTTTCTCCTACGTACTCTAGAGTAGCATACTTTTCTTCTCCTCCAGTACTAACTAAGAACTCGTAAAGGTCTCCTTCTTTAATGCTTTCCTTTCCAAGCATTTCCTTTGGAACATAAACTACGTTGGACTCTACTATAATTTTAGATATATCTCCTAATTTTTGCCTATATGCTGCATAGAAGACTGAATCTAAGCTGTTGAACTGCTCGCACAAAGAAGATATTTCTTCCTTGCTTAAAGTACTTAAGAAAGCTATCCTTTCTTTATAAGTAGGATCGTAGATTGCATTTAAGAGTTGTTTGTAATTGTTTTCTACGAAACTATTTGGAAGCTTAGATATAAGCTCTAGGCTTGATACTATTTCTTCAGCACTTCTAGAAGGATCAGTTGAGGCTAGAACAAGTTCCTTAATTTGTTCTAAGCTTAGTACATCTTTTAAATTGCTCGAAGACTCTCTTATTAGTTCAGAGACTTGACTTAAAGTTATGTCTCCATACTTTTCTGCAATGCTTGCTAAGTTTAAATGAGTTTGACTTCCATATTCTTCTTCCAATGAACTAAGGGCTAAGTCAATTGAAGCTGAACTTCCAATTATTTGGCCAACTTTTGCTCCTATTACTCCTCCTACAAAGCCTCCTGCAATGCTTGCTCTAAAACTGTCGTTCAAAGTAGGGTCGAATACTACTCTAATAGGTGCAACTACGATTCCAGTAGGAGCCATTGTTAGTGCTGTTGTAATCGCACTTGCTATATCTCCAGTCTTTGCATAAGTTATTATTCCTCCTAATGCTCCTCCTATTGTACTTAGCACAAGAAGGCCAGGAATTATTGGAACTACAGGAAATGCAAGGCTAGCTGCACTTACAACGAAGGCTGTAGCTGCTCCAGATACAAAGCCCTGAACGAATTCTCCAGGATGTAGGTTTATGCTTTCAACTGGATTAAAGCCTTTAAATGTTCTAGAAAGCTTGTACTCAGCTACTATTTTCCCTCCTCTTTTTAATACAACTAAGAAGTCGCATGATTCTTCGTTTGGTAAAGAAGAAGTTAAGAAAGTTCGATTTTCACTGGGATAAGGAGTTTCTTCGTTTACTTTCTTTTGTACAATGAACGAAAATCCTCCACCTGAACTTTGCCTGGAGCTTGCAGACAAGCTAAAGCTGTTTGGAGAAACTACAAAGTTGTTTGAAGCTTCTAAGTTAACCTCGTACGAGTAAGAGTAAGGACTTGGATTGCTAACAACTACTTTAAGCAAGTTGTACTTTCCAAGCATCCTTGTTTCATCTTGAACTATTTCTGCATATAGAACATGAAAGCTAATTGTTATATCGTTTCCTATGCTCTTGTAGTCAGTTTTTACAATATATCCTTTACTTCTATAGCTGTCAGCCTCATCTTTGTTAGTTGTATTCAAAATAAGAACTTCTCTTTCTTCACTTACTACTCTTGGAACTACTCTATAGATAGGATCTGCATAGCTTCTTTCAACCTCTTCAGTGCTTACTCCTTTTGCAACTGGTACTCCGCTTTCTGGAGCCCTTACGTTTTCTTCTACAAGTTCGCTTTTTGTAACGCTTACAGTTTTTATAATTGTTACTGGAACCTTTAGTTCTTCATAGTGGTAAACTTTATATCTAATGCTTCCTCCACTTAAGTAGTAAACCCTGTAAAGGCTTGTTTTGAACGAAAACTCTTTAGTAGTGTTGAATTCAAACACGTAGTCAGAAGAAGAAAAGTTAGACAAGCTGTACTCTGGAAAGCTTCCAATTAACTTTCTTCCAAGAATCTTGTAGAACGGTAAATATTTTTCTAGGCTACTATAGTTCGATGGTTTGCTTTCAACTTCCTTTACAAATGTCCATTCTCCATATCCTCCAGAGTGTAAGCTGATGTCGTCCACTAGTAAAGCAGAATTCCTGTGCGCAACGAGGGAAAATAAATAATATCCAGTTTCATTCATTATTTTAGTTAAGTTTATTGAGTAATATTTCCAATCATTTGAGTTATCTAAAGAGAAAACGTAACCTACATCGTCAGGAGTTCTTAAAGCAAAGAGTACGCTTCCATTTGCTTTGTACCAAAAGCTTAAGAACGCACTAGTTTGATCTTTTTTGTAGTAAAAGCTTTGCCTTAATGCACCAATTCCATTCTTTGTAGACAAGCATAAGCTGTAAGGCTTACTGTGAGCGTCTTCAGATAAGTAAGTAGAAGCTTCTCCAAACTTATCAAAGCTCCAGAATGATAAAGAAGTTATGTTGTTGTCTACCAAGTACTCTTTAACAGGGTACTGAACCCAAACGTAGTAATCGTACATTAACTTTTTAATTAGTTCGTAAACGTTGTAGTAGTTTACATCAATTTTAATAGTTGTGTCATTGTACTTCTCTATTAGATACCTTGCACTACTGTTAGCTAAAGAAACTGCAATCGGCTCTATATACAATCCAAGATAAATCTTTGTGTAGTTTACTAGCTCAGGAATATAAACCCAAGTTTTGTTGTCGTAACTGCTTGGAATAGTAGAAGCATATCCTTTGTCAACCCATGCATAGTACTCTTTGTAAGAGGTTTCCTTGTAAGTATTGTTGTAAGAAATTAATTGATATACATTGTACAAAGGAGTAAGTGTAGTTGAATTAACGTAGTAAACTTTGTAGTATTCAACGTCTTCGTAGCTAACGTTATTCTTGCTCTCTTCTATCTTGTATCCTATGTAGCTTAACTTAAGTTCATGCTCTACGTAGTTCTTCAGCTGCTTTTCTGAAGCTAAAGCTTCTTCTTTTTTCTTGAAGTTCTTAAATTGCTCAACCTCTTTATAGTAATCTTTAACTACTGGAGTCTTCTCAACTACATCGTACGCCTTTACTTCTTGGTATATAACTTCGTATCCTTCGATTCTTGCTTTTCTAACGTAAACGTCGTAGGAAGCTTTTGTTCTCGTGCCGTAGAAAACTGCGTAAGTAGTAGGATTTAGCTTACCATTTTCGACGATATACCAACCATAATATCTTAGTTCTCCATTAACATAGTTAGGACTATTTTGTAAACAGTCTCCCAAATTAGGATCGTTTTCCTCATAAACTCCAACGAACTCATATCGTTCAGTTCTTTCCTTTACGTAGAGCTTGTATAGTTTTACTTCTTTAGTGCTGTTAACAACCTTAGCACACCTTTGTTCATTAGCATAGCTTAAAGCTTCACTGTATGAACTAAAGCTTTTTGCAAGCTCCCAATAGTAGCTGTAAACTGGTAATTGGTAGCCTACTAGCTTTGTTCCTTCAGCAACTTCATAGTCTTTGCTAGGATCTTCGTAGTGCAAAGAGTTTAGGTAGTTTTGAGCTTCATATATACTATCGAACGATTTTACTACTTTTGTTTCATAGCTTATTTCTCTAACGTATGGAACTATAGAGTACGTTGTTTCTTCTTTTGTCTTTACTACTTTTCTAGAAGCTTCTCTAGAATAAATGTTAGTTATTTCTCCTTTCTTCTGTAAGTTGTTCGATAGACTAACTGCTTCTTCTAAGCTTAAGGGTCCATAGGTAGAAGTTGAGGTATCATACTTTGAAAGAACGTAAACTTTGTCTCCTATTTTTAGCTTAGTTCCATTAACCTGCTTGTATACATCATAAACTATATTACTGCTGTTTATCTTTGAATAAACATAGTAAAATGGAGTTAAGTTCTTCGAAGGAATATTTACTACTACACTTCCATCTTCTCTTCTATCTATTGTTATCTTATCTAAGTCGTAGGTACTAAGATAATTAACTAAGCTGTTGTCTTTTTTAATTTCATTCGATAATTCTTCATTACTCCATCCTTCAGCTATAGCTTGAGAAATAATTTCGTTTAGCCTATCGGAAGGTAAGCTAAAGACTATTAAAGGCTTAAACTCAGATGAAATTATTAAAGAAAGAATAACTAAACTAATAAGAAATTTCTTTATGCTTAAGTTTTTGTTAATTTTACTTTCTTCGTACTCTTTGCGCTTGTTTAGCTCAAAAAGTACAGGAGGAAGAACTATGCCATCGAAGAGAGGCATTAAGAATGCAGAACCAACTTGAGTAGCAAAAGATAGAAAGTTTGCTAACTGCATTGCGCTTAGCCTTACAAAAGAGAAGAGAAAGCTTAAGATGAACAGCTTCTTAGTTAACTTCGAACCATTAAGAGAAAAATAAACTAGTTGTAAAGAAAAGATAAAGACGAATAAAAGCACAACAAGAAAGTAAACTACGATGGCTAAAGCTAAGGGAAGATTCACTTTTAAGTAAAATACAATGAAGATAGACTCAGCCACTAACAATAAGAAAACTAAAAGATTAACTAAAGTTCCCTTAAGAACCAGCTTATAGTTTATTTTTCTTATACTTTGTTCATTTAGCTTAGTTAGCATTGAGATTATAGTAAAAGAATAAGAAAGAGAAATTAGGAAAACTAAAATGAAAGACTTAACTAGTAAAGGAAAAGAAAAACCTTTTACGATTTGCTCTGCTATGTCTTTAGCAGAGAGAAAGAAAAAAGAAACAACAAGCAAGTATATAACTAGAGCATTCGCAAGGCCTATTGCTTGGCAGGGGAGAAACTTTCTTATTCTAAACTTAAATTCTTCGAACATTAAACTTCAACCTCATAGAAAGAAGTTATTCCATTTACAAAACTAGTAGGAATGAAAGTTAAAGTTGAGTTAGAAACTATCTTAAAGTAAACTTCTCCAAGATAGTTTAAAACTTCTTCTTGTCCAGTCTCTAAACATTTTACTTTAATTCCAGCTATCCTTGAACTGTCGTGCGTCCATTGGGCAATAACCTTTACTAAGCTTCCTTCCTTCTTTGCACTAAGCTTAACTGAGGTAAAAACTAGGTTAACAGAACTAAGCTTTATGTCCTCGAAGAAAAAGTTCAATGAAGTTCTTTTGTCATGGTCTTTCATAGCAAAGTAGCCGGAAGTTGCCTGCTCTCCATAAGGAGAAACTACGTTTACACTAACTGAAGTACCATTGGTTAGCCTTGCGCTGAGCTTAACCTTTGCCTCTTCTCCAGAGTTAAACCAATATTCTTCTCCTACCTTCATTCCATTTTCAAAGCTTAATGAAAATGAAACCCAAACTGCACTTAAGTGAACTGCTTTGCTAACGTATATTTTTCTTGAGCTTTCTTTTGCACCATCGTTCCACTCAACAAAGCTTAGTGTAGTAGAGTTTCCAAGGATTAAGTGTGTTTCTGAGAGCTTTATTTCTGCATAAGAGTTCTCTTTGTACCAGCCTGCTCCGCTGACGCTTCCAACTGGGGTTCTAGCGTCAACTAAATATTGTCTTTCCCAAACTGCAACTAAAGTAGTAGGCTGAACAATAGTTAAAGGCAGAGAGCAGTTCCATCCTAAGAAGACCTCTCTTGAGTCCGATGAAGTTTGAACAACGCTTTCTTTTACGCTTGGGCTTACCGAAGAACCTTCGATATACCATCCTTCTCCTATTGCACTACTATAGTTAGCAAGTAATTTTAAGTAGTAGGCTCTTTCGTAAACTGCGGCTATCACTCTAGGAGAATTTACAGTTATTGTAGTTGGATTCTGACTCCCACTTAAGTCTCCCTTCCAGTAGGAAAACTTAGCCCCAGTTCTGTTTCCATAGTCTACAAAGTCGTTAACTTTAATCTCTTTTGTTTCTCCACTCTTAACCCATTCTTCTTTTACCTTTCCTCCAAAGCTATCGAAGACTAAGACTTTGTAGTAAACTTCCCAAATTGCTTCTGCTGTTGTTGCCTGCCTTACTGTAAATGAGCTTCCTACATTTATATTATAAGAACTTATTCCGTCGTTTATTTTCCATCCTTTTAATACAAGCTTAGTTCCATTGTTAAAAAGAACTTCGCTTATATCTAAAGAAGGGGTAACTTCTGAACCAGCCTTGTAGTATCCAGAACCAGAAGTTTTCCCATACGAAGAAACTACGTTTACATAGTAATAAGGAATTAAATGAACGTAGTAGTGCTGCAGAGCTAATGGATTTGTGTTCTGCCCCCACCTGTTCCAGTTTGCTTCTATGTAGAAAGATACTTGACTATAATCAACTACTTTTGGAGTATAGGATTGACCTGGAGTAAAGGTAAAGTTGAAGTACCTTTTGTTTATTGCTTCGTCTCCTCCAGCTACTGCTTCGTTGTAGCGTACTCCGTTTATTACTACGTCAGCATACCAAAGCAAAGAGTCGTGATTTGGATTTAAATCAACGTTTGGCTTTATTACTTCAACCATAACTCTTATTGCTTGAGAAGGAGACTGAACATTTACTTGAACGTAGACGTCGTAATTTTCATAAACTACTGCAAAAACCTTTGAACTTATTAAAATAGCAACGAACAAAAGCAATAAAGCTAAAGCTTTAGTCTTCATTTTTATACTTTCTAGTATAAAAATAAATTTATAAGCCTTTTTAAGCACCAATAAAGAACAGTTTAATAATAAAGGACGATGCTTTAGTATCCCGCTTCTGTAAATACTTGAAGAAAACTCCAGATCAAGTTATTGAAGAAGCAAAATAAGGCTCTCTTGTTCTTTACGATCCTGAAACTAGACAAAGTGTTTAGAAGAATACAAGAAAATCTATGCTAGTTTGCTTATATTAGAAGGATCATGAGAGAACTTTGAAGATTGCAAAAGAGCAGAGCAAAGCCGCAATATCAACTTAGAATCTTTAGCTAGAACTGCGCTTCTTTCACAAGGCGCAAAGAAAAGAGAAGTTGAAGCAAAGATTTCTGAACTAAAACAACTTTTAGAAAGGAATCCTGAAGAAGCTAGTAAGCTAGTCTTAAGTTGGCTTCAGAAGTGAGACCATGAAAGTAAGAGTTGTAAAGGCAAGCGAAATTGCAAAGCTTATTGCGCAACCACAAGAAAGAAGTAAAACTGCTTTAATATTTGGAAAGATTTTTGAAGAATGCTATACTTACGCTACCTACCTTCATGAGGAAAACTTTTATTTTCATGCTCCTACTAACAGAACGTTTGTAAAAAAGATTGCTGCAGAGCTTAAAGCTCATAACATATACTCAAAGGAGCTTGTAAGGAAGGCTTACAAAATGTACTCTGCTTTGCTAAGAGCAGGTGTTAAAGGTAGAAAGCCAAAAACACAGTTTAAAGAGTACGATAATATTTTAATTGCGCCCCAACCTGACCTTGAGGATGGCGAAAACTACTATGAATTCAAAACTTATCCAATAAATGATTATGCAAGAGCCCAATGCAGGGTTTTCTTCTACGTTCTTGAACAACCTATAGTTTTAGTTGGTTTAAAAGAAGATAAAAACGGCTACATCAACTTTGAAAAAGAAGTTATAAATGCAAAAGATTTCATGCTTCCTGAAATACCTCCTACACTAGGAGAACTTGAAGAAGCATGCGATGGGTGCGGTCTTCCTTTGAAGTACTGTGCATGCGACAAATTTTCTTTTTCTGAAGGAGAACTGAAGAAGAAGGTAATCCTTGGCCTAGAAAAACATTAAGTTAACAGAGCAAAGCTAAACTTACATTTTTTGAAAAGAACCTTTATTTAATTCCTTTGTTCAGTATTGAGATTATAGGCTATGAGAAAAAAGAAGGTAGTGGTTGCTTCAGGAGTCTTCGATATAGTTCATATAGGCCATATAAAGTATTTAAAGAAAGCAAAACAAATTGCAGGTAAGAATGGAATTCTTCTTGTTG
>Ga0080004_1122357_pt1 | contig 12291 bp, 11 predicted proteins | sample WasSprMetagenome_FD_69207 | JGI IMG/M metagenome (GOLD analysis project Ga0080004, IMG submission 69207) | Sulfidic aquatic microbial communities from Washburn Spring, Yellowstone National Park, USA - WS (SPADES assembly) (version 2) | ecosystem: Environmental > Aquatic > Thermal springs > Hot... | reverse complement strand
TCGTAAGGCTTATCTTCAGCCAATCCAATATCAAATTGCTTCGGATGACACACAAAATCTGGTCACTCGCACCACTTAATGGTGTGGGTGACCAACCGAAGCGTATACTTCCCGTTTACAAGTACAAAAAGAAGTGATTTGAGGGGAGATCAGAAAATCGTGAGAGGCGCGGCGCAGAGAACAAGTATCGCCGCAAGCAAAAGAGCGGCAACTTTTCTGCTTGTTGTTAGGGGCGTCACCTCCTCCAGGGGCCCCGGGTGAGGCTGCATTGAGAAAAGCAACATCAATATAGCCATCGGCCAAAATCCTAGTATGAAAGTGATCGCGGAGGCGATGTATGAAACTATTCGGTGCATCCTCCCCCCAAAAATAACCCTCGACACGTGTCCGCCATCAAGCATCCCGGCAGGCATAAGATTGAGCATCGTCACGATCATGCCAACCCATCCGACAAACGCAAGGGGGTGGAAAAGCATTGTGTACCCGCTTGGAATGGAGACCATAGCATTCAAAAGGAACTGAAATATCAAAGGCAGAGGGAGCCCGATTGTCCCCTCTGGAACTCTCTCAAGGGGTATTATGTATGAAAGCCTTATCCCCAGTACAGTTACAGGAAGTAAAACCATAAAACCCAGAATAGGCCCCGCCATGGCGATGTCAAAGAGATCATTCCTGCTCGAGGCAAACTCCTTCTGATAAATTATTGCCCCAAATGTCCCAATCGCAAAGGGCACTGGAATGAAATACGGCAGTGAAGATCTAACCCCGCGCCTGCTTGCCGCTATTTTGTGGCCTAGCTCATGACACCCCAAAACGCCTATTATGCCCGCGGAAAAAAGAATCGCCCCCTGCCATGGATCCTTCATAAAGCCGATCTCCACAAGTCCTGACGACATCTGATATCCAACGAAGAGGGTTGTGCCTATTGTGGCGAGAAACAGAATAATGTTTATGATAACTCGGTCTCCCTTGGTGGGCGCCTTAGGAAGGATGTAAAGCCTAAGCTTTCCCTCCCTCTCCCTCAAAAACGGTACTTTGTCTATTTTTGCCAATCTTGACTTAAGACGGGGAAAATTCCTTTTAACGCTGAAGCGTGGCCTGACCTCAAAAACAAGTCTTTCGTCCTCCATCCAAGAATCCTCGATGGAGAAATCCTGCTCCACAAGCCCCCTTACCTCTTCCTCGATCTCCTCAGGGATGGGCTGCTGCTCCTCCATCGTCAGCTCAGCTCCGCACCTTGAGCAAAATTCGTCCTCTTCCTTTACTTCCTTACCACAACTTGGGCATTTTGGCATCTAACCATCGCCAACAATCTGGTTAAGAAACATTGGATCCAATAAATATTTTTCTATTGACATTTAATTTACCGGTTTATTGCCGAAACCACGAAAAAGCCTAAACCTGCGCGCTAGACTTTCTCCCTCCCCCTACCGACGAACTCTTTAAGATCCACAAACACGGTCCTTAGCCCTAGCTCCTCTAACTCCTTCTTGAGCTTTTCCAGATTTTCCAACCCAACTTTTGCCCCCGCACTTTTAGCATGCCCCCCGCCACCGTATCGCTCGGCAATTCCTACTGCGCTTACCCCATCAAAATCTCTGCCCACGTTAATCCACCCCCTGCCGTCAGAGAAGATGATCACGCATACTTTGACCCCGCCAGAAAGCAGGGCGTGGGCCACGGTTCCCGGCCTTAAAATCCTGTCATCCTGCATTATAATTATCGCGGCGTCCGCACCCCTAAGTTTGACCTCCAAGGGAAGGTCTCTGACCGCATCAAATGTCCTTTTTCTCGAGTTTCTTGAGTATAAGATTTCTATCATGAACTTCCTTTTTAACTCGTGTAAATTCCCAAATGCAAGAAATTTGGCGAGCTCGATGAACCTTCCCTTGTAAAAAATCGCCTTCACAGCATCGTTGACATCCCAAGCGATATCATATTCTCCTGCCAAGTCGAAAGGTGGCTCGGTTAGATAGCCCGCTGAGTCAGCCCTGTCCGCTATCTCCACAAGCTCTGGCGCGCGAACATCTAAAAATTTCGCCAAAAGCGATGCCGCACTTTTAGAGCTTGGGTCGTAAATCATTTGCTCACAGATGCCCTCCACCTTTGCATTTGCATGGTGATCAACCCAGATTTTTGTCCTAAGACCTTTTTGAAGGGGCAGATCTGCAACTATTTCGTATTCACCTGATAGATCTGCCGATGGAGAGCCAAGATCTATTGATGCATCAGGAAATCTCTTCAGAATGAGCGCGGCGCAGACCACGCCGTCCACATCGCTTCCGTGAGTCAACGCCCTGACTGTCCTCTCGCGCACGATTTCTTCAATCGACATGAAAACCATATTTATTAATCTATAAACTTCAAAATTTTACGCAGATCTTTTTCCTTGATCACGATATCCGCAACTTCAATCAGTTTTGAGGAATTAGGGTTGAATGCGATGCCCAAGCCAGCAGCCTCCACCATGCATGCATCGATCTGTCCATTTCCAACTGCCACTGCATCCTCGATTCTCACGCCAGCAAGCTCAGCCATATTTTTGAGCGAGCGAAGCTTGCAAACAGAATGCTTCAAACAGCCATCATTTTTCGCCCAGCCAAGAGGCATTTTTATTCTGCCCGTTAGCACGCCGCCATTCTCCTCAAGCTCGTTGGCCACAATAAAATCTATGGGCAATCCCCTCATCGCCGCACTTATGGTCTGAATATATCCATCGCTTATCACGCACACCACAAAACCCCTTTCTTTTAGGGTCCTGATGGTCTCTGGGGCGCCAATCACAAGTGGTATTTTTTTCACTATCTTGATTATTTCGTCCAGCTTTAAGCCGCGCAAAAAGGACGCTACAATTGCTGACATCTCATACCTTGGTAAAACTCTTTCCCATACCCCGGAGAGCTCCTCCGAAAAACCGAAGTGCTCCGCTATAACATCTATCTGCCTCCTCTCGGACAATGTCTCATCGAAATCGAACGCTATTAGCCTCAAGTCCACCACGCAAAATCTAAACAGCGAACTCTATAAATTTTGCCGTAATTGTTCTGCCCGAAAAGCTCATGGGCGAAATTCACGATCCGCGCGACTCTCGACCCACGCCATATGAATGCGCTTGGCCAGCGCATCGGCGAAAGAATTACAGAATGCTATTCTGCAGATGGTGAACATCAGATATTTGGCCTTTTTTGATGCAAAAGAGCTTGAGCGGGCACATCAGATTTCCCGCGTCTAAAAAATCCGCATTCACGTATTTAAATCCGGTCGACATTTATTGAAATAGGTGTTTCAATGGACATTTTCATAGGAGGGGTTAAAGCTAGGAAAATTTTAGATAGCAGGGGCAATCCAACCATTGAAGTTGAAGTAACCGCACTAAATGAAAAGGGAGACATTGTGGGCGTGGGCAAAGCGGCCGCCCCAAGTGGCGCAAGCACGGGCAAACACGAGGTGGTTGCCTTCCCAAAGGAAGGCGTGGACTTTTCTGTTAAAAAAATTGCCGGGATTTCCTCTAAGCTCAGGGGTCTAAAAATAGAGGCGCAAAACGAAATAGACTCGCTTCTAAGAAGGCTAGACGGGTCGTCAAAGCTTGAGAATATCGGAGGAAACGCCGTTGTCGCCACCTCTCTTGCCATCGCCAAGGCAGCCGCGTCTGCAAAAGGCATGCCGCTATATAGACACCTTGGCGGAGAAAAAGCGACCAGATTGCCATACCCTCTCGGAAACGTTTTGGGTGGGGGCGCTCACGCAGGCAAGATGGCGCCTGACATTCAGGAGTTTCTCAGCATTCCTGTGGGCGCTAAAAAATTTTTTGACGCCGCCTTTGCAAACTCGATGGTCCACAAAAAAGTTAGAGCTCTGATAGAAGCGGTCGACAGGACCTTCACGGGTGGAAAAGGAGATGAGGGAGCTTGGGCCCCAAACCTCAACAACACCCAAGCCTTGGAGATAGTCGCAAATGCGTGCGAATCCGCAAGCGACGAACTTGGCTTCGAAGTCAGGCCGGCGCTTGATTTCGCATCCAGCGGCATGTATGACGAAGAAACCGGGAAATATGTTTATGAAAGGGAGGGAAAGAGCCTAGACCCTGGGGAGCAGCTGGAATTCATCCTTGATCTGATCAAAACATATCACCTTTTTTACGTTGAAGATCCGTTTAGGGAGGACGATTTTGAGTCCTTCGCGGAGCTTACGAAAAAAGTGGGCAAAAAAGTCCTCATATGCGGCGACGATCTCTTTGTGACAAATGTTGAGAGAATTAAAAAGGGAATCGCAATGGGGGCCGCAAATGCCGTCCTGATAAAGCCAAACCAAGTTGGGACGCTCAGCGAAACCAAAGCGGCGGTTGAACTCGCTAAGGGCAATGGTTACATCACGACCATGTCACATCGCTCCGGCGAAACTCCGGACGAGACGATAGCCCACTTGGCCGTGGGGCTTGGATGCCCAATAATAAAAACAGGTGCAGTCGGTGGGGAACGTGTGGCGAAACTAAATGAGCTTATAAGGATTGAGGAGGAACTTGGTAAAAAGGCTATGATGGGTGAATTGCGTTGAAATCCGAAGAATTCGAGGAGAAGCCCGAGACGCTCATAGATCTTGACACTTACCTCTCAGGCGGGGTTCACATAGGAACGCGCCAGAAGACGGGGTCGATGTCCCCCTTCATCTATCGCGTTAGGCCAGATGGGCTCTACGTGCTAGATGTCCACAAGACCGACGAGCGAATCAAGATAGCTGGAAAATTTTTGGCTAGATTTGAACCATCAGAGGTGATGGTCGTCTCCGCGCGCCAATACGGCCAGCTTCCGGCCCAAAAGTTTGCAGAGGTAATCGGCGCAAGGGCCATCGTCGGGAGATTTATCCCTGGTACCCTCACCAACCCGAAATATAAGGGATATATGGAGGCAAGCTTGCTGGTGGTCACAGATCCAATGGCGGACGAACAGCCTTTGCGGGAGGCGGCGGAGGTTGGGATCCCAGTCGTCGCGCTCTGCGACACAGACAATGAAACCGCTGATGTTGACCTAGTGATCCCCACAAACAATAGGGGGAGAAAAGCGCTCGCGCTGATCTACTGGCTGTTAGCTAGGCAGGTCCTGCGTGAAAGGGGCGCGCTTCCGCCGGAGAAGCCATTTGAGATCCCGGTGGAGGAGTTTGAGGCAAAAGCGACGGGTGAAGGCTGATGCGCAGGCCTGCCGTGGCTGGAACGTTCTACAACGGGGACAGGGAGTCTCTCATAAAACAGATAGAATGGTGCTACAAACACGCTCACGGACCAAGGCGAATCCCCGAGCCACGGGCGGGAGATCGCAGACTTGTAGGGCTTGTTTCACCCCATGCCGGATATATGTACTCTGGCCCCGTTGCGGCGCACGGTTTTTATTTTCTATCGCTTGACGGAAAACCTGGTTCAATAATCATAATTGGGCCCAACCACTCGGGGCTTGGCTCAGGCGTCTCAATAATGACGAAGGGCAAGTGGATGACCCCCCTCGGCAATGTGGAGATAGATAGACCCCTAGCTGAAGAGATCGCGAAGGCATCTGACATAATAGATGTGGATGAGACGGCACACGAATACGAGCACTCCTTAGAGGTGCAACTCCCTTTTCTACAGCACATCTTCAACGGCGACTTTAAGATGGTCCCCATCTGCATGATGATGCAGGATGAGCAGACGAGCGAGGAGGTTGGCCTAGCCATAGCGAGGGCTACCAAAGGGAAGGACGTTGTGATAATCGCCTCCACAGACTTCACCCACTATGAGCCACAAAAAGTGGCGGCCGCCAGGGACAAAAAGGCCATAGACAAAATTCTGTCCCTCGATTGGAGGGGCCTTTTAAATGTGGTCCGCAAGGAAGACATCAGCATGTGCGGCTACGGCCCTGTTGCCTCCATGCTGCGCGCCGCAATTGAACTCGGCGCTAAGGAAGCGAAATTGCTAAAATATGCAACGAGCGGGGATACCTCTGGCCCCATGCCTCAGGTGGTTGGCTACGGGTCAATCGCGGTGTTGAGATGAATTATTCTAATGCCCTGATAGTCAAACTCGGAGGATCCGTTATAACTGACAAAAGAAAAAAATTTTCCATACGGCGGAGAACAGTTGAAAGGCTGGCAAAAGAGTTGGCGACGTCCAAAGTGCCCCTGATTGTGGTACACGGCGGGGGATCATTCGGACACCCTGTCGCATCTGAGTATGAAATAAACAAGGGCTACAAAAGAAAAAGACAGCTTATAGGATTTTCCCTGACGCATAGGGCCATGGAAAAATTAAACTCATTCATAATAGACTCGCTGCATAAAGCGGGCCTTCCAGCAATCGCATTCCAACCGTCCGCATGTTTCACAGTGGTAAACGGCAGGATAAAATCAGCGATGCTTGAGCCCTTACGCAAAATGCTTGACCTGGGGCTTATACCTGTGCTTTACGGAGATGCCGTCCCGGATTTGGCGAAAGGAATGTGCATTCTTTCAGGTGACCAAATCGTCGCATTTTTAGCGCGCGAACTTGGGGTAAAAAGGGTCATCCTCGGGGTGGACATTAATGGCGTCTACACCTCCGACCCCACATCAAATAAAAATGCTAGGCCTATTCCCGTCATCTCACCCAAAAACTGGAGGGGCGTATCATGCCCGCAAAGAGGGGTCATGGACGTGACTGGAGGAATCCGCAGCAAGGTCGATGAACTTCTAGCTCTTGCGGAGCACGGCGCTGAGGCGGAAATAATAAATGCGTCTAGACCCGGAATTTTAAAGCGAGCAATAGCGGGTGAGAAAGGTTTGGGCACAAGAATAGTTGGGGATTCGTTGTGAACACGACAAATCGCAAGCTTGACCACATAAAAATTTGCCTGCGAGAGGATGTTGAGTATATCCTCAAGGGGACCGGGTTCAATGACATCGAACTCGTGCACAACGCCCTGCCGGACATAAGTTTTGACGATATCGATCTGACCACAAATTTCTTTGGGAAGAAGCTCAACGCACCAATAATTATAAACCCGATGACTGGAGGCCATCCCAAGGGCCACAGAATAAATTTGGCGCTGGCGGAGGCTGCCCAAGAGCTTGGAATCGCAATGGGTGTGGGAAGTCAAAGGGCAGCGATAGAAAATCCGAAACTTGCTAAAACCTACGACGTAAGGGATGTAGCACCAGATGTCTTCCTCATCGGTAATTTGGGGATTTCACAGTTCTCGCAAGGTTATGGCCTGCAGGAGGCGAGAAAAGCTGTGGACATGATAAAAGCCGATGCACTCTCAATTCACTTAAACCTCCTCCAGGAAATCGTCCAGGGGGAGGGCGAACCGGACTTTCGGGGCTCCATCCAAAAGCTCGCAGAGGTCTGCTCCGGTTTGGGCGTTCCGGTCATTGCAAAAGAAACGGGGGCGGGAATAACTTCGGATGTCGCCAAGAGGCTTCTAAAAGCTGGGGTCTCAGCAATCGACGTCAGCGGTGCAGGGGGCACCTCATGGGCGGGCGTGGAAGCAACCCGCTCAAAACACCGCGCTCATCTGGGCTCCGCGTTATGGGATTGGGGGATCCCCACGGCGGTCTGCACCGCAGAGGTTGCGAAGTCCGTTGAAGTTCCGGTGATATCAAGTGGAGGGATAAGGACTGGGGTCGACGCTGCAAAGGCATTCGCGCTTGGCGCGGACATGGTTGGCATAGCACTCCCACTTCTCAAACCTTCCGTTAAAGGTAAAAAAGCCGTTTTGACCTGGCTCAGCGAATTTTTGGACCAGCTCAAGGCAGCGATGCTTCTAACGGGCTGCGCGTCGGTGGGTGAACTCCAAAATTCAGAATTGGTCATCCTAGGAGAAACAAAAAACTGGTTTGATGCCCGCGGGCTAGATGTCAGAGAATTCCAGAGGAGGCGAGGGCGATGATCGAGGTCATCCCTCTGGGGGGTATGGGGGAGATTGGAAGAAACATGACCGCTGTGGGCTTCAACGGCGAATATATCATTGTGGACATGGGCATACGCCTGGATGCCATCCTTGGTCTTGATGAAATTGACATGAGCGCAATGGGCCGCCAAGAGCTTATAAACTTTAACGGAATACCCGACGACTCCGTCCTCAATGGAAAAAATGTAAAGGCGATCGCCCTTACCCACGGTCACCTCGACCATATAGGGGCTGTGGGAAAGCTCGCCGGAGCGTATGAATCACCTATTTACGGCTCACCCTTCACGATCGAGCTTGTCAAACACCTGATCAGGGAGGAAAGATCGTCCAGCACAAAAAATGAGCTAAAGAAAGTAAAGCCCGGAAGCAGTTTTATGGTTGGTGATATCGAGGTAGAATTCGTTCCCATCACCCACAGCATCTTACAATCTGTTTTAGTCGTCGTCAGAGGTGATGACAAAACCATTGTTTTTGCGAGCGATTTTAAGATAGACGAAAAGCCTTTGCTGGGGTATAAAACCGACTCCTCGCGCTTGAAAAAATTGAGGGATGAAGGCATCTTCGCGGCATTTGTTGGGGCTGTCAGAGTAAATGAGCCCGGCCCCACCCCGTCGGAGTCCAGAGCGAGGGAGATGCTCAGAGATGTGATGAGAAAGGCAGACTCAGACTCCAACTCAATTTTGGTTACAACTTTTTCGTCTCACATCGCGAGGATAAAGTCCATAGTTGACATATCGTTCGAAATCGGGCGCACGCCTGTGGTGCTCGGTCGCTCCCTTCACGAATACTGTTCAACGGCAAGTCAGGTGGGTTTAGTAGATTTCCCCCCCGAGCTCCACATACACGGCCGTCCGAACGCTGTGCGGAACGTCCTGCGCGAGGTGGAGAAATTCAGGGGTGAGTACGTGCTCATCCTCACGGGACACCAAGGCGAGCCGACCTCCCTCTTAACCAGAATATCTGACAGGGATCTTCCTTTCAAGGTTAGGGAGGGGGACGAAATCATTTTTTCGGCAAGTGTGATCCCCAACCCTATGAATGAGTCAAACAGAAGAATCCTGGAAGCCAAGCTGCTCGCACAGGGGGCGCACATATACAGGGATGTCCATGTCTCCGGTCATGCGGGCAGAAAGGACACCAAGGAGTTCATTAAAATGTTATGCCCAGAACATTTAATCCCCTGTCACGGAACTGAGGATGGGTTAAAAATAGTTGCGGACATTGGGAGAGAAATAGGATATTCCAAAGACCAAATCCACATGCTTCATAACGGTGAAAAATTAAGGCTTGGGATATAAATGGGGACGATATTGGAACTCATGCAAGGATATGCGAAAAAAGTGGAGAAGGAACTCAACAGGCTGTTTCCCTCGGACCTTGAGCCGCTCCCTCTGACCAAAGCTTCGAGACATTTAATCGATGCCGGGGGGAAGAGATTTAGGCCATGTCTTGCCTTAGCAGCATGCGAGGCGGTCGGGGGGCGAGCTGAGGATGCGCTGGAGACCGCGGCCGCCCTCGAATTTCTCCACAGCTTCACCCTCATCCATGACGATATAATGGACAGGGACGAGTTCAGGCGTAACGTAAAAACCGTGCACACGATCTGGGGGGAGCCGATCGCAATAATCGCTGGCGATGCGCTTTTCGCAAAGGTATTCGAAGCTATAGCGGCCAACCTGAAAAGGATAAAGATGGAAAAAAGAAGGGCAATTGAAATTTTTGATACAATAAGCAAGGCGAGCTTTGAGATATGTCAAGGGCAAGCCTTAGACATGCTTTTCGAGGGGCGCTGGGACGTGGGCGAGGACGAATATTTAAAAATGGTGAGCGGAAAAACGGGTGCGCTCACGGAGGCATCCACAAAAGTCGGAGCGCTGTTGGGCGGTGGCGGAGCTGGACAGGTCAGGGCGCTCGCAGATTACGGGAGACTTCTGGGCATCGCCTTTCAAATAAAGGACGACATCCTTGGAATAGCGGGCAAAAAGGAGAAGTTCGGCAAGCCTATAGGGAGCGACATCAGGGAGGGGAAGCGAACTCTGATCGCCCTACACGCACTTAAAAACACGTCCAAGGAAAAAAGAAAATTTCTGCTCAAAGTGCTTGGAAACAAAAATGCCTCGGAGGAAGAACTTCACATGGCGATCGAAATCATGAAAAAGGCGGGCTCGGTGAACTATGCCTCAAGAAAGGCGCGCGAGTTCATAGCCCTCGCAAAATCTAAAATCGCCCCTCTGCCCGCATCTAAGGGAAAAGACGTGTTGCTCAAAATAGCTGACTTTACGGTGGAGAGGGAATTCTAAACTAAAATTCCTCAAATTTTTTTATAAACACTTTTTCAAGCGTGCGTCGCGCCCTCCTCTTTGCCCCCCGCAAGCTCTAAGAATCGCCTTGCCAGTTTAAGGCTCATATCACGAAGATTTAACAAAACCAGTGTCCGCAAACTCAAAAGTTAATTGCAGGAAGGGATAAGACTATTATGGATTAACATTAATTTTTGGTGGAAACATGAGGATAAGCGAAGTTATATCCCCGAGGCCCGTGGCGCTCGTAACCACTTGCGACAGGGAAGGAAGGCCAGACGTTGCAACTTTTTCGTTCATTATGCCGGTGAGTTTCTCACCAAAATATGTAGCGTTTTCTGTTCGCCCGACGAGGCTCACATTTGAGAATTTGAAGGATGTTCAAGAATTCGTGCTGAACGTGCCAACCGAGGATATGCTTGAAAAAATCTGGATATGCGGGACGAAGTCGGGAAGGGAAGCCAACAAGTTCGAACTAGGAAAACTTGAAACTTTGGAAAGCGCAGAAGTCAAACCTCCAAGAATTAAGGGATGCCCGGCACAACTTGAGTGCAAAGTTGAATTTATGAAAGAGTTCGGGGATCATTTCATAGTCGTCGGAAAGGTTGTAAATGAGCACCTTGAAAAGGAAAGCTTCAGGCCTATCCTTCATCACTCTGAAAAGGTGTTCTTCAGGATTGGCAGGAAAGTTTCAGCTTGACTCGGGCTGAGACGGGCGGTTGCCAAAATAACCTTTGGAAGCTTACAATGGGGAGAAAGGTTTACGCAAGTCTCCCTGGCGGGCCCCTGAACTTTTATTGGATAAAGAAAGAACTGGAAAATTTAAACTCATTAAACACATGTAAACCAGAGTCGGAATGAGGGTAAGGTTTGACAAACGGGAGAAGCTCCTGATTAAAAAGAATGGGGGAGATCATTGAATCGATATTGGAGGAGACCGCCAGGGATAAGAATTCCGATCGGCCCATCGAGATCTTCGTAAAAAAGTGGAATGAAAAATTATTCCGATGGGAAAGTGAGAAATAAAATAAGTGCATATACTGCGATAAGTCCCCGGTCCCGGGGAAAATTCATGGACCCCCATCAAAAGAGATGATCCTTGAGCTTGAAGGGCTCAGGCGAAATTGAAAATCTCTAACAGTATTGGATTATAAACTCAGCGGATAAGAAACTCTTCGTCATGCGATAAAGTTTTGGATTTAACTTGACACAAAGTTTTAAAATATACCTTATTTTTTTAGCCTCAGAAGACGATATTCGGATTGAAAAAGGGATTTGATGGAAAGCGAAATAAACGCGGCGATTAAAAAGTGGGCGCTCGCGAACGCCGTCGAGCACGGGGGAAATGCAAATCTCGGCGCTGTGATGGGCAAATTGCTGGCTGAATTTCCCAATCTCCGCCCAAAAGCAAGGGAACTGATGTCACTTGTCAAAAAAATCGTGGATGAAATAAATCGCCTATCTTTGCAGGAACAGACAAAGCTTCTTCATGAACTCGGGCCTCCCGAGGTTGTTCGGCACGAAAAAAGAGTTGGACTCCCTGAACTGCCTGATGTTGATAAATATCCTAGGGTGGTCACGCGCTTTGCTCCGAACCCGAACGGCCCGTTGCACATAGGCCATGTCAGAGCAGCCCTCCTCAGCCATGAGTACGCGAGAATCTATGGGGGGAAATTTATTCTGCGCTTTGAGGATACAAACCCCCTAAACTCTCTCCTTGAAATGTACGATATGATAAAAAAGGACCTCGCCTGGCTGGAGATCAATTGGGACGAGGAGCATGTTCAATCCGACAGATTAGAAAGATACTACTTTTTCGCCGAAAGGCTGCTCGAGGAGGGCAAGGCATACGTTTGTACATGCAAAGCTGAAGAGTTTAAACGGTTAAGGGATAAGAGCAAGGCATGCCCCTGCCGAGAGCTCCCGACTAATGAGCAAATTGAAAGATGGCAGGCGATGGTGATTGGAGATCTTCACGAGGGGCAGGCCGTGGTTCGAATAAAAACAGATCTAACGCACCCAAACCCGGCGGTCAGAGACTGGCCCGCCCGAAGGGGGGTGACCGCCCCCCACCCGCG
>Ga0080004_1131294_pt1 | contig 12292 bp, 20 predicted proteins | sample WasSprMetagenome_FD_69207 | JGI IMG/M metagenome (GOLD analysis project Ga0080004, IMG submission 69207) | Sulfidic aquatic microbial communities from Washburn Spring, Yellowstone National Park, USA - WS (SPADES assembly) (version 2) | ecosystem: Environmental > Aquatic > Thermal springs > Hot... | reverse complement strand
TACTATAACTCTCTCAACATAAAACCCATCTCTACCTATCAATAAGTATTGTTTATTATTTCTTGTGGTTATACCTATAAGACCTTTTTCAATTGGTAATTTTATAATCTTTTTTCTTTTCTTACCAAATTTTGTTAAACTTATACCTGTCAATCTAATTTCTCTTGGCATTATCCCACCAATTAATAATAGTCATTTACAATTACCCCCTTATACTCAGGTACAAATTCCCCTTTAGGTAATGGTTTTGGGTCTATTCCAAATATCTTAGCTATTTCTTGTAATATACTATCTTCTAATCCCCTATTAACCCACTTGGACCTTAAAGCTAATTCTTCATTTCTTAAAGTCTCACTTGTAATAGACCCAAATGTTTTACCTATAAGCTCTCTTGTATAAGCTAAGTAGTAAGCTATTTGTATTGTTGGTATACCTCTTTTCTCTAACAAATCTTTTACAAGTATTTCTTTAGCCTGTACTTCAGAAAAATATGGGTCTATTTGCTCTCTCATAGTATCCTTAAGCTTACTAAACCTATCTAAAACAATAGAAGGGTCTATTTTCTTATCCCACTTAAGAATTCTATACCTTTTATCTCTAACCATATAATTATTTGTTTTTGGGGCTAATTTAAATATGGTTATTATCTCTAAACCCCCAAGAGTAAACCCAAGAGAGATAATTAAGAGTAGTACAATTAACACAATTATACAAGGATTACAAGATGTAGAAGATTACATTAATAGCAAATTACAAGCATTACAAGACCATATAGAGTATGGTAAGGTTAGTAATATACCCACTTCTTCTAATACTACCTTGACCTATAATATACAATTCAACAAGCCTTTTACAAATAGCCCTTATGTTTTCATTTCATTAGAGAATTTGGACCCTAATGTAGATGTAAATGTTTTTGTCAGTGATGTAAGTACTACAGGGTTTACTTTAAATGTCAAGGTAATTAGGCTAAAGATAAATACATATTGTAATGTAAATTGGTTAGCTATCTTGTAATTAGCCTTCTTTATAATCTTCCAAGTCTGTAGACCCACAATTGGTACAATAAGTAGCTTCATTAGATAATAGGATTAAGCAATTTCTACATACCTTCATAGCTAATTATTTGGGCTACTCTAAATAAATGCTTATGTCATAAAATGCTAAGTCATAAAACCCATACCACAAATGTACATAAGTACCTATAGCCTTACTAACTTCTTCTTGTATTTTCATTAACAAGTCAGGGTAATTTGTAAAGCTTGGGTTTCTCTTAATTGTTATATCTAATGCGTTAAGGTACTCAATTAAAATTGTTAAGAAGTTAAGCCTTTTACCTTCTTTAACAAGCTTCTTAGCATACCCTAACCAATAAACTACATCTTGACCATCTATATTATATTGGGCTAATGCTTGTAATGTAGACTTTTCTATAACATCTAAGAAGCTTAACCAAAATGCTAACATTTCTTTAGCATTTTGTAAGTACCTATTTTGTTGAGTAGCTATAATGTATGGCAAATGTTTAAGCTTGTACCTTTTTACACTTATAAAAACATTATCCCTTGTTTTCTTAACCATATATTACTTCTAATTTCCCTACATAATTTCTTATTTTGATGGGTCTACCACACTTACTACAATTAATGGTCTTTTCTTCATTTACATTTCCTTCATACTCTATTTCATTACCACAATTACATACAATTTTAAAAGCCATAGCTTAACTTACCCCCACTATTATCCTATACACAATATTAAGATAAGAATTTGCGGGTACAAATACACCACCACTTACTACATCCCTACTAACTAAAAATACCTGACCTGAGTATTGACCAAATAGCCCAAATTCATAATAAGTCTTATCAGTCTCTATTAAGAATTGAGTTGAAATATCAACATACCCACTACTATCACTTTCCATAAAATTACTAATTGTTAGTGCTGTGGTTTCTCTCTCTTTAGCATTAATTTTATAATCTTCATAGCTTGGGGGGGTTTGGTCCATACCAATAGCTATTTTATAAGACCAAGCAGACCAAAAATAACCTGATATATAAGTCCCTCTTAAACCACCAAAGGTAAATGTACCACCACCTTCATTTTTACCTGTAGTACTTGTACCTGATGTTAATGTAGCTAAGTATCTTATTGCCCATCTTGTTAGTGGGTCATTCTCCTTTTCTATTTGGTTTATGATGTTTCCATCTTTATCTTTTACTTGTACAATTAGAAGTACCTTAGGATTTAAGGGCAATTGATTATTTTCACTCATAAAAATAATTATAGCTTGTTTTAAAAAGCTAACTTGTTTGTACTGATGTACTAAATTGTAATCTTACCTTAGGCTTTAATTGGTTAGAAGAAGTAGTATAAGCTTGGGTTTGAGTTAACAATTGACTATTAGCATTTACATAATGGGTATGCTCTACTCTTATTGTATATAGCAATCGATAGTCTAAGGTTATTCTTGTATAGGGTCTTAGATAAATGTATCTTGTTGGTAAAACAACTACTGAGTAATAGAATTGACCTTTAACATTATAGCTAAGTGGTATTAAGGTTGGGTATTGACTAACTATAGAAGTAAAATATTGGTAGGCAACACTAAAGCTATTTTGAATAGTAGCATAGTAAGGGGATAAGCTTAAGTAGTGGAAAATAAACCTTGGTTTTACATATAAGAATTTTCTAAACTCAGGGGGTCTATAAACTGAGTAAATGAAGTTAAAGCCAAGTACTTGTTTCAAATCGTAAGAAAATTGTACCTTAGCATAGGGTAATACTATTCTATGCAATAACAAGGATAATTGTGGTTTAATTGTAAATAGCCTTACAGGTATTGGTATGACTTTATAACTAAATTCACGTATAGCTTGTATGTAGCTTATAAAACCAGTTTCTTGTGGTTTGGTTATATAAGCAAATACTTTAAACTTTAAGTAGTCGTATAGTACAGCCCATTCTTGCAATTCTTCTTTTAATTTTTTTCTTGGTAATTGGTCTTTAACAAGCTCGATTAATTCTTTTAACTTTTCTTCATTAAGCCCCCTATCTTTAAACTCATTAAAGGCTTCTTGTATTTTCTTTTCTAAAGTCTTACCACTAAAATGTTGACCATACTCTCTTATTTTTCGCCAAAATGCTAAATATAAATCTTTTTCACTCTCTTGTATTAACCCTTCTTTTACATTTTCTTCTAATAGCTTAAGTGTCTCTTGCTCTAAATATGCATCGAGTCTTAAGTAATCTTCTAAGTTAGCCTTAAACCAACTTATGTTTTCTTTAAAAATTATGTTAGTTATTCTTGGTATAACTTTTTTCTTGTATTTCCTTACCCTATGCTTAGCTAACTTGGTCCTTCTTCTTGTCATATTATAACATACCCCCCTACTAATTAGTAGTTAGATTATCCCAATATTATAGAAAAAGAAAAGAGGGGGGTAAGTGGGGGCTTTATAATTAGTTAGCCCCCACTTGTTAAAATTTAGGACCAAGTAGATGTATCAATTCCAAATGCTTCAGCTATGCTTTTTAAGATAGCTACTTGTAAACCTCTTGCCTTCCACTTATCAAACACAAGCTTAGCTTCATTTTGTAATGTAGTCCCTGTGAATTTCCCACTTAATCTATACAATTCTCTACCAAAGTTTAGATAATGTGGTATCAATATAGAAGGTACCCCTTGTGGCTCAACTATAGATTTAACTGTCTGCTCAAGGTTTTGTAAGTCAGCAAATTTTTGTGTAGTTTGCTCTACCATAACTTCCTTCATAGCATCAATTCTTGCTTTAACTACATCACCACTTACTTTAGCTTCATATTTTTTAACTCTGTAGGCTTGTGGTCTAACCATTTACACCACCATTTTTTTATCTCTTAAATCTAATTATCTCTAAGAAGAAATAGCTTCTTACTTATCCCCCTTCTATTACACAATTGTTTTTATAGCTTTTAAATTCATACTTGTTATATGGACCAAGACCACAACATTATTACTAATCAAATAGTACAGGGTACAGAAATTAGTAGGAAAATATGGAAATTCATTATAGAAGTAGCTACAGATAATGGTAATTGTACACATATAGAGAAGGCTAAGCAATTGTTGAGGGAAATATCTCAAAATCTATGATAATTGGTATTCATAGCTTGTACTAATTGTTAATGATACTAAGTAGGCTCTTGTTATTTTTGGTACAGGGACTTCTATTTTTCTAAATAGGTCCCCCCTCATAACAATTAAGTTAATCCATTCAATTTGCAAGCCCAACTTAGTCAATTCATTAATAAATGTAGCCTTGTCAATAAGACCTTTTTGGTACGCAGTCCTTAAGATATAAATCTTTTCTTCTATGATTTCATAGGTCCTTCTATTTTCTGCATAAGTCAATAATAATTGTTTTTCCATAGCTTGAATTTCTAACCCATCTAAAGCCTTCTCTAAGAATTCTCTACTTATGTAACCCTTAGCATAAGCATTAATCAATTGAGTAGTATTAAGCCTTATTTCTTCTCTTAATGGTCTTCTCTTTATCAATTTCCACAACAAGCTAAAGTAAGGCTCTCTTATACCCAATATCTTTAATGATTTTGTTAGTACATCATCAGGTATTTCTACATAATCACTAAGCCTAATTAAATCAAATAATGTGGGGTTATACTCTAAGATGTCAATAAAACCATCTATATAATTGTCAGGATAACCAAGTACATAAGCCAACTCACTTTTTAATTTCTCTCTTGTTATATAACCTCTTGTATAAAGACCAAATAATGTTATAGGGTCAGGCTTAAATGGTCTAAATGTTTTCTTAGCCCAATATCCTAAAGGTACTCTTAAACTCATACCCACAATTGTACCAATTCCTATACCTATTATCAAATTGGGGTTAAACATTCTACTGACCATTTTAGCTAAAGGCTCTATTTCTATACCTGTACCCCCTACTTTAGTACCAATAACACTAAGAATAGTACCAATAGTTAGACCACTTAACCCAATTGTTAACCAAATTTTAGGGAAATTAGTAGCTACTCTATCAGGGTCAGGGGGATAAAACAAATTCTTAAAGGTTTCAATTACCTTACTTATAAAATCACTAACGCCATTCACAATAAGGTTTAGTACCCAATTAAAGCCCTGTACAATAGGCTTAACTACATTTTCATTTACAATTGTAAATAAGGTTTTTGCTATATTGAAAATAGAAGAAGCTAAGTAGTCCATAAAACTTTTTAATGGGGCTAACAAGTCTATTTGAAAAATACCATTAGGGTCCACTATAGTAGCATAATTGGGGTTTTGGACCATATTTATTTTTCAATTATCCCAATAAATTATATGCTAACAAGATGGTTTAAAAGGGCTATTGCTGAGTTATTAACCTTGGGTAAGTCAGATAAACCAAGAGACCTTACCAATAAGGCTATTTCTTATGACCCAAATATCTTAGTAAAATCATACTTACCAATTGTAAGTATTCAACTTGGTAGGGGTATAACTAACCCAACAATTGATAATTATTGTTTAGAAATACCTGAGAAGGAAATAACTGACTTAGATATTAGAGTTAGTGAAGAAGGGGAAAATGTAATAATTACAATTAGTGGGTCAATATACTATGAGACTAATAGTTATGTAAATGAAATAGGTTTAGTGGGCTTGTTTAAAGGCTCTAAAGTTTTATTTGATAGGACTAAAGTAGACCCACAAATCACAATAAGTACAGGTCAAACCCTAATGATTACATACAAGATTGTAATCTAACAAGTGGTAAACTATGAGAAAAAAGAAAAACAATAATGACCCTTGTTTATTAGAGTTGATGGAAAAAATAGTTAACTTAGAATTAGAGATACAATTACTAAAAAAAGACGTAAAACTACAAAATAAGCTTATTTTTGTTATACTAAGTATGCTATTGACTATTTTTGTTAAGGTACTTATTTTTTAAACAATTATTGGACTATTTTGTTTATTTGTTGTATTATAGCCTTATACCTTCTTGACTTAGCTAACCTTAACTTATCATATTCTTCTATCTTCTTAACCAATTCTTGTTTAAGCCTCTCTATATCTTCTAACTCTTTTTGAATATCCTTATTGTACCTTACCCTTCTACTATAGCCCCTTAAGAATTTGATTTTATTGGGGTCATTTTCTTTTAACATTTCATAACAAGCAAAATCTACAGGTACAAAATCCCAAGTCTTACCTTTATCTTCTTGTTTAAGGTCCCTACCACATATATCACACTTAACAATATAGCTACTTTTTGGACCAAATGCTTTAAAGTAAGTTTCGAATCTCTCTTTAGCCCAATTGATTATATCTTTATAAGAAGCTTCTAATAGCCAAGCTTGTATCTTTTCATTACTTGTAATTTCTTCATAGGCTTTTCTAAATACTAAGTCAAATTCACTTGTTTTTTTCCAAATGTAGTATGCTAATTGGAATAACCTCATTCTAAATAGGCTTGTATGGGTATGCCAAAATGTATAATTTGCTAATTTCCTGTACAAGTAGGCTATATTCTTAAGGGTTTTTACACTTATACCAATATAGTCCCCAAGGTAAGTATAAACTTGGGTTTTCTCTAAATCACTTAAACCTTGTAAGGCTTCATTTAAGGCTCTTCCCAAATCATAGTAAGATTGACCTTGTGATACTAAGAAAAGCTTAGCCCCTTTAATAGCCTTGCTAATAGCTTCTTCTATTTTTTTATCTCTAATGTTATCACTACTTGGTACAAGTGCGTCCCCACAGGGGGACGCATTATTATCATTTAAGCATTTATCTTTAGTCTCTAAACTATTATCATTCATACCTATACCCCCTTTTTTATTACAATTGATTAACCTTGTTGGTTATCTCAGTTAAAATTTCCCTTATTTGCTTACTTGCCATATCATTTTCTACTAAGTTATTGCTTAAGATTTTGTTTATTTGATTAACTATTTCCAAAACTATAGCTTTATTTGTAATTGTTAGAAGCTTCTTCTTTTTTAGCATTTCAATATTCTTTAGTTTGATGTCAAGGTATTGAAATACAATTAAGAAGTCTGACCATTTTAGCTTATTGTTTTCACTTACCTTACTAAGCATATCCTTTATGTATGAGTATGTATAGATTTCACTCATACTAACCACTTTTAAAGAAAAGAAAAGGGGTAAGGGTTATTCAATAACCCAAGTTAGGGTTTTTGGTACTTCTCTCATAGCTTCTATTCTTAGTTTTCTCTGACCATCTTCTAAGTACATTCTTACCCTTACATCACAATTCCTAAGCATAGTGAAATTAATCCTTGGGGCTACTATTTTCTTATCCCAATCTTGTATTTTCTCGTGGGCTATTAGAATTGATGTAGTTTTAGGCTTTAACTCACTAAGCTTTTTAGCTATCTTATCACTAAAGTTATTGAATTCATTATAAGCTCTTGGGCTAAAGTAAGACTTACTTATAAAGCTTGTTTGTAATGTGGTAATGCTATCAATTATTATAAGCTTATCTTCTAATGGGGGCTCTTTTTGTATCATTTGGTCCAATTGCTTAGGGTCTTCTATTCTAACTACTTGTATTTTTGGGTTAATGTTAAAGTAGTCTTGGGTATAATTGTTGTCGATTAAGAAAAGCTTAGAGAAGCTAAAAAGCTTACTAAGGCTTAATGTGAAAAGGCTTTTTCCTATCCAAGCCTGACCATAAAGTACTACTACCTTACCCTTAATTTTTTCCTTAAACTCTTGTAATAACTTGTTTTGGTTTTCTAATGCTTCTTGGCCCTTCTTTAAAGCTTCTTCTATTGTGGTAATATCTTCATTAGCCATTAGTACCACCACTCATAGCTTTAGCCTTAGCATAGTTATAAATTAACTCTTGTGTTTTTCTTAACATCTCTACCCTACTTGTTATATTTCTTGACTTGTTATTGGTATAGTAGTTAGTTATAGCTTGGTAAATGTTAAATAAGGTATCTACTGAGTTAACTTTTCTCATAATTGTATAGTAGGCTTTTCTACTGACCTTGTAATTTCTTCTTAAAGTCTCTAAAATCTCAATACTTGGGGCTACTATGTTTTTCAATTCTTCTAATGTATCAAAATGCCTTTTAACTAAAGTATCAAATTGCTGTAGTACAATATTAAATCTACTACTTAGCCTTGACCATAAATTGGTACCACCTAAATGCTTGTTTTGTATTGTTATAATGTTATGCCTCTCTATAAGCCCATTACTGCAGACTTCTCTATAGTTGAATAATGTGGTCCAAATACTTAATGTACTATCAACTGAGTTGGTTATTAGAAGTCCTACTTTATACTTACTGTCATTTTCTATATCAATCTCTTTAAATGTTAGAAATAGGTAAGCCCTTGTTTTATAATGCTCAATCCATCCATAAACATTATTTTCCCCAAATTGGTTAACTATTGTATTTATAGCAAACTCAAATACCTGACTATGCTGTACTAAATTGTACTTGTTAGATACTATAGCTACTATTTTGTTTGTACCTGCATAAGCTATACCTTTAAAGTCTCTTACCCTTGTACCTTCTACATATAAGTCTTTTTCTTCAAAATGTGGTAAGGTATTTAAAAACCTAAATAAATTATCTATACTAACAAGCTTCATACCTATACCCCCTTTTTTCTATTTTTTGGGCTTAAGCCCAACTATTCTTACCCTTCATAGCAAATTGCTCAGGATAGCAAGAAATTAGAAATTCAACTATTTAAATTATTGTTTGTTTAACTCTCTAATTTTTTGTAAATAGTACTCTTGGGTAATCAAATTAGCCTTTAGAAGTTTATAGTAAGCCCTTTTCAATTTTTGAATTTTCCACTTAGATAGGGGCTTTTCTTTATTCTTCATTCTTAAGTTTTTCCTGACTATGTCTTAAGCCTATTAATCCAAGGCCTGTTAAGAATATCTCAGGTCTAAAGTTTCCTGTGATTATGTACTCTAAGATACTGTAGACTATCATTAAAGCCCCTGACCAAAAAGTCTTACTTTTTACCCACCAAGCATTTTTTAGGTTTTCAATTATTTCACTCATAACTTAGTTTATTTTTCCCTATTTTTAAAGACTATTTTAAGTTAAGTCTAAAGAATATGCACAATAGAAGGGACAATACAAGACCTTCATAGTACCTTAATCCAAAATAAGTTTTAAAGAATAAAGGTATTGCTAAAAACCACAATACCAAGTAAGAAATTATAAGTACTATACTAAGAATTGTTAAAATCTTGTCATTTTCTTCACTCATACAATTACTATTATCGCGATAATAATTATTATAGTACAAGGTTTTTACAAGTTTACTTACAATTATCTATAGTAAGTACATACCTACTTGTTATAGTTTAGTAGTACACAATAGCCTTATTGTGGGTAATTATGGTAATACACAAGAATAGCGTCCCCCTGTGGGGACGCGTTTGTACTAACAAGTGGTAATATGTTTATTTTAATTTATCTCTAATTGATACATACCTAAAACTCATTACAATTACAATCAAATTCTTTTTTTAATTTTCCTTTTAATTATCCTTGTGATTGTTATTATAGTATTAAGTCTTGTTGTCATTAAGATAGTAAAAAGAGGAAAAAGTTGACCAAGCCCCAATACTTGCAAACCCTAAAAACGCCACAGGCCCCCACCAACTCGCGAGTCAAAAGCCCCAAGCCCAAAACCCACAAAAACAAGCAAAAACTACCATTTTAAAACCCTTCTATTAATTAGAGAAAACTAAAATTTTGTAAGGGGGTAGGGGGTAAAAAGGGTATTTTGTAATTTTAAAGAAAAGGTAATATATTGGGGACCAAAACAAGCAAAAATAATAATTATATAAGGGGGTTTCATTAGAGATAATTATTTTTATCTTTAGTCGTTTTGGGGTTAAATATATATATGGGGTTTTAATGCTTAATTCTTGGGTTTAAAATGGTTTTTTGGGGGTCTAATTTTTAGGGTCTATTCTTTTCTAATTGTTAGGGTTTAATTTTGAGTTGGGGGTCCCAAGTTAAATGGGGACTAAAAAGAAAAAATGAAAAATGTAATGCCCAAGCCCCAACTTATTCTTCTTTTATCTCTAAGACCAACAAACAAAAAAACAAACAAAAACTACACTATTACTATGATAATAAAGAAATAAGTATGACCCTTAAGAAAAAAGTTTGACCATTTAAAAATTAATTAAGTAGCTTTAGAATAAATGATTATGGGACTAAGAGAATTAGCTAACGATTTGACTTCTATTGAGAGTAGAATAAGAAGCTTAAGACTAATTATAAACATACCAATAACTCAGAGAAGGGAATTGACCAATAGTGAAAAGGAAAAAGTAAAAGTTATTCTAACTGAGATAGTAGGTATTATAGGGAATCATTTAAAAAGCTTAGAGTAAATAGTTAGAAGAATTGTATAATTTCCTTAGCATTTAACACAATTGCTATATCTTTTAAGGTCTCAACATCTAAACCCCTATTTTTCCATTTTTGGGCTATGATTTTCAACTCTCTTAAGTAGTCTTGTTTCCATTTCCAAAATAAAGGACTAAATCTTTTCCACACTCTAAACAATTCTAACCCATAAGCTATATACTCAGCTCTAAACTCTAACAAAATACCCCTTTTATCTAAAACACTTCTTATTTTCCTTAAAGCCCAATCCAAGGTAAAAGCCTGAGTAGAATATTTAAAGTCCATTTCTTCTTTTTTAGCTTCTAATTTCTGACCAAGTACCACAAAATCTAACTTACTTGTATATTTCTCTATAGCTTGGTCTAACCACTCAGGCTTAGGGGGTTCATTTAATTCATAGGGGTTTTTAACTTGGTTATTTCCATCACTCATAACAATAATTGGTTAGAAGAAATAATTAGATACTTGTATAGCCCAACTTAGATAATTCATTATGGAAATTATCACTTGCTTCTATATCTACTACTAAAGTTTTTAGATTATTGTCATACCTAATACTAACTATCTTGTAAGGCTCTCTCAGTTTATCATTTATAGTAAATAAATCTCTACTCAATATAGGTAATCCTTTGAATATATAAGTTTTTAATGTCATAGTATCACGCTCAATTTACCATTAGTAGCCAATCCCCATCCAGGATAATTATAAAATATTGTTTCAACTTTATTTTTATTCAAATCTATGATAGTTGGATAGTCATCCCAAGCTATATATCTTCTCGTTTTATCGTCTCCAAATATGACAGGATACCATACGAGTGGGAATACAAAATCAACTTTATCTTTATCTACATCATAAACCCATACTTCTGATAAAGTGCGACACACTATAGAATTAACTACTAAAAACACAATTTTGCCATCTTCAGAAATATAAGCAATTTCTACACCATTTGCTATAAAATCATAAGTACTAAAGTCTTTAATTACTCTTGCTTCTTTTGTACCCAAATCAAATTGATAGAGTTTTAAATCATTTTTATTAAAGTACATTAGATTATTTGAATTCCTTATTTTTCTCAAACAATAACCCATAGGTAATGATGTACCTGTAGGTAGGTTTATGGTTTCATAGTTTAGAGTACTTAAATCTAAGACTACTACACTATTACCTTCATAACCATAAAAGTAAATTTTGTTTTCACTCTCTACATAATCACTATAAAAATAGTACCAACCACTTGGGATACCAAAACTTTTTATTTGATTACCATTTAAATCATAAATTCTTACACCATCAGGAATAGATACTATTAATTTGTCAGAGAAAACATAAAAGTCTCCTACATCACTCAAATTAAGTTCAATAATACTATAACTATTTGTAGTTGGGTCATATTTGTAAAAATTACCATAAAAGTCTATAAAACTTAAATTATCTGTTATATTGAATTTGTTATAAGTGGTAGTCCAAAAGAATTTATTAACAACTTGGTCCAAAACTATTTTATCGCTTTTGATGTCATAATGTATTATCCTCGTTTGATTGTTCAACACATCACTTATAGCTAAAACTATTAAATTATTTACAATTGAGTATAAAGTAACACCTTGATGTGGGGGTACACTAAGCAAAATTTTATTCAATTCCCCATACTTGCTATAGCTTTTACCCAACAATTTAATAGTCCTAAACATATTTTACCCCCCTATGATACATAAACAATACAATCCCCTTTAAACTCAGGTACAAATTCCCCTTTAGGTAATGGTTTTGGGTCTATTCCAAATATCTTAGCTATTTCTTGTAATGTACTATCTTCTAATCCCCTATTAACCCACTTGGACCTTAAAGCTAATT
>Ga0080004_1165512_pt1 | contig 12293 bp, 7 predicted proteins | sample WasSprMetagenome_FD_69207 | JGI IMG/M metagenome (GOLD analysis project Ga0080004, IMG submission 69207) | Sulfidic aquatic microbial communities from Washburn Spring, Yellowstone National Park, USA - WS (SPADES assembly) (version 2) | ecosystem: Environmental > Aquatic > Thermal springs > Hot... | reverse complement strand
AACACTCTTTTTTTTGAGATTCTCAGTTTAACGAGGTGTATAACATGCTTCAGAGATTAATACTTTCAACACTCTTTTTTTGAGATTCACATAAGTTAGAATATATAGTAAGTGGTGAGAAAAAACTTTCAACACTCTTTTTTTGAGATTCAACACCACATAATGAATGGAAAAAGACATTGAATCACTTTCAACACTCTTTTTTTGAGATTCGGGATTTTCTTGCGATTGTGGTGGGTTTTCACGAAACTTTCAACACTCTTTTTTTGAGATTCGTTAGATAAAGATGACATAATTCGTGAGGAGCGATTGTTCTTTCAACACTCTTTTTTTGAGATTCCTTGTATGCTTGTACGCTAATGGTTACTCACCTACTTCTTTCAACACTCTTTTTTTGAGATTCGTAGGGGTGTAATTGAATGAGTGAGATTGTATGGGATTCACTTTCAACACTCTTTTTTTGAGATTCATCCACCACACACCGCCATCTTCATCCTCAACATCGCACTTTCAACACTCTTTTTTTGAGATTCTTAAATTCTGATTTGCTTAACCTCTTCTAATCTTAGCCTTTCAACACTCTTTTTTTGAGATTCGTTCAAGTGGATAGTAAGAGGAGGAGGTATGACCTTCGCTTTCAACACTCTTTTTTTGAGATTCGTTCAAAGAATTATTCTAGATTTACAGATAATTTACAATACTTTCAACACTCTTTTTTTGAGATTCACGGGTACGTTATTAATGCTCTATATTAATGACATTTCTTTCAACACTCTTTTTTTGAGATTCAAGCTTGTATCGTGTGCCATGCTAACATAACTTTGGCATACCACTTTCAACACTCTTTTTTTGAGATTCTCGAGCTAAAGAAAGAACTACTTGAGAAGTACCCTGAAACTTTCAACACTCTTTTTTTGAGATTCCTTATGAAATAACGGAAGATGGACGCTATGTTGCACACTTTCAACACTCTTTTTTTGAGATTCCACGTCCTCGAGACCTTAGTTTTCTCGAAAATATATTCATCTTTCAACACTCTTTTTTTGAGATTCGCTTAAGAATTGCTGCCTTTGTGCTTCCTGCTCAAACTTTCAACACTCTTTTTTTGAGATTCTGAAGCTATATATAGTGTAGTTTTGTAAGTATTTAAGCTTTTACATGCTTCTGTGTCTTACGCATGAAGAATTCACAAAAACTACATGCGGAAGCCGGACGGGAATGCAAAAACTACATCAGTTTACCACATGTAAATATAATAAGAATCTTGGTTATAAGAAAGGGATTGTGAATAGTTTTGTTAGCTTATTGTTGAATCTATATTTCCCTTAATGAGACGCCTGAAAATCCTAAATCTTTCCCATTTATGTTCTTCTCTATTGGAGTGTATCATTAATTATGAGTATTTTTGAGGATTTTTTAAAGTTGTTGAGGGTTTGTTAGTGTTCAAGTATTATTGTAGTGATTTTGTTAGGGTTGGGTTTTCAAGCCATTTTTTAATATCATTTTTTCTTTCTGGTTTATATTTTAGTAGTATTTCGTCTTTTCCTTCTTTGTTTATCTTTTTAACTAGGGTTAAGGTGCTTTCAAGTCCGCTGTGAACGAAGAAATTTCTTACTATATCCCCTTCTTTCTTTTTTATGTTTGTTGGATGTTTTTGTAGTTCTTTTTCTTTATTTTCTTGTAGTTCTTTTATAGATTTTTCTTCTCCATTTTTTAAGTATTGAGCTAATTCATCTATTTCTGTTAAATCTCTTTCAAGAAGCCTAATATTTAAGTCAAACCCTATTTTTGTGTAAGGATTCTTAAAAGTGTTTTTGATAATACCAACTGGGACCCAATTTTCAAGATTCTCAACTGATTTTTCAAGATTTTCTTTAAATTCTCTTAAAGCGCTGTGAAGAGCTAAGGTTAATAATATATCAATAAGCAATGTTCTATTTATATTCAATCTTCTTATTTGAATTTCACCATTATTTTCATTTATTTCCGTTTTATCTTTAATTATATATTTAAGAATGTTCTTTAAATTATTTAATACTTCCTTCTCATTAATATTTAGGGATATCAGCTCATTATCAAAAAAGGTTAATGGAGTGTTATATCTAATTGCATCATAAGCTTTTTTAGTCTCATTAAATAATTCTTTAAAAAGCGTGTTTGCTTTTTCAAATGTTCTATGTATTTCCTGTTCTAATGTGGCATTCTTATCTTTTAAAAGAGCTTCAACTTTTACTGCAGACTTGAGACGCATTTCAAAAAATGCTCTTTCATCAAAATCATATAGTCTTATAGGATATTTAGCATTCGGAGATTTTATTATAGGTGAGGAATAAGCTATCTTAAATTTTGGACATTTTGAATTTTCTTTCATAATATTTCTTAATTTGAAGTATATTATCAATGTTCTTATAGTATCTATTAAAAATGTCACATAAATGTTGTGTCCGGTTGAGATATCCAGTATTATCTCATCAAAGTTTTCAATTTTCTCTAAAAGATCTAGAATTACGGATGAAACTATATTATCGGCTGTATTAATAAAATTAACTTGAAAACTCTTATCTTTATCTTTATACATACCTATTGACTGAATAACTAAAATTTCATAATCCTTAACTGTTATTTTGCCATTTAATTTCTTTAATATGGCATCGCTCAGATCATTTTCATTACTCAACAATTTTCTTGCTTCTGCAGTATCATTTGCTAACCCAGTTACTAAACTTTCTGGGGCAAGAAAAATAATTTTAGAGTTATCAGACTTTTTTGCAAGAACCTGAGAAGAAAAATAATCTTTCATTGTTTCTTCTATAGTATCATCTATATAAAAGTCAACATGTTCATATCCTTCTAAATTACCCAGAATTTGTAAAATAACTCTCATATTTAAATAATATCAATCTCTCTTTATATTTTTTTCTATGATTTTGTAGATTTGCGCTATATGTTTTGATTATAAATGGAATTTCTGTTATATTATTACTGTCATAATTTTAACTCGACTGGAATAATGGTACCATAACCTATTTCTTTACCAATACCTAAACCTTTTTCATATATTTCTTTTGAGTTTATGCTTCCCTCATTAATAAATATTACAGAGCCTGGGGTTAAAGCTTGATAGATTGGCTTTCTTCTTTTTCTAGCTAAGCTGTATCCGACTCCGACAATGTCAACGTTTCCATATATTTCAACGCTCCGTCCGATTTCATTTTCAATAGCATTCTTAATATTTCTGCCAGTTTCATATAGTAAATGAGAAGCAACATATAATGCATTCGCATGATCACCAATTTTTAACTCTTCAATCATTGAGATTCTAGACTCATCTACAATAAGTTCAACAACTCTTCCTTCCCCGCCCAGTTTTATATAATATTTTCCAGTTCTTAAATTTCCAGGATTTATTATATCTAAATAGATTTCAGCAATGTTATCTTTATTTCTAAAATCTCCGTATTCTATATATTCTGCATTATATATTTTACCTTCCTTTTCATCAACTGTTTTAATATTATCCTTTCTTACCTTTAATCCTATTCCTATTCTTTCTTGCATCCTAAATATGTTCTCTCTTCTAATTCTTTTTATTAATTTATCTTGCTTTTCATCAAGTTCATCTAATTTTCTGGAATCTTTAGCTTTTATTATTTCATTGATATTTTGAATATACTCATAAAGATAATTTTGTGAAATTAACAATCGCTTAAAGCTGCAATCGAAATACCACACATTATTAATTTTTAGAAATGGGCCTTTAAGTATAGCATTATTTAGAGCCATTTTATACTCTTCTACCCAATTTTCAGCTTTATTATATGAAGATGCATGCAAAGAAGCTAAAGCTCCTGCTAAAGTGGAAGGTGTGGGTGCGATAAAACTTGAAGCTCTTGAATAAACTCCTCTAGATGAAGGATCAAATTCTCCTGCTCTTCTAAATATCATTGCCTGAAAAATTTTAAATTTCGCTATCATATTATTCACCTCTTAAACCACCTAAATAAGCACGTATTGATTTAAACAATTGATAAAACAAATAATTCTCTTTCTGTATTTCCATTTGCTCTTCATCATCTATTTCTCTATAGTAAGCATCGTATATTTCATCTAAATAATCTTGTAAAAATTTAAGTTCTTCTTCCGCATGCTGTTTATCCTTGACATGTCTTTTAGCATGAGATATTATATCTCTAATTAAGATATCTTTATTCTTTATCATTTGATACCATCTTAATAAATTATCTTCATCATATAGCTCATAAACAAGCCTATTTGTGAACTTTCCATTATTAATTTTATTTACAATCTCTATTAATACTTCTACACCTCTTTTTCCTTTATATTCTTTTAAAGGTAATATAGCTGAAATTTCACCACCTCTAGGCGAATAAACAATAACTAAAGAATCTTTTTTAATCTTTTTCCCTCCGCGATATATCCACTCGCTCTCTTTAGCAAGACCATCTAAATATGAATTTGAATTCGTGACTACTGCATACATTGGATACTTATAATGCGCTATATAAAGAGAATAACTTCTCCCTGTAATTACTAAAGTAGGAACAAAATAATTATTATTCAACTCATAAAAGCCTTGAGAATTACCCAATTCGAAAGTTTCCCTGGTACATTTTACTGCTTCAAGAGCTTTAGAAACAGGTATTAACGCTAAGAGATCATCTCCTCCTGAATAAACTATAAAACCATCTAGTTTATTTTCTATGTTGTACGCATCATATAAAGCATTAAGCATCAATGCTCTACTAAGAGCGGAATGATATGATAGACTTATTAAGATTTCGTCCTCATTAGAGTTAGATTTTAGTTGCTCTTTATAGTCGCTAATTATTTTTTCTATCATATTATTTATCTCATTCTCACTCATAATATCCTTTAAATGATACGCGCTCTTTAAATATTCGAGGAAATCTATCCCAAATTTATTTATTCTGCCTGAAACAAGCTTACCCATATTATCAGCATCACTTCTAACTAATGCATAATATGTTCCTGGTGAAATATTTAAATTCAAACTTTTAGCAAATTCTTCCCAATCTCTTTTTCTATTTGTTTTCTCATCTTTTTCAAAGAAAAGATTCTCAGATTCATATATAAGAACTGTTTCTAAATTAGCCTTATCTCTATCATCTAACTTAGAATCCCCAATCTCTCTAATTTTCTTATCTATATATAACCAATTGCTATACTTAATCTCTCTCTTCCTAATTTTAGCTAACAATATTTTAGTTAACAATTTATCCAATTCATTCAGCTTTACTTTATCTGCTGAATCCTTTAGTTTATTTATTAGTTTATCTTTAAATTCATATGTAGAGATATCAGCTAACGAAGGCATTCTTAATTTAAACTTGGCATTTACCTTTCCTAGTAAATTTTCAAGAGCAACCTTAGAACATTCTTCAATTGTAAACATTCTTTTTATTAAACAATAAGGACATAATTTTTCTCCTTGCGAATAATAAATGGTAAACTCATCAATTTCCTCTTCATCACTTAAACCTATACATTTTTTTAGAAAATCTTTATACTCTAATGTTGGAAATTGAACAATTGCAGGCAAAATTCCACAATTCGTGCAATATTCAAAACCTTTACTATCATTCTTATCCGAGCATAGACTTTTACTATCCTCACTCAAACTTTGCTTACCATCATATGTATCCTGAGTAAGCTGAGTTAATCTCAACATAGCAAAAGATTTAACCTTTAAATATTTTTTCCTTGCTAACTCATATTTTATTTTATCAAACATCTTAGCATATACTATAGTTGGTTTGAGATTATTTTCGGTTATAGACAGCTCATCAGGTATTTTAAGCACCACAACTCTCAGATCAAATGGAGGAATACTATCAAACTCAAATATTTTATTAGCCTCCTCCAGTCTTTTAATCAGGTACTTGTTTAATTTATTTATACCCTCCTCCTCATTTTCATTGACACCTTTCACGATACTTTGATATAACATGTTCCATTTCTTCTTAAAAATCTCTTTAATCAAGTTTTCTAACTTATCTTTATCTAAACTTCCCGAAACACCATAATTTCTCATAAGTTCCTTCATTTCTTCATCATTATTTAAATAATCAAAAGAAGGCAAGAAAATAGTTACAGTAGCTGGAATTACTGCAAATCTTGGATATCCCTCTTCTATGTCAAAAATTTTTATATTACCATCCCCTATACTTAAGAAGCCCTTAACTTTTTCTTCAATTTCCTTATATTGAGAGGACTCACCAAAATATTGGTAAAGTTCACTAAGAACAAAATGATAAAAGAAAGGATTGAACCTTGTAGTAGGAAGAATAAGTATATCAGGCCCATAAAGTTTGACAAACTCTTTAACAGTACTCCAAACTAATAGAGATACTAAATAACTAGAAGCCCACAAATCCCTTAACTTTCTCGAAGACTTAATATATTCTTGAACTGAAGGAACATCAATAGCTATAACTAAACCATTCGGATTACCATTATTAGAGTCTATAAAGAAATTAACAGCGCTAGCCGTTGCATAATTATGATCAAACACTGAATGCGTAGGAACCCTAGTATCAGCAGGACTCACTGGCAAACCACTCTTAATCCAAGCTAACTCATAGAAAGCATAAAGAACAAAATATGCCAATCTAGTATCATTTATCTTACTTAAAACATCCTTAAGACGACTAGTAAACTTAGAAACATCATTTTCAGATATTTCCTGCAAAATACTTTTCTCATAATGAGGATTAAACGTATTCTTAATCCTAATATCCTTTTCAACAATCCCCTTTTTATCATTAGGAAGCGATTCCTCCAAAAACAATCTATCCACACTAGATGCAAACCTATCAGACTGTGTAACAATATTAGAGAAAAGAAAGCTATTATATTCATTTGCAACTTTCTCTAAACAAGTATCCCTTAAAATCTTTGCAGCTAAATTCTGTGCCCTTCTTTCATGAGCCTTTTTACCCTCAGGCTGAGAAGGAGCCTCTAACTTCCCCGTAATAATCCAAGCTTTATCTGGTGGATCATGAAATAATGCTCCTACCTTATAAAGAAATAACTCTTCTTTATTCATATTTTATCACCTCAAAACTTGAATAACCAAGTGAAGTTTTAGCACCAACACCTAAAGTCAAACCATAAAGTATTGCTAAATCTATATACCCCAAACTCTCAATTTCAGGCTTAGGCTTCTCAGCAATATCTTTTCCAAACCTTACTTCCCTTTTCTTCCCTTTATTTTCCCTCTCCTTTATAATATAAATAAAGAATTTAAATACAGTTCCAGGAGCAACTGTTAAATAAATTATTGGATTAGGAGAAACACTCATTTCATCTTTGGCATCTTTATAATGTGGATTAATTATGTCCGGATATAACATATAACCATTCTCTCCCAATTCTATAGGTAGCGCATCAGTAAAACCTATCAATCCAGCAGAATATTCATCACCAAATATTTCTTTATCCTCTTTACTTTCTTTCCATTTCTCAGCATTAGCTGCTTTCAGATTATTATAAGCACTTCTTATAGCTCCCTTTATGCTTGAAGCAGGAATATAAGGAACATTAAAATATGGATGCATATAAAGACCTACTTCAAATGGAATTTGCCCAAACATAGAGCCTACACCAAAAACTCCTCTATTACTTAACCTCATTTCAACCTCTCTTACTACTCCTAATCCTTTGAGATATAATTCCAAATAACCTTTTAAATCATTTAAATATTGCTCTATTTCATTCTTTTTTGACTTAAAGTATTCTGATTCATTCTTAACTAAAAACTCTAAAAATTCTCTTTTATCTCTCTCATATCCTTCTTTTTCTCTTTCCTTTTCTTCATCTCCTGACTTAAGTTCACCTTTTCTAATAAGTAAATGAGAGCCATGCGCAATCGCAACAGATAAAAGATTTATACTTTCATTCTCTTTAAATTCTACTTCTTTTGAGTATAAATATTTAATTTTTAACTGCATTTTCTCACCTCATTTTTCAATCCTTAACTCATTTATTATATGTTTAGTCACATATTCAAAAGCTTGATCAAAAGCTTTTTGTATTACTTTTTCATTACTATATTCCTGCATAATGTCAATTACATACTCTCCATAATTTCTTTCTGAATAGTGCAATAACTTATTTACTGGCCAATCACTTGACAGAAAACCATGCACTACAATAAACCTGCCACTCTTATTCTCAAAAATATTTATTCCTATGGCAGATTTTCTTCTAAAATCTCTTTTTCCTTCTACAATATAACCAGTATTTCTTTGAGATCTTGGAAGTCCTAAGATCCATGTGTGATAATTACTACCTGCGCTTCTAATATTTTTCTTATCAATTATTTTCCAAGTAGATTTCATTACACTTTTATTAATAACGGTTAGTAATTCCAAAGCGTTTTCTTCGTGTTTTACTTTAAAAATCTTAAATCTGAAATTTTCTAAGTCTAAAGTTAACGTTGGGGTTTCTGGAATTTCTTCAAGCACTTGTAGATTTAGCTTCTTTAATAAATTATTAATTGTATCTTCTAAATTTTCTGCTTCAATGATTTTAATACAATCATCATAAACATCTCCTATTATGTTCTTTATTTTATCATTAACATTTAAGGCAGTTATTTTTACACCAGCAAAACCCCTTAAAGAGAATGCAGAAAGACCTGTAAAAATGAGCATTAAAATTAAAGTAACTAAAAGATTGACTAATACATCTTTACCAATTTGAATAATATCAAAAGGTTTATTAGAAAAAAGTGAAATAGATACGTTAACAGTATAAGGAGGATAAAGAGCTAACTCTTCTTTTATTCGTTTTATATACAGTTCATAATTATTCTTTTCTTCAGTTCTTTCCATTAAAATTAGTTTTATTCTAGGTATATTAGATAAATCCTTAAGGATCTTATAATTATCATTTAGCTCTAAATTTATATTAAGGTAATGTTTATTTTTATTTCGATCATATTTTACTCTATCTCTATCCATATTAAAATTTATATTAAAAATATTATTTAATTCTTTTTTAACATGACTAACTAGCTGATTCTTATAAGGCTCAAACTTATAATTTGACTCAAATCTTATTCTTGGATTTGCAGGATGAAAATCTATCTCAGCTATTTCAATTTTTTTGTTAATAAATAAATCGTGCTTCTTATAGTTTTCTTTGAAACGTAATAAAGCGCTTGTATAATTATCTATCATCATAAATATTTTTTCTCTAAATTCTTCCGCTTCTTTAAGTACATCATACCTAACGTTTATAGTAATTTGAGATTGACCAAGTTTCTCTGAACCTAAGTATTTTTCTATCTCTGCATCAGCATCTTTATAATTAGAAAGTTCATTATTCTGACCTAATTTTAATACTCTGAACCACCATCTTAAATAGCCTTTAAGTTTTGATGGACGTATTTTTTCGCCAATATTTAACTCTAATGAATAAGGTCGTGCATTATAACCACCTATTCTAAGATAAGAAGAATTTGCGCAATTTATAGTAAAAATCCAATTATTTCTTTTTTTAAGTTCTTCATGAATTGATGACCATGACCCAGCACTATACATATTACCCACTCCTTAAAGTACCTTCGCATAATCTCTTAATTTCAGTTAAATAAGGCAACAAAAGTTTTTCAACTATTTTAATTTTAGATGCCTCATTGATCTTATTAAAAAATGATTCTGGATCCTTATCATCAACATCTATAATACCACTTTCTTTAATTCCTCTTAAAATTAGATATAAATAAACTGTATAACCAACTTTTGTTTCATTTTTTAAGTTTTTTAATTTCTCTTGACTCTTATTTTCTAAATATTCAATAAACTCTTTGTAGTATTCGTTTCCTTTTCCAAAACAAAAACTATAAACTCCTAAAAGACCTGTTTCTTGAAGCAAAGAGGGCATTTCCCTTGCCCTTGCCCTTAAGGAACTTTCGGTATCTTGAGGCTTTTTATCAGAAACGAGTTCTTTTAAGAATTTTTCATATACTTCATTATATATATTTATTGCATCTTTAACAGGATTAAATGCCGGCATTTTATTCACCCTGTTTGTTGTTCTTCTGAGAAGAAGTTAATTTTCACTAATCCGCTTCCAATTGTTTCATGTCCCCCTATTATTAACAGACCTAAATTCTCTCTAAAGAAATTTTTAGGCTTACCATCCTTTATTTTTTCATTTAAATCCTTTAAATTATTTATTTTTTTATCAAAATCTAATATTTCATCTTGTTTATTACTTTCACGTTTCTTCTTATTATAATATTCTATTCTATATTCTATAATCTTCTTAATATTAGAATAAAACACCATTGAAAAGAATAAAGTCTTAGAGGGGATGTATTCTTCAGTCCAAGGACCAGCTTCTACAGTTTTCGCTGACCTATTAAGTTTAACTCTTGTTAATCTTATTAATGATCTTGTAGCCTGTTCTAAACAATCATCATCATTAATTATAACTAATTCTTTATCTAAATTAAATTTTTTCCTCAATTCCTCAGCATAATCACTTTTTTCTATAGGAACTAACAATTCTTCATTTATTAAAATATTATTACTATCGATAGTTAGTTGGGATGGATCATTACAGAATCCTTTATTTTCCTTAAGATTTTCAAATTCCTTTATAATTTGTTGTAATTCATTTTTTATTCCAAGTATTTCTAAGTATTCTTTAAATCTTTTTAGTAGAAAGGGGCATGTGAGATAACAATATACGCCTTTCAAACTTCTGGCAGGAAAGGCTAACAAATATGCATCTGTTATGGAAATAGGGGAAGCAAAATCACCAGCCTCATCAGGACCTAGTAAAACTTCAGCGGCATCTTTATTATATTTACGATAAATGTAACTTTTTATGGCTCCTTTTAAACTAGATGCATATATTACAGGAAAGCCAAAAGAATCTCTTTGAATTGGTAAATCAACTGCTTCGCCACTTTTTCCAGATCCTACATGAAGATTAGTAATAGCCTTGATGAATGCTAAATCAACATCCTCATAATATCCATTCCACATAGTGATCATTAAATTTAGTGCATTTACTATATAAATACTTATCGCCTTTACTTCTCATATTTTATATTAAAATTCTAAATTTAAAATATTAATGCAAAAATCTAAAGCATAATTTACTATAAACGCTCTTAAATAAGATTTGTAATCTTTCTTATAGATTTCTTCCAGGAAAAACTAAAGGAATGGGATACTTACAACTAGACAGACAATAAAGCTGCTATAAAGAAATCAATCAGCTCAGCATATCAGATAAAAAAGGAATAAACCAATTCCTAACCTAAACAACCTATTGAAAACTTCCCCACATCATTTTTCTTATCAGGCGCATACCTAACAAATATTGCATATTTTCTTTTTCTCATTTGAACCAAATCATAAGTTAAACCTGAATGCGCTAAAAATGTTCTCAAATCAGTTTTTCTTTTTCTCAAATCAGTTTCATATTTCACTTCCTCCCCCAAATACCTTTGCTTAATATCACCCAAACTTTCCCATCTCCTTTTTGACGCATTATTCCCTAATTCTTCTAACTCCGTTATATCACGACTCATTATTGCATCTATTCTCTTATTTTTTGCGAATATTTTTCTAATCTTTTTAATATCTTGAATGGTTACTTCATCCTTTTTACTTATGCCTAGATCCTTTAACTGTGATGCAATTAGAAAAGACTCAATCAACAATCTATAATTATTATCATACTTTAATTGATGTATAACCTTTAATTTTTGTCTACTTGAAATAATCTTAGTATTATTTTCGTAAACTCTTTTTACATGCTCTATACAACCTTTTAACCTATCTACATCAGGAAAGAACATATACATGATTAAAGGTAAACCATTCATTATACCTGAAATAAAAATTTTCAATTCCTGCAAATTAACCCCACATGCACTATTAATATCCGCATTAATATTAGACATCAGACCAGAAATATCCTTAGTATTTGCAGTAACTAATTTATTAGACTGACTCAATTTAACTTGAACATTCGGTTTAGCCTTATACTCATCAATTAAATTTATTACAGCATTCCTTATATTCCTTACCACAGGCGTACTATTATACTCTCTCACAATAACCTTCTCATGAAAATAAGCCAAAATATCAGCTAATTCCTTAACAATAGAATAAGTCACCACAGGAAGAACATTAATACCATGCGTAGTATCCACGAATATTTCAACCGACTTAACATTCTTACCAATGCCAGAAAAATGCTTAGCCAACACCTCCAAAACAGAAACA
>Ga0080004_1132305_pt1 | contig 12295 bp, 11 predicted proteins | sample WasSprMetagenome_FD_69207 | JGI IMG/M metagenome (GOLD analysis project Ga0080004, IMG submission 69207) | Sulfidic aquatic microbial communities from Washburn Spring, Yellowstone National Park, USA - WS (SPADES assembly) (version 2) | ecosystem: Environmental > Aquatic > Thermal springs > Hot... | reverse complement strand
GACGAAGTCACTTCGCTCCTCGCTATGGCAGTAAGAGTGCTTTGAATCGCCTCAAAATTTGATTTAAATGAGTAATTCGGTTATTCTTAATTTAAAGGAGGTAATGCAAAATGCCGGTAGTTGAGAAGGAAATAGAGATTCAAGCTCCCTTTGAGAAGGTTTTCCAAATAGCGAAGGATGTGGAGGATTATTCTCAATTTATACCCAGCATTAAATCGGTGCGCATCTTGGAGGAGGAAGGAAATCGGAGGATAACGGAGTGGGTGGGAAGGGTGGAGGAGCTCGGCAGGACGATTACTTGGAAAGAGGAGGATTTTTGGGATGAGGAGCGTGGGGAATGCCGATTCAGGAGCCTTGAGGGAGATTTCAACAAGTATGAGGGGATATGGCTTTTCCAGAAAAAAGGCGATACGACCCTTGTTTCCCTCAGGATAGAATACGAGATGAATATACCTTTGATAGGTGCTCTTCTTCAGGGGTTAATAAGGAGGAAGGTTGAGGAGAGCGCGCGGGATATGCTGGAGGGTTTGAAGGAGAGGTGCGAGCTTGAGGAAGTATGATGTCATAATCGTTGGGGCGGGACCGGCGGGGATATTCTCCGCATTTGAGATAAGCAGGGGGAATAGCTTCAAGGTTCTTGTAATAGAGAAGGGGAAGGATATAAGCGAGCGTGTCTGTCCCGCAATAGAGAAGGGGGATTGTCTGCGATGTAAGCCCTGCAATCTCTTGAGCGGATGGGGAGGGGCGGGCGCCTTCTCGGATGGGAAGTTGACGCTATCGCCGGATGTTGGTGGCTGGCTGAGCGAGATTATCGGGGAAAGGGAACTCAGCGAAATCATAAATTATGTTGATGAGATATTCCTTCAATTTGGCGCTCCCAGTCAAGTTTACGGGGCGGATGAGGCGGTTTTTAAGGAGTGGCAGAGGAAGGCTCTTCTCGCGGAGATGAAGCTTCTTCCCAACAAGATAAGACACATAGGGACGGAGAAGGCAAGGGAGATTTTAAGGGATATGCGAGGGGCGCTGAAATCCGTTGAAGTGGCAACAGGGGAAACGGTGAAGAGGTTCATTGTTGAGAACGGGGAAGTTAAGGGAGTGGAGACGGAGAAGGGAGAGGTTTTTTATGCTCCCTATGTGATAGTTGCTCCTGGGAGGGTTGGTGCGGAGTGGCTGGTTGAGGAATGCAAGAGGTTGGGCATTCCCTTGAAATCCAATCCTGTTGATCTGGGAGTGAGGGTGGAGGTGCCGGCGGTGGTGATGGAGCCTCTGACTTCAACTCTATATGAGCCGAAGTTAATCTTTTACTCAAAGAGGTTTGATGATAAGGTGAGGACATTCTGCGTTTGCCCCAATGGGGAGGTTGTGAGGGAATATAATAATGGGGTTACGATAGTCAATGGGCATTCCTATGCGGATAGACCCACGGAGAACACGAATTTCGCCATATTAGTTTCCACCTCTTTCACGGAGCCCTTTAAGGACCCTATCGCTTATGGCAAGTATATAGCTTCATTGGCGAATCTCCTCTCCGGCGGGATAATGGTGCAGAGGTTTGGCGATTTAGAGAAGGGGAGGCGTTCCACATACAGGAGGCTTGAGAAGGGATTAGTGAGTCCAACTTTGAAGGATGCTGTTCCGGGAGACCTTTCCTTCGTTTTGCCCTATAGGTATATATCGGATATAATGGAAATGCTTTTCGCATTGGATAAGTTGATACCCGGGGTAGCGTCGCTTCACACTCTTCTATATGGAGTGGAGGCGAAGTTTTATTCCTCGCGGATAGCTGTATCGCAAGTGATGGAGACGCCGATAAGGAATCTATTTGCGGTGGGGGATGGGGCGGGGATAACGAGGGGATTGGTGCAGGCTTGTGTGTCGGGGGTGATAGCTGGTCGGGAGGTATTGAGGAGGTTGAGGGCGGGCTCAGCTGAAAAAGAGCGTTAAAGGAATTCAATATTTTTGGGGAATGGCTTTATCTCCACGCTTTTCACAATGACAGATACCCTTATTGTATTGCGAGCCCGCCGAAGGCGGGCTCGCAATCTTGTATTTTTCCTCCCCTTTGTCATTGCGAGGGCTCTCCGCAGGAGAGCCCTCGCAATCTCGTCTTTTAAAAGGACAAAAAATACGAGATTGGCTCCGCCGACACAGTTCGCAAACCCAAAAGGTTTGCGAACTGAGATTGGCTCCGCCAACACATTCGCCAACCCAACGGGTTGGAGAACGAGATTGCTTCGTCGCTATCGCTCCTCGCAATGACAGCGGAGGAACTGTCATTGCGAGCCTCCCAAAGGGAAGCCTTGGCAATCCACCACTCTGTCATTGCGAGGGCTCTCCGCAGGAGAGCCCTCGCAATCTCGTATTTTAGGAAGACACACACCCCAAAATATAGATTGCTTCGTCGCTCCGCTCCTCGCAATGACAGCGTTGGTAGATTGCCACGCCTGAACGCCGGAGGCGTTCAGGCTCGCAATGACAAAGGGGAGAAAATAGGGGTTCCTTCGTTATCACCCTCTTCTATGGGTATAGGTTTTATTGTTTAATCGCACCTAATCAATCTAAATCGATTCCTAACGCCTTTTGGAATTTACCTCCTCAAACATCATTCCTTGTAATCCAAGTTTAAACAAAATTGGCTTTTTAATCGCCATTTCAATTTCGCCCAATTGTCTTTCGTTATAGTCTGAAGCCCTTACCCCCACAAGCGATGACAAAAAAGATTGCTTTGAGCCTCGCGACAAAAAAGAGGGAAAAAGCACCTTGAAGTGCCCATAGGATATTGTGAGCAGGCTATTAGATGGGCGGGGCTCTCCGTAGGAGAGCCCCCGCAATTCTCCTCTTCTTAAAAATCTAATATAGCCTCAAATGCCTCCCTATCGTATTCGTGGCACATCGGTATACCCAGAACATCCCTCGCCCGCTCCGTCAGGGATGCGAGGTCGCTGCGGTCTATCAAATCCAATCTGAACTTCCTGCATCCCGCAAGCAACTGCTGAAGCCCTACCTTCAACCTCTCGGAGAAATAGGTGTAGACACCTACTGCTCCCCAAGGTATCTCCTTCCCAACGGCATCTCCATACTTCTCCTTCAGCTCTTCGTAGGTGATGAACCATGTCTCGGGAGAGGAGCCATACTGCTGAATGAAGCTTTGCGGTACCTTGCCATCCTTCAATGCCTCAGCGAAGTAAGTCGCCTTCATCGCAGCGGTGATGGGAGCGCGCGCCATAGATATAGCCTTTATGAAGGGACCATCTCCGAAATTGCTCAAAGCGATAGCCTTGAATATCTGTGTCTCGTTCACGAATCCACCGGCGAAGGCAACATCGGGAACATATTTGCCCTTCTTCTTCAGGATTTGCAGCCCCTCTAGAACCTGAGCTATGAGATAGAGAGTGGGAGTGGAGCATTCCTGCATCATAGGGACAGGACTCATACCAGTTCCACCACCGCCACCGTCAAATGTCACCATATCCACTTTCGCCATTGATGCACACTTCAGGGTGAAGGCAACGACGGCGGGATTATAGGCGCCCGTCTTAAGGAATACCTTCTTCGCTCCCTGCTGGCGCAGCCATTCAACATCCTCAACGAAGGAGCGTTCCTCGGGCATTCCCACTCTGCTGTGGCGCTCAAATGTCTTGAAGACGCCCATCTTAAACGCTTCCTGAACGCCTTTGTCTTCGGGGTCGGGAATGACGATATAGCCTCTCCTCTTCAACCTAATCGCATCCTCTAAGCTATAAAGCCTCACCTCTCCTCCAATTGCCTTCGCGCCCTGTCCCCATTTCCTCTCAATTATGTTCACCCCAAGCTCCTTCAAGACATAGAGGTCAACTCCCGCCCTCATATCTTCAACATTCGTCTGCACCACTATATCACCGTGCTTGCCATCCCAGAACTTCCTATAGGTCTCCACCCTGTACCTCATATCGGGGGAATCCACGACCTTGCCGTTCTCATACTTAGAATCAGGGTCCATACCGCAGACATTCTCTCCCACTGTCTGGATGACGCCAGAGATGGCGGCGCCGATAGCGAGGCTGTCCCAATTCCTCTTAGCGACGGCGGTTGAGCCGAGAGCGGCGATAAGAACGGGCACTTTGTGAGGCACGCCACCGACAACCGTTGAGACATCCACATTGGGGAAGATAGCCTTGTCGGGGTCCGGCTCTATCCCTTTCGCGCCCCTCACCTCAACCATTATTTGGAGGTGAGACCAGTCGAGGTAATAATCCTTGTTAGAGGCGGCGGTGCTATCCCCGAAGTATTCGGGGCTGGGATAGAGGACCTCTCTGCCTCGGAAGGCGGACTTGCTGATCTCGCAGAGGACGGGGCACTCCTTGATGCAGATGGGGCACATCCCGCTTAGGGGGGCTTGGTCTCTTGCCCTCAGGGCAGTGCCCGTGGTGGAGTGGAAATTCTCGTTATACCAAGGCATAAGCAAATCCCTCCTTTAATGGAATTTTTTGAAAATCAAAAGAAAAAGGGCGTCCCGCTTCGCGGGACGCCCTTGTCCCTTCTAATTAAATTATCATAACCAAAAATCCAAGTTCGTCAAGAAAAAATTTTATTTTTGGTTTTTTCTTTAGAGGGGATTTCAACAGATGAGATTGCAACATAGAGATTGCCACGGCTTCTGCTCCGCAGAAGCCTCGCAATGACAAAGGGGAGGAAAAATACAAGATTGCCACGCCCGCCTTCGGCGGGCTCGCAATGACAAAGACGCTGACCTCCTTAAAATAAAATTGCCACGGCTTTTCTCACGGAAAGCCTCGCAATGACAACCCATTCCTTGTCATTGCGAGGAGCGAAGCGACTTCGTCATTTTTGTCATTGCGAGCCTGAACGCTTTAGCGTTCAGGCTCGCAATCTATATTTTACATAATAGGTTTTGCGTCCTTCCTTTTAAAAGACGAGATTGCCACGCCTCCCTACAGGAGGCTCACAATGACAGTTCCTCCGCTGTCATTGCGAGGAGCGATAGCGACGAAGCAATCTCGTTCTCCAACCCGTTGGGTTGGCGAATGTGTTGGCGGAGCCAATCTCGGTTCGCAAACCTTTTGGGTTTGCGAACTGTGTCGGCGGAGCCAATTTCGTATTTTTTGTCCTTTTAAAAGACGAGATTGCCACGCCCGCCTTCGGCGGGCTCGCAATGACAGAGGGGTGGATTGCCCCAGCTTCCCTTTAGGAAGCCTCGCAATGACAAAGAGGGAGTGCCCGCCTTCGGCGGGCAGGCAATGACATTGGAAAATCTATCTTTGAAGGATTTGTCAGTGGGATGTTGCGGTTTTAGGAAAGTTTAAAATCTTTTTGAGATTTACAATGGGCGGGAGGGACTTATGTCCCTCCCGCCCAAATTCTCTCCTTTATTTCTGCTTTACCCTCGCCCTATAATTTATCTTTACCTCTCCATTCGCCGGAACCTTCACCCTGAACTCTATCGTCTGGGAATCCTTCTTCTCATAGGGATGGCTTGACTTCAATATCTGCCAATCGCCCGGCAGTTTCTCCACATCTATTATCTCCACATCCTCTTCCTTATGATTTCTCAGGGATATCTCCATCTCATATTCAAAGACGCCGTCGGAGACCTGTTCATAGTCCACTCGCTTTCTCTCGCCTTTTAAATCAAAGGCATCGCCGAGGTAGAGCCTGAATTTCTCATCCTTGGGCGTATGGTCTATTTGGTCCTCACCAACAAATTGTAGTGAGCCATCCTGGTCGGCTTTATATACCCTCACGATTCCCTTAGGCAAAGGAATCCCCAGATTATTCTCCTTTTTGTTCTCTATTTCTATTTTCACTTGAATCTTATCCTCATGGGAATAACCCGGCGAGGGCGATATCCACATATAAGTTTGATAGGCGGGCATTTCAAAAAGATAAATCTTTTTCACTTTTATCTGAGGCGCTTCAATAAAGCTTATCTGTTTCGTTTCATTTTCCTTCAAAGTCGTCGGATATCGCAGAGTGTAGAGATGATATTCAAAGAACGGAGTTTCAGTGAAGCCTATTCCTCCCATGCCAGCCACCATTGGAGCCATTCTCGGAGCCTCTTCTTTATAAAGAGGTGGAGGGGTTATCCTCCTCACTTCACCCGCTATGAGTTTGAGCTTAGCGTTCTCGTAGGTTGCACCGCTGTTATTAGTGAGGGTGACCCAGCCGTTGAAATCCGCTTTATCGTCAGTCTGATTTATTACCGCCACATAGTCCGCTTTCCAATTCAAGCCCTGCGTTATATAGGATAGCTCAACTGTGTGTTTGCCCTCTTTATCGCAGATTATGTCCCAAACGAGCTCGGGCTTGGAGATAAGTCCTTCGGGAAGCGAGGGGAGCTCCACTTGCCCGGAGGGATTGAGGACTATCCCGTCCTTGGTTTGAATGACCGTTCCTTCACTGGTTGAGAGCAAAGTTCCCTCTATCAGCTTCTCCTTTCCATCAAAGAATTGGCGAACCCTTATCTGCTTACCGATATACTTTGAGAGGAGCTTTTGGGGATTGATGAGGTCATATTCGTAGTTTTGCTCCTTGATGACCACCGCTTCGGGAGCGGTGAGGGACTTAAAGTGGACTGTTTCCGGTTGTATGAGGGCGGGTATATCGCTAACTTTGACGATGCTTTCTCCCTTCTTCAACTCCATAACCCTCACATCCTTCACCAAGCCGAAGTTCTGATTGTAAACAGTCAACTCCAGCTCTCTTGAGAAAGCGAGGATGGTGAAAATTGGCAAGAGTAAAACCAAAAACCTTTTCATAAAAACATCTCCTCCTTTTTTATTTTAGATTATTTTTAGATGGAAAAAGTTTCCCTCCCCATATCGCGATTTTTTATTTTCTTCTAAACAGAACCTCCAGTTCTCCATTGAGATGAAGGGCAAGGGGGTTAGGATGGTGGTTGCAGATTATAACGATTTGCTTCGGGTCATTTCCCGTCGGTTTTGTATATTGGTAGCTTATCTTATCGGGAGGGGAAGGGTCGTTCGGGCAATGGAGAAGATTAGGGGTTTTCAGATAGAGGGGGAGGAGCTGGGATAGTTTATCGGGGTAATCTCCCGTGCCCTCTTTGTATCTTTCCAGCGCTTTCCCCAATTCAGTGAGGTTTGCTTTGCATTTCTGGAGTTTGACCGCTTGCTCCAATTTCCTTTGAAAGCGCCTATCTCCCGCAATCTTCAGGATGAACATAGTGTAAAGGAGGGCTATGAAGAGGATGAGGATGGCTACTACCGAGCAGGAGAAGTTGATCAACCGCCAGGTAGGTCGCCTATCCCTCTTAAAAGACATTGAGAAAGACCTTAATTGGTGAAGCTCGTGATGGGGGCTTGGATTCTCCCCTTTCTCCTGACGAAAGCGTCGGAGCGGAAGGAGCTCACGGGAAGAATGGGTGCTTTTCCGAGGAGTCCACCGAAATCCACCCATTCCCCTGCCTTCTTTCCAATTACGGGGATTATCCTCACTCCCACGGTTTTATTGTTCATCATCCCGATAGCCATTTCATCGGCGATTATGCCGGCGATGGTTTCAACTGGTGTATCGCCGGGGATGGCGACCATATCCAATCCGACGGAGCATACGGCTGTCATAGCCTGCAATTTATCCAAATTCAGGCTTCCCCTTTCCGCAGCCCTCGCCATACCCGCATCCTCTGATAAGGGGATGAAGGTTCCGGACATTCCGCCGACGGAAGAGGAGGCGAAGAGTCCTCCCTTTTTCACCGCATCGGTAAGGAGGGCGATGGCGGCGAGGGAACCGGGCGCACCGCATTCCTCCAAGCCCATCGCTTGGAGGATATCCGCTATGCTATCCCCCTCCTCGGGAGTGGGGGCGAGGGAGAGATCAACTATGCCGAAGGGAACGCCCAGTTTAGCCGATATCTCCCTTCCCACCAGTTCTCCCACTCTCGTTATCTTGAAAGCAGTCCTCTTGATTTCCTCCGTGAGCTCGTTGAAGCTGACGTCCTTCAATCTGGAGAGGGCGGACCTAACCGTTCCCGGTCCAGAGATGGCGACATTTATCGCCGATTCTCCCTCCCCAACTCCGTGAAATCCACCAGCCATAAAGGGATTATCCTCGGGGGCATTGCAGTAAACAACGAGCTTAGCGCAGGCGATGGAATCCCGGTCAGCGGACAGCTCGGCTGTCTCCTTAATCTTCTCCGCCATCAGAAGGATAGCCTCCATATTCATACCGTTTTTCGTGGAGGCTACATTCACGGAAGAGCAGACCCTGTCCAGTTTGGCGAGCGCTCTTGGGATGCTGTTCATAAGAGCGATGTCGCAGGGAGTGCATCCCTTATGCACGAGGGCGCCAAATCCACCTATGTAATCAATCCTCAAATCCTTGCCCGCTCTATCAAGAGCTTGAGCTATTGGGAAGAGGTCGTCGTCCTCTTTAGCCCGAGCTATGAGGGCGATTGGCGTGACCGTTATCCGAGTATTTGCGATGGGGATATCGTATTTGCTTGAGACTTCCTCCACTGTGTCCCTTAAATTCTTCGCTCTCTCCGTTATTTTCTTATAGATGTTTTCCGCCAGCGCCTCAATTGAATCCCCCTTTACATCCAAGAGGCTTATCCCCATCGTTACCGTGCGGATATCCAAATGCTCCATCCGAATCATTCGGATGGTTTCCAATATCTCCTGAGGTGAAATGGGCATCTTCTGTCTCTCCTATCTATATTCTATGCATATAATTGAAGATGTTCTCGTGTTGGACGATTGCTTGAAGCCCCATCTCCTTAGCTTTAGCTTCTATTTCGCTCCTCAAGGTTGAGAGGTCTATATCGGCTTGGGAGATATCCACAAGCATTATCATCGCAAACAGGTCCTGCATAATGGTTTGGCTGATATCAAGGATATTGACATTATGTTTAGCGAGGATGGAGGAGATGTTTGCGACGATTCCGACCCTGTCCTTACCTATTACCGTTACGACTGCTCTTTCCATTTCAAAGGTCCTTCAAATGGAGGGGATTGCCGAATTTATCAAGGGAGAAGACCTCGTGGAAGGGTTTCCTCGGTCTTTGAGCTGGCTTCTCCGCTGGTATTCCCAGTGGTGTTAGGGCGATGACCTTGAGATTGGCGGGAATCTCCAAGACCTCTCTTACTGCATCCTCATCAAATGCGCCTATCCAACAGGTGCCATAGCCAAGAGCTGTTGCGGCGAGGACGAGATTCTGCATAGCAATGGCTACATCAACCATATACCACTTTTCGCTCACCTCGGGGAGACCGATTCCACAGATGATACAATCAGCGTCAGCCATCCAAGTTTGCCCGTGGCAGGCACGGCTCAAAGCGAGCTTCCTATCAGGGTCCCTTACCACAACGAAATGCCAGGGCTGGCGATTCGCTGCCGAGGGAGCGGACCTTGCGGCTTCCAAAATCTTAGCCAAGTGCTCCCAGGGTATCTCCCCTTTCTCGTACTTCCTTATGCTCCTTCTCTGGAAGAAGATGTCAAGACTGCTGTTCATTCTTCTCTCCTCCTTCTTTTAGAGTTTGTTGAACGAAGTTCATTTGGAGATTTGCCAGAAGTTCCTTGAAGCTCTTTATCTCCTCCCAACTCAACTTCCCTTCCAGCTTCTGCACCAAAACATCAATGCAATCTATCGCTACCCTCGCCTGCTCCATATCCTTCTCCGGCTTATTTGTTATAGGATTAACTACCAAGCCCATCCAGCGCCAAGCGTTCTCGGAGAGGGTTATTATGAAAGCCTTCAAGATCTCCCAAATGTTGGGAAGCTGAACTTCCTTTTCCTCTGCCATATCATCTGCACCTCTTGAACAGATTTTCTGCGTTATAAACTGAGCATTCCTTTATATATTCTAATGGAAGATTCAGGATAGAGGCAAGTTTCTCCGCTGTATGAATCAAAAAAGAGGGCTCGTTTGTTTTACCTCTATGGGGTTGAGGGGCGAGATAGGGGGAATCGGTTTCCAGAAGGAGCCTATCAACGGGGAGATATTTCAGCGTATCAAGCATTGAAGAACGAGGGTAGGTGATGTTTCCCGCCACTCCGATGTAATAACCCCTATCAATAGCTTCTATAAGTTCTCCCTTCGTTCCCTCAAAGCAGTGGAGGACGACTTTCAAATCGGGAAAGTCATTCAATATGGAGAGAACTTCTTTCACTGCTCCACGGGAATGGATGATCACTGGCAGAGATTTGCGTTTCGCGAGGTCAAGGTGGAAGAGGAAGGATTCAACCTGTTTATTGCGAGGAGAGAGGAAACGATAGAAGTCTAATCCGGTTTCACCGATGGCGCAGACATCTTCGGATTCGCTGAGCGATTCTATACTTTGAAAATCTTCTTTTGTGAGGTTTGCGGTATCGTGGGGATGGATTCCCACTGCTACTGGGAAGCGGTAGTGGTTGATTTGGAGGGCTTTTTTGCTTGAGGGGATATCGTAGCCGACGATGACGAGCCAACGCACGCCGGCATCAAACGCTCTTTTAATGACTTCCTGTTCCATTCCTTCAAAGTCGGGATGGGAGAGGTGGCAGTGCGTATCAACCATCAGGATTAAGTATGGAACAAGAGAATGCAAATGTCAACAACGATGCTTTGTTGCAGGGAATTCAATTTGTGATAAAATTAGAAATGAGGTGAGCACAGATGGGCACTAATTCAGAGAATAAATGGGATATAAGATATGAGGGCAAGGATGTAGATGGAGGCGGTAAACGATCGGGTCTCAGCGCGAAGGAATTCGTTTTACTATCTCAGCTATACGAAGTCATCCTTTTCGGAGCAGGTTTGATTATGTTATCCTATCATATTCCTTCTCGTGTCTCTCAGACATCTCTGCTCAAAATTTTGTGCTTCAGTGTTTGCTGGATGGTATTGTTCATACTTTGGGGGATATTGCCGTTGCTAGCGCTTCCCAAAGAGCTGATTTATTCGGTTAATGGAATGAGTAAAAGGGCATTTGTTGTATACTCTGGGATATCTTTTGTTTTCTTTACTGGGATACTTCTGGAGGCTGTCTACGAGAGAGATATAAACGAGATGGTGGACACATTGTATTTGGTCTCAGGATTGCTTATGGGCATAATTGGTCGTTATTCTTTCCTTTCTTTTTGCAAAAAGAGATATGAATAATTTGAGAAAGATATTGGACTTACTAAGAAGAAAGGTGGTTTCCCTTTTTGTCATTGCGAGCCTCCCGTAAGGGAGGCGTGGCAATCTCGTATTTCCCTTCCCCTTTGTCATTGCGAGCCCGCCGAAGGCGGGCATGGCAATCTCGTCTTTTAGGAAGACACAAATATCGAGATTGCTTCGTCGCATCGCTCCTCGCAATGACAGCGTTGAGAGATTGGCTTCGCCAACGCAGTTCACAAACCTTTAGGTTTGTGAACCGAGATTGCCACGCCTGAACGCTTTAGCGTTGAGGCTCGCAATGACAGAGAGGACAAAGTCTCTTCTCGCTCCTCGCAATGGCATTGCAGAGGATAGAAAATTAGAAGGAGCCTCAAATGTTATGGAATTATACAAGATATTGACAACGAAAGATAGTTGCGTTTAAGATATTATTGTTATGAGCGAAGGTATGAAAACTATTGAGAGACGGCAGATATTAAAGGAATGGCTTAAGGTTTTTATGGTATTGGCGGGATGGTTTGTCTGTTATAATGGTGCGGTAATAATTTGGTGGCAACCTATTATTGAGATACTGCAGAGGATCGGGGAGGATAAATCTACCGTTCCCCATCATATTAATCCGCAGACTACCCCTATCTTCGTAATCTTAATCGGCTTTTCCCTTTCTGCGTTGATATTGAGTTTTGACACCCTCGTTGGATTATCAAGGAAGGATTATATAGGGAGAAAGCAGAGGGTTGAAATGACCATCTTTTTAGTGCTTGGGATATTGCTTTGGTTGTTATTGTTGGTTCAATTCTCTTTATGCTCTTAAGCCACAATATGTTATTGACAAATGGCGGTATAGCCTATAATATATAATTTTGAGAAGGGCGAATAGCTCAGAGGGAGAGCGCTTGCTTCACAAGCAAGAGGTCGTAGGTTCAAGTCCTACTTCGCCCACCATTTTGAGCGGGCGTAGCTCAGCGGTAGAGCGTCAGCTCCCCGGGCTGAAGGTCGCGGGTCCGAATCCCGTCGCCCGCTCCAATATGGCGGCGTAGCCAAGAGGTAAGGCAGCGGTCTGCAAAACCGCTAAGCCCCGGTTCGATTCCGGGCGCCGCCTCCAGTTGGGCGGGTGGTGGAACAGGTAGACACCGCGGACTTAAAATCCGCTGCCTCCCCGAGGCGTGTGGGTTCGAGTCCCACCCCGCCCACCA
>Ga0080004_1123525_pt1 | contig 12301 bp, 10 predicted proteins | sample WasSprMetagenome_FD_69207 | JGI IMG/M metagenome (GOLD analysis project Ga0080004, IMG submission 69207) | Sulfidic aquatic microbial communities from Washburn Spring, Yellowstone National Park, USA - WS (SPADES assembly) (version 2) | ecosystem: Environmental > Aquatic > Thermal springs > Hot... | reverse complement strand
GGGTGCAGGCGCCGGGGTAATCCAGCGCGGGGGGGCGCGTTGCGGCACCCATCACGCCCATGGAGACGATGTACTTGAGGGCGAGATCGACGCTGATGTCCACCTCCCGGGTCTCGCTCTTCTTCACGTAGAAATAAAAGCCGTTTACCGGGCTGGGGGTGGTGGGGATGAAGACTGCCACGTAATCGTCGCCCAACTCCCGGCGCACCTCGGCCGGCACGTGGGTCTGGAAGGCGAGCGACCAGGCTTCGGTGTGGGGATAGCGCACTAAGAGCACCTTGCGGAAGGCCTCCCCCTTGCCGGAAAAGAGCGTATCGCTCACCTGCTTGACGCTGCTGTAGATGGATTTCACCACCGGAATGCGCGCCAGCAGGCTTTCCCACAGGGCGAACAGTTGGCGGCCGAAATAATTGGCCGTCACCACGCCGGTGAGGAAGATGATGGTGAGCACCACCGCCGCACCCAGTCCCGGGATGTGCACGCCGAGCCAGGCGTCGGGGCGGTAGGGCGCGGGCAGCAGGTCGAGCACACCGTCCAGGGTGCCGACGAGAAAGGCGATCACCCAGACGGTGATGACCAGGGGAACCCAGATGAGCAGTCCGGTGACGAAATAGCGTTTAATGGGCAGGGTGCGCATGGCAACAAAAAAGGCGGAACGGGTGCGACCCGATCCGCCCGTCTCCTGGAAGGGTCAGGCCTGGCAGGCGGGGCAGGCGCCGGCGCCGCAGGTGGGTGCGGGGGTTTCCTCCTTCTTCGGCGCCTGGCTGCCGCCCTTGAAGTCGGTCGCATACCAGCCACTGCCCTTGAGCTGGAAGCCCGCCGCGGAAAGGAGCTTGGTGAAGGTTTCCTTGCCGCACTGGGGGCAGGTGGTGAGTGGCGCATCGCTCATTTTCTGGATGTATTCCTGCTGGAAGCCACACTCGCTGCAGCGATACTCGTAGATCGGCATGATACGCTCCTGGAAAACAAACGGTTGGATTATACAGGCAAGGCCATGCCGGCGGCGGAAATGGGGGCGGGGCGGAAAAAAACAAGGGGCCGGGGACCGGGCGGAAAACGAGTGGGGCAGCCGCCGGTCTGATACAATGGAAACATCGATAAATCCATGATCCCGCGTGGGTTTTCGCGGGCGCGAGAGGAGCGGACCATGTCTGAACTGTTTGATGCAATCGAAGCCGGCGATGTCAGCCGGGTGCAGGCGCTGATCGCGGCGGGCAGCGATGTCAACGCGGCGGGGGAAGGGGGGCTCACGCCGCTGATGGCGGCGGCGCGGCTGGGGCATTTGCAGATCGTGCGCGATCTGCTCGCCGCCGGCGCCGATGTCAAGGCGACCGACGAGCGCGGGCTGACGCCCCTCATGCATGCCTGCTACAACCCCGATCTCGACCGTGGCTTCGCCGACGTGGTGCAGCTGCTCATCGAGGCCGGCTCCGACATCGAGCACCAGATCTTCTACGGTGTGCGGCCCCTCATGCTGGCCGCCGGTGCCGGCGAGGCGGAGGTGGTGGACGTCCTCATCAAGGCCGGTGCCGACGTGAAGGCGCGCAATGAAGGGGGACGCACCGCCCTCATGATGGTGAAAGACAAGGACTACGTCGAGGTGATCAACCTCCTCCACGAAGCGGAATCGCTGATCGAGTGGGAGCGGGGCGAAGCGGGTTGTGGCTCCCGCAACGCGCCCAACGCCAACGTGGTGACCTTCCTCAAACCTCAGAAACGCTGATGCCGCTACCGCGTGCCTGCCACGCAGCGGCATGAGGTTCGAGACCCCCCTCCTCCCCGGTACGCTGGTTGCGCGCTATCGCCGGTTCCTCGCCGACGTGAGACTTGCCGACGGCCGCATCGTCACCGCCCATTGTCCCAATACCGGCTCCCTACTGGGCTGTGATACACCGGGCGAGCGGGTGTGGCTTTCCTGCGCAACCCACCCCCGGCGCAAGCTCGCCTATACCTGGGAGCTTGCCGAAGTGGCGCCCGGGGTGCTGGTGGGCCTGCACACAGGACGCGCCAACGGTCTGGTGGAGGAGGCCATCCGCGCCGGCCGGATTGCGGCGCTCGCGGGTTACACGGACATCCGCCGGGAGGTGCGCTGCGGGCGGGAGGCAAGCCGCATCGATCTGCTCCTTGCCGCCCCCGACCGTAGTGCCTGTTACGTGGAGGTGAAGAGTGTCACCGCCGCGGTGGAAAACGGCATCGGTCTTTTCCCCGACGCGGTCAGCCGGCGGGCGGTGAAGCATCTGCGGGAGCTCATGCATCTCGCAGGGGAAGGCCGGCGGGCAGTGTTGTTCTTCTGCGCCCAGCGTGCCGATGTGGTGGAGGTGCGTCCCGCCGATGCCATCGATCCCCACTATGGGCGGGTCCTGCGCGAGGCCATGCGCTGCGGGGTGGAGGCGATGGCCTGGCGCGCCGAGGTGACCCTCGACGGCATCCGCCTCACCGAGCCGGTGCCGGTGGTGTGTCCGTAGGCCCGGTGATTTCCTGCCAGGCCTTTTCCAGACGCTTCCAGGAGACGGGATAGGGGGTGCGCAGTCCCTGCGCCCAGAGGGAGACGCGCATTTCCTCCAGCATCCAGCGGAAAGCGAGGAGCCGGGGATCGACCCGCCCCGCCTTGCGTTGCGCCGCCAAACGTTCCTCGTAGCGTTGCCACCAGCTCATCAGGGCGCTGGCGTGGCGCCCATCCCGTTCCCCATTGCCCGGGTATTTGTCCAGACGCTGGCCGATCGCCTTCAGATAACGCGGCAGATGGCCCAACTGCTCCCAGGGCGTTTCCGTGAAGAGGTGTTTGTGGATGAGGTGCGCAAGCTGCATGCGCACGTCCTGCACCAGGGGTGCGGGCAGGCGTTCGCCAAGACGCTGGGTGAGGGCATGGTATTCGGCAAAGATTTCCGCGGCCAGGCGCAACAGTCCCTGGCTCACCGCAGGCAGCCGTGTCTTCGCCCGCTCCCGCTGTCTTACGAAGTCCCGTTCGTTGCGCGGCAGGGGGTCTTCGCCAAGGAAGGCGCGGTCGGCGATCGCGGTGAGCAGGTCGGTGCGCAGCTCCTCGGGGCTCATCACACTGCGAGCCTGCAGGGCCAGCGTGTTGAAATGGGGCAGATTCTTTTCCAGCTGTCGCATCTGCTCCTTCAGCGCAAGCCAAAGCAGGCGTCTGATTCCCTTGCGTGTGGCCGCTTCCGCCGCCTCCTTGGTGTCCATGAGGCGCAGGGCCACCGATTCCCCTTCGTCCACGACGGCGGGATAGGCTTCCAGCGTCTGGCCGCTGCGGCGCACGTGGATGACCTCGGGCAGGTCGCCGAAATCCCAGCGCGTGATGCCTTCCCGCTCGTATTCGGTGGTGGTGGAGCGGGCGAAGCTCATGCTCGCCGCCTGGCCGAGTTTTTCCCGCAACTCGCGCAGATCGCGGCCACTGGCGAGCTCCTGGCCGGCGTCGTCGATGACGCGGAAATTCATGAAAAGATGCGCCGGCAGTTCCTTGAGCCGCCAGTCCTCCGCCGTGGGGGAAAGCCCCGTCTTTTCCCCGATGAAGGCGGCCAGCCGGTCGAGGAGCCGGCCGTCGGGCTGGGGCACCGCGGTGAGGAAGGCGGTGACGAATTCCGGCAGGGGTACGCAGGCATTGCGCAGCCGCTTGGGCAGGGTCTTCACGAGGGCGGTGATTTTTTCCCGGATCATACCCGGCACCAGCCACTCACAGCGCGCCTCGTCAACGCGGTTCAAGAGGGCGAGGGGCACGGTGAGGGTCACCCCGTCGAGGGGATGGCCGGGTTCGAAGCGGTAGCCAAGACGGCAGGGCACGCCGGCCACTTCCAGGGTTTCCGGGAACAGGGCCTCGGTGACCGCCTCTGCGCCGTGGCGCATGAGGTCCTCCCGCGCCATGAACAGAAGCTTCGGGTTGGCTTTTTCCGCTTCCCGCCGCCATTTTTCGAAGCCCTGACCATTGACGATGTCGGCGGGCAGGCGCGCATCGAAAAAGGCGAACATGCGCTCCTCGTCCACCAGCACGTCCTGCCGACGCGACTTGTGCTCCAGCTCGCGGATTTCCTCCACGAGCTTGCGGTTGTGCTGGAAGAAGGGGGCACGGCTCGCGTACTCGCCCGCCACCAGCGCGGCGCGGATGAAGATCTCCCGCGCCTGTTTCGGATCGATGCGGCCGTAATGCACGCGCCGGCGGGGGGTGAGGGTGAGACCATAGAGGGTGGTGCGCTCATAGGCCATCACCTGTGCGGTGCGGCTGTCCCAGTGGGGATCGAAGTAATGGCGACGGATGAGATGGGCGCCCACCTGTTCCACCCATTCGGGTTCGATTCTTGCCACGCAGCGGGCGTAGAGTCTGCCGGTCTCCGTGAGCTCGGCTGCCATCACCCATTTGCAGCCCTTGCGGTGCAGCACCGAGGCGGGGTGGATGTGGAAGCGGACATCCCGCGCGCCCTGGTAATGCCCTTCCTCGGTCTTCACGCCCACGTTGCCAATCAATCCGGCAAGGATCGCACGGTGGATCTGCTCGAAGCTCGCCGGTGTCGCGTTGAGGCGCATATTCATCTCCGCCACCACGGCGGCGAGCTGACCATGGAGGTCGTGCCACTCGCGAAGCCGGAGATAGGAAAGGAAATGCGCATGACACGCCTCGACGAGTTTGCGCTGGGATTTCCTGTGGGCGCGGGCTTCCTCGAAGAACTTCCAGATTTTGAGGAAGCCCAGGAAATCCGACTGCTCGTCGGCAAACTGGCGGTGGCGGTCGTCGGCGGCGCGCTCCTGGCTTAAGGGGCGCAGCCGCGGGTCCTGCACGGACAGCGCCGAGGCGATGATGAGCATTTCCGTAAGACACTGTTCCCGTTCCGCGGCCAGCAGCATGCGGCCGATTTTCGGGTCCACCGGCAGGCGGGCCAGGGCGCGGCCGATGGGTGTGAGCCGGCGGTTTGCATCCACCGCGCCCAGCTCGGTGAGCAACCCATAGCCGTCGGCAATCATGCGCCCGCTGGGTGGGTCGAGGAAGGGGAAGTCCTCCACGGCGCCCAGTTGCAAAGCCTCCATGCGCAGGATGGTGCCCGCCAGCGAGGTGCGCAGGATTTCCGGATCGGTGAAACGGGGACGCGCGGCAAAATCCGCCTCGGAATAAAGGCGCACGCACACCCCTGCCGCCACGCGCCCGCAACGTCCCGCGCGCTGGTTGGCGGAGGCCTGGGAAATGGGTTCGATCAGCAGCTGATCCACCTTGTTGCGGTAGGAATAGCGCTTCACCCGCGCCAGCCCCGGATCGATCACGTAGCGGATGCCGGGCACCGTGAGCGAGGTCTCCGCCACATTGGTGGAAAGGACGATGCGCCGCGCCGCGTGAGGCTCGAAGACGCGGTCCTGCTCCTCGCGCGACTGGCGGGCGTAAAGGGGCAGGATCTCTACCCCCGGCGGGTGATGCTTGCGCAGCATCTCCGCTGTATCCCGGATTGCCCGCTCCCCCGGCAGAAAGATGAGGATGTCCCCCTCCCGGGAAAGTCGGGAGACCTCGTCCACCGCATCGACGATGGCCTGCTCCATGGCGTCTTCCCGCGTATCCTCGTCTTCCGCCTGCACCGGCCGGTAGCGGATTTCCACCGGATACAGGCGTCCGGACACCTCGATCACCGGCGCACCGTCGAAGTGGCGGGAAAAGAGCTCGGTGTTGATGGTGGCCGAGGTGATCACCAGTTTGAGATCGGGTCGGCGCGGCAGCAGGCGTTTGAGATAGCCGAGGAGGAAATCGATGTTGAGGCTGCGCTCGTGGGCCTCGTCGATGATGATGGTGTCATACTGGCGCAGCTCGCGGTCGGATTGCGTCTCGGCAAGCAGGATGCCGTCGGTCATGACGCGGATGAGATTGTCCGCTGAGGCCCGTTCCTGGAAGCGCACCTTGTAACCCACCACATCGCCCAGGGGGGTGCCCAGTTCCCGGGCGATGCGGGCGGCCACCGAGCGGGCAGCGATGCGCCGCGGCTGGGTGCAGCCGATGAGGCCCCCAATGCCGCGCCCCGCCTCCAGACAGATTTTGGGCAGTTGCGTGGTCTTTCCGGAGCCGGTCTCGCCAGCGACGATCACCACCGGATGTTGGGCGATGGCGCGGGCGATCTCCTCCCGTCGGGTGGCGATGGGAAGTGCCTCGGCATAGGTGATGTGCGGCACCCGCGCCGCGCGGGCACGCCGTTTTTCCGGGGGCAGGGCCATGTCAGCGGTTCCGTTTGCGTTTCCCCGCCGGCCGCTCCACGCCCGCGGGTAAGGTTTGCGAAAGATGCTGGGCGAGACGCGCCACGGTCTCGCTGCGGGGGCTGCGCCGCCGCCAGACCAGGGCAATGGTGCGGCCGGGCACCGGCGGGACGAAGGGACGCAGGGCGATGACCCGCTGGCCGCCGGCGGGCCCGCTGTGCGCGGCGAGCCGGGGCAGGAGGGTGAGCCCCAGGTCCATGGCCACCATCTGGCGCAACATTTCGAGGCTCGTGGCAGCCACCTCCTCCGACGGACGGCTGTATTCCCCGCACACCTCGAGGGCCTGCTCCCGCAGGCAATGGCCCTCCTCCAGCAAAAGCAGGGACTGGCCGGCGAGGTCGGCAAGGCGGATCGTCTCCCGGGCGGCGAGGGGATGACGGGCGGGCAGGGCGACGAGGAAGGGTTCGCGATAAAGGGGGAACACCTCCAGCCCCTCGCCCTCCACCGGCAGGGCGAGCAGCGCGGCATCGAACCGGCCTTCCTTGAGGCTTGCCAGCAGGCGCGCGGTGAGTTCCTCCCGCAAGACGAGTTTCAGCGCCGGAAAAGCCTTGTGCACCGAGACCAGGGCCTGGGGCAGGTAATAGGGACCGACGGTGGGAATGACCCCGAGGTGCAGCGTGGCCGCCATCACATCCTGCCTCACCGTGCGGGCGAGCTCGCGGATGCGGTCGGCCTCGGCGACGATCACCCGCGCGCTGTCGATGATGGCGCGGCCGACGGGGGTGGGGACGATGCGCTTGAGACTACGGTCGAAGAGGGTCAGCCCCAGGTAATCCTCCAGTTTCTTCACCTGAGTGGAGAGGGTGGACTGGGTGACGTGGCAGGCTTCCGCGGCCTGGCCGAAGTGGCCGCAATCCGCCAGGGCGATGATGTAGCGGAGCTCCTGCAGGGTCATGCATGCAATCGATGGAAAAGTCAAGAACCATCGATTGTATCGCACCCCTGCGAATGACAGAAGGCGGGGCTAGGGGCCGCCTCAAGGCATTTCCCTGATGAGTCGCTTGAGTTCCGGCAGGCAGGCGCCCACCAGCCGGTTGTCGCGCACCACCAGCTTTTTGTAAACGCCACGACCGGCATCTTCGAAGAGCAGGGTCTCATCGCCGGCTCCCGGCAGAAAGCGGCCGGCGGAGAAAAGATCGATGCCCGTCACTTTCAGGCGGGTGGCGACAGCCGAGCCGCCATAGCGGGCGATGCCCCACTCCGCCAGGTGATTGGCGCACACCTTGGTCTGCTCGAAGAGGGGGGCCACCAGGCCGTAGGTCACGCCGCGGTGGTTCACACACTCCCCCACGGCGTAGATGCGCGGATCGGTGAGCGTCTGCATGGTGTCGTGCACGCGCACGCCCCGCTCCACCATGAGGCCGGCCGCCTGGCGCAAGGCATGGCCACGGCGCTGTGGTGGCAGCGGCAGGACCGGGGCCGGGCGGTCAAAGGGTTTTGCTGTGGGATAAGGCATCATGGCGGGCTCCACGTTCAGACCTTGATGGAAAAGCTGTCGGCATAGGCCTGGGGATTTCTGCTATCCCAGACCACGCCGTCGATGAGCCGGGAGGTGCGCAGCGGCTCCTTCGGTACCGCCGTGCGGGTGGCGGTGGCGGCATCGCGGTAGAGGTCGATGCGGTTGATGGCCCGCGCGGTGGCGAGGTAATCCGGGTGCGCCTTGATGAGGCCCCAGCGTTTGTGCTGGGTGAGGAACCACATGCCGTCCGACAGATAGGGGAAATTGACCGCTCCCTCGTCGTAGAACTTCATGAAATGGGGGTCCTGCCACTTGCGCCCGATGCCGTTGTCGTACTGGCCCAGCATGCGGCCTTCGATGGAAGCAACATCGGTGTTGACGAACGACTTGGCGGCGATGATCTGGGCCACTTCCCGGCGGTTGGCCGGGGTGTCGATGTAGCGGGACGCCTCCAGCACAGCGGAGACCAGGGGGCGGGCGGTGTTCGGGTATTTTTCGACGAACTCGGCGGTGGTGCCCAACACCTTCTCCGGATGCTCCGGCCAGATGTCCTGGCTGGTCGCGGCGGTGAAGCCCACCCCATCGTGGATGGCGCGCGCATTCCAGGGCTCGCCCACGCAGTAGCCATCCATATTGCCCACCCGCATGATGGCGACCATCTGCGGCGGCGGCACGGGGATCACCTTGACGTCGCTGAAGGGATGCCCGCCATGGGCGGCCAGCCAGTAATACAGCCACATGGCATGGGTGCCGGTGGGGAAGGTCTGGGCGAAGGTGTACTCCCGGTTTTTCGTCCGCACCAATCTGGCGAGGCTGGCCCCGTCGGTGACCCCCTGGCCTTGCAATTGCTGGGAAAGGGTGATGGCCTGACCGTTGCGGTTGAGGGTCATGAGCACGGCCATGTCCTTCTTCGGCCCGCCGATGCCGAGGTGCACGCCATAGACCAGGCCATAGAGGACGTGCGCGGCGGAAAGCTCGCCATTGATGAGCTTGTCGCGGACCGCCGCCCAGGAGGCTTCCTTGCTGGGGACGATGCGGATGCCGTATTTCGCGTCGACACTTTTGACGGAGGCGACGACCACGCTGGCACAGTCGGTCAAGGGAATGAAGCCCACCTTGACCTCGCGCAATTCCGGCGCATCCGATCCCGCCGCCCAGGCCGCATGGCGCACTGCGGGCGGTACCAGCCCCATCAGGGTGGCGGCGGCAGACAAGCCTGTGTTTTTGAGGAAGCGCCGGCGGTGCGGGTCACGGGGTGCGGTGTGCCTTCCGCTGCGGCTTGGGCGTGGGCTTGTGCGGTTCGACGACTCCATGGGTGTGCTCCAAAACAAAACGGCGTCCCCCTTCGCGGGGTGGACGCCGTTGTCCCTGAAAAACGTTCCGATCTTCGAGCCGGCATGCCATTGCACCGGCTCGCTTTCACGCCGAGCAATCCCCGTGCCAGGGCGCCGTGAGCGCAAAACGGCATCCCTCAAGGCATTGCGCCGCAGGCCGTGCCCGCGCAAGGTGCAAACGGCGCAAACGTCGCACCGGCCTGGTGCGCCTCAAGTGCGGCGGCTCCGTTGCAGAAGGCGCCGTGCCGCCTCCGCTTTGGTGATGCCTGCATCCATGGACAGCCAGCGCAGGCGGGCATGGGCTTCGCTTTCGCTCAACCCCTCCTGCATCAGCAAACGCTTGGCCGCATCCACCGCCTCCCGCCCGGCGAGCCGTTGCTTTAACGCCTCGAGTTCCGCATGCAGGTTGCGCAGGGATTCGTGGCGCACGCGGAACACCACCATGGGGCGAGGCAGCGCCGTGCCGAAGAGGCAGATGCTCTCCAGGGTGCCCCTTTCCATGGCATCCGCCGCCACCATGATCACATCCGGTTGCAGCGCGGAAATGGTGGCTTCCAGACGGAAGAGGGGGCCGTCAAACACCTCCACCCGGCAGCCAATGGCGGCCAGGCAGGCACGGGCCTCCTCCCAGTAACGGTCGTGGCCGCGCAGGAGCAGAACGGTGATGGGGGATTCCATGGCAGTGTGCCAACAAGGGCAATTTATGCAAACGCTGTGCCAGGCGGCTGATCGAACCTATCGATGAAGACCATGGGAACAATCGATCACACCCCGAAGCGGCGGTGACCATAATAGAGATGGGTAGAGAGCGGCAGGAAGGGATCGCAGAGAACCCGCGTGGAGACAAGGAGCGATGGGCGCTAAAACATTCGCAAAGGACAGTCCGTTGATGGCCACACTGCGGCGGGCCAGGGCCGGCGACCTGCCAGCCGTCAACGGCGTGATCCAACGGGCCATCGGCACCTGGCGGCTGCCGCCGCGGGTCAAGCGTCTGGCGGTGCCTATTTATTGCTACCGTGAAACGGATCTCACCGCCCTCGAGCTCACCGTGGCCGAGCGCGCGGGCGAAGTGGTGGCGGTCGCCGCCTGGGAGCCCGCGGCGGCGCAGGATTTGCCCTCGGGGCAACGCGGTCTGTTGCTGCATGGGCTCTATGTGGACCCGGCCTGGCCGGGGCGGGGCCTGGGGCGGGAGAGGGGGCCCGCGTAGAGGCCCGTGAGGGCTGGGCGCCCGCCGACGCGCACGGGCTCGGCCATGAAGCCGCCCTCCTGCCCGCGCGCGCCCAGGACGTCGTAGAGGAGGCGGAGCGCGAAGCTGCCGCTCCACGCCTTGATCGCGAAGCGCCTGTCGGTCGCCATCGTCGCCGTGACGACGTAGACGCGCGTAACCACACCACGTTGAGCGGGGGAGGGGTATAAAGGGGTTTCCCCACAGGCTCGGGGCGCGCTTCTAACCGGGTGCGTGATCCGATACGTAAAACATGAGATAGCGAATTAAGCAGTATATGGATGGAAGTTGTGGGTGCCGTGGAATTCCTCACACTGCTGTTCGTTCTCTACGTGGTTGCCGTTTGACTGACCTTGCTGCACATCCAGTGATCAGAAAGACCATGGAAGGAGATCTAGCGGGCGCGAAAGACGCAAATGAGGCGCCGTTACCTAGGTGTCAGCTCTCTAGCGCGCTTGCCCCGCGCGCTCTATTTCCTCGCGCTAGTATGCTAGGAGTAAGGGCGCGTAGCGCGCGCTGGGGCGCTGGGCAGAACCTCGAGGGTGAGCATGCATCACTCTTCCTCGGTTAGATCGAGCTGCGTCTCACCCCTCGAGCTAGCGTAGGGGCATTCGCTGCGGTACGCGCCTCGCGCACTTCCTCGGGTTCCTCGTGGGCACGGGCTCCCTCTCGCCCCTCGGGGCTCTCATGTGCCTAACGGTAACCGCGACATCCCTCAGGACGATGACCTCGCCGGGGTTCAAGGGCACGGAGGAGGGGTGCTCCGGCAGCTTCGCTCGCAGCTCCTCCACGGTTGCTAGGCGCGCGCTAGCTCGCTAGCGCCCTACGGCACGCTGCCTGGAAAGCGTTGACGCAGTTGTGGTCGTAGCCCCCGGTAAAGCCTAGTTTACCGCGATGCGGGGAAAGTGCGCGAGGTTGCACAGAGGTCGTTCAAGAGCTTCGGATGGTTTCCGCATCAGCTATGTCTTTAATTCCTTGAAACCCGACTTGTCGGTGGAGACCGGGCTCGCTGCTACACCTTTTGCGCGTAAACCTCGCAGAGAGTTTGCCGGGGGGATCCTTAACACCATGTAGGAGCTGCATTCACTGAATCGCGCTATTATTGTCCTCACAAAACAAATTTTTCTATGCGCAATTGGCTTAAAATGCAAACTTTATGCTTTTTCCTTCCAAAAAGCACTTGTAGATTGCCTCCGCAATCATCACGTCCTTTAGCGAGTCACGCCCGCTGCTCCGCGGTTCCTTACCCTCGAGAACGCAGTCGATGAAGTGCTGAGCTTCGTTCCTGAAAGCCCACGACCAACCTGCGTAGGGTATCTCTACCTTCTGCATCTTCCCCGCCTTGTAGATCTCCACGCTGGCCGGCACGTTGCGAAGCAGCGGCGGGGGTAGCTTAATTTCGAGCCAGCCGTGCCTGAAGTAGATCTTTATTTCTTCGTCCCAGAACCTCGCGGAGATGTTCCCTGTCTCGAAGCTAACATCGAAATCATCGTAGCCTAGGACCGAGATGTGGTAATCGCCGCGGAACGTCGCGAACTTAACTTCTCTCGGATCCCCGAGGAGGAAGCGCAGAAGGTTTATGTCGTGGCAGAAAACGTTGTTGAAAACGTAAAACCTTTTCACCTCACTTTCTGGGAGCCACTTCGGAGGTCTGGGCCTGACTTCAGGGTACGGCTCGTCCGTCGCGATCACCGGTTCGTCGTAGCCGCAGATCCAGTCCCCACCGAAATCATGCACGCGGACGAACGTGATCTCGCCCAGCTCCCCGGACGACACAAGGTTGTTGAGGATCTCCTTGGCTTTCAGAACGCCCTCGTCGTAGCGCTTCATGTAGGCGGTCATCAGCAGCTTACCCGACGCCTCTGACGCTCGGACCATGGTTTGCGCGTCCTCCACGTTGGTCGCCATCGGCTTCTCCACGAAAACGTGCTTCCCCGAGCTCAGCAGGTCCACGGTTATCGGCGCGTGAAGGTCGTCCGCGGTTATGACGGCGACAGCGTCGATGTCGCTCGCGTCCATCAGGTCCCGGGGGGACCGGTAGTAGGGGGGGAGGGG
>Ga0080004_1124991_pt1 | contig 12309 bp, 18 predicted proteins | sample WasSprMetagenome_FD_69207 | JGI IMG/M metagenome (GOLD analysis project Ga0080004, IMG submission 69207) | Sulfidic aquatic microbial communities from Washburn Spring, Yellowstone National Park, USA - WS (SPADES assembly) (version 2) | ecosystem: Environmental > Aquatic > Thermal springs > Hot... | reverse complement strand
ACTCCGCTCACCATACAGCTCCAAACCAACCTCAACAGGCAAATCCGCTCAACTCCCCAATGGGATTCACATTATTTATCAAGTAATTAAGGATAAAACATGAATTAAACCTTAAAGATTTTTATGTATTCTGTTAATTGCTGTTAACGGAAGGCTTGTGTGATTGTTTTTTGGTTTGTGTGTTTTCCAGTTGTGTTATGATGCGTAAGTCTTCTATGCTGATTTTTAGTTTTGAGAAGTCTGGTTTTATGTTGAACTTTTTTAGCGTGTAGGCTGCTACTGTATCGCCTAAACTGCGCTTTACTGGCTGTTTGCTTATTATTTTGAAGGCTACAAGCTTACGTGCCAGTTTCCCCGCATAGTCAGCCAGAAGCCAGTTTTCCCTCTGCCCCATAACAGCCAACAAGAAGCTGATTCTTGAAAGGACCCTTCTGAGCTGCGGAGGATCCTCCCACTCCACCAAAGCCCTTATCTGCGTAGCCCTCAAACCCAGATCAACTGCGCCGTTTGAGCTTTTGGCTAATACGCGCATTAACGCTTTGCCTTTGCCGTTGGCTAACGCTGGATCGCCCAAACCCTTCAGGAAGGCGAGGGTGTTGCCGGGCTGCCAATGCCCCTCAAAACATTTAACAGCGCCAGCATCATCTTCGCTGTCTTCTGGAAACGGCACATAATCCGCGGTGTTTTCAAAACCCCAAACCAGTCCACAGCGGCTGCAAACAACCTCCCCATCCCTCACAATAAGACTGCCGCCGCACTCTAGGCACAAGCCCAAAGAAACAGCCAACTCCTCCAACTGTTCAGGCGATAGCCTATCTCGGATAAAATCGAAACTCAGCAAATTATCAGCCATGCAGCCTCCCCAAAAGAAAAATGCAACTCACCCAAAACCCGAAAAACAGAAAAAGATGGAGTTTGCGGGAGATTTCGCCATGAATCTGGGGCTCGAATCCCGCCCCCGGCACTAGTAAACAATGAAACTTTTTAAGGGGTTTAGTTAGGAACTGTGATTCTTTGTTGTCACGTCGATTGTTGTCGTGTTTCTTGTTGTTATTTCGAGTTGGTCTCCAAACCCCTTCTTGACATAAGCATTTTTTATGGTTATTTTGTCGCCTATTTTTAAGTTGCTGGTTTTTTCTGCGTGTTTTCGCCATGCAGAAACCCATATTCTTCCGGAATCATCTCTCAACTCGAAAACGGCGACTTTGACGTTTTCTCCTTTTGATGTTTTCACTTCTCTAATAATGGGTTTAGATGCGACTTCTCCCTCAACGCTGATGCGGTTTAAGCCTTCCTTCAAATCTGCTATTCTCAAAAACTCCTCCGCTGATTCGGCGGTCTCAATATAAGTTTCAGAGTCAACGTGAACCTCTAAACAGTCGCTTAGCCCTAACTTTACCTTTGCGTTTACCGCATGTAGCTTAACGCCTTTTCTCAAGAACTTCTCAACTTCATCGACTTTTTCATTCCATACTACAACGGGCACTTCGCTTGTTCCATCATCTAGAATGAACCGCATAACTTTCCCTTGTGTCGAATTGTTCCTTTGGAAAGTGGATGGTGGAAGCAGTTCTTTTATTGTGCCCGCCAAGTTCACTCTTTTGCCTTTATGGGCTTTGGAGAGTTCCCTAATCTTTGTTAAGAACTTAGCTATTGTTGGATATTTCTCTGCCTCTACATCTTTTGGGTCGATTTCCACTTCACTTTTTTCCCCTATGTGTAGCTCAACTTTTCCGCCGCGCCCTTCCCTAGTGTATCCGTGAAAAAAACGCACCACCTGTCCAACTCTAAGCTTTCCGGATTCAGCGAGGTCAGCCTTGTCGTTCCACAAAACAACACGCAAAATGCCGCTTTCGTCTGCTATAAGCAAACCAGCAACCTTGCCACCTCTACTTCCCATGAAAGCTTTCGGAGGAAAAACGGCAACGACACGACCGGCAACAGTTACATCGTTCAAACCGGGAACCAAATCCTCGAATAGTAGCCCTTGAGATAAAGCCTTATCCGCGGTGATTTCAACACCAAACTCCGCCGCAACCATCCGTAAAAGAACATCATCAGAAATGAAACCGCCAGTCCTCTTCTGCGCCCTCTCCAACCGCTCCAAAATCTCCTCTCTCGAAACTTCTGGATGTTTCGAAAGTATTTTGGTAATTATTTCCTCTTTGTTCATCTCAGCTTTGATACCGTTGAAGACAATGGAGGAATGCCGCTATAAAGTTTATTAAAGGCTTCACTCGCCCTTCTAATTTGGATGGGAACAAACGTGGCAGCAACATCAGAGACACTTTATGGCTTGGGCATAGCCCTAATTCTCGTTGGAGCAATTATAATTTTAATTTCACTAGCACTACTGTTTCTAAAGAGCGTCAAGGGAGAAAGGAAAGTAAAAGGCGGAGGGGCCATAATAATCGGACCTTTCCCAATAATTTTCGGAACAGACAAAGAGTCAATAAAGACCGTTTTGTGGCTTGCATTAGCCCTCACAATACTGCTTATAGTTGCCATGGTGCTCTTTCACTTGGTGCTCAAATAATGGAGAGTGCGTAGTCACCTTGACAGAAAATGAAAAGAACAAAAATGAAAGCGAGTTCAAAAAACTCTTTTCAATGTTTATCGCTGGATTTTTGACGGTTTTTGTTGGTGTACTAATTTTGGTTGTCGCCGCAGCTTTTTCTGGCGGTTCAGTAGATGTGGGCGGAGTGATCTTCATATGGTTCATCCCAATAGTTTTCGGGACTGGACCCCATGCGGCTTGGATGATTTTGTTTGCTTTAATCCTTGCAGTCTTAAGCATAATAATATTTTTTATTTCATATAGAAAACGGTAAACACAAGGGGGAATAAGCGGACTTATCCTATTTTGCCTTTTCCTCTTTGCCGTAGAAGGCGTAGAGAAATATTAGAACCAGCGTGATGAACGTTGCTGTCATGAGGATGTACTTGAGCATTTCAAAGTATTCTGCTGGGCTCATTTTTGTTTCCTCTCATTCCATATTTTAGTTGGAGTATTTAAACGGTAGCCCTTTTCCACTCGTTCATTAAGGAGTCGTAGAGCTCGTCTCTTTCTTCTATGGTTTCGTACCAAGAGAGCGTTTTGGCTATTTTTTGCGCGATGAGGTGGTAGCATAGGTGTGTTTCTTTGTCTAGAACTCGGAAGTAGAAGTCGTCACACGTGCAAAACTCTGCTTCTGGCATTATTAGGTAGTCCCTCTCCTTTCCAACGACAATCCATACAGTTCTGCCGCTGGGGTTGAAAACATATTTTTTTACGCGCTTCTCTTTTAGAGCTTCAAAGGCTTTTGTGAAGCGTTGGCCGAAGGTTTCGTAAAGTTTTGTTAGGTTCTTGCCAGTTATTTTTCCTTCAGCTTTAGCTTGTTTGCATATGGCATTCAACATATTGATTTCCGAGTTTTCTGTCATAGGCGCACAGGCTTTGAAGAGCCAAGCAGAGGAAAGTTGGCTATTCTATGCTTATTGGTTCGCCCTTCGGCTTCTTTTCTTCTTTCTTTGGCAGTTTAACTTCGAGAACCCCGTTTCTGTACTCTGTTTTTGCCTCTTTAATGTTCACTTTTGCTGGCAATGTTACTTCTTTGTAGTATTTACGTTGTGGTGTGTCAACTGAAATCGTCAGTGTGTCCTCTGTTGCATGTAGTTTTATGTCCTTCTTTTCAACTCCCGGGAGCTCCGCAACCACTTGAACTTCGCCGTCCGTCTCAATCACGTCCACAAGTGGTTCGCGTTCTTCCTTAACTTGGGGTCCGAGGCGGCTTGGTTTGACGTTTCCGAACTCATGTATCTCAGGTTTTCCATCCGGTCCTATTTTTACGCTGTAGCCGTAGACGAAGGGTCCCCACTCGCGTACCGTTGAGCCGTCTGGGAGTTTGCGTTCTCTAACGTAGTCTTTTGGGATTCGCGAAGTGAAATTTTTGAATTCTTCTTCCATCATTTTCTCCATTTCTCTGAACATTCGGTCGATATCCTCGAAGAACCAGCCCCTGAAGAAGGGGAAGCGTCTCCTTCTAAACCATTCTGGAAAATCCTCATCTTCTGAAGGCATCTTTTCACCTTTCTAGTTTGAAGAAGTCTTACATCTATAAATTTTGTGCTAGCTTGGGTGTTCGAGGTGTTTTAAAGTTCCTAAAAATGTTCCATCAAGAAGGTATGTTTCAGCATTTTCTATGTCGACTCCTTCTGCGCGGAGAACAGGACCCACAATTTTCTCGTTTATCGTTTTTGCATTGAGCTTCTCGTTTAATGGTTTCCCCCCTAGAAAATCGTTGAAGGATGGCATTATGAAAAGCTGAGAGGTTTTGGGCTTGATTTTGTAGCGTCTCCACAAAGTTTCCTTGAGGCTTTTTTCAACTTTTATTTTATGCTTTAGAAGCACTGTTTTTGCCAGTTGAGCTCCATTGCAGTTTGCTTTGACCCACACCTGCCTTGTTATTCTAAACCCTGCTGGGTCGCGGAACGACACGACCGGGTGAACGTGTCCCATCACCAAAATTTTACATTTTAGAAGCATTGGGGATGGCCAACGGTGTCCGTGGAAAAGGCCTATTTCGCCTATCGCCGTGCCTGTTGTCGGCAGTATTTTTATGTTTTCTGGGAGGAGCGGTTCAAGGTTTCCGTCGTGGTTGCCGCATATTATTTGGATTTCCTTTACTTGTTTTTTGAGTTCGTTGAAAAATTCTGGCACATCTTGCCACTCACTTATTTCTGCTTTAGCTACGGTGTGTTTCACGTCGCCCAGTATTAAGAGGTTTTCAGGTTTACATGCTGATATAATTTCTTTCAGTCTGCTTAGAAGTCTCGGCGTCTGGGTTGGGACGTGTATACCTTTTTCTGATAGGGCTATCTCCCACCCTATGTGAAGGTCTGCTATTACCAGCGTTCGCGATTCTTTTGTCCTTATTAAAGCGGCTGGATGTGGAGGTAAAGGCGCTATCATTTCTTTTCCTTTTCAGCCTTTAACAAGTTCAGTATTGTTTTATGGATTTTTTGGTTTGCAGCTGCTATGAAGGTTACTTTTTGTTTTGGGTCAAGCTTAACATTTAAGGGTTTTCCATCTGGCGTCGTGATTTTTGCGCCTGATTCTTTTATTATTAGCCATGCGGCGGCTGTGTCTGTTGCTCGGAGTTTTCCGCGGATGTCTATGAAGGCATCTGTTGTTCCATCTGCCACGTAACACAGTTCAAGGGCGTTGGCTCCTAGGTGGCGTATGTGGCTTGTCCTTTGGATTAGGCTTGTTAGGCGTGGGGCAACCTGGCTGACTTTGTAAGTGTTTAGGTCTACTCCTATCACCGCTTCTTCAAGTGACGTGGTCTTTGACGGGGCTATTTTTTGGTTGTTGCGGTAGGCTCCTTTGTTTTTTTGTGCTATGTAAGCTATGTCATGGAAAAGGTCTGCCACAAGAGAGGCGTGAACTGTGTTTAATGTTGGTTTTGTGGATATGGCGATTGATGTGGCGTAGAATGGTATGCCTCTCGTGAGGTTTGTTGTTCCATCTATGGGGTCGGCAGTGATATAATTTTCACGAGGTTTCCGACCGTATTCCCTTATGCCCGATTCCTCACTTATAAGCGTAAAAGAAATGCCATACTCTCTTAAAGTGTTTATTATTGCGTTTTCCGCGGCTAAGTCTATCTGTTTTATTGGGTCTCCGCCGGCGCCTATGCCTAGGTCCGGCTGGGGTTGTTTCAGCGTTTTTAACAATGGAGTAACCTGCTTTTGTACATTGTCTTTGCATTTGATGAGGATGTTCAGCCAGCTAGTTTGTTCTGTCATTTTGTGTTCTCCGCTGTTTTATGCTGCTTTTTCGAATAAAGAGTTTGCTAAGCGAACCAAGCGTGTAAGATTTCAGCGAGATTAAACCAAAAATGTGGCATTTGGGAACTGAGCTATAAATAGTTCTAGAAAAAACTTCTGAAAGACAACCTCACAAAAAATTTAAGCGAACATGGCTATAGCTAATACATCTGCTGGAGGACATACAGACGACTACAAAAATGGCGAAAATCCTCGAGTTACTCAGCGATGGAAAGTGGCATACGTTGGAGGAAATACAGGGAACAACGAAATTAACTAAAAGTAGCATTATGCGCGTCATACAGTTTCTGGAAGAATACGGCTTTGTGGTGGCCGATGAGGAAGAACGTAAAATAAGGCTTGACGAGAATGTTCGAAAATTTCTTGCGCAAACCGTCACGTCATGAGGGCCTTTAAACCCTTATATGCCTTCAAAAATCTTCTGCCCTTTTCCGTAATCCCAACTAAACTAAGGTTGCCGCCCTCGCTGGTTGCATTTAAAAGTCCCTTTTTATGTAAGAATTCTAGGTAACATTTTAATTGTCTAAAACTTAAGTTGCAGCGGTTCATAAGGTAGGTTTGCCTAGTTTTGTCTTGGGATGCTTCCAGAATGTCTGCGATGATGTCTAGGTGTCCTCGATGAGTATTACCGCTACGTTTCATGCTATTTGTTTTTAAACTCATCAAAACAGCTCCCTTCGGAAGCTGCTAAGGCTCCCTTCTCCCTAGTAACGGTTAGGAGACGGCGGATTTAAACGTTCTGAAAAATAGGCGCAATTATAATAAAAAGAGAAGCTTGTTAGAAAAATGAAGCAATGGAGTGTTTAGTAGTCGGTTCAAGATAGCCGAAGTTTACTTAAAACCTTCTTTAGGTCGGCGTCTTTCTCTAAGAAAATGCTTACTCTGTTCTCGTTGTCGGTTAGAGAAAGCACCTTTATGTTTTTTCCTTCAACTACTATGTCTTTGAACTCGCCTAAATCGAAGAGTTCTGAAAGTTCCTCGCCAGCGTCAAGCGCTGAAGAAGAAAGGATGGCGTAGTCAATGATTTTTGTGGGGTCTTTGAGGTCTATGGCTGCAGAGGCAGAATTTCTGAGAATATAACCAATAACGCCATCATATGTCTTAATCTCTTCAAGGCTTGACCGTAAATCTTCCACAGATACTGTTTCAACAGCTGCGGGTTTGGTTATTGTTTCGGTTTCTTCTAGAACTGCCTTCTTTTTCTTAGTCATAGCTTGTGCCTCCATTACTCGATTACTGGTTTAACCCTGACAAGCTCGCCCTTTTTAATTTCCAGTGTTAGCTGCACTTTCTCCGGCATCTGGATTATTCCCTTCCCCTCATACTTTGCATCTTTTATTGGCTTGACCTTGCATCGGGTTGACTTGCCGTCGAAAGTTTCAATTTCAACCTCTCCGATTTCTCTTTCATTGTAAAGCTCGTTCCATTGCGTTAATACTGCATTATCAATGCGCACGGTGTCTGATGGAACAAGCAAACCGCCGAGATTTTCAACAATAAGCTGACTTACAGGGGGTTCAGGAAGCACGGCTTCAGGTTCCACGACTTCTTTCTTCTCTTCCATCGTAATTTCTTGAATGGGTTCTTCAATGGTTTCCTCAGGTTCTTCAACCTTTGGAGTTTCTGTTTCCACTTCAAAGGGTGGAGGGGCAATTTTGGTGGGGGCAGGGTGAATCTTATCAAGCAGTTTAAGGACTGTGGGTATTAGGACATTGGTTAAAGTGTTCACGTAGTTCATGTCTGCTTTTGCTGGCGTTACTGTTACAAGGTAGAATTCGCCCATGCATGAAACGTTTACTCTGCCCATGCTTCCATTAATGACGGCGCATTTAAAACCTCCAATAGCGTCGGCTTTTTCCAGTATGCCGTCAAACAAGTCTGCGACTCGCATAACAGTCTTTTCAGAGGTTTTTTCGTCTCCAACTATGATTTCTCCATCTTTTTTGAACATGAAAGCGCTGGTTATGTCTGGGCAGACGTTTAATATTTCGTTTAGAGTGTTTTTTAACGCGAAAGAGTATAGCTCAGTATCCATATGTTTCACTTCCTATGGCTATTTTAGGATATTTTGAAGAGGATGCGCTCCGGCACCCCGTCATGCACTACTACCAGGTACTTTAAGCCTTCTGTGTCGCCGAGTTGGTCGAGCCACTTTAGGGCTTCGCGAGTTTTCTGCAGAAGCAATAATCTTTCCTGGAAGCTTCTTACAACCTCTTCTATGGCTGTTAATTCATGGAAGGGATTAGCGTCTAAGACTATGTTTAAGTTGCCTATTGTGATTTCGCCTAGGCTTTCGCTTGAAGCCTTTTTCCCAGCCAGCTTCATGACGACTTCACGGATTTTCTTGGATTTTTCAGCTAAAGCCCTGATGTCATCTAGTCGACGTAGGTACTCGCCTAACGTGCTTTTTGTTTCGGATATTTCCTTTTCAAGAGTTTCAGCTATCTCTTCAGCCGAAGTGTACTCCTTTATTTCTACCACCATTTTGTTTATGCACCTCCAACAATGGGAAACAAGAGAGGGAAACTGAACGAGGCTTTAACTCACCCTACCCCCCAACTTTGCATGCAAAGGATGGGAGCTAAGGCGTGTATGTGCCAGTTGTCGGGAACTCCTTATTGTTCTGGGTTATTATCACTATGGTGTACTGATAACCTTTCGTGAAATTCCACGTTGCGCTTGTCGGTAATTCTATTTTCAAGGTCGTGCTGGTCTTCGGCTGCAGGGTTGCTGGGTCGGTAAAGGTGATTTCTGTGTTGTTGACGCGTGCTTTAGTTACAGTAACTGTTGAGCCTCCAGCGTTTGTTACTGTCACATTAACCGACCTGTCACTCCATGCCCATGGTGTTCCGACTTCTAGTTGTTCTGCGCCTCCCATGAACATGAATGATAGGGCTCCCATCCATGCTGCTACTGCTATGCTGACTGCGACTGTTACGGCGATGAGTATGATTGATGCAACTACGGGGCTTAGGGCTTTCTTACTCTTCAATATTTTCATTTTCTTTCTATCCCTCCTTAAGGGTTAGTTGTGTATTTTAGTGGAAGCTAAGGATTTAAATCTTACGACTTAATACACCATATTATCCATTTGTAAAACAAAACAACAAAAACACAAACCAAAAACTAGATGGGGAATATCAATTTTAAGCAGTCCACACCTAGATAAAATCGACTTTTATGGCGCGCGCTTTTAGGTAACTGCCTCTAAACGCCTCAGTTTCGCAACATTTTAACGCTATCTAACGCTTTCAGCCCAGCTTATCAAAGAACTCCAACAGAAGCTTCGCTACCTTCTCGCCCAACTCGGTCTTCATGTACTTCTTCTTCAACGGGTCTATGCGTTCACTTTTAGCCAACCCCAAGTCCTCAATTTCAATCATCCTCGCCCTGAAAGTACCATCGCTCAAAGTCAAGCCGTTCGCGCGCATGAAATCCTTTGCTTCCTTCCACTTACCCCTATCCATATACAATAGGAATATGCAGTCTATAGCATGGTCCTTCTCAAGCATGGCTTTAATAGCTGAAAGCTTCGAATCCGTCAAGATGCGCTTAATCTTCTCCTCTTCTCCACTCTTAACCATCACACATCAACCTACATACTTTTCTGATTATAGGCTTTAGACATTTAAAGATTTAACCTATATTACGATTTATGACTTATTCCTTGGGATTTATAGATTAATTCTCGTTTTATTTTCTCTTTCGGAAGAATAGCAATCCATCCTTCTCAAGCACATACTCGAATCCGACTTCAAGCAAGGCTTTAATCTCTTCAGGTGTTTTCGCAACCCTAACGTGAAATGAGTCATTGTTAGTGCTTTGAAATAGTTGCTTTTCAAGGTATATGTAAAGCATTGTTGATTTAATGTCCCTGTGTCCAAGTAATTGTTGGACGTATATTATATCTTTTGTTCTATGGTACTCCGTTGTTGCTTTCCAATGCCTTAAAGTGTGGAAGCTTATCTCCATAAGCCTTGGATTGTTAAGTTTTCGCGCTATCTTTTTCCTTGCAATGAAGAAGTTCGTTTTTATGCTTGTCAGGGATGCTTTGAATACTTTCTCACTTTTCCTTGGCAGATTATTTAGCATCCCAATTAGATAGTCGCTCATCGGCAATATTCTTGGGTCACTCCCTTTTTCTGGAGTTATTTTAACACATTTCCTTGCAAAGTCGATGTCTGCCCATTTTAAGTTTGCTGCTTCGCCACACCTCATTCCAGTTTCTTTGAGAAGCTGAAGAAATGTTGCAAGCTTTTTCCCCGATGCGGCTATCAGTTGATTTATCTCTTCTTCAGTGGGGATGTAGGGATATTTTCGAACAGGTTTATAGCACGGGGGATCCCATGCCAACCCGAACCATCTTGCAAAACCATCATATATCACTACAATAGTAGCCTTTGTCCTCTGACTCCAATCGTTTCTTTTGGCAAGGTATTCCTTAACATCTTCAGGATTTAGAAGATTCACACCAGATTCAACGAGTTTACCTAATTTGTATCCATAGTCATTCACTGAAGTTTCTTTTAACCCCTTTTTCTTAAGATACCACAGATATTCGACGATTTTCCCTCTGATATCTGCCTTTTCAGTTTTTGCGGCTCCCGCTTGCCCGCTTTTCTCTTTCTCCTCCTTTTCCACTGCGGCCAAGGTTTGCACCAGCCTGCCAAGGCTGGTGGGGTCTCGCCACTCAGTGTCATCGTTCCCTTGGCAATTATTATTTAAGCAGTTTTGCAGATTTAAGTTGAATGGAGGATTCTTCCATTTACTGCGCCTTTTATGGTTTGGGTCTGTGAAGCGGTATCCGCAGTTTCTGCATAGCCACCGTTGGACCGTTGTTCCGTCGGCTAAGTAGCGTAGTCCGTCCTTGTAGAGCTTGTTGGTGCCGCATTGGGGGCATGTTGGTGTTGGCTCTGCCGTTTTCATGGTTTGTCGCCTTTTATGGGCGGGTTTGGAGTTGGGTCGGGGCTTTCAGAGGCTCCACTCCCCTTTCATTTCGGAATCCGCCGTGAGAGGCGGACACCTTCCAACCCCGATTCCATAATAAGCCATGATAAGCGGGTGAATTCGTCCCGCCAGCCCTTTCCGGGCTTCGCCGTGTGAGCCTCCCAACCCCAACTCTCCCCCGCCCTCACCCTTCATTCACTTTTAGGCTTGTGGAGGCTGCATTTCTCAGCGAAATACGGCTCAATGAGGGGCGGCAAAGCCCTGTTTAGGGGACATCTGTAGCCCTCTACGATTTTGCCGTTTGAATCCTCATAAACAGTCTTCTCTAGGAGGGCGCATGTTCCACACCTGGTTTCCGTTATTGGGACAAGAACAACGGTTTTCTTTCTAGCCAATTTATTGTTTCCCTCTCAGTTGTTTTAGCTATTATCCATGGGGCCGAGACGCTCCATCTTACCAAGGTTACCAAGCTTACCAAGGTCGGAAAAGGAGGGGTCATTTTTCTCGTTTTCACGTTTGTTTTCTTCTAAATTTTTGGGGGGTTCTTTTTCAGCCTTGGTAACCTTGGTAAGCTTGGTAAAATTGAAGCCTTCTGAGGCTTTATATGCCTGGATGAGTTTGGGCTCTGGGTAGAAGCCCCTTCTAGCCTTGATCAGCCCCTCGCTGGTTAATGTTGCGAGCAGTGGTCTAAGCTGTTTGGTTTCAGCTAAACCAAACTTTGCCATTACCTCGTCCCGTGTGGCTCTTCCACGGATGACGAAAAACTTTAAAACGTCACATACAGTTTCCACATCCACGACGTCTGCTAATTGCCCCTCTATCTTGAGCAGCAATGTTTCAACATCTTCAAGTGTTAAGGTTTCATGCCTTTCAGTTTGGGCTAAGATGTTTAGTCCGGCTTTGCTGTATTCTTCTCGGATGAACTGGGCCACCAATTCAACATGCTCTTTTGTAACTGTTATTTTGGTGTAGTCTTCTGTGGTGAGCGTGAGGAAGGCGAGGGCTGCGCTTAGGCGGGCAAGCTTCCATTTCATGTCAATGCTGCATAGTGGAATCTCGTCGTAGAAGAACGTCCTGTAAAGCCCTATAGCCTCCTCATGAATTATGTTGGCGGCTTCCATTGTGAACTCTATTTGGGCTTGGCTGCTCCAACACCATTTAAGGGCTTCAGCCAAAAAACAGAGCTCAGGCTCTGGCTCTTCAGCTTGAACCTTGTTAATTTCTTCCGGAGCCACGTCATGCTGGTCTGCGAAAACCGCCAAATCCAGCCTAGCAATACTCGTCTTATCAAGGATTGTTGTTAAGGCCTGACATGGATAGAGGAAGGCGCTCAAGCTTTTCGTTGAATATTTGTCTGCTTCTCTGTCGACGGGGTTGGCAATTTTTATTTGTCGTGTCCTCGCATAGGCCGTATTCTTGGCCGCTTTAGCTATGCTTACAACTCCGCTTCGTTCTGCTTCCGCTAGGGCTGCCCAGTTTGATAGGCTTAGTTTGTGGGCTCCATCCACAGCCAACAACTTACGATCCAAGAGG
>Ga0080004_1154228_pt1 | contig 12311 bp, 11 predicted proteins | sample WasSprMetagenome_FD_69207 | JGI IMG/M metagenome (GOLD analysis project Ga0080004, IMG submission 69207) | Sulfidic aquatic microbial communities from Washburn Spring, Yellowstone National Park, USA - WS (SPADES assembly) (version 2) | ecosystem: Environmental > Aquatic > Thermal springs > Hot... | reverse complement strand
CGTGAGGTCGGAGGCGAGGGAGCTAGTCGAGAGGGCGAGGAGGGAGGCGGAGGAGATAATTTCGAGGGCCGAGGAGATGAAGAAGGTGGCTGTGGAGGGGGCGGAGAGGGCGCGCAAGGAGGTTGAGGCGCTCGAGGCGAAGAAGAGCTTCCTAGAGTGCGCGATAAGGGAGCTACTAGAGCATGCGAGGAGGGTGAGGGAGGAAGTCGAGGAGCAGAGGCCTACGGCTGGTGGAGATCCTCTTCTAGAGCTCCTCGAGCGAATCCCAAGGATACGGCCAATAAGGGAAGGGGTTTCGCCAAGCTCTTAGCGACTTTTTGCTTCAAAATTCTAGTGAATTCAAAGTAACGTTCTTTGGTCTTTTCGCTTAGATAGATAAGGGAAATGGATGGTATTTTTCGTCCATCATAACCTCGAAACAAAAAGATCAAAACCCCTCAGAGCTCGGCTAGCCCTTCTCTCCTCTTCACGAGTGCGTTCACTATCCTGTCCATTGTCGTCAGGGAGTCCGAGCATGTGCTCTTGATCCTGTTCAGGGTTGTCGTCACATCGACGAGCTTCTTAGAGACCTCCACTCTGTAATTGTAGGCGTCTAGGAGGAAGGCATAACGTCGTTGAGGCTCTCGTAGCCAAGGACGCTCTAGTAGGAGGATTCCCACTATCGATAACGATCGCTCACGGCTGATGGAGTCGAGGTCGCTAACCTTAATGCCACTCCCTCTTTACCCTTTGTAGCCCTCGAGGGAATTCGAAGTTGCCAAGTCCGCCCCTAGTGAGAAAATTTTTAAGGTCTCAAAGCTTAACCTATTTTGTGACGCTTAAAAATGCTGAGGAGTACTTAGAAAGCATAAGCAAGATTAAGTACGATGTATATATAGATGGCAAGAAAGTAAGCAATCCACTAAAGCATCCGTTAATCGTACCAGCAGTTAACTCCTACAAGCTTCTTTATCAAATGCAACACAATGAGCTCTATAAACCATTAATGGTCACTAAATCTGATTTGATATCAGGTGAAGTTAGCAGGTTTCTCCAGCCATATCGCAGTATTGAGGACATGGTTGTAGCGCTACATATGTTAAGGGTTACAAGTCAAGCCTTAGGGAGTTGTGTGCTCAGATGCTTGTCTAAGGAAATGCTTGTTCCACTCTACCATACAACGTTTCACATAGATAAACAATATGGAACTGATTACCATAAGAGGTTCATAAACTTCCTGAAATACGTCCAGCAAGAGGATCTATCAGTAGCCGTGGCTATGACTGATGTGAAAGGTGATAGAAGTCTGCCTCCACATTCCCAGCCTAACAAATTTGTGCGCATCGTAGAAAAACGATCTGATGGAATAATAGTAAGAGGCGCTAAGATGCACATCACTGGTGTTGTTGGTGCACATGCTATGGTCTTCCTCCCATCCCAGGTCTTAGATAAAGAGGACTCAAATCATGCCGTGGCCTTCTGGGTACCTACAGACACTGAAAACCTCAAGCTAGTTCTAGGGAGGCACGCGTTAGATGATAGACGATACACAGGGTCAGATTACGGGAATATATACGACATGAATGAGTACCTTGTGATACTAAACGACGTCTTCGTACCATGGGACAATGTGTTTATGTGCGGAGAGTATGAAGCTACACGAGAGTTAATAAGGGTTTTCAGCGCCTCGCATAGATTCTCATACGGAGGTTGTAGAGCTGGGGTCCTTGACTTATTAAATGGCGCATGTGCTCAAATAGCAGAATTTCATGGATACGATAGAGCATCTCATATACGTGATAAGCTTACGGACATGATGATTTATACTGAGACTCTTTGGGCATGTGCAATCGCGGCTGCGTATTTAGGCCAAAGGCTTTCCTCGGGAGTCTACATCCCAAACCCTATATTGGCTAACGTCACGAAATACCACACAGCCACTCTCGTGCACAAGATAAGAGAGCTTGCCATAGACATTACTGGCGGAATAATAGGGACGATGCCTTCAGAGCTAAATCTGGAGAACGAGGAGATAGGCAAGTATGTAGAGGAGTACCTAAGTGTGCGTGTTGATGCTAGAAAAAGGATGAAGCTCGTGAGGTTCATCGAATTCCTGACTCATGGAGTGATGTGTGTGGCGGATCACTTTGGAGGTGGAGGTCCCCAAACTCAGAGAGTGTTCATTAGATCGATGGCCCCATTCGAATATCTAAAGTGCATAGCAAGGATCAGAAGTGGGATAGAAGTCGAGTCCCCTAAATCAACCTTTGGGTATCTAGAAACACCTAGCGGTGTATTACGGTGTTGCTCGGCCTACGGTTCTGAGAACTGCCCGCTTACTCGAAAAGTATCCTAGCATTTCTAAATTTTTATCATAGGCACACTCACAGGGGTGGTTAGATTGAATCTCCAGTTCAAATACTTAGCCTACAAGACCGAGAGGGATGGGAAGGTTGCATGGATAACCCTTAACCGACCCGAAAAACTCAATGCATTAAATAGCGAGGCATGGCGAGAGCTTAGAGAAGCCCTTGACTTGGCCGACCTCGACGAAAACGTTCGAGTCATTGTAATAACCGGAAGTGGCCGTGCATTTTGCACGGGCGACGATATATCTGAGTTAGCCTCGCTACGGGATATCAATGACGCTTGGAGGTTAGTAATTAATGAGATACGCTTGACGTTCGAGCGATTGGCTAACATGAACAAGCCCTTGATAGCCGCCGTTAATGGCTACGCTTATGGTGGCGGATGTGAGTTACTTCTATATTGCGACATCGTCATAGCTTCAGAAGAGGCTAAATTCGCTCAGCCCGAGATAAGGCTTGGGGCTTGGCCTCCAATAGCCGCGGCTCTAGGCCCATTTGTGTACGGGCTGCGAAAGACCGCATATGCACTATTAACTGGCGAAGCTATAGATGCTAAAGAAGCGGAGAGAATAGGGCTAGTCACGAAAGTCGTGCCATCACAAAAGTTGCTCGATGAAGTCAATAGCGTGTTAGACAAGGTCTTATCGATGCCACCAATAGCTACTAAGGTTGTAAAACTTGCGCTGATGCAACATCTAAAAAGGCTCGACCCAAGTGCTCTATGTAGGGACTTGGTATTGCTCGCGTTAACGGAGGACCTGAAAGAGGGGACTAGGGCGTTTCTCGAGAAAAGAGCTCCAAGATTTAAAGGAAAATGACCGGGCTTTGAGCTTTCTCCCGCGAAAAACCGAGTTAATTTTCCAGCGTAGGACTATGGCTTGAACTCATCGCAAAACCCTCAGTACTAGTATACATGCTATTTGTATGGCTCTGTAAACTTAAGCATTCTTGATCGCCTCTATTGCTGATGTTGTCTTCTCCAAGAAATCTTTGGGTGAAGTCTTTATTCAGGAACCCTCATTTATCACGAACCCTATCGAGCTTAGAAGCATCTGGGCATGCCTCTTATCGCACCTCTCCTTCCTACAAGGTATGTAGTCAAAGTCTTCAGCCCCTGTCCTTGACGTATTGAACTATCCTCTCCACCAAGTTCCTAGTCTTCAAGCCGTATACGTCGTGATCCAGGTTTAGAAATTTGCAGGCCGTCCTGTAGTATTATACTCCATCCGTCAATATCATCATCCTAGACCTGTAGAAGGCCCTAATTTTCTTCATGTTCATGAATATTAGCGCGGTAAGTATGTTAACGGCTTCGAAGATCCTCATATAGACTATCCATAGGTTGGGCTCGAATGCTGTGAAGAGTACCACCTCCCCACCGACCGTTTACATATGCGAACAAAATCAGCACCCGGAACAGCAGGAGATAGACCACGAAATACGTGAAATCCCTCCGATCCGTTTCATACAAAATACATGAAACGTTCACCCACCATTTCGTACGGAACAAATGAACGCACAGAACAACATATGTAAATACTTGTGGTTCCCGAAAAGCCATGTCGATGATGAAGAGAAAAGGCCAAGTCACTTCGATCAGGATCTGGCAACCTGGGACGCCAGTCGCAACATGTTAAGTTGCCAGTCCTGTCAGAAGATTTTGTAAACTTAGGCATCACTGACTGCCTTGCGGCTAAGGCTTAAGTTTACCGTAATCAAGCTATGAAGTGGTCATATTCTTATACCTAGTCTCTATCTCTAAATAGAGATGGGGGTATCAGAAATGAGCTACTTGTTTCATGAAGTAATAAGATATGTGGCAAGGATTTGCTGGGATTACCCAGCCCTCATAGATCTCGAAGATAAAGTACACACATACGGAGAGCTGTACAAGAGATCGAATCGATTAGCCAACGCCTTACTAAGCCTTGGGCTGAAAAAGGGAGACAGAGTAGGAATTTTTTCTGTAGATTGCAAAGAGTACGTAGAATATTTGTGGGCTTGCGCAAAAACGGGCATAATAGGAATGTTCAGCGCGATAGGTCCTGTGTACCCTGATGAGTGGATAGAAAAATTGATAAACAAATCCGATGCAAAAGCCTTCTTTGTTCACGAGAACTATCTCGAGAGGTTCAGCAAGATTCGTCCAAAGCTGAGAAGTGTGGAAAAGATTATAGTAATAGGGAGTAAGGGTAGTGTTCCAAGAGACATGTATCACTACGAGACGCTAATAAATGAGCATCCCGATAGCGAGCCTAAACTCGCATGGGAGCTTAAAGAGGATGAATGTGCATTTACGCTCTTCAGCGGTGGAACGACGGGGATGCCTAAGATTATCGAGCATCGATACATCTCTATGCCTTGGACCTATCTTACCGTTATACCTCGAGTGATCATAGAGAATTTGCTCCCAAAGATTCTTAACGCCCCAAGAAAATTGTTCGAGGAGTTTTGCGAGATCTTAAATAGTCCATTCGATGAACTTTTCCTTGAAGCGATTACCGACCTTTCTGTGAGAGAGTCTTTAATATCCATGTTGCGACACATGGGCGAGTTACACAGAAGTCCACTCGTTAAAGTGCTTCCTTATGCCTTTAGAGGAAAGCTACGCGTAGTAATTAATCCGCTCTTCACTTCGTGGGGGTTTGTATTTCAAGTACTATGTAACACTTTAGGGGGTTGCATTGTATTGTCGAAGGGTCTACTTAATGTAAGTGACTACTTGTACAGGCTTAGTAGAACTCCTGATCGCTATTTACACTGGCAGCACTATCGTCTTAATGAAGAGGTATAGCATGGAGAAGGCCATCGAGTTAATAAACTCCTACGAGGTGGAGCATTGGTGGGGGCCGCCCATGGTGTTCAGCGAGCTACTAAAGAGAGGGGTCAAAAGGAAGGACGTCGCAAGCCTAAAGCTTTGCTTAACTGGGGCTGCCCCCGTCCCGCCAGAGTTGCAGGAAGGCTTCTTCGATATGGGGTTGCCACTCGTTCAAGCATATGGTTGCACGGAGGCTTTACTTGTCACATTACAGCCGCCGGACTTGAAGGTGTACGGCTCCGTCGGCATCCCCCTGCCCGACGTTGACGTAAAGGTGGTGGATAGAGAGACTGGAACTAAGGAGCTTCCCATAGGCGAAGTCGGAGAGCTCGTAGTCAGATCGCCTTGGATCATGAAGGGATACCTCGACCCCGAGGAGACGAGTAAGGCCATAAGGAACGGCTGGCTTTACACCGGCGACCTAATGGTTATGGACAGTAATGGCCTGCTCTACTTCAGGGGAATAAAAAAGAGATTCCTCAAGTACAAGGCCTATCCAATATTTCCCAAGGATCTCGAAGTCATACTCTTAAAGCACCCTGCAGTGAAGGAGTGTCGCGTCGATGGGGAGTTCGACCCTGAAGTGGGGCACTTAGTCTTCGCTGACGTCGTCTTGAAGCCGGAGTACAGGGGCAAGGTCACCCCTGAGGAATTGATGGACTTTGTCAATAAGAGGGTCGCCTTCTACAAAAAGCTCAGAAAAGTTCGGCTCGTGGAAGGTCTGCTATCTGAGGCAAGGAGTTCACAGGAAGGGCCTAGATGAGGTAGCTAATACCTTGTAGGCGCCTTAACGACTTATAACGGATGGACTGAAAGCCTCTGGCACTAATGAAGTAAGGCTCGCTTGGCGTTGCCTACGTCGTCTAATGGTGTCTAAATAGCATTTAGATACTGATTTAGAGAACGATTTAGACTTCTAACGTTAGACAAGCACGAGCTCCTGCGTTCACGGGCCTAGCGAGGCCCCCTCCCTCCAGCTTCTCAGAGGGGAGTTGCTTTAGGGCTCGTGAGTGTAGGAATTCGTGCCTTCCTATCACTAGGAATTCCTACATGGCTCGATGTCCATCTTCTCGCTGAGCTTCCTGAAACATTTCCAAACAGCTGTCTTAGAGACTTTGTGAATTTCGGAGAGTGCTCTAGTAGCCCTCTTTAGGCTTGGTAGCTGTATGTAGAATGCTAGGTCTAGTACCTTGAGCTCTAGTGGGACTTTGTTCCTCTCAAAGACTCCAAGCTTCTCGACCAAAGACTTTATGCTTATCATGGCTAAAAAACTTAGATGGGCCTAACAAACCTTAAGTTGCCAAGTCCGAACCTCTCGTGCAAAACTTTTATACCCTTTTCTCCCTCTTTTTTATGGGAGTATGCCCAAGCCTCCAAAGATTTTAATCGTGAGCCTCGTCTTAACATATACTTGGTTCTTTGCATGGCTGGTGGCCGAAGTCGTCAATAAAGACTTAGCTGGTATGTTGATTGGAGGCATACCAGCAAGCATACTCTATATATACGTCGGCGGTGGGCTTGGAATAAGTTGCACGTTGTCAGCTCTCCTAGCATGGTATCTTCCTAAGAAGTCTAAGAAGATTGAAGAGCTTCTTATAACTCCAAAGGAGGAGGGAAAATAAGTGCAAGTAGAAGTAATGGCAATAGCATGGTTGATAATCGTCATCTACTTCGCTGCCATGATATATATAGGGCTTTGGAGTAAAAAGAGGATAGTCTCAGTAGAAGACTACCACATCGCCGGTAGGAAGATGGGGGGCTTTGTCAACGGGTCTGCCTATATAGCTGGTGCGCTGAGTGTTGGAAGCTTTTTAGGTGCACCAGCCTTCATCTTTCTCCTAGGCTCGGAATTTAACTGGGCCCTATTAGGCATAGCAACATCCATATTTTTCGGAGCCGGGCTTGTAGCTGCCCAGCTTAGAAAGGCAGCACCTGTTAGCACTACTGACTACTTTGCTTGGAGGTATGAAACTGACCGCTATGGGCGGGCACTTTTAACTATAGCATATATGTGGGGTGCCATTCCCTACAACGTAGCTTGCCTCGTGGGCATGGGCCAAATGTTCGTCTCCCTCTTCCACCTTCATTACATAATAGCCCTAATAATAGTCACCATCGCGACGTTAGTGTACTTATGGCTTGGAGGTATGTATGCGACAACACTTACGTCTGCTCTTCAGTGCTGGCTTATGACGGCTGCGATTTACGCGATAGTCATAGGTATGTTTTTGCAAGCAAATCCAGCCACGATCTATGAACTAAGCAAGAGCATGCAACCTAGTGCTTTCGTAAGTGGACCTTACAACGCGATGTTCGTCAAGGCAATGGTTAAAAAATGGTTCGATCCGACATGGCTCTTCGCAAGTGGGGTCGTTGCTACCATCCTTTGGTACTTCGTATGGCATATAGGAACCATTAGCATGCCCTATAGCACTGTAGCCCTCTTTAGGACTCTTGACGAGAGAACAGCAAGGCGGAGCCTATTCTGGGGCGGGCTCTTTGCAACGCTCTTCTATATAGCTGTAGGCCTCATCGGCTTTGGAATTAGGCCAATAATAGAAGTCATTAGCCCCCATCCAGCTATAGAACAGGCTAAGGCAATAGCTCCGGCACTGCCAAGCCTCGGAGTCTTTTTGCACTACCATGAAGTTTACGGCATAGGCTCTCCGACGGATTACGCGGCAATAGCTGTGACCGAGGCTCTTAGGAACCCGTGGCTATTAGGCTTGGTCGGAGCTGGAGTCTTGTCCATAGCCATGTCTACAATAGCCGCATGGTCTATGGTTATAGGGACGATCATAGCTAGAGACTGGCCTCGCTTTATACTCAAGAGGGGGCCTCTACCACCAAATAAAGAGATACTCGTGACTAGGCTTTCCATGAGCGTCCTACTTGTGATATCCCTATTAATAGCTATTTCACCTCCAGCAATGATATGTGACCTCACCGCCTTGGCCTATCTAGTCGTCTCATCGATATGCGGACCACCATTAATTCTTGGCATATGGTGGAAGCGTGGTGGACCCATGACTTTCAATATCTACGCGACCGTAATGCTCATAGCTACAGCAGGGTCGTGGATGTATGCGTATTTAGTCTTGGGAGCGCCACACGCATGCGCTTTCTTCCCGGCCTTGGCAACGCCAAGTCAAGCATACTGGTACTTCATAGGCTTCGTTCTCTGGATCATACTTTGCCTCGTGACTAAGCCAGCCAAGCCAGAGACTATAAAGAAGTATCATGAAGACCTACACACTTCATAAGAGATTCGAGGTATGGGATCTGTCCAATAGTCGAAGGATCATCAGTCTATGCGGGCTAGGAATTGGGACGTGGCAACTTGAGCTACCACATGATTGACTGTCAATTGTACAATAGCTTAAGTTGTCACATCTCAAATAAAGGCTCTGTAAACTTAAGCATCGCAGGCCGCTCTGCAATTAAGGCATGGAAATGTTTAAATTATGTATGGTTGCCGAAATATAGTAGGGGAGAAAATGTGAGAGGAAAGAGTTACGACGAGATTTATCGTAGCTTTGATTGGAATGACGTGTGGAAGTATCTTGATTGGAAAGGGCCCGAGCTCAATGTGGCGCATGAATACGTTGATAGGCATGATAGTCATAGAGTTGCACTGTTCTGGGAAGACGCACAAGGCAGATCTACAAAGTATACATTTCATGAAATGAAGGTTCTCTCAAATAGACTTGCCAACGCATTAGAAAGCTTAGGGATCACTAAAGGGGATAGAGTGGGGCTTTTACTCCCTAGAATCCCTGAGCATTGGATATCCATGATTGGTATATGGAAAGTAGGGGCAATAAGCGTTCACATATTCACAGCATTTGGTCCAGACGCCATAACTTACAGATTAAACGCTTCAGAGGCTAAAGCCCTAATCACCGACCAAGCTAATTTAGCGAAAGTAGAGGTAGAGAAAATCCCAACACTTAAACATATTATTGTAGTGACGGAACCAGGTGTTAAACTCCCAGAGAAGTACTTGTCATTCTGGGACTTAATCAATTCAAGCTCTAAGAGTTATGATGTAGCCAAAACTCGGGAAAATGACGTCTGCGCACTATTCTTCACATCAGGAACCACTGGTCCTCCAAAAGGGGTGATGATCCCTCATTCGGGGGCATGTAAATGGCTAATTCCGTGGTACATATATGCGCTCGGGATCACGGACAAAGATCTCCACTTCAACACGGCTGACCCAGCTTGGACTTATGGAGCGTTTACTGTTGGGCTCTCGAATTGGTTATTCGGGAACCCAATGTTAGTCTACAACGGGCCATTCGATCCCGAAGCGTGGTTCAGGCTAATCCAAAAGTATGGAGTGACTACTATGGGAGCAGCTCCTACGGCTTATAGAATGCTAGTCGCGAATCCAGGGCTTGCGGCTAAATACGATCTAACTAGTCTTAGAGTTTTATACACGGGGGGCGAACCTGCCACAAAAGAACTGGTGTTGAGAGTTGAAAAGGTGCTAAAAGCTCCGCTCTACGAGTCGTACGGGATAACCGAAGTGTCGATGATAATTAACAACTATGCGGGGATCGAGACGTGGAAGGTAAAGCCGGGGTCAATAGGTAGAGAGCTCCCCGGAATAGAGGTAATCTTAGTGGACGAGCAAGGAAATGAGGTAAAGCGAGGTGAAGTAGGAGAGATAGCGATTAAGCATCATCCGGGATTTTTAGGGTGTGGTTATTGGAAGGCTATGGATACTTGGAATAAAAAGTTCTTGAGAGGTGAATACTTCTTAAGCGGGGACTTGGCCTACATGGATGAAGATGGATACTACTGGTTCACGGGTAGAGCTGATGACCTAATCAAGACAGCCGCTTATAGAGTGGGGCCCAGCGAAATAGAGGAAGTCATCATGACGCATCCAGACGTCATCGAAGTAGCTGTGATAGGCAAACCAGACCCTATTAGAGGTTCGATAATAAAAGCCTTCGTAGTTGCCAGGCACCCTTCGGAAAAGCTAGCTGAGGAGATTCAAGACCTAGTTAGGGAGCGTTACTCTAAAGTTGCTTATCCTAGGGAAATAGAGTTCGTCGATTCTCTCCCCAAGACCGAGACCGGAAAGATCATGAGGAGAGTGCTCAGGGAAATGGAAATGAGGAAGCTTAAATCCTCTTCATCGTAATTCCCACTCGCTCGGCATATTTTTAGAAAAACTATGGATTTCGAATATCACCACTTAATAAGCTGAGGCGAGTGAATGTCAGGACTCGGTAACCTAGGACGTCAGTGGCAACGTGTTAAGTTGCCAAGTCCGAAGACTGGCTCTCTAATTGCAACGTCGTTCCTCCCCGAGTTTGGTGCAATTAACCTCAACAACTGTAGCCTTACTTTGCTTCAATCGCTCTCAGAAGCCCTCGTCACGGGCCATCATATCGTACTGCGCTTTATCCTTTTAAGGACATCTCCTCGTATAATTGTACAAATTTCGTAGCTCAGAATACCCCGACCATTTCAACATTTCCTCATCGTGCTCTCTTAAGAGAGGGACATGCCTAAGTTACTGCACTTCACTGAAGCTATGTCAGAAGGGCCATTTCTTGCTTTGTTGTGAGCGTCGCCTTCGACCCACTCGCTACTGTGATGGCCTTGAGGGCTGGCATGGCTTGGAAGAGCTACTGATGATGGTCAGTAGCTCGCGGACGTGGAGGTGGGGCTAAGCTTGAGCCGACGAGCGGAGAGGGCTTGTTGTAGTCGTGAAGGCCTTGACTCCCTACTCAACTCTCTAACTCCGGACCTGGCAACTTAAGCCCACCTCCTTAAGTAGTTATGGTACAGCATGAATAGTTTTATGAAATAGTTTCCAGCATAGTGTTGACCTTCTGAACCTCTCGCCCTTGTTTAGTAGGTTTGAGGTTATGTTTTTGAAGAAAGCCTTCGTCCTCTGCTTGAAGGATGAATATACTGACCCTATTAGGCTCCTATCTCCGGAAGGACTCCACGTTGTATCTTAGGCCCAGCTCCTCGAGGACTCCCGTCAACCATGGAGCGCTGTCCACAGTGAAGGTGGGCTTCCCGTCGCAGTACTTCAAGACGCCCTCTATGAAGAACTTAGTTGCCAATACATTCCTAAACGAGAAGGCCCTTATGGACAGCATCTCGTCCCTGTCGACGTCTACGGAGCGTAGATCCAGTACTCCAAGCTATTCACCTTCACACACGTCTCATCCAAGGCTACTAGCCCCTAGGTATCCTAGGGGGATCGATGCATATCTTCTCGCTGAGCTTCCTGAAACATTTCCAAACAGCTGTCTTAGGGACTCTGTGGATCTCGGACAAGGCTCTAGCGGCCCTCCTGAGGCTTGAAAGCTGGATGTAGAAGGCCAAGCCTAAGACCTTGAGCTCGAACGGGGCCTTGTTCCTCTCAAAGACACTAAGCCTCTCGACTAGAGACTTAATGCTTAACATGGCGTAGAACTTAAATGAGGAGGCCTGACAAGCCTTAAGTTGCTAGGTTCAAGTTCAAAGCCTAACTTTTCGAGGTGGCTTGAGTCTCTTCAGGCCCTCTATGTACTCTTTACCGGTCATCTTCCTACGACCTGTCTATTAGCTTCTGTAAGAGGGAATTATCTTTCTAGCGAAGATATCGAGGACGAACTTAGGGTCCGGCCCTAAGTTTACTAAGACGAAGTGCCTCACTCCCGCCTTCACGAACTCCTCCACCTTGTTTGTGCAGTCTTCCGGCGTCCCCACTATCGAGAACTCGACGACGACCTCGTCTGGGATGTACCTGCCGAACTTCTCGAATTGCCTAAAGCCCTCCTCCGAGAGTGTCACGCTAGCGTACAAATTCTCTGGCAAGTCCCTTGGGAGCTCCAATTCGAAGCCAGATTCTCTGATCATCTTCGGTGCCAAGGCAATCTGCGCCTTGGCCTTCCTGATTTGGTTCAGGGCCTCTTCGCGCTTCTCCGCCACGGCCACGTGGACGAATAGGCCGGGCTCGAATTTATCTAGAGGCCGCTGGGCAGCCTCAGCAGTCCTCTTTATCTCCTCTAAGTGCCTCTTATAGGCCTTCGGCCCTAGCGAGACGGGCAACCAGCCGTCCGCGTACTTGGCCGCAATCTCCCGCGAGCGAGGGGAGTTGGCAGCGAAGTATATCGGCACCGGGCATCTCT
>Ga0080004_1110263_pt2 | contig 12312 bp, 11 predicted proteins | sample WasSprMetagenome_FD_69207 | JGI IMG/M metagenome (GOLD analysis project Ga0080004, IMG submission 69207) | Sulfidic aquatic microbial communities from Washburn Spring, Yellowstone National Park, USA - WS (SPADES assembly) (version 2) | ecosystem: Environmental > Aquatic > Thermal springs > Hot... | reverse complement strand
CAACAGGCTTCCAAAGAACATGCGTCATAGCCCTAAACGGTCAAGTGAAAGTCAAAGAAAAAACAATACCAATCCAACACATAAGCCTAGAAGAAGACGCCGCCCGCAAAACAGGCGAAGAGCAAGGCAACATAATACGCTACCGCATAGACAGGCTGGGCGTACCCCTAATAGAAGTTGCAACAGCCCCAGTCATAAACTCGCCAAAAGAAGCTGAAGAAGTAGCCCTAGCAATAGGAAGAATCTTAAGGGCTACAGAAAAAGTGATGCGAGGCCTAGGAACAATCCGCCAAGACCTAAACATATCAATCCAAGGCGGCGCCCTAACAGAAATAAAAGGCGTCCAAGAACTCGAAATAATCCCCCTAGTAATAGAATACGAAGTGCAAAGACAACTAAACCTAATAAAAATAAGCCAAGAACTACAAAAAACAGGAGCAAAAGAAGAAAACCTAAAACCAGAATTCTTCGACGTCACACAGGTCTTCCAACAAACAAAATGCAAAGTTCTCCGCAAAGCCCTAGAAAAAAACCAGAAAATACTAGCAGCAAAACTGCCAAAATTCAAAGGCTTCCTCAAACGGGAACTCATGCCAAACATCCGCCTCGGAACAGAAATGGCTGACCGCGCAAAGTTCTGGGGCAGAGTAGGCGGCATATTCCACACAGACGAACTCCCAGCCTACGGAATAACAGAAGAAGAAATAGAAGCATTAAGAAAAATGGTAAATGCCAAAGAAGAAGACGCCGTTGTCTTTGTTGCAGACACTCCAGAAAACGCCAAAGACGCATTAAAAGCCGTCTTAGAAAGAGCAAAAGAAACCCTAAAAGGCGTACCAGAAGAAACCCGCGCAGCAAACCCAGACGGAACAACACACTACATGCGCCCACGCCCAGGAGCAGCCCGCATGTACCCAGAAACAGACACCCCGCCAATTCAAATAACAGAAGACTATGTGAGGCAAATTCTCGCAAGCCTACCAGAGCTTCCAGAACAAAAACTTCAGCGGCTAATTCGCAATTATGGACTGAACCAGAAATTAGCCACGCAAGTTATGGACTCAGAATACACTGAACTATTTGAAACAATAGCAAAAGAAAACAAAGTCTCACCAACAACAATCGCCGTTTTCTTAACGGAAACCATGAAAGCCCTAAAACGCGAAGGAGTACAAATAGAGAAAATTTCAGAAAGCCAAATAAAAGAAATCTTCAAATGCATAAGCTCCGGAGAACTAACAAAAGAAGCCCTTCAAGACGTTGTTATATGGCTATCAAAACACGAAGGACAAAGCCCGAGAAAGGCAATTGAAAACCTCGGCTTAAAAACCCTATCAAGAGAAGAGCTAGAAGGAATAATTAACAACGCGATAAGCTGCAACAAAGACTTAATTGAAAAAAGCGGCGAGAAAGCCTTTGGCTCAATTATGGGTATGGTTATGAGGGAGGTAAGGGGCAGAGCAAAGGCAGAGTTAGTCAGCGAACTAATAAAAAAGAAGCTGGAACAGACTAAAACATAATGAAGCGAAGAATTGCCACAACCACCAAAAGTATTAAAATGATAACTAACAGCGGAAGAAGAGTTGTTGTCAACATAGCGATTACAATGGCTATATAGTCCTTCCAGCCGAGCTTTTTCTTCTCCTCCTTGTCACTCATCTGTTAATTCACCAGTCACCTCTTCGGCTGGAAAATCTATCTCGTAATGGCACGCAACCAAGCGCCCATCCCTTTCCAAGAGCTGCGGCTCTTCCTTCCTACACCTTTCAGTTGCATATCTGCATCTTGGATGAAAACGGCACCCACGCGGAATATTTATCGGGCTTGGGACATCACCCTCCAAAAGCACCTCCCTTTTTTTAGCTTCTGGGTCAGGCAACGGTATAGCCGCCATGAGCTGAAAGGTGTACGGATGTTTGGGGTCGTAATAAATGCTGTCTTTATCCGCTATCTCTACAATCTTGCCAAGGTACATAACGGCAACTCTATTACTCATATGATGCACAACAGCCAAATTGTGAGTTATGAACAAGTACGTTAAATTAAAATCTTTTTGGAGGTCTTTGAGCAGGTTCAGAACTGACGCTTGAACAGAAACGTCGAGGAACGATGTGGGTTCATCCAACAACAGAAATGTCGGGTTCACCGCTAAAGCCCGTGCTACGGCGATTCTCTGCCTTTGTCCACCACTGAATTCATGAGGGAATCTATAGAGGTGCTCTTCACTTAAGCCCACCGTTTCAAGAAGTTTGACGGCTTTTTCCAATGCTTCAGACTTGCTTTTTACAATACCGTGTATTTTCATTGCTTCAAATAAAATTGAGCTGACAGTTTGTCTAGGGTCCAGCGAGGCGTAGGGGTCTTGAAAAATTATCTGTATATGCCGGCGGATCTCCTTCATCTTCCTTCTATTTGCCTTAACTATGTTTATTCCTTTGAAGTATATTTCCCCTGAAGTTGGCTTAACAAGTCTTAAAATGCTCCTCGCCAAGGTTGTTTTTCCAGATCCAGATTCGCCAACGATCCCTAAAGTTTCGCCTTTTACCACATCAAAATCGACGCCGTCAACTGCTTTCACGTAGCCTATGGTTCTCTGAATTACGCCGCTTTTGATGGGGAACCATACCTTAAGGTTTCTGACTTTTAGCAGTTCCTCGTCCTTTGCCTCATCGTTTGTACAAGTAGCATGCGACTTCATGTCCTTCTTCAACCTCCTCAAGTTTTGGTCTTTCTCCCTTACAAACTTCCATGACAAAGGGGCATCTTGGGTTAAAACGGCATCCGGGCGGAGGGTTAATCATCTCTGGAACTGTTCCAGGTATGGATTCTAAACGTTCAACTGGCTTCAGTATGTTTGGGATCGCCCTCAAGAGCAGTTGCGTGTATGGATGTAATGGTTTCCTAAAAAGCTTTCTTGTTGATGTGACTTCAACGACGTTTCCTCCATACATTACAGCTATTCTGTCCGCAATTTCAGCAGCCACGGAGAGGTCGTGGGTTATCATTAAAGTTGATGTAGCGATTTTTTTCCGCAACTCCCTTAACAGATGGAGAATTTGAGCCTGAATTGTCACATCTAGGGCTGTTGTTATTTCGTCAGCCAAGAAGATGGATGGTCTTCTCGCCAGTGCCATGGCAATCATTGTTCTTTGTTTCATTCCTCCAGATAGTTCGTGTGGATAAGACTGTATAATCCTCTCCGGATCTGGCAATTTAACTAATTTTAAAATGTCTATGATTAATTTTTCAGCCATTTTGTCGATTTTTCTTCGTGAAACTCTGTGATCTTTAACTGAAACTTCGTTTGGATTCGCCTTCATAGCCAGAAACTCTGCATATCCAATTTTTTCGCCTTTTTCTTCGGCGATTACAGCCTTTTTTAAGGCTTCTTTGTTAAGTAGAATTGCCTCTTTTAGTTGTGTTTCCATTTTTAAAACTGGATTCAGATATGTTGCCGGGTCTTGAAAAACTATGGCGCATTCGCTCATTCGAAATTCGCGCATTTCCTCCTTGGACTTTTTAAGCAGATTCTCTCCCTTAAAGAGAACCTCTCCTTCAATTATGGAGGCGTTTTCCGGAAGCAGTCCGGTGATGGCGAGTGCAGTGACGGATTTTCCGCATCCTGACTCACCCACGAGGGCTAGAACTTCTTCGGGGTAAAGTTTTAGGTCTACGCCGTTTAATGCTTTAACCTCACCTCTGTAAGTGTGAAAATCCAATTTTAGATTTCGGATTTCTAGAATTGGTTGGTCTTTACCTTGCTTTTTCAAATAGTTTTTCACCTTCTTAAGCGAGGGTCAAGCACGTCTCTTAAGCCGTCTCCAACGAGGTTAAAGGCTAATGATATGATAAGCATCGTCAGCCCCGGAAAGATTATCACCCAAGGAGCGTCAAAAATGTGTCCGTAGCCGTCAGCGGCAAGGTTTCCAAGTTCTGGGATGGCGGGGCTTGGTGAGAAACCTAAAAACATGAGTGCTGAAAAAGTTAGGATTACTCCTCCGAAATCCATTGTTGCTTGCACAATTATTGGAAAAATTGAGTTTAAAAGGATATGCCTAAAAAGGATGCGGGTGTGGCTTGCCCCTAATGCCCTTAATGCTTCTACGTAGGGTTTTTCTTTTTCACTTAACACTTGTCCCCGCATGAGTCTGACGTATGGGGGCCACCACACTAAGACTATTGCCAACTGTAATGTTTCCAGGCTTCTTTCAAGTATTGAAGCGAGGACTAGGGCTAAAACCAGTCCGGGGAAAGCAAAGAAAACGTCGGTGATTCTAAGTATGATTTCATCGATGACGCCTCCTGCGTAACCAGCTATTGCCCCTAATAAAGTGCCGAAAAACGCTGCGATTAGCGTGATTACCACTGCATAGTAGAGGTCTAGTGGTATGGCAAGTATTATCATTTTAAGCAAATCTCTGCCATAAGAGTCTGTTCCGAGATAGAAGAACTCTGGACCATAATAGAGAGATATTCCAGGACCCCATTGTATAAAGTGGTTAGCGTTCCACATGTACTTTCTGTCAAACGGGTACATCTCACCGGGATAGCCTTCGGGATATGCCAATTTGGGATCCACTATAACGTTTGCTAATAAAGCTACGGCAATGAAGAAGGCTGCAATGGCGATGCCTGTCATTACAAGGGGATTTTTCCTTAAAAGGTACAATGAGTATTTTATGTCTGCTAGTCTGGCTTCCCATTCGCCCTTTCTAGTTTTAACAGTTTGCCCACTCATCTTTGCTCCCCCTAGTACCTTATTCTCGGGTCAAGGAAAGCGTAAAGAACATCAACCACTAGGTTGGCTAGCACGATAATGGTTGCAAACACTAGGCTGTAGATTAATATGAAGTTGCTGTCGCCTTGAAATATCGCTCTTAAAGCTTGTTGTCCGACGCCAGGCCATGAAAACACGTATTCGGTGATCATGGCGCCTCCTAGAAGACTTGCGAAGAAGATTCCGGTGAGGGTTACCGCTGGGATTAAGGCGTTTTTTAAGGCGTGTCTGTAAATTACTACTCTTTCTTTTAATCCTTTGGATCTTGCCATTACAATGTAGTCTTGTCTCAAAACTTCAAGCATGCTTGCTCTAACTATTCGGGCTAGGAAGCCTAGGCTGATGAACGCTAGGCTGAAGGAGGGCAAGATTAGGTGGATGAATTCATCCCATGCGTAGGCGAAGTTACCGGATAATAACCCATCTAATAAGGGCAAACCCGTTATGTTTGGTTTCCCGAGGGCAGAGGCTCCACTACTTGGAAGGTGAGGAAGGCCCCAGAGTGAAAAGTAGTAGAAGAAGATTAGTTGCAGCATGAATCCGAACCAGTAGGAGGGGGTGGAGTAACCTGCCAACGCTATTATCCTAGATATGTGATCTGGAAGCTTGTTGTTTTTTATTGCTGAAATTATCCCTAACGGTATTCCAATACAAACGGTTATTAGTGTTCCAAACACTGACAACTCAACCGTGTACGGGAAATGGTTAAAGAACACTTCGTTTGCAGGCTTGCCTTGCGCCCATGTCCCTGTGAGCCCCCAATCTCCGCTTAGTATGTCTCGAAGCCAGTAAAAGTACTGTTCGTATATGGGTCTGTCAAAGCCATGAGCTTTTATTACTGCCTCAATCTGCTCGGCTGTCATTTTAGGATGAATGTATGGGGCCCACGGCGCAATTCCTCTGGGGAAACCTCTTGTTAGATAGAAGACTAGAATGCTGACGGCGAATAAAACGAATACTAGTAGGATTAGGCGGCGAATTACATATTCGTAGAGTTTCATTTCTGCACCTTAGTCATGTTTGTTATGACCAAAGTTTTCCTTCCATATAAAAGCTTCTCAAAAATATGAGGTTTGTGTATTAGAAAAAAGGAAGTTGGGGATTATGGTTGTTCGTAGTACATTGTTGACCAGAGGTCTACTCCGTAAACTGGGTTCACATACCATCCTTGCAGCCAAGAGGAGCGTGTAAAGTATGCGGTGTCATGCCACCAAACCATGTATACCAGAAGCTCATTTATAATAGTGTTCATTTCGTCAACTACTTCTAATAGTCTTGTAACGTTGCCCTCTTTGTCTGCTTGCACTGCTTGCTCGTAAAGGTCGTCTAAGGTTGTTACGTTCCAAAGGTTCCATGATGGATATGTTCCTCTGGAATAGCACATCGGCTGAAGCCAATTTAGCACATGGTTATAGTCAGCAATCCAGCCACCTAGGTAGCCATCTATTTGATGTTTGGAGGCTAATGTGTATTGCTGCCCACCAGGCACGATGACAACGCGGAACTGCAAAGCTGACCTTGACCCTGTTACAGCTCTTGCTTTTGAGTTCAAGTTCTCAACCATTGTTGTCAAGATTTGTATGAAGGTTGTTGCTCCGCTCTGCACATAAAACTCCACGACTCTAGGTTTGTCAGCGCTAAATGTGTTGTCAACAACTCCTGCTGGTATTTTTGTTCCGTTGTAGAAGTACATGTCATGGGTTGCGCTTGTCATCGGATGCTCATAGGCGTCCTTGAGCAGTTCTTCGACCTTGGTTAGGTTAAATGAGAATATTGGTTTGATATTTGGGTTGGCGCTGCCTTCAGGGAGTGTTCCTGGAGGAATCAGGTTGTTTGCTAATACGCTTAATCTGTTGTTAACGTATATGTTCACGTATGTCATGTTGATTGCGCATGCAACAGCCATTCTGATTCGCCAGTCAGCGAAGGGTTGCCATTCTCTGTATGTTCCATCAGGGTTTGTAACGTTGGTGTTGAAGTTTAGCCACCACGTGTTTAATGTCGGCACCGGCCCGTGAACCGTTACACCAGGTATTATAGATTGTAAAACGCCTTGGTTAAGCCATGTGTCTTTGTCAACAACCTGGTATATGTCTGCCGCTGCGACAGCTATCGCTGTTGCTGTTCCCTGCTTTAAGTCAAGCAACCTTGTAGTGAAGCTTGGTTGATATATGTATTCTATGGTTTGTATTCTCTGTTTTCCCGCTGGTGGCAAGTTCATGTTGTTTGGTCCGCCCCAATAGTTGTTGTAAGCCTTCAAAACTATCTTGTATGTTGTAGCGTCGACACTTTCAACATAGTAAGGTCCTGTTCCGAATGTCCATCCATCTTCTGGCACATTAAAGTATGTGTCGCCCGAACCCGCCATATGAATGAAATACTGCGTGTAATTGTACGTAGGCTGCTGCTCCGCTGTAAAGTTCCACCCATGATATTCATAGTCTTTCTTAACAGTTTCCGTTGGAGAAACTATGCCTGCCCATGGACCAGCCAATATAGCGGGCAACTGTGTAGTAGGTGTCTTTAAGTTGAGTCTGATGGTATAGTTATCCACTATCTCCACAAAATTCAAGTCCAACACTGATTGAACCCATGTTTCGTCATAGCTTGGATCAGCGCCCATTGCAGTGAACAACTCACCATCAGGGTCAACCAGCTGCTGAACTATCCATGCTGCTTGACTTCCATGCACACCAGTAGCGCTCGTCCCATCCATTATTAAGAGCCTATTTAAGCTAAACCATACTGCTGTTGCGTTAAATGGTGTTCCATCTTGGAAGGTTATTCCTTGTCTTAACGTAAATTCGTAAGTGGTTCCGTTTATCTCTTCATAGCTTTCAGCTAGCCAAGGAATTATGTCTGTGGCGCTGCTTCCGTTATACCACAGTAGCGTTTCAACAGAGTGCCAAAGTATCCAATAGTCATACTGGTAATAGGAGACATGGGGGTCAAGCCACTCATATGTGGCGCCACTTTCGTAAACCAGCTTATTCTGCGTAACAAATGCAGGCGTAGGCAACGGCGTCGGCGTAATGTAAACATTTACCGTATAGGTTTGCGCCTGTGTAGCGCTCACTGAAGTGGTGTACGTTTGATAGCCACTAATAGTCACCGTTAGTGTATAGTTTCCTACAGGAACAGTCAAAGAATAAACCCCATCCGGACCTGAAGTGGCGGTGTATCCACCACAAGACACTGTTGCGCCTGCAATTGTTTGATTTGTTTTAGAATCTTTCACAACTCCCGTGATTACAGCAACTTCCGCCGCTGGTGGTGGTGCTTGCGTCATAAAGTAGACCGTTACGGCTATTAGCCCAGCTACTAGAATTATAGCTATTAAGATAAGCACTAAAGTGGTTTTTGCAATGCCTTTCGTATCCATTTCTAAATCCCTTCTTAAACCTCAGACTTATGTATTTTATATCATCATTATATAACTTTTATGTGTGCCTTAGCACCCCACTCAAACGCGCATGACTAATAATTGCCTATTAAAGCGCCAAAACAAGCCAGCATATTTTTAAAAACTTACAAACACAAAATTTTGGATAATCAAAAAACTGTATATTTTGCTTTTTCATTGCAGGGGTAAACTGTTCAACGCCGAGGATTTATCAGTAATTCTTCACCGAAACGACCCTTTCTTGGACTGGCTTGAGGCTTTCACCACAGTAGGGACAAATTTTAAACTCGGGAAGCAACGGCTTTCCACAGCTCACGCATACTATTGGAAAGTTTATTTTTTCTTCCAGTCTCTTAAATTCCCTTTTCAAACTACTCATCTCCAACCTCACTTTTTCTATACCTTCTTTTAACGGTTGAATCTCCTTTACTTCTGTCCTTACGTTGTAGATTATGTCTTTGACCTGGGCTAATATTGCGTTGTTCATCTCCACAGTTTCGTTCATAACATCTAGAAGTTCACTTTTACTTTCCAGCATTTGAGTTTCAACAGCGCTTTGTTTTTTGGCATCTGAAAGTATTTTGTTTAGGAATGTTTCCACGGGGTTTTCGAAGGCTATCGCGCATGTTATGCCCCAGAAGGCGAATGTTAAAATTGCAGTTGCCCATAGATAGGCTACCGGCGCTATTGCTTGTAATTTCTCGTTTATGAAAGGATACAGATTGAGGAGTTTGATTTCGTTGCCGAAAACGAAAGCCGAAACTGCGTCTGCTAGATGGATTAACGATATAAATGTTAGGGAGCTGAAGAACCAGACAAACAGCCCTTTTTTGGCCAAGTTTTTTCCCGCTGGTTTTGTTTTCACAATGTATAGAGTATCGCAATATTTAATACGCTATTTCGGTTTTCGACATATTCCAACATACGTAAATTCTAAAAAGGGTTAGTGTCTTCTAGTATTAGGGATTAACTTGGTTGGTAAAGCGGTTAGAGAAAATGATAAGGTGGGTATGTTTGGTTTTCGTGTGAGGGCTGGAGAATTTGAGATTGAAATTAACGGAAGCCGCGAAGAAGTTTTAAGGACTGTTGATGAACTGCCGGGTTTGATGGTGAAGGTTAGGGGCGCCTTTGAAGGCTTAAAGCCCAAAGAGGCGATGAAAGTTACTGTTAGGGCTGAGCCTTCGAAAGCTCAAACTGAGGAGAAAGTGATTGCGCAGAATTTGCCGAAAATAGCGCCAACAGACAATTGCAGCGAAGCAATTTTGAGGGTTTTGGAGAGCGATTGGGGGAAGTGGCGCCCGCGAACCGTTAACGAGTTAAAAGAGGTTTTGAAGGCTAATGGAATGAGTTTTCCGGGGCGGATTCTGTCTGGCACTCTTATGGGTTTGGTTAGGAAGGGTGTTGTCAGGCGGTGGAACACCAATGCCGGTTATGTTTACATACTTGCTGAGAAGGAGGTTTTAGGCGTTTAGGAGGCGCATGTAATGGGGAAGATTGAAGCTAGGATAAAGATGCCTTTCGGGGAAATCGTGGTTGTGGGCGAAAACCCACAAGAAGTTTTGGGTTTGCTGGAGACTTTTCCACTGGATTTTATGGAGAGGATTTCAAATATCGTCTCACAGAGGCTTGTGCCTTCTGGCGCCCAGCTTAAGGGCATCGTTGAGTTCACAACCGAAGGACCTGTCATAGTGACCCGCGAGAACCTTACGCACTATGAGGCTATTGGTTTAGTGCTTTATGCTTCTGAGGAGCGGAAGAACACTGCCGCGCAGGTTCAGAAGCTTTTAGAGTCCAGCGGAATTAAGTGTATGGTTCCCGCACGCCTCAACGAGATGACTAAGCGGGGGCAAGTGTTTAAGCCAGACCCGGCTAAGCCTGAATTTAAGTTGACTGTTCAAGGCGAGCGTTGGATTGAGGATGAGGTTTTGGCTAGGCTTAGAGGGAAAATGGGTTGAACAGCGGCGAAACGAAGCTAACAGTTCATGTTAAGTTTGGGGATGTTGAAAAAACTTTTAGCGGAAGCCTCGAAGAGGTTTGGCTTAGCTTAAACAGATTTTTCGGCGAGTTTATTCCCTCTTTCAACGTTGCGAGGAAGCTTGCTTTGAGTGTGGATTTGCAGAAGCTCGCCGAAGAGTGTGAGGGGCTTATTGCCTTTTCTAAGGAAGGCGTGAACTTGATGGTTTCTAAAGGTAAGCTTACGGATAATGAGGCTCTGTTGTTGTGGCTCTTAGCCTACTATGTTGGTTTTCAGTTGGGTTTGGTTGATGGCGATGCGGTTTCTAAGGAGGAGTTGCAGGCTAAGCTTGGAAAAAGCGGGAAGATTACGAGCACGCGGCTAGGCGAACTTGTTAAAAGCGGCATGGTTTCGAAGACCGCTGATGACAGGTATAGGATTACAACTTTCGGCGTAGTGCAAATGCAGAAAGAGGTTATTCCTAAGATCAAGGCGAAAATTGGCGGTTAAAATTTAGTTTTTCGGTTGTTAAATTGAGTAGCCCTTCTCTAGATTTTTATGTGTTTTTGGTTGTGGAAAAAGCCAATACGGGTATCCCCTCTAGGTTTTTGCGTTGAGCAGCTAAACTTTAAAATAGAGGAAACTAGCAGAAAGGGTCTAATGTTCAAAATGTTATGTGGGAGGAAGTTGAATGAGTTATGAAACCATAATTTTAGAGAGGAAAGACGGTGTTGGAACCCTAACACTGAACCGTCCTGAAAAGTTGAATGCTCTAAACCGAAAAATGACTGAGGAACTGAATAGTGCAATTGTTGAAGTAGCCAAGGATAAAGGCGTTAGAGTGCTGGTTGTCACTGGGGCTGGTCGCGGGTTTTGTAGTGGTGCTGACATTGGTGACATGGCGCAGGCAGCCGCCCCAGTTGAAAATAGGTATTGGACGCAGATGGCGCATAAGATTATTCTCGGTCTTACAGATTTGGAGAAGCCTGTGATAGCGAAGGTGAACGGTGTTGCTGTGGGTATCGGATGTAGTTTAGCTTTAAGTGCCGACATAATTGTTGCGTCTGAGAATGCCAAATTTAGCTTGATTTTCAGTCGGATAGGTCTTATTCCAGACGGAGGTTCACTGTTTCATCTGCCACGGTTGGTGGGGCCAGCTAAGGCGAAGGAGCTTATTTTTACTGCTAAGATGGTTGATGCTAAGGAGGCTGAAAGAATAGGTTTGATAAATAGGGCGGTGCCGGCGGATGAGTTGGATAAGGAAGTGGATATGTTGGCGAAGCAGTTGGCTGAGGGTCCAACTGCGGCTTTTGGAATGGCTAAAAAGATAATGAATAAAGGGTTAAACACGGATTTAAGTTCGGTTTTAGAGTACGAAGCTTTTGGGCAGGCTATAGCGGGGACGACGCAGGATGCGCAAGAGGGAATTATGGCGTTTTTGGAAAAAAGAAAAGCAGAATTCAAAGGAAAATAGCAGATATGCCATTCCCAGATGGCGAACGAACCAAAAAGGATAACCCAAACAATAGTCCATAATCATTTTAATTTACTTGTTATTTGTCTAGGTTTTTGCATTGTTCTCATCAACATTGCCGTTCTTAAGAATATTAATCTTACATTTGATAATTTTTCTAAGCAGTTATGGTGGTGGTCTTTTTTGTGCGTATTGGTATCTGCGTGGTTTGCCTTCTCTTGTTAAAATTCCGTCTTTAACTAAATCAATTAGGGCGTGGGCTACGGCTGTGCGGTCGTAGTGGAAGCCTCTTTTTGCCATTTCGCTGTGGACTTCGCTTAAGCCCTTAGCTGTTGAGAACCAGCCTTCTTCCCATAGTTTTTGTATTAGGCTTTTGCATGTTTCTGCTCTTGGCGGCGGTGCTGTGCGTTCTGCCATAAGTGGTGTTTCTTTTAGTTTTTGTGTTACTGTTGATAGTATGCGGTCTACTGTCGCTTGTAGCTGGTCTTCTTGGCATTCTATTTCGAATTCTATTTCGCCTATTTTCATTTTTACTCGTATTGGTGGTTTTTGAGGCGGTTCTGTCAATTTTCCACCTTGTTGATTATTGAATTGTGCATCTTGTTCATGCACAACATTTAAATATTCCTTCCCCAAACAATCTGCTATTGGTGAATCTTGGTGATTGAACAATACACTATAACAACAACACCAAAATATAACTT
>Ga0080004_1087847_pt1 | contig 12312 bp, 11 predicted proteins | sample WasSprMetagenome_FD_69207 | JGI IMG/M metagenome (GOLD analysis project Ga0080004, IMG submission 69207) | Sulfidic aquatic microbial communities from Washburn Spring, Yellowstone National Park, USA - WS (SPADES assembly) (version 2) | ecosystem: Environmental > Aquatic > Thermal springs > Hot... | reverse complement strand
CGTGCTTGAGCAGCGGGGAAAGATCGGCCCAGCGGACGGCATATCTCGGGATGTATTGGGCGAGAGTGCGGTCGTCCATTAGGTCAACTCCGTCCTTAGCAAGCCTTATGTCGCGGAGCTTGAAGATGTCCTGCTTTGGGATCTGAAAGTCACCCAGCCTGCCATCATCTTCAATCTTGATCAGTCTAAGGTGGTTTTTGACGATCTCCAAACAAAGTGCCTCTTCACCTCTTCTGAATAGGTCGAATATCCTGTACTTAATCGTCCTCTCCGTGGCATCGCTTACAAATCTAACCTCCCTCGAATACGGGTGGGAGACTGATGCCACCCCTTGGCACATAAGGTAAAAGGAGAGGACCTCTTGTTGGACCTCGTCCTTGCTAGAGCCAACCAGCATCTCCCTCCCCGATCTCCAAGTCAACCGCTTGACCGCACGGTCGCATATCTCCCCAGGAAGCGAGTCGAGTGGAGGAGAGTTTCGCACTATCTCCTCTGCTTCCTTGGAAAACGGGTCCAACACTGAAACGTAAAATTGCGGGCGCATACCTGTGACTCTCAAATTGCTCATCTGAGAATTATTTTACTGGAGCGCATTTAAGATGTGACCCCTTATCTCCTGAGCACATTTATAACGCGGCTGCGGCTTAGGTAATCTGCCGTTTTCATCCGTGTAAACCGCAGATGCAAAAACTAAGACAGTGAAAAATCTCCAGGCTTGACAAAAATTTTGCAGAAATTTAAAAGCAGTTGAGGACTCCTTCAACCGGCACTGAAATGGCCCAATGCCTTGCTTTCGGGCTCAGCTGATGAACTAAGGACCATATTAATTAGAAAAGGAAAATTAAAATTAGTGGAATTATGGTGGTAGATAAAATTCAAAAGAGAGACGGGCGAATCGTGGATTTCGAGCCTCAAAAGATCACAAACGCGATTCACAAGGCCATTTTGGCCGTGGGAAGGCAGGACGGAGATTCTGCAAAAAGGCTTTCCGATCAAGTAGTTGCTCTGGTTGAAAAAAGATTTGAGGGAAGGCTTTGCAGCGTTGAGGACGTTCAGGACATAGTGGAGGAGGTTTTGATAAAAAATGGCCTCGCAGATGTTGCGAAGGCTTACATCATTTACCGCCAGAAGCGAACCGAGCTGAGGGAGGCAAAAAGGCTTTTAGGGGTTTTTGACGATTTAAAGCTCTCGGTCAATTCCATAAGGGTGCTGGAGCGTAGGTACCTGCTGAGGGACGAGCGAGGAAATGTAATTGAGACGCCATCGCAGATGTTTCGGAGGGTCGCGAAGGCGATAGCTTCGGTTGACCGTATATACGGCCGTGGAGCTGGCGTGCAATCAACGGAGGAAGAATTCTACCGGATGATGGCGAACCTTGAGTTCCTCCCAAACTCGCCAACCCTGATGAACGCCGGAACTGAGCTTGGGCAACTCTCTGCCTGCTTTGTGATAGATGTCCCTGACTCAATAGAGGGAATTTTTAATGCCCTTAAAACGATGGCGCTAATCCATCAGTCTGGCGGGGGCACTGGATTTTCATTTTCAAAGCTCAGGCCTGCTGGGGATATAGTCAGGTCAACAAAGGGGGTTGCGAGCGGCCCCCTCTCGTTCATGAGGATATTCGACATCGCTACGGATGTGATAAAGCAGGGTGGTAAGAGGCGCGGGGCGAACATGGGGATATTGAGGGTTGACCACCCTGACATAGTTGAATTCATCACCGCGAAGGAGAAAGAGGGGGTCCTGACAAACTTTAACATCTCAGTTGGAATCACCGACGAATTTATGAGGGCTGCGATGAACGATGAGGAATACGATTTGATCAACCCTCGCACTGGGAAGCCTGAGAAAAGGCTCCGCGCTAAGGATGTATTTGATCTGATAGTGAGCATGGCCTGGAGGACCGGAGACCCTGGATTAATTTTCTTAGACGAGATAAATCGCCACAACCCAACGCCAAATCTTGGGAAAATTGAAAGCACTAACCCTTGTGTTACAGGAGACACTTTGGTCGCCACAGATGAGGGATGGGTGAGGATGGACGAATTGAATTCCCACTGCAGGATTGCTGGGATGGATGGGGAGTTCCATAAGTTTGATTGGGTTAAGAAGACTGGAGTCAAGGAAGTTTTCAGGGTAAGAACTAAAGCAGGGTATGAGGTCGAGGCAACTGGCGACCATAAAATTTTAACCAGTTCAGGGACTTGGAAGCGGGTGAGGGAACTATCACGAAAAGACAGATTGATTCTTATCCCTAACGAAAGCTTCGGAAAGTTGCATGTGGATAAAGAAATTGCCATGATGTTTGGGTGGATAGTTGGTAATGGATGCGCGACCAAAAACTTTGAGGATTTAATTTTCTGCTTTAACACGGCGGAAAAACTGGAGCTTCTAACTGTGTTTAAGAATTACTTGGGAAAAATAAATGGAATGGCTGTGGAGCCCATAAGGGATGGCAGCAAAATTCGACTGAAGTGCCCACCAAAGATAGCGAAAATTTTCATTGGGCTTGGAGTGAAACCTAGCGAAAAAAAAGTTCCAACTTCCGTTTTTAAGATGGACCAAGAATCTATCAAGCACTTCTTATCGGCTTTGTTCAGTTCAAAGGGGTCTGTTCAAGGTAATAGGCAAAAGGGTGTTAGCATAAGGCTATCATCGAGCCCATTGCCATTATTAAAGCAAGTACAATTGCTTTTGTTGCAGTTTGGGATCATGTCTAGAGTATGCGAGAAAAGTCGTGGGCCAAGGAGGAATGAATTGCCAGGTTCGAAGAGAAGGCCCAAAAAATACTCCTGCAAAGCAGAACATGAACTCGTAATATCTAGGGAAAGTATGTTCAGGTTCATGGAGAAAATTGGGTTTTGCATTAGTTCCAAGAATTTAAAATTTGATAAAATCAAGCCGTCCAAAATTTACCGGGACAACATCGACCTCTCAGTAGAAAAAGTTGAACGTATCGGAATGAGAGAGGTATATGACCTTCATGAACCCGTCACCCACTCCTTCGTGGCAAACGGCATAGTTGTCCACAATTGCGGCGAGGTGCCTCTGCTGCCATACGAGTCATGCAACCTTGGTTCAATAAATTTGTCGAAGATGGTTGAGGAAGGTCAAATAAATTGGGACAAGTTGAGGTCGGTCGTAAGGTCAGCAGTGCATTTCCTCGACAACGTGATCGACGCCAACAAGTATCCATTGAGGGAGATAGAGGAGGCGACCAAAAGGACCAGAAAAATAGGGCTGGGGGTGATGGGATTCGCTGACATGCTAATAAAGTTGGGCATCCCCTACGATTCCGAGCAGGCAATAGCTAAGGCAGAGGAAGTGATGAAGTTCATCTCAGACGTGGCCACAGAGAAATCTGTAGAACTTGCCGAGGAAAGGGGCCCATTTCCCGCATTTGAGGAGAGCGTTTGGAAGGGGAGAGGACTGAAGGGCTTGAGGAACGCAACTCTCACGACCATAGCTCCGACCGGATCTATAAGCATAATAGCAAATGCATCAAGCGGAATTGAACCTTTGTTCGCAATTTCTTACGTAAGGAATGTAATGGGCACGCAGCTTTTCGAGGTAAACCCGCTTTTCGAGGAGGTGGCGAAGCGCAGGGGTTTTTACAGCAGGGAGCTTATGATAAAAATCGCAAAAAGGGGAAGCGTCAGGGGGATGCCAGAAGTTCCTGAGGATGTGCAGAGAATTTTCGCCACGGCATTGGATATAGCTCCTGAATGGCACGTCAGGATGCAGGCATCTTTCCAAAAATATGTCCACAACGCGGTTGCGAAAACTGTTAACCTGCCCACGCACGCCACGCTTGAGGACGTGAGGAGGATATTCATGATGGCTTACGGGCTAAAGTGTAAAGGGATAACAGTTTACAGGTACGGGAGCAAAAGGGAACAGGTTTTATATGTGGGCCCGCCCTCATCTGTGGAAGAAGGCCCGCCGACCGCCGAGGGGCCATACGTTATGGCCGGGCCGGAATATTCTGGGGGGTGTCCATCTGGCGTCTGCGAGTTCTAAAGGGGGAATGGTCCATCTCTACACCGGAAGCGGGGAGGGGAAGACCACAAATGCCTTCGGCCTAGCTTTAAGGGCGGTTGGCCACGGTTATAAGGTCGTTATAGTCCAGTTCATGAAGGGGAGGAGAAACGTCGGTGAGTACAAGGCATGCCTGAGTAGGCTTTCACCGGAGTGCGAGATCCGCCAGTTCGGTAGGAAGGAATTCGTGGACCTAAAGAACCCTGAGCCTGTCGATTATGAGCTCGCGCGAAGGGGGCTTGAGTTCGCGAAGGAAGCCCTTAAGAGGAGGCCTAAATTGCTCGTGCTCGACGAGATAAACCTCGCGACCGCAATTGGACTTTTGAAGGTTGAGGAAGTTTTGAAACTTTTAAACAACGTCCCTCCATCAACTGTGGTGGTCCTCACTGGGAGGAGGGCTCCGAAGGAGCTGATAGAGCGCGCAGATCTTGTAACGGAGATGCGCGAGGTTAAGCATCCAATGCACAAAGGGGTGCCGGCGAGGAGGGGGATTGAATATTAGGCATGACCTTTAGAAAAAATTATGTTCTTTAAGTCTTTATTCTTTTATTAACTGCTTTTGTCCAACGCATTTAAGGGAGTAATGGACCACGAACTCGAAGAAATTTTACGAATATTAGTCTTGACACACCGGGAGCTGCATTTAGTGAGGAAATTGTTAGAGAAGAAAAGTTTAAGATCTGATAATTGAAATTTTTACCGTGCAAGCTTGGATTTCAACTGGCACGCCCGAAAACTGGGAAACTGCAATCTCTGGGAACATATGGGGCGTTCGTGAAAGCCTTAAGTACGCTTGGGAAAAATTACAAAAAGGGGACTTGCTGTTTTTCTATGCCACAAAACCCATAAAAGGGATCATTGGCGTGGCTAGAATTGGGAATAAATTCAAGCAGGATAAGCCCCTATGGAAGCAGGAACTGAAGGAGAATAAAGTAATCTGGCCCTATCGCTATGATTTTAAAGTTGAATTTGTTTTACCACGGGTAGACTGGGAAACCAAGAAAGTTAGCGTGACTGGATTACCCATCATGGCAGGGTTAAACCTAATAAAAAACATGAATTTAGCTAAATCCTTGCTGCAAAAGATGGATGGGGATTGGAACACAGAACTCAGGTTATTACTTGAAAAGGGGCCTGAGGAAGTTCCGGCAGGGAAAATCCCGAAAGTCAATTTGCACGATGAGATAAAAGAAAAGCTCTTAGAGCTTGGTAAAATCGAAGGATACATAGCTGAAAAAGAATACATAATACCTGATTTGGGAGAAAGGCTGGACGTCGTTTGGAGAAGAGTTGCCGCCAGTGTCCCGACTTATGTTTTTGAGGTTCAAATAGGTGGAAATTTACACCAAGCCCTAGCAAAATTGAAGCACGCGTACGATATTTGGAACAGCAACATTTTCATAATCTCTGAAGATAAAGATACGCAAAAAATAAATCAGCTTATCAGCGGAACTTTCCATGAAATAAAGGACCGAATTAGGGCCCTGACTGTTGATAAAATAAAAAAGGTTTACGATGTCCAAATAGAGGACAACAGGCTGAAAAGAGAAATTGGTTTTCGCTGAATTATGTATGCGCCAAATCTATTGGATCGGCCCAGCCCAACTTAATTTTAACAAATCTCGGCGCTGCGCTTGGTCCATTTCAGAAAACAATTTATGCTCGTTCAAATAAAAAATTAACAAATTGGTGAGAAAATGGTTACCGCAAAATTGCCGGATTGCAAGATTTGGAAGACATCGATAAGCGCTATAGCTAGCTTGATAGAGGAGGCCGCATTCAAGCTCACCCCTGAGGGAATAAAGATGAAGGCTATGGATCCTTCGCACGTCGCCCTGGTAGACTTTGAGATCCCTGCGTCCGCTTTTAAGGAGTACGATGTAAAGCGATCTACAACATTAGGGGTGGATCTTGCTGAGATGAACAAAATCATGGGGAGGGCGAGGGCAGAGGATGAGTTTACGCTTGAGCTGGATGAGGAGAAGAACCGCCTTTCGCTAATTTTCAAGGGGGCGTCCACGAGAAAATTCAGCCTTCCTTTGATTGAGGTTGACGAGTCCGAGCTCCCGGAACCAAAGCTCCAGTTTACCGCAAATGCCGATGTGGTGGCGGGCGTCATCCAAGACGGCTTAAAAGACGCTGAGCTTGTAGGGGACAATGTGAAATTTGAGCTTACGGAAGAAGGGTTCTTTATGCACACGGAAAGCGACACGGGGGCTGCGGAGCTTAGGTTACAAAGGGGAGATCCGGGACTTTTGACATTGAACGTCCAGCGCCCGGCGCGCGCTATGTTTAACATAAAATACCTCATAGACATGACCAAGGCGGCTAGCTCGACCGATGTAATAAGCATCCAGCTTGGGACGGATCTGCCAATTCAGCTAGATTTCAAAATCGCGGAGGCTGGAGGGAAGCTGAGGTTTTTATTGGCGCCTAGGATTGAAGCCGAGTAGTATTGCAAACCTGCTAAAATTTTGTTACACGTGTAACAAAAATTAAAATGCCCTATGGTGGTCTAATGGGAGATATTTTAACAAAAGTTGTCAGGGTAGATACGATAAATCCCGACCAGGAGGCAATAAAGGAAGCTGCAGAACTCATTTTAGAAGGAAAACTGGTCGCCTTTCCCACCGAGACGGTTTATGGTTTGGGCGCGGACGCCACAAATGCGATTGCCGTAAAAAGAATATTCGAGGCGAAGCTGAGGCCTGCCGATAACCCCGTAATAGTGCACATAGCCAGCTTCGAACAGCTATATGAGGTCGCGTCCGAAATTGAGGAGAAGATAGTTGAATTGGCAAAAGTTTTTTGGCCCGGTCCTTTCACGATAATCGTAAAAAAGAGCTCCCAAATCCCAAATGAGGTCTCAGCCGGGTTACCGATGGTGGCGGTGAGGATGCCCGCGCATCCAGTAGCAATCGCTCTGATCAAAACTTCGCGCAGACCAATTGCGGCGCCTAGCGCGAACCTATCTGGAAGACCAAGCCCCACAAAAGCAGAGCACGTTCTCGAGGACTTGGGGGGAAGAATAGATATGATCTTAGACGCGGGCGAGACCCTTTTCGGGGTTGAGTCAACCATAATAGACCTAACGAAGAGGCCACCAAGACTTCTGAGGCCTGGGCCGCTTGTCGTGGAGGATATAGAAAGGGTGGCGGGAAAAATTGAGGTATCGGATATTTCAAGGGCAGAAATAAAGTACGATGGCATAGCTGAGGCCCCTGGGACGAAGTACAGGCATTATGCCCCAAAGGCGCCAATGACTTTGGTTGAGGGGCCCCAAGAGAGCAGGTTTAAAACCGCATTAAGTTTGGTGAATGAACGTCTTAAAAAAGGCGTCAGGGTTGGAGTGCTCACGACATCAGAGAATTATGAGCGCTACCCAAAGGGTGCCGTCGTCCTAGCAGCTGGCTCATCAAATGAACCATACTCCATCGCCCACAATTTGTTCTCGGTTCTGAGAGAATTTGACAGGATAGGAGTTGAGGAGATCATCGCTGAAGGGGTGGAGATGAAGGGGATAGGGTTTACGATAATGAACAGATTGAGAAAGGCCGCAGGACACAACATAGTTAGGGCGGAATAAAACTTTGTTACACGTGTAACAAACTAAAAGCCAGCTGAGCCAAACCTATGGTGGAGGCAATAACTTACCTTGTGATCTGGGCTGTTCTAAAAACTTCAAGCAATTTTTTGTTGGATGGCTTTTCAAAGTGATCTCTAATCGGCTTTATTATCTCTGAGATTTCTCTGGCTACATTCTGTTTTAGATCCTGAGGGTGTATCTTCCCAGCTTTAAATGCCGCCTCAAGCTCGCTGTATGAATTGAAAGTCTCTGTCCCACCGTACTTGGCAGGCCTCTCAACCTCAAAGCTGCTTTTGTCTCTAAAGATGAGGTATTTCGCGAGCTCCAAGACGGGGTTCATCTCCACATCTTTTTCCGGGCACCAAGCCTTTTCCAATTTCTTTTTTATTTGCTCCTCGGTGTCGTGAATGAAAATACATGTCCAAGGTTTGGATTTGCTCATTTTGGCAGCGGTCACTTTTTCAAGTTTTTCCGCAGGTTTGGCAGGCGGAGGGGGTGCTAAACCCATAAGAAGGTGATGGTGAACTGGCACGGGTTTGTCCCATTTCAACTTTGGAAAAACTTCTCTGGCTAATACGTGAACCTTTCTCTGGTCCATACCCCCGTGCGGGACATGTTTACCCATATATTTTATATCAACCGCCTGCATTGGGGGGTAGATATACTGTGCGAAGTCCAACTTTTCCCTTTCGTCCCTCCCCATAATCGTTAAGCACCTTGTGTTTCTGGCGATGGTTATGTGTTTAGAAAATTTTATGACATCTTTCCAATACTCATCGTTGTTGTGGTAGATCTCAGAGCCCCTAACTATTTTAGCTTTAGGGCAAAAAAACCTGAAAGCCTCTTCGTAATATCTCGAAGCTTTAAGTATGTTATCCCAATCTCCGCCAAGTTTATCGTTTATGAAACTGTGCCAATCCGCCAAGTAAACCTTGCAATTTAAACCAGCTTCAGCGAAATCGTTGATTTTATAACCGCACATTATTAAGGTCCCTATATGAAGCAAACCGGAGATCTCAAATCCTATGTAGTGCTCAGGGTGGTCGTTGGTCTCAAGCAACCCTCTTAATTCTTCCTCCGTTATTATTTCCTCAATCGGGGGACGCTTTATAATTTCTAACTTTGTCTCGACATCCAATTTACCACCCTGAGAAAACTAAATAGATTTTTTCCCTCGCCGAGTTCTCAGCTACGTGCATTTTTAAAAACCTCACTCCATAATCAATTTTATGTTATAAAAACGCTTTAGCCTGTTTGATAATTGTTACACGTGTAACAAAGAATTTATGGCTAATAATCTCCCCATTGTTTCCATTGGAGAAGGAGAAGATCTGCTACCCGCCAGGGGAAGAGTTAAAGAGAAAGTTTGCGGAACAATTTTTTTGCTTTTATTGCTTTTAGTCGGCTTTTGAAATCGTTTTGCTACCAATTTTTTACTGCTAAAAGAACTTAAATTGATGTATTGTTACATATGTAGCAATGTGATAGCAATTAATTCAAAAATAAGTTCCAGTGGAAATGAAGGGGTGTGAATAATGGTCGAAAATATGGCAAAAGTCTTCAGCTTTGACATAAAATTTAAGGGGTCGCGAAGGACCACGTTTTACAGAAAACTTTTTGGGTTTTCATACAAAATAGGACCTGAAAAGCGAACGAGGAGCTCACCAGGGATTCTCGAAGAAATCCCTTATTTAAAACTCGGAAAAAGCGTCATAGCAGTTCCGCAGTCGTGTGCTTTAAAGCTAAAGTTATTTTTTTCAAATCCGAAATGGCAACCAATCGAACTGCACGTGTTTGACGCAATTTTGCCCCCTAACGAAAGGATGGAGGCAATGAACTCGATGGTAAATAAAAAAATTAAGATCTCCAAGGCGGAGGATGCCATACTAATAAGTGAAATAAATAGGTTGAGGCTGATGGTTCAAAACAGGAGCTTGGACAGAGAGACAATAGAAAGAATTCGTAGAGTGTTAAGGGAAGCCGAGGAACTGAAAAAGCATGATTGGACAGATGGCCGGGAATTCTCAAGCAAACTCGACGCCTTGATTGAACCGCTGAGAAAAATTTCAGGCTAAAACTGAACTCAATTCACTGGTTTTTTTGGTAAAGGGGTTTGCCCCTTCCATAGACCTATCAATCCTTCCGATGGTTTTGCAAAGACGTTGCCAGAAATCGGTGGAATCGCGCTGGGTACCTGAAATTATATCTGGTTGCATCTGTATTTGTTCTTCGTTCAATAATTTCCCTCCACGAATAACCTCCAGCGTAATTATTTCATAAGGCTATGCATACGTTCTTGAATTTCTGCAAGGCTCCTACGTTCGCTATGGCTTTCGTTTGGAACGGCGCGCGAGAAGGACTTTGATCTCCACCCATCGATCAAGTCGTATAATAGCCATTTTTAGCAGTCACTTTTGCTCTGTACACTATGTTCCCAGCATAATTTTTGCGGTAAATATTCCTGAAATCTTCATTTTACGAAAAGTACTTCTGTTATTAACATCGTGCAATCAGTCCTTTACTAGTTGGAAACATTTTGCTTTTCAAAAGGTAATTGTCATTTTAGCTTCAAAGCAGGTGTTGCTGGTTCGCGATTGGAAATTTTTTCTGTATCCTCTGAACACATTTGGAAGACTCAACGCTCTCCCAACTCGATATATTTGGCTACATTTTTACCTTTTTCAGTTAAAGAATAAAATTTTTTTCTGAGGTCTCTTCGATTTCCGTATTTTGGAGGGCCAATCACTCCATCGACTTTAAATTCTTTCAGACATTGGGAGACCACCTGCTGTCTGGTCTCAGTTTCTTCGGCAATTTGAGCAGGTGTTTTCGAGCCAGCTCTAAGAAGATATTTTAAAAGCACGACCGCCCTAGGTTTTTTTCTGTATTTTGCTACAAGTGTTTGAATTTCGTTTTTCATATGGCCCCAGATACAATTTTCATAAAGGATTAAAATAATTTTGACCATCTTGACAATATGAACAAAATAAACCATTTTAAATTAAATGAATAAATTTAAATAATGTTACAATAATTGTAACAATGAGATGGAGATGGGAAAACATACTTCAGAGGGTTAAAATTTGGCAAGCCCCAACAATATATCAGAAGGGGGAAAAATCATGGAAATTACTGTAGAACTGACCACTAAGTGTCCTCTCTATTGCCTACATTGCTCTACTAATGCCGGTCCAAACGAGAGTCAAGTACTTCCCTACCCTTCCGTATTTAAAATAATAAAGGAATCGATAGCGCTAAGCGCAAAGAAGATTGCTTTGTCAGGCGGTGAGCCGTTTGCTCATCCCGACATTCTCGACATACTATCCATGGCTAGCAAAATCGATGCGAAGCTTTACATATACACAAGCGGAAATGTGCTGGGGGAGGATGATGGGATCCATCCTATCAATGATGGTCTAATCGAATCTGTGGCTGAAACTGGTCACAAATTGGTTTTCAATATTGAGGGAGTTGACGAGCGTACTCATGATTACATAACCACCACCGGGGGCAGTTTCCGAAATTTAATGGTGTCTGCTCAAAAAACAAAAGAGTACGGTGTGCCCTTTGAATTCCATTTTGTCCCCATGCGTCCGAATTTCAGGCAACTTGGAGAAGTCGTTTCCATGGCGGAAAAAATGGGGGCCGGGAGGGTCAGCATTTTGAGATTTGTTCCCCAAGGGCGAGGCGAGAGGAACAAAGAGAAACTCGACCTTACACCTTCTCAGATTTCCCAGTTGTTCAAGGACCTCGCTCGTTTAAAGAGCGAATTTCCCGGTTTCGTAAGATTGGGATCCCCTTGGAATGCGCTTCGAATAGGTGAGCCCACACCTTGCGCATCAGGTCTTGGAAAAGTTCTTGTTAACGCTTGGGGAGAAGCCTACGTTTGTGAGGCGTTCAAGCATTTGACAAAGGGATATAATATCATTGATAGTTCGCTTCTAGAGTTCCTAAATAAAACAAGAGGACTCAAGTTCCTAGGCTTCCTCAAGAACAGATGCGATTCCCGTATTAATCCCCAATGGCGTATAGAAGGTTGCATTGCCCAAACCGTAATAAGGAGACAGACCAGCGATACTTTGATGGACCCTATTTACGATGCTTTGAAAATCAAGTGACAAAACCCAAGATTCCCAACAATAAAACCCCCAAAATTATTAAAATGATTCCAGCTACCTCAAGAATTAAGAGCCCCTTCACATAAGTATCTTCTAGAACTACTCTATCTATTTGGGCTTTTTTTAAAATTTTTTCCCTATATAACAAGCCGCAAAAAGATAAAACAATCAGGATACAGCCAATTATTATCGGCACTACTACTATCCAAGGATTTAGCACTTTGACAACCCCCATTTTAAACTAACTTTGTAACAAGCGTAAATAAAATACCGATAATTGATCCAAAAATCGCGATTAGCAAAGCAATTAATATCCTTTGCCGTTCTTTCATAACTCTTAGTTCTTTATCTAAACTTACTAGTGAAATTGGAGGGCCCTTTATTGATTCCATCCATAAGGATGGGATTTCCTTCATATCGTAGAAACTCATAGACTTTTTTCTTTTTTCGGGTTTGTCGAATTAATCCCTTTTAACCTTAAATGGTTTGAGTACCCAATTTTTCAGTAGAATTTGGGGCTGGCCGAGGAGGTGGGTGAGGAACCCACCATGACACACCCTAAGTATTGGT
>Ga0080004_1227724_pt1 | contig 12313 bp, 13 predicted proteins | sample WasSprMetagenome_FD_69207 | JGI IMG/M metagenome (GOLD analysis project Ga0080004, IMG submission 69207) | Sulfidic aquatic microbial communities from Washburn Spring, Yellowstone National Park, USA - WS (SPADES assembly) (version 2) | ecosystem: Environmental > Aquatic > Thermal springs > Hot... | reverse complement strand
TAACCCGACTTTTATGAGGTCATGAATAATTCTTTCCTTAACTTTTTTCTTATTATTAAGTGGTTTAAATTTAGAGTAAGAAATTTCAACTGATAAAGAAGAACATTTTTAGGATGTCATGCTTGGTGATAAAGCAGATGAAAAACCAACTCTATTAAAAATAATGTCTTTCTAAGGGAAATATGACTATATTGAAATATAATTCAAATCATTTATAATTTCTTTAATCACTAGTGGAGTATCTTGTATCATTTTTAGTAAAACAGGGAAGCGGTACTGTTGATATTATCGAGTAACACTCGCTTTTATCTTATATCTATTTTTTACCTCATTCGCCATTCTTCATAAGCTTTCTCTATATATGTAGCTATTAATTTGAAGCGATCTTCTTCCGAAAAATTAACATATGGCGCTATGTATCTCTTGGCTTTTTCTATTAGATTCTGCCTCCGCTCTTGATCCATAATAAGGGATATGCATTCTTTAGCGTAATCTTTTGGATCTGTTGTCTTAACGACAACAGCTACCCCCCTATTTGCAACATTTATTAATGACTTATTTGCGTAAGCAATCACAGGAACGCCTAGAGCCATTGCTTCGGCTACTGCCCAACTAAATCCCTCAGAAAACGATGGACATAGAAAAATGGAGCTATGAGATAACAAAGCAAGTACGTAATCCCTTGGCAAATTCTGCAAAAATAATACATTGTTTTTAAATCCGAGTTCTCTGGCCATATTTATATATCTTGAATCAATAGTTTTGCCAACAACTATCATTACAGCATTAGGATTTCTTTTACTTATGTATTTATAAGATTTCAGAGCAATGTCCGTTCCTTTCAATGGACCTGTGCCTACAGTCATGAGTAACAAAAATTTCTGATCATTACCAATCTTAAGTGAACCTATAAAGTCATTAGCCCATGCTATAGCCTTCCCGGATATGTGTCTCACATATTGGAGAGAATGAGGAATAAATTTTATCTTATCCCAATCCTTTCTAGGAATTAAGCTCCGAGCATAACTAACTAATCCAGGGCTTACACAAAGAATTTTATCACTAGCGCGTAGGACTATTGAATCGTGTAAGGCAAATACATTTGAAAGTAAACCAGGGGTCGGTTTTATTCTAAACTTCTGCTTTACTGCAATAGCTTTTAGATCGGCTTCATAACCCTGAATAAAAGTGATGAGCGGAATTTTGCACCTATTCTTACATAAGAGGGAGTTTGCTCCATCATCAATTCCATCTGCAAACATAACGTCTGCTTTAATACTTCTGACTACTCTTAGTATGTCCAAATTTGAAAAAATAAAATCATTAGAAACTTTATGAACTATTAAATTCGATGCAAGTTCATCTTTAATAGAAATTTTGTCTTTATTATTGATGTTCCCCTCTCTAGAAATTATGTGAATTTCATTAAATCGTTTCGCCATAAAATAGATACGTTCAGAAAATTCTTTACTCCTATGTTTGTAAAGCGGTGTTGAAACATTATGTGCTATTATAGCGATATTAGTCATTCTTAAAACTTTCAGCCTCTCGAAGCAATTTATAATAGATTCTTTCGTATTTCTCGGCTATTTTGTTCCATGAGTAATTCTGCATACTCTCTTTCGCAGCTCTACCCAGCTTTTTCCGTAACTCACAATCATTTAGCAACCGCTCTAATGCTTTAGCCACATTTTCAGGCGACCTTGGAGGAACAAGTAAACCATTTATTTCATTTTTAACTACTTCGGGTATACCACCAACGTTTGTAACTACAACCGGCTTTCCAAGAGCCATTGCTTCAATTAAGGCTGTAGGTAATCCCTCCTCAATAGATGTTAAAACAAAAACATCTGATGCGGCAACCATATTTATAGTCTTTTCATGTGATAATTGCTTCAGAAAAGAAACTTTTTCTATTAACCTTTTTTTAACACAGTAATTACTAAGCTCCCGATATTTAGGTCCATCACCTATTATAAAGAGTCTTATATTAGAGTATTTTTTAGCAATAATTTCAAACCCTTTTATTAACGTCATTGGGTCTTTAACTTCCCTTAAACTGCCGACAAAAACTATTTTAAAGTAATTTTCAAGTTTTATCAGAGGCGACAAGGATAATGCTTCGTCATACCCATTTGGAACTATGAATATTTTTTCACGACCTACCCTGTATTCATTCATTAAGATTTTCATAATATCTCGTGATACACATGTAATAACAGTAGCTTTGCTTATTAATAACCTTTGAACGAACTTAATAAAGGTATTTTTCTTAAGTCGTACTTCAGATCCATGCGCACTTACAATAAATGGGGTTCCGCTTAATTTACTTATTAAGTAACCACATGCTGTCGTGGAAACATCGGCACAATGTACATGAATTATATCCAACCTCTCCCTTTTATGTAATAAATATACAAGTGCGGCGTTTATTATAAATGAGATGCCACTTAGTGGAAAAGGAAGCAATCTTATCAGAAAAATATTAACATGTAAACGGCAAGTTTTTAACTTGTTTTTAATGCTTTTGCTTTCAATAGGAACAAGAAGAAACAGATGATTTTGCTTAGATAGATGCATAGAAACAAAGTATACATGAACTCCAATGCCACCAACTTTTAAAGGATAAAGTTCACTTGAAATTATTAGTATATTCATGGATTAATCTTAAATAATGATCTTCAACATCTTTAAACCTTCTCCTTATAAAGTCTTTGGCAGACATACCTAACCTAATTGCAAGTCTTGGATCATTTAACAATCTAACTATTGCTTCAGTTAATTGTTCAACCGAACTTACTGGAATAACCAATCCATTTTCTTCATTTCTTATTAGCTCTGTACTTCCCCCAACATTTGTAACAATTATTGGTAATCCGAACATCATAGCCTGTAGAAGCGAGTTGCTCATTCCTTCTGTGAATGAAGGAAGGACAAATATTCCTCCTTGCTTTAAGAATTCGTAAACCTTTTTTTGTTCAATAAACCCAGTTACGATAACTCTGTCATTAAGTTTATTTATATTAATAAAATTCCTAATCCATGGCATGAGTGATCCATCACCTATAAGTAACAACTTAACGTTGAAACCCATATTTAAGATATTTACGAAAGCATACAACAAAATTTCAATTCCTTTCTCTCGTTCAAAACGACCTATGTACAAGATGTTATTCAAATTGATTACAGCATCATGTATTTCGTTTGCTTCAGCATCAATAAGATTAGGGATAACAACTAGCTTATTTCGTTGCCTAACGAAAGTCTGTGCCACATGTTTAAGTTGGATAGTCGGACATATTATTTTATTTGAAACCATAAAAAGCAATATATTTCCAAGTGTTAAAATCAATTTTGATATTAAAGAATGATAAGACAAATTAACGTCAAGACCTGAAACTCTGATATACAGATTTCTAAACAATTTTCTTAGGAGAAATAATGTAAAAGCATACTGAGTTCCAGAGGAAAACAAATCAGCACCTCGTATTTTGTTTGCTCTCTTCAATATATGTATGAACAACATTAAATTCGAAGAAAGATAACCTATGCCAGGTCTAATTAACGCATAAAATGTATAAATATCCGTGCCTAGGTTTTCATAGATAATCTTTTCATCTCTTTTGAAGATTAAATCAACAGGTAGGAATATACTCACTTTAATTTTGTTTCTGAGTAATAGCTTATAAAAAAGATAACCTTGCAGTTCATTTCCTCCCCCACCTTTGCCTAATAAGTAGTAGCACATGCCAGGGGGCATTAACAAAACAAATCTTCTAGAATAGGAATCAAATATCATAAGCACATACTAATTCAATCTACTTTCCATGGCTTCTCTGTATACTTGTTCATATTTTTCAACTATTTTGTCCCATCCAAGGTTATCTAAAACATATTTTCTCCCATTTTTACCTAAGTTTTCAGCTAACTCTTCATCAATAAGAATTCTATGTAACATAGATGCTAAGGATATTACATCGCCATATTTAACCGAAAACCCAAATTTTCCATTTAAAACTATCTCGGAGATAGCGTTAGTTTTGCTTACTATTACTGGTGCTGAACATGCAGCGGCTTCCAGAGGGACAAGCCCATAAACATTTAACGGTTCCACATTCACAACTACATCAGAATCAACGTAAGCTTTTATTTTATCCTTCTCAGATAATAAGCCAGTAAACAACACAGAGTTTGCAACACCTAAGTCACATACTAGAGACTTTACTTCACCCAAGTATCCATCATCAGGTCCAGCTATTACTAAAACAATATTTTTAAAATTCATTTTATATATTAGATGTGCATATGCCTTGATTAGAAAATCTATACCCTTAATCTTATGAATTCTGCCAAGATAAAGAATAATTTTCTTATCTTCATGTATGTTAAACTTCTTCTTGAAGAATCCTTTAGGCGGTAGATTAGCATACTCAGATAGGTCTAACCCGTTTGGTATAATAACGATCTTCTCTTCGGAAACGCCCATGCTCTTATACTGCTCAAACTCTATTCTATTAAGAGCTATAATCTTAGAGGCATCCCTCAATAACCTATAACCTAAGAAAACATCATAAATAAACTTCAACTTCTGCCATGAACCCATTCTAGGAACCGAACCATGAGCTTGTAAAATATACGGTGTATTTGTTCTCTTGGCATAACTATACGCCACATAATTTTGGTAGGTTCTAAAATTATGAAAATGAAGCACATCTAATTTATAATTTTCTAATTTAGACCTTAGAGATGGTGTATAAAATGAGCTGAACATTTTTAGTTTGATATTTGACTCTATTATAACCAGATCTTTTTCATCATTGAATTTAGCTAGATTTCGACCAAAGTCTGATGTGAAAATGAATACTTCATGACCCTTTCTTACTAAGTACTTCGCCAAATAATACGGCGCTATTGCTGAACCTCCAGCTACTGGAGAGAAGAATGGTGTTATAAATCCTATTTTCATGTTATTTTACATATAGTGCACGATTTTAATTGGTTTGCTACAATCTTTTCTTTACGGAATTCATGATAAACTTCGTAAAATTATTTTTATCCTGAATTCTTCTCTATATTTTTTAGAAGAGAATTGTTGATTCATTGCTCACAGCATTACTTTAATCCCACAGCATAATATGTTTTAACGCTTCCTTTATCCACGAAATAGGTCTAATTATATAATGATCAAACGCATAAGTTGAATCATTCAAAGCTATTGCTACTTTGTTGATTTGCTCTATCTCATTCCTGGAAAGTATGATATCTCCCGCTTTAGCATTTTCCTCAGTTTCCTTAGCAGAAAGAGCTGCAGGTATAGCTATGTGTAGTGGGCGGCTTATGATCCAGCTGAGGGCTATCTGAGTTATGCTTGCCTTTCTCTTCTCACTTATTTCCCTCATTGCCTGAAAAGCATGTTGTGCTTTTTTTAGTACCTGTTCGCGGGCAAAGAAATTGAAGGCTCTGGCTCTATCTTTTGGGGGATTATTAGGAGTATATTTGTCAGTTAGAATTCCTCCCGCTAGTGGGCTGTATGCTATTATTGCTATTCGTTTTTCTAGGCAGTAGGGAATTGTTCTTTTTTCAGCTTTCCTAGAAAATACATTATATTCAATTTCGTTGGCTATTATCTCTGTTGAAGAGAGAACTTCCTCTGTTTTTTTCAGAAGATAATAATTGAAATTGCTTACTCCTATGTACCTGACTTTTCCTTCTTTTATTAATTTTTCCATAGCTCTGAAAGTCTCCTTCATAGGTATAAGAGGATTAGGATAGTGCACTAAGTACAAGTCTATTGTCTTAATGTTCAATCTCTTTAGGCTTCTTTCTGCAGCTTTTATTACATCATTAAATTTCAAGTTCCAAGGAGCAACTTTCGTAATTATCACGAATTCTTCTCGATTATAGTCTTTTAGTGCTTCTCCTAGTAAAATTTCGGATTTGCCATAGCCGTATGTCTCAGCTGTATCAAATATGTTGATTCCCAGCTCTATTGCATGGTGAATTATATCCATGATTTCTTTATTCCCGTATTTTATTCCATATCCCCAAGCTTTGCTTCCGAACTGTCCAGTGCCTAACCCAATAACGGAAACTTTTAGATCGCTCTTGCCTAATTTTATATATCTCATTTCTCGTGATAGTTTTGTTTAGTATTTGTAGGGTTGATTATTCTATCTTATTTTTGCATGGGTTTTAAGCATTTTCTCTCATAGTATAGCCATTCAGCTACAATTATAGAATGTATTCTTAGAAAGTAGCCTAAGATATTGATTAATTTGTAAAGCCATCTCATCATCTACTCTAAATAATGTCAAGAATTTTATTGAGAGCAATAATCATTTCTTTTCCTATTTTTTCTATTGATAGATTGCTTTCAGCATAATTTCTTCCAGAATTTCCAAGCTCCCTAGTTAAGTCGGGGTTATTTTTCAAATAAAGTACAGCTTTAGCTAAGGTTTTGTAGTCTCCAGGCTTAACTACAATACCGGATCTTGTTTCTTTCACGTATTTTGCTGGTTGGCCGTTTGCGCAGCATATTATCGGCTTTCCTACTGCCTGATATTCATATAATTTGGAGGATATTCCAAGGTATGGTCTTCCAAAGTCCCTTAATGGTAGGATTAATGCATCAGCTTCGCTCAGTAATTTCGCTACTTCATCTCTGCTCAGAATCTTATCTACTATCTTCACGTTTCCTAGTTTAAGCTTCGTCATCCTAGTCTTCAAGTATGAGGCTAATTCTCCTCCACCCTGCAATATGAACTCCACATCTTTAATGTTCTCTAATATTTTTGCAGCGAGCAGCACTTGATCAAAGTCATATGCGACAGAAAACGCTCCGCTATATAATGCTTTAAACTTCTTTTCACATTTGTTTACTGAATTGTATGCTTTGAACTTATTTATGTCTACCCCAGCTCTTATGACGTGAACTTTACCTAGACTTATGTTGTATCTTCTGTGTATCACTTTTACGTATCCTGGGCTTATTGGAGTTATGATATCTGCCATGGAGTATGCTATCTTTGCTATTAGTTTGCCAACTTTTTTCAAAATGTTTGATTTTATTAGTCCTAGATCTATTGGGTCTTCCGGCCATAAGTCATCCACATTTAAAACTATTGGACATCTATGGCAAATTTTATACATTAATGCTGGGAATATTGCTAGTACTTGTGGGTTTGAAGCAAATACTGCGTCCACTTTCCTTACTAAAGGGATTGGGAATATTGAGGAGATTATGAATGATGCAAACAAGATCATTCTGTTGGCTAAGCCCTTTGCTGGTATTGGAGGCATGTATGTTCTTATGACTTTGAAGCCCTCCATATATTCTATTGACAAAGCCCTTTTTCTAAGATGCTTTGGAACGTTTCCAGTTGGATAATGTGGGAAACCTGCTATTACTGTAACCTTTACATTATTTAATACAAGTCCCTTAGCCACGTTGTATGCTCTTGTGGCACTTCCACCCATATCTGGAGGGAATATTTGTGAAAGTATTAGTACATGCATTTAAAACTTCACATATGTCTCTATCTTATCCCTATTCTCCTTGATCCACTCGTAGACTTTTCTTAGTCCTGTCTTCATATCTGTTTTAGGTTCGTATCCAAGTATTTTCTTGGCTTTCTCTATTGATGCCCTCCTTCTTATCACCTTATCCCAGTCTCTCCTGGGCTTGAATATTATTCCGGCCTTGTTTCCGGTTATCTCATTTACCCAGTTTGCTAGGTCTATGATTTTGGTTTCTGTTTCGGATGCTAGGTTTATTGCCTCTCCAACAGCCTCTTTCATAACACCCATTCTTAGTGTTCCGTTGACTATGTCTTCAACATATGTGAAATCTCTAGTTTCCTCTCCAGTTCCAGTTATCGGTAATGGTTGGTTATGCATTGCCCACCATATGAAGTTTGGAATAACATTCCTATATTTTCCAGGTACTTCTCCTGGTCCATAGACATTGAAGTATCTTGCTATGGCTACTGGTAACCCATAGTAATTGTGGAAGTAGTTGCAATATAGTTCTCCTAGCAGTTTATGAATTTGGTATGGTGTGTCTAAGTGGAGTGAAACGAAGTCCTCCTTTAGTGGTAATGGTGCTTGGCTTCCATATACTGAGCATCCTGATGATGCAAACACGAATTTCTCTACGCCAACTAGATTAGCATATTCCAGAGTTTTCAGGGTTCCTAAACCGTTAACGAGTAGGTCTGTTTCGGGGTGGTCTACGCTGTTTTGGTTTGCGAAGTGTGCTGCTAGGTGAAATACGATTTGTGGTTTGTGGCTGAAGGCTCTTTTCATCTTTTCTTCATCGAGTATGCTTCCATGTATGAATATAACCTTTTGATGTTTTGGTATGTTCCATTCGAAGGATGCTGATAGGTCATCGATTATTATTATCTTTTCAGGTTCAGCTTTAAGTAATGTTTTGGTTAGATTGCTGCCTATGCATCCAGCGCCTCCAGTTATCAGTATCTTCTTTCCAGTGTAGTAGTTGAGAACTTCTTCAAAATTCATCTGCCATAAACCCTCCTAAACCATTCTATGGTTTTCGGTATTCCCTCTTCTGGCTTTACTTCCACCTTAAATTTCAGGTCTCTTTTAGCTTTTGTTGAGTCGGGTTTTTTAATTTTAGTTGTGAATGGTTCAGTTTCTTTGTACGTTATCTTTGAATCATCTTTTCCAAGGTATTTCAGTATTAGGTCTGAGATGTACTTTATTTCATATAATTCGTCTCCGCCTAGATTATATACTTCTCCAGGTTTAAAGTTTTCAATTATGTTTGCAACTGCGTTGCATACGTCGTCTATATATTCAAGTGTTCTTTTATGTCCCAAATATACTGTATATGGTTCATCGTGTAATGCTTTGTATATGAATTTCGGTATGAATCCTCTGTATGGATTGTAGTGTTCTCCGGGACCATAAACATTAAATGGCCTAACTATGACTGTCTCTGTTTTATATTGCATTGCGGAGTTTTTGATCATCATTTCTCCAACCCATTTGGTCATTGCGTAATCGTTTAGTAAGTGTATGTGTATCTTCTCGGGGATTTCTTCGCTCATTATGCCATTGTAATCGCCATATATTTCGGCGCTGCTGAAAAATATCATTTTGAATTTCTTTTTCTCCTGCATTCTTATTATGTTCTTTGTTCCAACAGCATTTGTTAACCATAGGTTCTCGTAGTAGTCTTCACCGTTCCATCTTCCATACTCTGCTGCTAAGTGGTATACGTATTCGAAATCATGCTGTTCAAATAATTTCTCAATCTGTCTATACTTGCTTACATCACATCTAATGGATTTAGGGTCATGAGAGTGTGTTAAATCGCAAAGCCAAACATCATGGCCTTTGTCTCTAAGCTTCTTTACAAGATTTGACCCTATAAATCCAAGTCCACCGGTGACTAGTATCTTTGCCAAAATCAGTCACCTAGGCTGTTATATTAATCCTGTTTATAATGTTTATTATTTTGATGCCGGCATTACCATCGCCAAATGGATTTCTCCAGTCCCTATTTGCATTAATCATTATTTTTGCTTTCTTAAGAATCTCTTTGGGTTCTGTGCCTGCAAGTATGTTTGCGCCAACTTCTATGGTTTCGGGTCTTTCAGTATTATACCTTAATGTTACACAGGGGATCTTTAGGATGCATGCTTCCTCTTGTACACCGCCAGAATCTGTAAATATCAGTTTGGCTTTACTCTCAAGTTTTAGAAAGCTCAAATAATCCAATGGTTCTATAAGATTTAATCCTTCTGTATTAATGCCATGCTCTTTAATCCTCTTCAAAGTTCTTGGATGAATTGGGTATATTATTGGTATGTTAAAGTACTCTTTTACCAATTTTAAACCTTCAATTATGTTTTTAAGTCTCACAGGATTATCTGTATTCTCTTGCCTATGAACTGTTACGAGAAAGTAGTCATTCTCAGTAAATTGGGTATTTATTGCTTCAGCTAATTGGAGGTTTTGATATACTGCATCCACAATCGTATTTCCAGTCAGAAATATTTTGTCTTCAGCAATACCTTCTCTAATCAAGTTCCTTTTGGCAATTTCTGTAGGCGTAAATAGTAGGTCTGAAACATGATCTGTTACTATCCTATTTATCTCTTCAGGCATACTCCTATCAAAACTCCTTAAACCAGCCTCCACATGACCTACATGTATTCCAATCTTCACAGATGCTAAAGCTCCAGCAACAACAGTATTCGTATCTCCCTCTACAAGTATTATGTTTGGCTTTTCCTCCATTAAAACCTTTTCTATTCCCATTATCATCTTACCAGTTTCCTCAGCATGTGTTCCAGAACCAACTCTCAAATTATATTTTGGTTGAGGGAGTTTTAATTGTTCAAAGAAGACTTGATCCATATTGTAAGAGTAGTGTTGCCCAGTATGGAGTATAAAGAATTCCATTTCTTTCTCTTCTAACGCTCTTATTATGGGCGACATCTTTATTATTTCAGGCCTCGTTCCCAAAACTATCGCGACCTTCATTTCACTTTTCTCACTCTGAATATTAACTGTCCCATTCTCGGTGTATGACTTCCACGGGGTCAACGCACTGGAGGTAAGCACTCTCTCTATCTTCAAGCCTTGTTAGACCGAGCTTCACCGAGTCTGCATCCTCATCCAATGCGATAGCATAATGTAATATAACTGAAAGGACGTGTATGCAAAGCGTGTCAGTCTCTTCTAGGACGATTTTTCGGTTCATCTATTATTATTTTATCTCCAATCTTGTGCACTAGGCATTTTCCTCTTATTTCTACAACCATATCCCTTTCATATCAATTTTTATCGTTCGTTTCTGATCTGATCCTTTTCACGATCCTGTTTAATGCGTAAAGTGTGAGCGCCGCGATCATTAAAGTTATTCCTGCTAAGCTTGCCCCGAGGACTATGATCGCTATGGGTAAACTAAAGTATCTTGTCGCATTAAATAATAGTAGTAGGTATGTTCCTAGCATTATTGCTAGAAGCATAAGTATTATGCCTGGAAGGCCGAGATATAACAATGGTCTCTCTTCTACAACTAGCTTAAGTATAGTGGTAATTATTTCTCCTCCGTGTAAAAGGAAATGTTTTTTGGATGTTTTAGGCAATCCTTTATATTTAATTGTTATTGGGACCTCCCTGATTCTTAGCCCACTTTTGAGGGCTAAAATTATCTGCTCGCTTTCGATTCCAAAACCATCAGACTCAGTATGAAGTTCTTTTAAGGCTTTTATGGTGAACGCTCTGAATCCACTTTGAGTATCTTTCACATTAGACTTTATCACTCTCCTGCTGAGGAAGTTTATAATCTTTAGGCCGAATCTTCTGTAAAGTGGAGCATCTGTTTTCGCTCCTCTAATATACCTTGATCCGATCACAAGGTCGGCATCCCCTTTTTTTAATGGTTCAAGAATCCTTGGTATATCGTTTGGGTCATGTTGTCCATCGGCATCTAGTGTAATAACTATGTAGGGATCGTACTTTTTAGCGGCAGTAAATAGGTCTATTAAAGTTGCGCCTTTACCCATCCTCTCTTCATGCCTTATTACTTCTGCTCCAAGCCTTTCTGCTATTTCTCCTGTTAAATCTGTTGAACCGTCATCACATACTATAACTTTGTCAACATACTTTTGAGTCTCTATTATTACTCTTGCTATAGTCCTTTCCTCATTGTATGCTGGGATACATGCTATGATCATAGGTTTTATTTTAACTACACCTTTTTACACAAATTTTTCATCTACTTTTTGAGCTCTTAATACTTGAGCTCTGAAAGGAGTTCACCCTTAAGTTAATGTTTAATAGTGTAGTAGTGGGTTTTGTGCTTTTAGTCCTAGGTAGAATATGTAGTTTGGGTCTGTGAGCCATTGTAGGAGTTGGGGGCACCATGATAAATAACCTTTTTTGTATGCGGTGATTAATTCTTTGGCTTTTTCGAAGCCTCTTTTTAGGATTTTTAATTTTGGTGTGAGGAGTTTTTCGATGATGTTGTGAAGTTGTGTGATGAGTTCTATGCTTATTATTCTCCCTTTGTGTTTTGCGTAAAATAATGCTGCTTTATATAGGGCTTTTTGGAGTCTTGGTAATTTGAACCATGCTCCGTTTCTTAATCCACGTTTCATATAATTGAAGAGTTCGAGGTATGTGAGCATGCTGGGTCTTGTTATTATGGTGTTAAAAGTTTATAAGTTTAACGTTTATTTTGATGGTTTTTTATATATTTAGTTTATTATTATTTTTATTATTTTAGGTTTGATGTGTTTTATTTTTATGGTTTTGTGTAGAGATTGGTGTGGTATGA
>Ga0080004_1190375_pt1 | contig 12313 bp, 14 predicted proteins | sample WasSprMetagenome_FD_69207 | JGI IMG/M metagenome (GOLD analysis project Ga0080004, IMG submission 69207) | Sulfidic aquatic microbial communities from Washburn Spring, Yellowstone National Park, USA - WS (SPADES assembly) (version 2) | ecosystem: Environmental > Aquatic > Thermal springs > Hot... | reverse complement strand
GCATTTGCCTTACCGTTGTGGTTGTTGTTTCTTATGCCCTTCAGCTTGCCCAGTATTATTTTTGAAACGCCAAGCACGTATGCATCTTCAACTATCTGCTTTATCATGGCGTTTACCGCATGCCTGAACCTCCTCTGCCTCATCCTGAAGAGACTTTTCATCCTCTTGGATGTTTTAACTTCATTGACCTCAGTTAGCCTGCTCTGCTCCTTTGCTATTTTCTTCGTCCAATACCACCAGTCCGATAGGACAGCTCTGCCTGAGAATGCTATGGGCTGTTTCAAGCCTTCAAACCATATTGTCGCCAGATTTATCACGCCAAGGTCTATGTAGAGGGGCTTATTGCCTCCTGTTAGCGGAGGTTTCTCGACTTTAACGGTCATAAAGCCCCTCCACACCTTATCAACTTCGTCGTAGATTATCTCCAGCCTCGCTTGCTTGCCCCTCCATTTTAGCTTGCCCTTATACTTCAGTTTAAGCACTTTAGGCAAGTATAGGTATTTTTCGTCAATCTTGTAGTAGTCGTTTCTAACAATTATCCTGAGCTCTCTTCTACCGTTTCTCTTCCAGTATCTGGGCATTGAAACCTTAGCTATATGCTCTGGAAGTTTTCCTTCAGCCTCAAGCCTCCTCAGCGCTAGGAAGCTCCTCCAAGCCTCGTTGTTCTTATTTATTATCTGCTGGGCGGTTGCTGAACCTATTAAAGGGGCATACCTCTCATAGAGGTCCTTGGGATACCATGAAAACTTCCTGTAGTGGATGTATGCTTGTCTCCGCTCGAAGTTTACCTCGTTCCATAGCCTGGCACAGTTATCCGCTAACTCCCAGAGCTTAGGGTTCTCCTCTATCGTGAAGGTGTTAGTTCTTTCCATTTCAGACACCTTTCTGGGCTTCAATGTATTTTTCAATAGCCTCTTTAGAGACTGCCCCTATCGTTGAAACATAGTAGCTGTGTGTCCATAGGGACGGCAGCTTAAGCAGCTCAGGGAACTCCCTCCTCAGGATGTTTGAGCTTCTGCCCTTAATCCTCTTTACAATCTTGTGGACAGGGATTGTTGGGTGAGCTGATACAAACAGGTGGATGTGGTCGGGGTTTATGGCAACTTCAAGAACCTTAATTCCTAATTCATCCGCAACTTGATGGATCACCTGCTCAAGCCTCTCCTTAACCTTTCCCACCAAGACAGGCTTTCTCCTCTTTGGACACCAGACCAAGTGGTACTGGATTAGAAAGACCTTGTTCCTCGAATGTTGATAGGCTTTCACAAATCTATATAACTTGTCGCTATATTTAAGCTTATCGACAGTTCATCCCACGGTTAAAACCGTAGGCTTTCTTGTCGATTTTAACCTGTAAAAAAATCAATTACCATGAAAATTGGCATTCTTTGGTTTTATATAGAACACGTCTAAAAGAAAATGAGGTTGGAGGTACCTTGTTTAAACCAAAGCCTGAAGAAGGAAAAACCGCAGAAGACAAACTTGCATTGGACAAGATCGCTGATAGAGTTTTAAGTTTGGAGCGAGTGTTGAAAACATTCATAGAAAACACGGATAGAAGGTTGAAGGCAACGGAGCAAGCTCTTGCTCAGAGGCAGGTAGCAGCTCAGGCTCCACCGGTTGGGCCAACAATGCCAACCCCTCCGACACCGCCACGCCCAGTTGCAGCTGTACAACCACCAACACCATCTTTAGCACCTAAACCAATTTCAGAAGTGCCATCTATAAGCGAGGGCGTCGTCCAAAAGTTTGTTGCTGGAATAGAGAACGTAACTAAGGCTACTGAAAAACTTACCCAAATATCAACGGCGCTGGAGGGATATATAAAAGATCTTACCGATGCCCAAGCCGCGAATACCGCGCTTCTTGCGAAGGTAGAGGAAAGATTGGACGCCGTTGGAAAGGCCCTAGCAGAATTGAAAGGCCGCCCTTTGGGAACGATAAAGGAAAGCGAAGAGGAAATAAGCCCAATCAAGAGGGTATTGGATAGGGTCCACAAAGATTTAGAGAAGCGCATAGCTGATGCAATTCAAGAGAAGTCAAAAACCATAGTTAAAGAAGTTGTAGAGATGTATAAAGGTGGGCCATCGCAGGAGGGGTAAAAATGGCTCGAAAAGCAGAAAAAGAAAAGAGGAAGATCTCAGAGAGCGCTGTAAAAGAGGCTGTAAAGGAATTCCTTGGCGAGGGGCCTGCGGTAAAAGATATCGTTAAAAGCGCGATAGAAAAGAACAAAAAGAGGCATGGCGATAAAGACTGAAAGTTGTCGAAACAACGATCCTTTTTGTTACTTTAATGAGCCTAATTCTTTACGGTAGCGCCAGCGCCTACTCCTATGCCATTTTTCAAGCTAAGGCAGGAGAGGTCAAGTATGCTACCGGAGTAATGTTGCAAATATCCGAGGTCACCCGTTCCATCATTTCAGAAGGCGGTGGAAGCGCTTCGGTGCAATTCGGCTTCAGATACGGCCTTCTAACGGTAAACAGCTCAGACGTCTTCAAAGTTGTTGCCAATGGAGAAACGGTTTATTCAGAAAAACGTTTTTTGATTCAATATACTATGAACTATGTGCTATACCCCCCTCAACCTATTTTTGATAAGGGGTTTGAACTGAAGGCATATTATACGGATGTTGATGAGGGGAATATAGTATATCATCAATCGCTTTCTGGAAGAACGTACATAACCTTTGAACAGCGCCCTGTTATAACAACTTCAACAAGTGGCGGCTTAACGATCCTTCATATACTTTTAGTTGAGTTTTCTCCACCGATAGTCCCGTTGGCTCTTAACTCAGGCCCAATATTACTTCGTTTTAAGGACACTACTTTAAAAAATGGAGTTTACCCAAGTGGTATGCAACTTTTGGTGCAGTATGGAGATCAAACAGGGCAGATAAACATTTCCGGAAGCTGTATGATGTACCTTCATGTGGTTACCGTCAGCATCGAACCTTTCTAAACATCTTGAAGCTTCGCCTATTATAAAGAAGGTTTTAAAATCATTGGGGATAGGGTTTGAGAACGGTAAGTACTGCAATAATCTTCGGTGCGATGGTTGCTGTAATACTGTTAGCCGCCAATTTCGCCCAGTATCGGATGCGGGAGCAGGCAAGAGCTAATGAACTGATGCGTGGAACACAAGCGATGCTACAAATAGGTGATGCCATCTCCACGATAGTTCAGGGAGGAAGGGGATCCGCTGAAGTAAGCTTCTCACTATCGGATGGAAAAATATCTGCGGTGAAGGCCGGGAGAAGTTATGTTTCAGTAAATATTGGTGATAAATGGGCGACGCTTATCTCCGAGCCATATACAATTTTTCAATATTCTGTGAGCTATCAAAATGTTTTTCCACCGAAGAAACTTTTTGATAGAGGGGCAAGGGATAAAGCATACTATAATTCAACTGAGGCAAGCCTTATAGTTTACCACTATTCAGCAAGCGATAAAACATATATTGTAGCTGAGCAAAGATGTTTTGTTTGGGTTGCTGAAAATGAAAAACTAACGATTCATATATATGCCGTTAAAATCAATACTGAAGAGGCAGGCATCTCCTCTGGAAGGCTCATCTTTAGCTATTCCAACGAAAAAAAGGTTGATTATATTCAATATCTGCCTTCAGCCTCCCCCATAACATTATATTTTGAAAGCGGCTCGTATTCGCAAGGAGAAACCTTGCAATTGTTAGGAAAAGCGGGTCAAATAGTTGAGATACATGCTCATATAATAGAGGTAAATGTAACATGGCAAAGTTGAATAGGTTATATAGGAAGAAAGCTGTTAGCCAGATGGTTCAAGTCATAATCCTTGTAGCGATCAGCATATCGGTTGCAACGATGGCTGTTGCTGTGATGCTTAAATATTGGCGGACGGGCTCGCAAGTTTATAGTTTAGATTGCTCTGAATCGCGAGCCTATATGAATCCGGATACTGGACGCGCCGTGGTAACTATCGTTGTTAGGAATACGGGGACGGATACAGCGCAAATTAGCCATATAACCCTCGATGGACTTACGATCAAATTTTTTGGTGGAGGCGCATACTTGATGTATGGGGATGAAGTTGTATCGGCTTCAAGCGAGCTTGGCCCAACCCCACAAGGTGTTGAAATCGTTGGTAGAGTGTTGGTTATCAAAAGTGGCGGAGTTGCCATATTGAAGTTTGAAATTTCAAACGCCAGTCCTTACCTGACTTTACAAAAGCAAATGACTGGGACCGTATATCCATATGCAGGTGGGCGAATAGTGACCTTCAAGCTTGTTGTTGAACCAACTGGAGTTTGAAAATAGAAGATCCCTTTTTAAAGCCTCCCCAAAACCTATTTTGAGGTTTAAACCATGATGGAGAATAAAAGGAAGCGAACATTCAAACGAGCGCGAGCAATCAGCACGTTGATGGCCACCATTCTTATGATCGTTGTAACGTTGGTTGCAGGGCTTGCAGTGATGGGCTATACGCTTGGTTGGTTTAGAACAACTCAGGTCGCGACATTGGATGCAAGTCAAACAAGGGTTTACGTAGACCTTGGCACCGGTAAAGGAATGCTCATAATGACGATTAAAAACACGGGAACCGGTGACGCAAGGATCGCCAATGTTGAAATCTTTGGAGAAACCACAGCTACAATTACGTTTACAGCAGGTCCAAAGCCTACAATTGCATGGGGAACCAAAACACTCGATGGAAACTTCACTGGTTCAACCGGTGTGGGGCTTGACCCAAGCAACAACCTTGTGATTCCAGCAGGCGGTCAAGTATCATTAAGGTTTAATTTCGATGGTTCAACCAACAAAATTACGGATGTCTTCAATGTAGGTGTCAGATACAGAGCAGTCATCAATCCACCGGCGGGTGGCGGTGCAGCAACAGATTTTACAATAACTCCAGAGGGCTATTAAGGGGCCATCAAACAATAAAAACCAAACATCCTTTTTTACATTTTTTTGTAAAAATGCCCTAGGAATTTTTCAGAAGGTCCGTCAAAACCCCCCGATTTTTTTACATGTTTATGCAATGACTTTAAGCATTTTTATGCTAATTTTGCTTTTATTTAAAGGTCTTAAAAATTTTCCATATAGGCTTTTGTTAAGCCTTAAAATTTTTCCATTATGACTTGGTTTTACTCATTCTTGTTTTTAAAACCTTTCTTAACATTCAACAAGTTTTTTAAAGGGGGGTGATGTATGAGCGTATTTTTAAATAAAGCTATGCTATCCCCCTTTTATATACCGATACAACTTCCTCATAGAGAGGAGCAGCTTAAGGCTTTAAACGATTTTTTTGATGGGGTCCCGCTTGAGGAAACCTATCCATGCTTTATTCAATTTATAGGTCCTGTTGGCACAGGGAAAACATCGGTTGCAATAAGGTTTGGAAAAAACTTAGAAGATAAATCCAGAAGAATTCGATTCGCATATTTGAATTGTCGATTAGAAAATACAAGTAAAACGCTTCTTTATAGAGCGCTTATGGAAAAAGTTTTTCCAGACGCCTTTTCAAAAAGTCTTGGAGCTCAAGAAATCCTTAAAGAGTTTTTAAGGCAACTTACCATTAAAAATATAAATCTTTTTATATGCTTGGATGAGGTTGATTATTTCCATAGGTTTTCAAAAGAGCATATAATTTATGATTTCACACGTTTTCAAGAAATTTTTCCAGATAAACCAATCAAGATTCTTGGCATTGTATTTATTGCTAGAAGCTTAGCTTTTCATAATGCTCTTGAACCAAGCGAGTGTTCAACACTAGGTTTAAACATTATAAGTTTCCCACCATATTCTTCAAGCCAAATATACGATATTCTTGAGGCTAGAGCTGAAAAAGCCTTTAAGCCTGGTAAAATAACAATTGAAGCATTAAAACTTATAGCGGATTTAGCTTCAAATCCTCCAGCTAATGGAGATGTTAGATATGCCTTAAATATGCTTTTTCGAGCCGGCGTATTGGCAGATAGAAGAAACGATACTAAGGTAACGGTTGAGCACGTTCGTATTGCTTATGGCATATTAAAGCACCCTTCTATTAACGATTTAATGGATTTAAGTAAACATGCAAAATTGGCTTTACTTGGAATTGCAAGGATTCTCCGTTCAGAAGGATGCGCTTACGCTCCATTTTCAAGCCTTAATGAAGGCTACAAGCTTGTTTGCGAGGAATTCAATATTAAACCATTAAAAATGTTTGAAAAACTTCTTCAAGAACTTTATGATAAAAACATAGTTTTTATGAAATCGTTGATGGAGTTTGGGATTTCAAATATTCCAGTTGAAGAATTGGATAAAGCATTAACAAAAATTGCTGAAGATTTCAAAAATGAAAATGAAGTGATTCAGGCATGACTTATCCATATAAAAGAAAAGAAATAGAGCTTGCAATTGCTTATAAAGGAAGGTTAAGACTTCTTGCTGAACTTCTGAAGGCAGATATGCCTTTAACAAAATACCTTTTAATAAAGAAAACTGGATTAAAACCTTTAGATGTGAATAAAGCCATTAAAATTTTTACAAGCTTAGGTTGGCTTATAGAAGTTCCATGTAGCCCAAAAAAATATATGTTAAATCAAGAATGTCAAGAGCTAAATCTTTTAAAAGCCTTTCTTAAGGCGGTTAAATATATTTAGCCTTTCTCAGCTTCAGCCTTGGAACAAAACCCCCTCCCCTAATACCTCAGGTAAATCATTATTTATATTTGGCCAATTCAAATTTCAAATCTTGGTGTTTTTATATGGATTTAGGTAAAGAAGAAATGGAATATGTTCAATTGCATATTCAACTTCCAAAAACGCTTTATGAAAAACTTATTAAAGCATTGAAGGCGCAAGGTTATGTGAAAAAGAATAAAGCTGCCATAACCGAATGGATAAAACATGAAGCTAGGGAAACAATAAAGATGGCGGATGCGTGGTGAGGAGACGAGTTAAAGCCAACTTCCTCTTTAAAGAAGAAGCTGGACCACACACCCGCCATATTAAATTTTTGATCACTTTCAATATATAAATATTTTGATCATTTTAAGGCTTTTTTAAGTTTAATTCATGAATAATACGGCATAATATACGCTGGTAAAATCCATTTTTACAGTTTTTAAGAATGATCAGTTTTATAAGGAAGTTAAATGCAATTATAATAATGGAATGGTAAAAGTTTACCCTTTCAAAGGGGATATGAATAAAATGGCGGATGAAAATAAAGGTTTAAAAGCCGATATTAAAGGCGTTAACATGGAGGACCCATACCCAAATGGGTTCAAATCCCGTCGGGCCCGCCAAATTTTTTGTGTACTCTTGGAATAGAATCTGCTTGAAATTAAAAAGGAAAAGTTGGGAAAAGAATTAACTAAAAATGAATTAGAAATTTATTTAGCTGAAGGATGGCAATTCATAGCTACATTACCAAGCCAAAAAATACTAATCAAAAAACTAATAATATAAACTTAATTCGATAAGCCTTTGCTTTGATTTCTTCTGAAGAAATCAAAAAAATCAAAATTTTACGCGTAGAAAGCTTTTTAAAAATCAAAGAAAATCAAAAATTAATAAGGTTTTAATATGGAGGGGGACCCCCCCCTCCCCCTCTAAAAACAAATGCGCTATAGAAATTAATGTGAAGCTACAGCTAAGCAGTGTTTAGCTGCTTACAGTAATTTTAAACTTTCAACCTTATACTTTATATATTGCTTAATTTTACGCTTAAACCTATCAAGCTATGCTGAATTTAATTCCTATAATTTTCAATAATATATATCTTGAATTGTTATCTCTTTTTTATTAGGTATAGGGAAAATAAAAACTTCATTTGAAACAGTCATTTTTCTATTGGAAAAAGTATAACAGCGTTGCTGAAAGTTTGAAGAATAATTCTATATTAAAGGGTGTTTTCATCATTTTCTTGATTAGTTTAAGTTAATTTTTCTTTATTTTCTGCTTAAAATTTTTTGTTTTCAATCTTTTTCCAGCAAAACTATCAAGTTTATCAAGCTTTTCAGTTGAGTAAGCTGTTAAAAAACTCTTGATAGAGGTTAGTATTTATCGATTGTGCAAGGATTAGATGTAAATTGGAATGTGATAAAAAAGCTGTTGCAAGAGCAGGGCTAAGGCTAAGTAACAAATTTATCATTAATTAATAATCTAAATTTATTCGTTTTTGCTTCTTCTTTCAGTAAATCAATTATCTTAAGGTTTTCTAAGTGTGCAGCATCAAAATCTTTGGATGTGGTAAGTTTTAAAATAGGAACGGGATTATAGTTTTTTCCATCGATTTGAACGTTTTCCAAGTTGGTGAACAACATCATTCTTAACAAACCATCTTTTATATCCCCGATGGAAGGGAGCTTTTTTCTTTACTATGCTTTCCCTCTATTAGGTATAACTCATTACCATGAATTTCAACTTCATCACACGTGAAGTAGTAAAACCCTCCAAGATAATTTTTGATCGTGAGGGTTGCCTTAATGCCTGTAAGATGCTCCTTAGGCTGCGTTGTAACTCTTTCTCTCTTTTGCGCCTTCTCAGCCAACTGCCTTGAAAGCTTTATAAAAGTTTCTTTACTCTCCAATATTTGCATAATTCTCTTCTCAGCAACTTTCCATGAATGCATTTCAACACCAAGCTTTCTTGAAATATTTATATAATGCCGTAAAGCTGCTTTGCCAATTTCACCCACATTATCTAATTGAGATAAATTCCAATGTAAAGCATCAGATTGATAATAGAGCAGTTTATTTATTTCACTTTTGATATGATTTATGTCAAATATTTGGTTGGTTATCTTATTTTTGAATCTTGGGTTTTTTGAGGCATCAGCATAATAAGATAGTATGACGTGCACGCCCAATAAACTCATCAAAGAAACTGTGTCCCATTGCAGAAAATCTCTGTCTCCATCTTTCCCCTCATCCTTCATTATCGGTATAATTGTCACTTTTTTACCAGCAAAGCCTAGCGTATCATAGACTCTTGCATAAGGATATGACCTTGTTCTTTTCGGGGAAACCCACCAACTCACACTAATCTCACTTTCATTAATCCTTAATATAAAGGAAGCCTCTTTTTGCAATGCCTCATCTATATCATCAAAATCGAAACTGTTAAGCCTCCTACATAAAAAAGGTTTATATTTAATTCCTTTAACCTCAGCGAATACATCTACTTTCATCATTTTTGCACTACCGACCTTTGCTTTTTTACCCTTTCTTGCAACCATGTTCTAAGATGTCTTGCATCGTTTCGAATGATAATTTCAAAAGGAGAATCCAATCCTAGCAGCTTTTTCTGAGCAATTCCCAGCTTCTTTTTTACGATATCTAAAAGCTCTAAATCAATTTCGTAGCCGATAGCCTTTCTACCTAATTCTATAGCCACTTTCAAAGTTGTTCCTGAACCCATGAAAGGATCTAAAACGGTTTCACCAACATAAGAGAATAACTTTATAAGTCTATAAGGAATTTCTTCTGGAAAAGCCGCTATTCCTTCTTCAATTCTTCCTTTAAAAGGTAAAACATTGGTGATATCCCAAACAGATAGATACCATTTGCCTCGATTAAACTCTTGCATATCAATTTGAGAAGCTTTCAAATTAGGATTAGTTTTTGGATATTTATACTCACCTTTTTGCAGAATGAGGATTTCTTCAAAGATGTTATCTGGGTAAAAATACATAGGGTATGGATGTTGAATTTGCACTCCACTTCTTCGACTTATCCTAATATATCCTTCTGGTTTTCTCCAAATAATTCTATCACGATAGTTGAAACCTTCTTCCCTCATTATTCTAACGATGTCTGCAGGAACGGGATACAGCTTACCTTTAATTCTTACATCTTGTGTGACAAAACAAGCTATCCTACCTTGCGCTAAAACTCTGTAAAGCTCCTTTGCTACATCCCTTATCAATCCAAGAAATTCATCATAATCCTTAAACAAATCTGGGTAATCGAAAGGCGCATTAAAATAAGGCGGTGATGTAATCATTAAGTGAACCGAACCATCTGGAAGTTCCTTCATATTTCTGCAATCGCCAAAAATAATTTTATTCTCCAATCCCTCACCCATTTCTATCATTTAATAAATCATCATACTCTTTTATTTAACTTTTGAATTTTCAACTTTTCATTTAAGTATATTAAGGAAATTTTCAAGGAAAAGCTCGAAAATCCTCCTCTTTTATTATCTCACCCATTAAGATGAGTATTTTGCTCTAAATTCAAGTTTATACTTAAAACAAAGATATTCAAATTGCAAGTTTTCTCGCCACAAATCTTGAATTCAACCAGTTGATTATAATACAAACATTTTCGTCACCTTCGCGCAGCGAGTAAATAAGTTTTTTTGACATTTCTAACATTATATTCATTTAGAAAGCATTGTTTTCTCACAACTTTTGGGCTTCTTCTTGTTAATTTTTCTTCATTGTCAATAGAATTATTAACATTTTTTATTCAAAATCTTCATTTTTAACCTTTCCAAATAAAGATGTAATGTCAGAGCAAATCAATAAAGTGAATGTAATTGAATTCAAAAAATGGTTGCCTAAAATAATGAAAATATTTAAGCCATTCATTATTAATTATCATAAGCATATTGCTTTCTCCTCTTCTATCTTATGTTATTATGCAATATATTGATTCTGAAGAATAAAATATGATGTAAAATGATTAGAGCATTTTAATGAGCTAAAGGAGAATTATTATTAAAGATTTGGCTTCAAATCAATGAGAAGGCGAGAAAAGCTATCTTCAGTTAGTTATCTTGAAAAGGCTTTAGTTTTTGATAGATAGAGAAATGGATGTGTCTAACTCTTTTAATAGCAGTAGCTTCGGAAAAGGAACTTAACAGAGCTAAATTTTCTTGAAGAAACGCCTTAAAGAAATGTTAAATAAATGGAGGAGGGAGCTCTGAATGCTACTCTATAAGAAGGCGCTGTGAAGTAAATGCGATTCACTTGGAATTTATCGTTAAGCCTCTAGGGATGCCTCTCTTTAATTCTTTTATGTTGCCCTTTTGTTAATAGATAAACTTTTTATTTTAACTTTTTCAATATTTTTTATATGACAGAAAAGCTTTTTTGGCAAGATGCTTATTTAAAAGAATTTGAAGCTAAGGTTGTTGAAATTAAAGGGAAAGAGGTTATCTTAGATAAAACTGCTTTTTATGCTAGAAGCGGTGGTCAACCAGGAGATACAGGAGAAATTAATGGAATAAAAGTTGTTGATACCTATTATGATGCTAATGGAAATATTGTTCATTTATTAGAGAAAGAACCAGATTTTAAAATTGGTGATATAGTTAAAGGAAAGATAGATTGGGAAAGAAGGCATAAAATAATGCGTTTACATACAGCAGCTCACATAATTTCTGCTGCTTTGGTTAAAGCCTTTGGTAATATAAAATTCACAGGAAGCCAAATTTATGAAGATAGAGCTAGAATGGACTTTAATTTAGAAAAACTTGATGATGAAATTGCAAGATTTATTGAAAAGAAAGCCAATGAAATTGTTGAAAAAGATTTACCTGTTTTTTCAAAAATAATTAGCAAGGAAGAATTGGAGAAACACTCTGAATTAAAGAGGTTGATGGATGAAAGTAAATATGAAAAATTCGATGTTTTAAGAGTTGTAGGTATTGGAGATATAGATTTACAGTTAGATGGAGGAACTCATGTTAAATCAACGAAAGAGGTTGGTAAAATAAAAATTATCAAAAGAGAAAATAAAGGAAAAAATAATAGAAGAATAACAATTATTGTAGAATAACCACATCAAATTCTTTCCTATATTACCTAATATACTCTATTTTTTGCATCTATTAATGCAGAAATTCTTACAAGAATTTCCTACAAAATAAAGAAAAAAGAAATTAGCACCATTTACTTTTGAATAAAAAGCTTTAAAATATTTTTAGGTATAAAGCCTTATGCATACAAAGAAAGCTTCATCATTTTTTTTACCTATTTAAGCAATCCATAAATGTTATTGTTGAGACCATAGTATTAAAGTAACGCTTAAACTTTAATGCTTTTTTTAGCGTTTTCCACATAATCTATAAAGCTCCAGCCTTCAACATCTTTAAAGTTTAAATTCAGCTTTATATAAAAGCGTTTGATTATAACTTTTAGGAGGATTTCAGCTCCAGCACCAAACATATTTTTTAAAGCTTCCATAAATTCCTTTAACCTATTGGGGATTTCATTCCGCTTAATTGAAAAGCGATTTTCTAAATGCCAATATATTGCTTGGCGGACTGATTCACCTAAAGCCAAAAAACCTTCATCAACAGCCTCCAATAAAGCCAAATTAAAATCATCTTTGTTAATTGT
>Ga0080004_1121372_pt1 | contig 12320 bp, 15 predicted proteins | sample WasSprMetagenome_FD_69207 | JGI IMG/M metagenome (GOLD analysis project Ga0080004, IMG submission 69207) | Sulfidic aquatic microbial communities from Washburn Spring, Yellowstone National Park, USA - WS (SPADES assembly) (version 2) | ecosystem: Environmental > Aquatic > Thermal springs > Hot... | reverse complement strand
GCCCCTCGCCCCAAGCCTCGTAAAGCACTCTGGAAAACCTTCAGCCTTTTCATTGAATGCGCTGAGGAGGAGATGCATACATATGCTTGATGCTGCCTCAACAAGCTGGATCACAAGATACCTGATAGAAAGCTTCTCGTAGATTGTTAGCTCGCCGAAATCCCTGGCGACTAGATCTCTAAGCATCTGGACAGCATCGTTGATCTCTCTAACCCTAGCCTCGATAAGTTCCTCGTTTACTCGCAGTCCCGCTCACCTCGCACCATCTAGACGCTTCATAGATAAGAAGCTTCCTTAACACGAATGATCAAGCCTCTCACACAAATAATTACGTGATGGTCAAGACATTGGTAGTGTCCGGATAAAGGGTTTACATGGTTTAGAAAAGCTCCATGACACGACTCGGTTGGAAAATAGCAGACCCAAGATAGTGCTTAAATCCTTATCCGGACAGTACCAAGAAAGTTACCGTAAACTACTTAAAGAATATGAGAGGGCAGATAAGCTACCTAGAAAGCTACCTTCCTGAGAGAGTCAGAAATCCATGAAGCTAAAAGGGAGTGCTAGCATTAATATAAAAATAAATGATAAACTAGATTATTTATGATATGTTTCTCAGTATTTTTAATATCCAGCATTGATGAGAATATAAAGTTTAAAAGTGATTGTAGAATTGTAAGAGTGTGGTCTCTATAATATTGCCAAAGAGAGTTGAGAATAAGTTAAAAGAAGAATCTGAGAAGTGAGGGCTGCTGAAGAAGAGATTATAATCGAAGCTTTATAAAAGATGCTTGATGAGTCCCTCAACCCTGATGAGAGAGCTGAAATTCATTTGAAGTTATCTGAGAAGTATGAGGCTGAGTCTGGGGAGTATCTGAAAAAGAGGGATTACATTCAAGCATCTGAGAAAGCATGGTGCCGCATCCCAGATCGTTAAAGCTCTAGCTGCGAAAGAGGGAAGAGAAAGAGGGAAGAGAGCTTAGAAATTATGCTAGTCTATGGGAGTATATGGATGAATTGGCTGAAAGATTAGGAGATAAAGAGTTGAGATATCTATGGAGTAAAGCAAACAATCTCCACCAGAACTTTTATGAAAACTGGATGCCAAGTAGAGAAGTTGAACTTGCAGTAAATGATGTAAAAATGCTTATAGGTAAACTCAGGACTATACTTGAAAGATAGGAGCAGATGTAGAAGATACAAGGCACTAGGAAGAAACCATTACTCTAATAGTCATCCCCAAACTTCAATGTCAACATTAAAGGCTTTTAGAAAATTTGAAAATTTTATCTGGTTAACGAGTATGTTTCATGAAAACAAGCCTGAGAAAGAATGTTTAGGTGTCATTTTGCTCCGGCCGGGATTTGAACCCGGGTCTCGGGCTCGAGAGGCCCGCATACTTGACCGGGCTATACTACCGGAGCCTCCCCTGTTTGGCTTGATTGTGTGTTCATCCTCTTAAAGATTTTGCCTGTAGAGTCCTTTTCCGTTCTTTGCCTCGTAGCAAGGATAAATTTCGATATTACAAATTGGTGGTATATTTGCTATGTGGGCCATTTCGAGAACAGTCTCTTGACTATTGGCATGTCGGCCTTGGGTATAGTTATTGCCCCAACCACTAGAGTTTTTTCAACTAATTCAAATACAATGTTTTGACCTGACTCTCTCAGGCGGTATAGGTATTTTCCTCTGGCCTCAATCTCGTTCTCGCTTTTTCTCGGCTCGGCCTCTGCAAATTTAGTAACTAGTTCTGAGGGGCTAAGTCTCGGGTTTTCCTCAAGCATCTGCACTACTTTTTTGACATACTCCTTGGCTAACGGCTTCTCCTTTAGCTCTTCAATCAATTCTTTGCGCTTTTCATCAGGCAGCTCTGCACTCTGTATCGTTGAGATTATCGTGGCCGGTATACCAGTCTTCTCCTCCTCTGGTTTTACCTTTAGCTGTTTCTTCCACTCAAGATAAGTTCTCCACGATAGGCCGAGGTCTTCGCAGGCTTCTCGCTCGCTCTCATATATGCCCTCCCTAATCATGTTTGAGACCATGTTAACAATTTCCTCGGGAGTTAAGTCGTCTTGACTCAGATGAATCTTTAGGCTGGTTTTTGCTATGTATTTATCGTCTCCAGCTATGATTTCGCACGGGACCTCAGAAATGTTAAGCGCTCTAGCGGCCTCAAGCCTTCTATAACCATCCAAAACCTCATACTCATCACTTATTTTTCTAATGAGCAATGGATATTTTATCCCATCTTTTTGGATGCTGTTTTTCAGAACGTTAAACTTTTCTGGATCAAATACGATCCTTGGATTCCATCTACTCTTCTTTAGCTTGCCTACTGGGATATACATTATGTTAATCATGGCTTATCTTTGGCTTTTTGCTTTAAAATTCTAAAATGGATGCGAGGCTTATCAGGCTCAACTATAATCATTTCCCAGTCTGCTGTTCTAATAACGTTTGAAATAACAAATTTTCTGAAAGCCATGCTTAGAATGTCTTTTCCTCGCTTGCCAGAAGCATTAAATATTTTGCGGAGTTCTCCTTTTGAGACATCAGACTCAGTTACTCCCTTTACACTTATGGATTTAGCTATTTTTTCTGCTGCTTGGAATATTATTTGTAAAGCCGTTCTCTTATCATACATTTTAGGCATGTTTATCCACCTTTATTATTTTGCCTAATCATTATCTTGCTTAGCTTCATCTCTACTCTCCTCCATAACGTGACGAATGCAGTCCCTAATCACTCGAGCAATTTCTATTCCCCGCCTATCCGCCTCTTTCTTGAGCCATTCATATAGATCCATCGGTAGATTCACTGTAATCTTTTTGAAACCATGCCTAAAGATTGTCTTCCGCATATTTTATCACCCATTGCATATTATTAAATACATCAAAAATATACATTAATGGTGCAATGTTGCACCATCTCGATGTATAAAGTAATATTTTTACCACTAAAAATACATCACTAATCATACACGCCGGATTTAACATTTCTACATAAGATACTCAAAAGCTACATATTATATTAAGACAGGCACACATCATTGAAACTGAATTATACCCCCTCAACATTTTGACACACTCCACGGCTGGGGCCGGGAGATTCTCGGTTTGTTAGCCTCATGGCTTCATCCTACCGAGTTCTGGGCTGTGTCAATCATCCCTTGTTATGGGCATATAGCCCCAGCCCGCTTGAGCGTGTCCATGGCTCCATTGTAGTCTACATTGCGTGAATAACCACAGCTTAAGCGATTCATTATTGAGTATGTTAACTTCAAGCCCTACTTTCAGCTTAGGTATTTACAGCAGTGTCTAGAGGCACGGCGCGAGGCCGTAAAGATACGGTGGTCACGGAGATCGTCAAGAGGGCCGAAGCACTATTAGACGTGTCCCGAGACCTAAACATGTCTGAGCTGGCCAAGGATCTGGAGGAAATAATCAGTGTAGTGGATAGACCTCTTGAGAAGTTGATGAGCTATGTAGCCCTACTACATTGATGTTACCAGTTTTCAGAGATAAAACAATAAATATGCATGGTTAAGCCATGCAGAGAATAGCCTTAGCAATAGCCACCTTAGTCTTAATATTTATGGGCCTATATCTTGCAGGCTCTGGCTGGCCCATGACAAAGACTATTGAGTATGTTCAATGCGACCCAATAGCCAAGACATGCACGACTGAGGTAAGGACGTATAAGGTTGGAAGCGAGGTCGCCGTATTCATGGGAATAGTCTTGATAGCTTTTGGCTTTGGAGTATTGCTAATACTCTTAGCCCACTACATAAGATACATGTTCATGATGATTCTAAAGGCCTTGAAGCAAGCTTCTGCAAAAGCGAGATCAGTATGCTAGGTGTTCCAGACAGATATGTTGATGCTTTCTGTAGAAGAGTCCCAAGGAGCGTTCTGCCAAGGCATTACACAGACTTCGGCCCGTTAAAGGAAATTTTATGATAAAGCAAACATTAAGGTTTTAAGCTGAAAAAGGCTTAAGTATGCTTATTAGGTTAGATTGGATGGCGGAAATGGTTAAAGTTGAATTTTCTCTTGTAAGATTAACTGAAATTCTTAAATCTCTATTTTTCCCTCTTACTGCCTTTGAGCTCCTCGACAGCTTAAAGAGAAGCGGTTATAGCCTTCTCGTAAGGCCTCCTCTTCCAATATCGCCTACCCATCGGGCATACATAAGTGGACGTGTAGCAGAAAAGGAGAACTGCACGATATTTGTTGATCCCGACAGACGGTTTATTGGTGTTGAAGGGGAGTCTCCTCAAAACGTAGAACGTATCTATAGAGAATTAGTTGATATCGTTAGAAAGAGATTTGAGCTTAACTTTGACGAGGAGCGGAATTACCTAGAACTCGTGGCAACAGGCATTGTAAGGTCTAGGCATGTGCCCATAAATGTGATGGCTGACGCTTTTAAAGTGAAGGTAATTGAGAAAGTTAGTGAGATCTTGGGTGAAGATGTCGAAATTTATGCTGTGGCATTTACTCCTAAGGGAAGGGTTCCAAGCGCTAGTGAATGGTTTGATATTAGAATTGAGCCTCACATAAGACTGCCGACGAGGGAATATGATTTAACCGTCGTCTATAGAAGCCAAAATGGTGATAAAGTACTAAAGTTTTTTAAAGGGCTTGAATCAAGTATAATTGACATAATCAAAACATTGGAAGGTGGTGAGTCGTGAGCAGCATTACATTTAAGGAAGAGAAAAAAATAACTACCGCAACTTACGGTGGAATAACTTCCCTGAGCGACCTACAAATGAAATTAGAATTTGGACAAGAACTTGCACCCGATGATCTTACATTTTTGGTGGATGAAGTGCGTAGAATTGCTGAGAATGATATACCTCATTTAAAAGCGCGTCTCAGGGAACTTGAGCTTGAAAGAGAAAGGAGTGCTAAAAGTATGTTACTTGGTTTAACTTTGATGCTCTGGGTGCTGACCCCCATAGCTTTTCTGAGCATACCACTCGTCGGTGTTGCATGTGGGTTGACCGCAGCATTCTCTACATGGGGCTATATGAAGGCGAGAGTTCATGTCGGATGAGAAAGTTCTTCACCTTGCAGAGACCTTACTAGTTACCGTTAGTATTGCAATACTAATGGGGAGCATCTTTTCCCCAACACCATTTAAGATTTTGGGGTATGAGTTTATTCCACCACATTTACGTATTCCTGCTGAAATTGGACTGGCGGCGGGTTTAATCCTTCCATTCGTGATTCCGATAATAAGCAGTCAAATTAAACGATTTTTGAGAAAGCTAGAGACTTAAAGTTTAACTTTGATTAAATCAATATTTTTAAGTCTTGTATGGTAAAGTTAATCTACTATTTTTATTTTTAACTCAAATAAGATAATGTTATAATGTTGTCATGACTCCAGGAAGGCATAGAGAGTTCTACTTTTAGATTGGGAGAATAATTCTTCATTATTTTTAATGTGTATATGCTCAATTACTTTTGCTCACTTCTTATTTGAGACTGGAACCACTTTCTCATAGCCCACTACATTGGAGTACGTGTTTATGATGGTGCTGAAGGGTTTAAGGCGAGTTTCTGTAGAAGCTCGGAGAGGTCTTTTTCGGTTTTAATCTCGGTCTTTAGTTCCTCGATGGTTAATAGTGTTTCACGAATCTGTGTAAGAATATTCCTACGCTCTGAAATACTTTCTACATAGGCATGTGGGGAGACTTTAGGCTTATCAGCGAAAAACTTCTCATCGAGCTTTTCCAACTTATTGTATAGGTCATTCAGGCGGCCCAATAGCTTAAATAACTCATCGGACAGATCGATCTGCTTAATTCTATGCTCCTCATACAATTGATTGATTTTCTCAGGCTCGAGGATAAGCCTAGGCATATGCATCCTGAGGTGTCTTGACAGGCTTGAAATACTAAACTCATTGTTAAAGGCATTAATGATTTCTTGGTATGATTTGCCGTCGAGCAGCATTTTTTCTATCTCAGCCCGCTTTAGATGCCTACATATCTTGCATCGTCGGTCAATAATTAGCTCACTTTTAATACCCTTAACCCAAATTATTGAGGGCCTGAAGACTCGCTTGAAGAATCTCGCTATGCCTTTTCTATTCTTATGCAATAGTAGCGATACCATAATAGCTATTATGGCCGACAAAATACTAAGCAACTGTGACATGTCAATATAGCCCGAATAGTATAGAGTTAAGGCTAGCACGGCTAAGCCTTTAGACAATGCATCAAGTAATTCTGAAGCCTTCATAGCTTTTCAAGAAGGTTTATGACGTATAACGCATACATGAAACAGCCAGCTATGGCCGCCACTATTTCGGCATCGCTGTCAGTAGTGGCAGCATGCTTATAGCATTCGCCAGCCAGATTAAGCAGTAATACACTGTTAAGTAGCCATAGCCCTAACCTCTCCCAAAAGCCTAAGTTAGACAAGCTCTGCATGACTATGCTTACATATCCCACAAATACCTGAGCCGCTAGGGCCGCTAGCATATACTTATTTTCTTCCCAGCTCCTTCGCCATGCATAAGCGCCTCGATAAGCTAAGCCGACGGCCAGTAGAAAAAGCGGGACAACAATGACTATGACTATGTATATTGCGACTGTGAAGAGAATAGCTGAGCCAATCGTCTTTAGAGAATTGTCAGGCAATAATAAGCCAAGCATTAGCAATGCTAAGCCTATTGGAGGCATCAGAGCAATTACTAAGCTCAGTCGGCCCATAGCTCCTTTCCCTCCTTTACAATGACTAATCTACACCTGCAATTGGGATGAGCAGGAGGACGCTTGTATAGGCCGGCCCTAATAGCCTCGGGCCCCCAATACGTATCATGCAGCTCACAACACAGAGGACAAGCCTGTTCATTCAGCTTAGCTATCCACTTTAGGCCATACTCATCAGTACTTAATGCCTCTAAGACTGAGTTAGCTATGGCTGAGTTAAATGCGTCCCAGAGAGCAAAAACGCCTAAAGCATTGAGACGATCCTCATAGTCAAGCCTCTGCCAAGGATATATGTCCTCTTCCTCTACCTCCTCTTGCTTCCCTACCTCGAAATAATTTCTGGCCGGTTTTGATGGCTTGCTTAGACCACTAAGCTTATCGCTGACTATGTGAAAGAAGTCATTGACGCATACATTGATTATTTCCTCGATTTTGCTCTTTACCTTGTCAAGCATAGGCAGGTACGAAGCAACACTAGCTACGTACTCTATGCCCTCAAGAGCGGCCCTATACACATAGCTTGACAATAATGCCCTCAGCTCAGTCTCTATTTCTTTGCGGGCATGAATTACGGCGCTGTGCTTAGTAGCTCTGCGAAAAAAATCTTGTAGGCCTTGATTAAGCCTTCTCTCTAATCGTCTTACTTCTTCATCATGCCTGTCTCTGTCCTTTGCTTTTAGTAATGCCTTCTCAGGTAGTGCTCTAGCTGATTGAGTCAATAGCTGATTAAGAGTCTCTTGGATGTCCCATAATCCATACTCGTTTTCTCCGAAAAGTCTCAGGAAAGGTAGCGGGACATCAGCTAACGGATTATCAATCTCTTGAAAACCAAGGGCCTTGCGGGCCTCGTTGATACTCTCAATTCCGCTCTGAGTCATAATCGAGTGAATACGTATCTGCTGTTCTGGATTCGCCCATTCTAACAGCTTAACCTTGAAGCCTGTAAGCTTCAGTATGCGTGATACTGCTTCTGTTATGCTGGCAGAAATAACTCTCTGGATGCTTGTAATGTGTTGCTGGAAATTGACCATCTAGTTACGGCTAGTCTCAAGGTTTATTCCTCCCTCGAGGCCATAGACGATGGGAGGAACTCTGAAGACAGCTAGTATCTTCTGCCTAAAGTCTCTAAGCATTTCGAGAATCTCAAGCTCCCGGACGGGGTTGCCTAAGTCTTTAATGTCTATGTCTCCAGAGAGCAGTAAGTCGTCTCCAGGCCGTGTCTCTGACAATATGTTTTTGACCCTGTTAAAAGTAGCCTCATCCACATTCTTCATAATGAAGGCCTTTGACAAGACGCCTTTCCGCATGAATACAGTCCAGTAGAATGTCTCGGCCTCACGCTTAGCCTCAATTATGCGTCTAAGAGTAGCGAGCTTAGGGCTTCCATAGGCCCTATCCGCAACTGGATGCAATACTATGTGTATAATCTCTTCGGGGCTAAACTCAATCTTGTAGGCAGTCTGCTGAACATAGCCCACTACATTTCCATGATTGTCTCGCCTAACCGTCATTGTCCAAGGAGCTGTGATTTGAGGAATGTTACCAGTAACATCGAGGTATGCCTCATCAAAAATTATGAGGACACTAGTAAGATTCCTGAGAAATACCCAAAACCTATCTTCTCCCCACTCATTGGCTATGTATTTCTTGACTCTCTCAGCTACTTTTTCATCAGCAGCATTAATAACCCAACCATTAGTAGTTACAGCGTCAACTATTGCGTCGATGCATGTCCTAACGTCAGGGTCAGACTCAGCCAACTCTAAGAGCTTCTTCTGGTCCAATTCTTTCGCTTCTCCTAAGTAGCCATATAGGCCGGGAAGATTAGAAATGAGTGCCTTAGGCTCGGTCTTTTCCTTGGTCTTGCTAAATATTTTCTTAAGCCAGCTCATACATTAGAGCAATTTCTCAGGCTTTAATGCTCTGAGAATTCACATATAACCATGCCCGAGTATAGGCTAAAGACCGGAGAGGAAGTGTCTGGAGACCTAGAGATGGAGGACGAAAAATACATCTATCTAAGAAATGCATTAGTAAAAAATCCTGATGGCTCAATTACTAGCTATGTCCGCTTCTGGTTTGAGAAGGCTAATGTGGCGGTTGAAGAGATTCCTGCTGGAGAAGTAGCTAAGTCTGAGGCCGAGATCCCTAAAGAGCCTGAAGTATACGTTCCCAAGCGTGGCAGAAAGAAGACTACATGATACTCATATCGACCATCGATGACCTCTTTAACGTAATGCTTGATTTTTTATATGGAGCTCAGGGTTTCGCATTAAAAAATATGGATAGACAATGCTCTAACATGAATGCCATCATGCTTGGGCTGATTGGTGGTGCGCTATACGCAGTATCAGGCTTCCTGAAAAGCATGGATGAAAAGTTTGAGTATAAAAAGTTTCTAAGAACTGTTGTCTTAGGCGCTATTGTCGGAGCGACTAACGCGTTGTTAGGTATTCCAGTTACTGAGGATGCTGTCATGGTGGCCCTTAGTGCTGGAGAAGTAGCAATTGTCGAGAACTTCCTCAAATCAGTAATCAAATACTACGCCAAGTAGAAATGATGAAAAATGAACTGCGAGGTTGTGTGGAAAAGTAGCCGATATTATATTTACGTCTCGCAATGGCTTAATCTGCAAAGACTGCTTCATGTCTTGTTACGGTGATCTTGGATTCCTAAGAATAGTGATTTTTGAGAGAATTAAAACCCCTTTAAGCATTTCAAGACATGCAGGAAACAAGTTTCCAAGCCATAGTAGAGATAGCTCCAGAAATAGTTAAGGACTCGGGGGACGACGAATTTATCGGCTATTTCGAGGGAGTGGCATCTACTCCGCAGATTGACATTGAGGGCGACGCATTCTCAGTAGATGTTTTACAAGCAAATGCCGAAAGGCTCAAAGGTAAAGAAATACTTTACGGCCATGGTAAAGACCCGGCCCTTAGAGATACTCCGGTTGGCAAGATTCTCGATGCATGGATTGAGAATGGTGTCCTCAAGATTAAGGCTGGAATATTCAAGAAATTTGCTGATATCTGGGATAAGATCAAGTCAGGCATACTTAGGGGCTTATCTGTAGGAGGAATAGCCAAAAAAGTCAAGCGCGAGACTGTAAATGTTATAGAAGACGCCGAGATTCAGGAGGTAAGCCTCGCTCCTAAGCCAGTCAACCCGTCGGCCCAGATATACCACGTATTTGGTAAGGCCTTCGTGGTCGAAGATGGAGTCTTAACAATTCAAAAGGTTGACTTCGATTTACCAATAGTTAAGAGAGGCACATGGGACGGAGATGCGGCCGCTAAGAGAATATTTGATTGGGCCGAGAAGGAGGATGGCACAATAGACAAGTCTAAGGCCTCAAAGCTATTCATAGTCGTTAGGGGCGACGGAAAGAATAGGGGAGATTATGGCTGGCCAGTCGGAGACATAGTTGATGGCAAGCCCGTCCTCATCTCTTCAGGCATTATAACGGCTATAAAGTATGCGAGTGGGGCCAGAGGGGCCGTAGAGAAGATACCTGAAGAAGAGACTAAGCATATTAGAAGTGTCCTTGAGAGGCTTGCTAAGAGGCTGAAGGATGAGGGCATACTGCCGGAAGACTATGAAGTTCCTTGGAAACGAGAGGAGAAGAGCCTGCTGATTGAATACCTGATACTTAAGGCGATGATCCTCGAGGAGAGGCTTGAGTCAGAAGTAGGCAGGCTGGATAAGGCACTCAATGAAAAGTTAAGCAAGGCCCTTGATGAGAAGCTTGAAAAAAGGACAGAAATAGAGAAAACTCCTAAGTCAGTCATAAGCAGCGAAGAAGTCGTAAAGAAGTCTGTCTCAGGCCAAGACGTGTATAGGTATGGCAGTTTCTACGCTCTCCAGAAAGTTTTGAGAGAAATAAAGGCTTAGTGGGTGTTTATGGATATGATTACTCCACTCTTCAGGAGTTGGTCAGGGGAGTTCGAGAGGGAAAAGCTACCAGCCCTAACTGAAGGTGAATTAGCCAGTAGACAGGATGCGTACAGAGAGTTTGGCAAGACGCTTTTCGAGAAAGGCTACCTATCGACTGATTCCAACTTCCCGAGGCTGCCAGCCGAGGTTGCGAGAGACATTATAGATGTTGTCTGGTTCATGAATCCGGTGAGGCGGATATGGGCATTCAGGAAGCTGGCGACGAATGAGATGAAGATCAAGATTAAGACCGGAAAGATAGTTGTGTCTGCCCCAAGTGAGGGAGTAGCTCCGAGTGAGACTAAGCCTACTTGGGGCTCAGATGTGGCATTAACGGCCCGAGAATTGAGAGCCTGGACAGACGTCTCAGACATAGCCGTTGAAGACGCTGTCATAGACATAGTGGCCGACCTAGTCAAGGACTTCGGAGCGGCCATAGCCGAGACAGAGGCAAGGAACTTCTTATCGGGAGATGGCTCAGCATCAAACGTTTACAACGTATTTACAGGGCTCGGCAAGGCCAGTGGAGCACCATCCACCGATAAGGCGGGAAACGGCCTAACAGTCTCAGACGTGCTTAATGCAGTATCATACTTTGAGGAGGCGCTTGGCTCGGTTCCGAGACTATACCTGTTTGGTCATCCGCAGGCCCTCAAGCACCTCAGGTCCGACCTATTGACTAACTATAAGCTGCCCGGATATGCCGAGAGAGTCCTGGCCGGATATGAGATTGAGGAGATACTCGGAGTCAGGGATGTCATATCGACACCACTCATACCAGTATCTGGAACGCCTAAGGTAAGCGATGTAGTGCTATGCTTCCCTGAGAGGGCCGCAGTCGCTGGGGATAGGAGAAGCCTAACCATCGAGAGAGGCATAAAGGACGTTAAGAGCGGCCTAACGACTTATGCCGTGAGCGAGAGAGTAGCATGGGCAATAGCAGACCCCAACGCAACATACGTCTTCAAGAACTGCCTGTCCCAGTAAGCATAACCTAATTACCTAACGCCAAGCAATAAGAATACAAATTCAGAAAAGCTTGGTCATGGCCCGATAGCGTAGAAAATTCATATCAACCCCCTTTTTTCTCCATTCCTACATGTCTTTGCGGAGAGTCAACTCTCGGAGACATCCAAGTCGATCTATACACAGATGTAGACATAAGGGGCCGCCGATTGTCAGAGTCGATGATAAGAAAATCTACTGCTAGAGTTAATTATCGAGGACACTAGCGAGGTATGAGAGTATGCTCATCAAGTTCTCGAAGATTTGGAGTAGTCTCAAACACAACCACTAATAAAAATATTACAGAAATGCCTGGAAATCAATGGTCAATGGATTGTAATGCCACTTTTCGACATTGGAGACTCGAGAGCGTGCTATAACGTTTAAATAACTAAATCCTTACTCTCTTTATTAGAGTAATAATGGGTCATTCTTGGGTTGATATAGAGGTGTCAAGCCTAGAAAGGAAGAAGTTTATCAAATTGAAAGCATTGGTTGATACGGGGGCAGCTCTAACAGCGTTGCCTGAAAAGATTGCCGAAGAAATTGGAATCGAGCCCGTCAGCGAAGAGAAAGTCATGACGGGAGCCGGAACGGTTAAGGTGAAAAGAGGAAGAGGGGGGATAAAGTTGAAGGATAAGGGGGGGCCTTT
>Ga0080004_1146412_pt1 | contig 12328 bp, 14 predicted proteins | sample WasSprMetagenome_FD_69207 | JGI IMG/M metagenome (GOLD analysis project Ga0080004, IMG submission 69207) | Sulfidic aquatic microbial communities from Washburn Spring, Yellowstone National Park, USA - WS (SPADES assembly) (version 2) | ecosystem: Environmental > Aquatic > Thermal springs > Hot... | reverse complement strand
TGGTTATAGAATTTTAACAGGTAAGTGGCCGGAATAAAGGGTAATGAGCTATGCCTCATAGAAAACGTGTACTCTCATTCGTTTTTTCCATCACGTGGTTTAGCTTATGTTGGGTTCTATTCTTTACAATATTACCTCACCATGTTCCTTTATGGAGATCATTCTTTGGAGAGCCAAAACCTGTTACATGGAGTGTTGTGAGTGGTGTTGTTGTAGGAGCACTAACATATCCACTCTACATACTTTTTAAACGCCTGCTTCGTGTAAAGAGCTAGCTTTGATTTATAATACTGAAGAATGCTTGTGCAGGAGGCTAAGCAGGAGAGGAAGTATTAGATTGCATAAAAATTGTTTTGTTTTAAGGTATCCACCTCCCTGGAAACACCCTAACCACAACTAAGTCCAGGTCCTCTGCAGACACCTCTACTTCTTGTCCTCTAACTGGCTTCTTCAGCCCCACAACCACCAAGACATCGTCTTCTCGCCACAGATACAGCTCTGTACTAGGTGTTAGCTGTTTGCCTAGGATCTCTGACAGCACCTTAACCGTGGACTCGCGCCTAACATAGTTCAAAACATCAGCATCTTTTACAAGCTCCTTAAGCTCATCAATGCCAACTCGATAGTACAATGTCAGCTCCTTATACCCTGGGAACATGCTTAGCGCTAAACCGCCAACAAAACTACTCGCTTCATTAGATGCCGCCTGAAATCAAACTGACCTCCTCCCCGCCCTAGCAGGAACCCTCACACTTCAGGGCGGGGAGGTTTGGGGCTACATCCCCTCTTCCTGAGGGTTTAATCCCGGGCCGGGTCTCCGGCCCGTTACCCCTATCCCAAACGGGACTCGGGGCTATTGATAAACTGCTTATCATTGCCATTGGCTCAAGGAGTTTAATGCTCATCACCAAGATCAGTTAAACAAAGATAATTTATAAACTTTCTTCTCCATCCCCGCCTTGAAAGGCGAGGCTTTCAATTGTAAGGTATGAATACTACTGGTACTCCTCTAAAACACTTCTCTGCTACTGGAACTGCTTGCTCAGGCTCAACAAGATCAACAAAAACACATGTAGCAACACCTCTCTGAATCCTCAGATGCTGGGTGATGTCAGCTACCATGACATTAGTAATACTATATATTCTCAGATCTAGGTAGATACCAGGCTCAGGTCTAGAACCATAGACAACAGCCGGTACTAACCCAATCGACAACACTATAACAGCTACTAATATTATAGCCCACAAACCCCTAACACTCACAAACTCACCCAACTACAGACCTCCACTTAACCAGCTTAAAAAGGTGAATAGAATGGTCAAGAAGGCTGCAATACATATAGAATTGAATACTAAATAAAATTTATAAACAATCAACTCTTCTTTGGCTTTTCTCATACTTACTTTAACTAATGGTTTAGAGTCTCTCACTCAACGGCATGCTGCATCAGATGACGAAGTATTAGCTGGCATGGCTGTATATGCGTTCCTCTACTTAGCAAAATACGAAGCAAACATACCAACAATAGATTAGGCAAGTATTTCTATGCAGGTATCGGTGCTTGGATGAGAAAGAAGATAAAAAGGAATGTGCTTTCCATTTACGATTTAACTTCAAATATGCTTCCATACCACCGCCAGTTTGTGGAGTATAATGCAAAGTTCGTAGCTTCCTTAGAATAATAAATAGATGCTACAATACTGTAAAAGTAGAGACCAACATATGTTGGATCAGTAGCATCTTTATTATCTAGGAATGCTTTAATAGCCATCCAACCATCAACCCTATTCTTTGCTGGATACCATTTCCAGCTAACTCTAGTTACTCCAATACCTGTAGTTATACTTGTAATCGGATCTTCATATGTTATGAAAGTTGGAATGGTGTATGTATATGAGATTTGCGGAGGCCAACCTGTGGTTACAGTTATGGTGCCGTCAGTATCTGTTGCTGGTGGGTAGTACTCAATGAATTTTGCATTTTGCTTAGATACGCAGTTGAATCTGCTATCAAAAACCCCTGCACATACAGCAAGCTCTTGTCTATCCTTACTAAGTATATAATAGTTATTTAAAGAGTATACATGATGTATGGCAACTATTCTGTAAAGTCTTGACCCGTAACGGTCTTGAGCATAGTAAAACCTCGCCTCCTCATCTGTCTCTAATTTATTATTAACCGTTACTCCACCCTGCCACGCACTCCCTATCTCAACCCAGTTATATATGACATCAAGCATAGAAGTATACGTGGTTTGTGCTTTTGCGACTATTAATGGAGTTATAATGCTAGGTGATTTCCCTCTGTAACTAGTGGCTCTTCCATGGGCATCTATAACCATTCTCTCTAGAACATTAATCAAAGCTTCTCTAACATTCTTTGCTCTATGAACTACGTAGTAGTGTGGCGCTAAACCACCTATGTACGTCTTGTTGCTCTCAACCTTCTCAACTCTCTCAATCCTTATCGCCACTACTTGTGGTACTTCAGGGAATCCATATACGGGTATCTCAACGTTGTTAACCTTCTTAACACCTTTAACTGGTATCACAAGTAATGGTAGTTCTGATCTATTCAAATTTTTGAAGATCTCTTCCACGAGGTCTACAACGCCATTAGTTATGAATGCAACTATTCTACCGCTCCAGAAAACCCTCTTAACAAGCTCCTTGTTCTTGAGGAAAGCTCTTGTTGCATCTAGATCAAGAATCGTTATATTTACATCTTTAAATGCTTGCTCAATGCTTGGGATGCTATATGATTGTAGCTCGCTTATCCCAACACCAGCAAATGCATTGGCGAAGTCCTCAACAAGAGTCTTGTTATCACTGACCAATGCAATTCTTAAAGAGCTCAACAACCTCGACACATTAGCAGAACCAGCCACAACACTGCTAACAACTTGTAAAGAGATTTGCTCTCTAGCCACATTCACATAGCTATAAATAGCAATCATTGAGGCAAACACTAGTAGAGCTACAGCTACTGCAACTCGATTTACTCTAAACACACCCAATTTCTACACCCAGAAATAGTATAGCATGAAAATGCCTTATTTTCTTTTTTCTAGAGCTAATACAATTGCTTAAGCGAAAGTTGATTAGCATAGCGATGAAGAGAATTTCTATAAACATGTTATTGCCTCAAGAAGCACATAACTTATAAAGATGTTTATACTGCTACTCAATATTAGCTACATGCTGACATAGCTTTTTCATTAATTGTCGCTATATCAGCATTTTATTAGCACAGCAACTGTTGCTTTGGGGTTCAGCTCTCATATAACTTCATGTGGTTTGATGTTTTTCATCGCATCATCTCCATTCCCCTGCACCCCACTCGGGTTTTCATTGGGCTTGGGGGCGTTCAAGGCCACCCCAGAGACCCCACACCTTGAGTACTTAGGCATGTACCTCCTGTAGAGGTTTATTGTTGCAATAACATCTCTATCTCCTACGAAGCCGCATTTCCTGCATCTCAGTATTCTATGCTTGTTTTTAGCTAGCTTCTTACCACACCTAGGGCACTTCGAAGAAGTTCTCCTGGGATTAATTTTAACTACCTCTATACCCCTCTCCCTAGCCTCGTACTCAATACAAAACTGTATCCTCCTATAGAACCATAGACCAAGCCTCTTATTAAACTCTCTACCCCCTTTTATTATTCTCCCTAAGCTTATCTAAATCCTCTAAGACGATTATTGAGCTGTGTTTTGATGCTAGCCCTGCTACTAAATCCCCCACCCTGTGGGCGTAGACCCATGAGATGTTTCTTATCTTCTCGCCATGCCTATCAATAGCTTTTCTAACACCTTTGATGAATCTCCATGACCTTGGGTACCTCTTCTGAATTCTCTCAACCCATATTCTATGAGTCAAGATCTTCTTGTACGGTGTCTTAAATCTCTTCAACTTAACTAATCTACCATCAAGAGTAAGTATTGCTAGCGTTATATTGTCAAAGTTTAGGTCAATAGCCATAACAGTTCTAGGCTTCACGGGTTTAATAGCTCTCCTAAAGTACACTGAAACCCAGAACCCTCCATCCTCGTACTTTACCACTACCTCGCAGTTACTCCAACCCCTAAACTTCTCAACTCTATCCATTGAAGTTACAAGTTTTAATTCAACCTCATGGTCGCTGTGTAACTTCAGCGTTAGAGTCATGTTATCTAAGTCTAACCTATAGTCATACTTGTCTACTCTAGCGCTCAGCCTCCTGAGTACTGGCTTTCTACCACCATTACTCCTCGCCGAATCCACTAAACTATTAGCATAAATGTATATCTCTTTAGCGTGGTGAGCCCTGAAACCCATAGACACTAGGTTACTGTAGAATAGCCTATGTAGCTTCCTCTTAGACAACCTCTCATTAAAGCTCCAAACCCTGTCAACAACCATTTGAACAGCATCGCGGTATAGCTTCAGAAACTCTAGCAAATGGTCATAGCCACCCTCGGGAAGAGCCCTCGCCCTCAAGGCCTCTATAACAACGGGCTCTCCACCCCTCACAGAGTAGCTCACCAACATATATACCCTCTTAAAGCTTATAAATGTTTTGTCATTATTTAGTGTAAGTGACAGCTAATGGCTAGATTCATATATGCCGAGTGCTCTGTGATAAAGTTTAGAAAGAACGCTGTTGTACTCTACCCACTAATAGAATACCAAGACGAAATAAAACCACTACATGGAAAGAGAGTACACGTAATAATTATAGCGAAAAAGTGATATCAAGCTATACAAACCCATATAAAACCCAAAACAGCAATCAAAGGCTCTCGAGTTTAATGCTTCACCAATCCTAACCCCTAAGAAGACTAACCTGAACATGTTTGGCATCGCCTTTCGCAGCTGTTTCTAGTTTCATAAAGGTTTATAAGGTTTGACACTACTAAACATTTTCATGAGATTCCCTGTGAGGGGTGAAGAGCCCATAGGGGGCTCTCCCCAAGGGCAGCAACCCAAGGTGTGGGGTCCCAGGGGTGGCCCTGAACGCCCCCAAGCCCAATGAAAACCCGAGTGGGGTGCAGGGGAATAGAGATGATGCAATGAAAAACATCAAACCACATGAAGTTATATGAGAGCTGAACCCCCTGCAGTACTCTCACCAGCAGGTTTTTCGGGTAGACTCATACTTGTTGATACGAATATTGATTTTAAGAGACCTGTTATTGGCGGTGCAGAAGCTGGTATAAACCTTGTTTACATAGCTTTGGATGGAGCTATCGCCTTAACCGCAATAGCTCTAATCATCGCATTGTTTAGGGCTAGGAGGGTGAGGTCATGATAAGTGTTGCTAGAAACCCTCTTCTAATCCTATTTCTGCTACTATCTGGATTCACACTTCTATACGCATACTTCACAATTGCTAGTGTTCCTCGTGTAGCAGGTTGGGGAAGCCCTGAGAACTTTTGTGTATCTCCGCAGCAGAACCTTTTCGATTTATTATATGAGAGACTGTATCTTGATGTTGATGGTAGGAGGCTTGTTTTTAGGGGGCTATTTGTTGTTTACATGGGTGGAGGAGATAATATGACCGTTGATGTTATCCCACCTAGTGCTCCCTGGAGGTACACACTCATCATTAAGGACGCTATTAGGGGCTCTATAGAAGCTAACTATTCCCAGGTATTCCCCACAGCAAGAGTTGCCTTACCTGTGATCATAGCTCCTAGACCAAGTATTTACTACGTTGATGTTAGGGCTGAGACCATGCTCAGAAGTGTTGAGAGGGCTTGCCTAGTATACACCATAGCTGTGCACCCCTCGAAAAGGGTTGATGCATCAAATATTGCTATAGCATTCTCAATAGTTTTAGTGATGGGTGCAAGTGTTGTAGTTGTTCTGAGGCCTAGGGCTAGGTATTGGGGGTTACTAGGAGAAATAGTTATGAACACAAAGTTCGTGTGGCTATGGCTATTCACACCACTAACCATCTTAGTTGCGTACTCAACACTTCTAAACACATCACCTATAGTCGCACCCCTTGCACCCCCAATCACTAGCGATGTTGATGCTCAGCTCATAGCGCTTCAAAACGTTAGCGATCTTAGTGATGTCGAGTTCTTGGCTATCTACGGAACAATGTCATCAGTTTTACTCACACTCCTATTCACTTATAGGAGGGAGATTGGTGAGGAGAAGCTTAGGGATCTACTCCCATACCCTAGGTGGAGAAGATACTTGGCTACTCTACTAACCCACCTCATACTAATGTATATACCGCTTTACATAGTCTTAGTTCTTCACCTATTCCAGCTCATTCCACACATTGCTGTAAACAACCCTGGTATATTCTTTAGGTACCTGTTTCACCTCTTAACCGCAACAATCTTTGTACATGCACTCACATCACTGATACCACTAGTTGTATCTGTTCTATCCCCCAAGGTCTCGCTATCAATGCTCTTATCAGTTGTACCATACCTATTACTACTCTATGAAACCCCAATAGCATCTGTGCTCTTATCCTTCCTACCCTACATAAGAAGCTTTAGGTCTATAAATCATTACGCATACAGTGTCATACATGTGTACCTGCGTGCTCCAGAGAAAGCTGATATTACTAGGCTAGGCGGTGGATTGACATGCTCTCAGTACCTCTATGGAACAGTAGCTCTCTACATAGCTCTTGCCTTTCTGCTTCTCTTGGTTTATGTTAGGAGGGAGAACCCGTAGATAGGGTGGGAGTGGTGTTTAGGGCTTTGAATGTTGTTAAGCGTTTCGGTCCTACAGTTGCTCTTGATGGTGTTAGTGTTGAGTTTGGTTCTGGTCTAAACCTTCTCCTAGATCCTAATGGTAGTGGTAAGAGTACTTTGCTTAAGCTTTGGTGTGGTTTGATTAGGCCTGCTAGGGGTAGGGTAGAGGTCTTTGGTCTTGATCCATGGGCTAGGAGAGTCGATGTGATGAGGAGGGTGTCTGCATTCTTTGAGGATGTTCCTGCTCCTTGGTGGCTTAGTGGTGAGGAGTTTCTTAGGGTTGTTGCTGGGAAGAGAGGTGTTAGTTGGAGCACTGTTAAGGAGTATGCTGAGAGGCTTGGTGTTACAGGTTACTGGAGAAAGCTTATTAGGGGTTACAGCTGCGGTATGAGGAAGAAGGTAATGCTTCTAGCTACGCTTGTAGCTGATGTCAATGGCTACATACTCGATGAGTCACATACTCTGCTGGATAAGGATTCTATAAGGGTTGTTGATGAGATTATTACTGAGAAGGTTAGGAGTGGAAGGATAGTTGTTGTAGCAACACACATACTAACAGGTGTTGAGAGGTTGGCTAAGGGCTTTGCAATACTTCACAATGGGAGGGTTGTTGCTAGGTACCCAGGCGAAGCTGTTGAGGTTCCAACAGTTGTTGAGTGCTCATCAAGGGATGCTTCACGTATTGTTGAAGAGGCTCAGAAGCTGAACCCAAGCAAGATAGTTGTGTCTCAATCAGCAATATACATGCACACAACATCTACTCAACAAGCATCAAGTTTTGTTGAGAGGTTTGGATGTGTAGCGTATCCAGATATAGCAACGATGTACAGCGAGGTTGTGAAGGTGTAGAGCATTAATCAATCTGAATCACAAAAAGATTTAGCTTCTAGCAATAGCTAACCACTTTCTGGTGAACTGATTGAATTTTGAAAGGCTTGAGAAATTCATTCTCGACAAGATGTCTAGGTATAGGATGCCGGGGCTTTCAATAGCTGTTGTGAGGGATGGTGAGGTTATATATGCTAGGGGCTTCGGCTTTAGGGACTTAGCAATATCTGCTCCTGCAACGCCTAAGACAAGCTACTGTGTTGGTTCTGTGACAAAGGCTTTCACTGCAACAGCTATTATGCAGCTTGTTGAGAAGGGTCTTCTCAGTCTCGATGACCCTGTCTCTAAGTATGTTGGTGTTATTAAGGATCCTGGGGTAAGGATACACCACCTACTTACCCACACATCTGGAATTCCAGCACTTGGCTATGCAGAGGCATTGATAGATACATACTACGGTTTTAGGAAGGACATGCTACTACCAATCGCTAAGTCAGATGATGTCTTGGCGTACATGATTGGTTACGAGGACTACCCGAGGATGAGACCTGGTGAGAGATGGTTCTACCTAAACGAGGGCTACGTAATACTAGGCAAAATCATTGAGAAGGTTGCTGGTGTTAGCTACGAGGAGTACGTCAAGAAGAGCATTGCTAGCGTTATTGGTATGGAGAAAGCTTACTTCACAAGGGAAGAGTTTGAGAGGGATAGCGACAAGGCTACGCCGTACTACATAAGGGATGACACTATTACAAAGGCTGAGCCACTGTTTGGGATATCGTCAGATGGAGGCTTATTCACCTCGCCTATAGACCTAGTAAAGTTTGCTTATGCATTAGCTAATAGGGGTTCTATAGGAGGTGCCCAGATACTTAGTAAGGAGAGTGTAGAGCTCATGGAGAAGCCTCATGTTAAACTACCCTATGAGTCCCCCACAAGCAAGTACTATGGCTATGGGCTAATAATTCACGATAGCTTTGCAAGTGAGTACAAACTTGTTGGTCACAGCGGCTCGGTGTATGTCTACACAGCCTACATGGGCTACTTACCGGAGAAGAGAGTTGCAGTTGCCTTAGCCTCTAACTCTAGTGGCTACCCACTATCCCTCATAGGGGCATACGCACTTGCCATAGCAGCTGGAGTTGATGAGTCTAGGCTACAGCTCCTAAAGATTGATAGGGTTGCTGATAGGATTGAGGGTCTATACACAGGTTACAGAGAATCAGTTATGCTAAGGGTTAGGAGAGCCGGGGACATGCTAATCCTTGAGGATCCCTACAATAGGAGAGCTATAGTAAGCCTCGTGCTTGATAAGGTTGAGGAGAGCTACGCAAGGCTCTACATAGCAACTCTATACACGAGAATACCAGTAGAGTTCTTTATTGAGAGAGACAGAGTTGTAATGATCTATGAGAGGTACTTGCTTGTAAAGAAACAGTGAAGAGACTTTGATTCAAGTGCTCAACACCTTTATCTCTGTACAAACCCATTAACATAGCGAAGAATGTGTATTATCTAGAATATTCGTAAATTAGTTCTACAAGTTAAGGAAAAAGCTGAGGATGTGAAGCGAATAAAGAAATGTAGGTTTTGAGCATAATTACCTATAAAGAGAGTTCAAGGCTCTTTTACAGAGATGCTGAGCAGAATCTATGTGACTCTCCCCAATTTCCTAACCCTTACCCTTGTCGAGTTGAGGACAGCACCACTATAAGCATCAACATCATCGCTCATTAATGCGCTTACTCTAAACCCATTCAAACCTCTTGCATGCCTAGGCATCCACAGAACACCTCTCTGAAGACCCTTATCAATAACTGCTCTAGCTATGAACGATGCTCTCTCATTGAAAACCTCAACAATATCTTCATCCAGTATCCCCAGCTTCTCAGCATCCTCAGGGCTTATGTGTAGCTCTGCTGGTACCTCTCCATAAACCTCCTCGAACTGTGTATGGATATATTTTATGTGAGCTGATGTGATGAGGATGAACTTGTCCTCCTCAATCTCTTCACCTGGTGGTGGTGTTGGTAGTGGTGGTAAACCCTCCTTGACGGCTTGGGTACTGTAAAGCTCTATCCTACCTGTTGGGGTCTGGTAAACATCTTTAGGCTTTGGCTCTAGAAAGTCCCATACCGAGATAGAAAAGAAACCAGAACACAAAATATGTGATGAATAATGATACAAACCTTTTTCTCCTCTTCCTCATTTCATCATTTCCAGAACTCAAGGCAGCCCCCATTATAACTCCATTTAATTCAAATGTTTAATAAATTAAAAAGAGTTAAAATTCAAAAGCTTTTATTTGCTAGGGTACAGGTAAAAGTGACCAGAGCGTTGAGTAGGCAAAGTTTATTAGATAGTCTTTTACGCTTCTTACACCATACAGACTTGTATAAGCATTTACTGGCGTATCAATATACACTAGTTGGAATACTGTCTTTGCAGCACCCTCTAATCCAAGCTTCGCTGCAACAAAGGAGCCAAGAGCCCCTGTTACAGCTCCTGAAGCTACACTAATACCAAACCCTACCCAATCCCACTTGCTTGGGTCACACCTAGTCGTTATAGCCCACGTTACAACATAGAATGTAGCACTCGATACAGCACCTATGATCGCACCTATAACGAAGTTTTATAGGTCTGTTGTTAGTGCATAGCCTTTTTCTACTGATAGATTTAGCTTTTACTCTTTACATGAAGCAAGCAGTTAAAAAGTATGTAGAGCAGGTATGTTAGTGCTCCTATACAAGCACCCCACACACCAGTTTCTATAAAGGGTTTTGGCTCTCCAAAGAATGACCTCAATGAAGGAACATGATGAGGCAATATTGTAAAGAATAGAGCCCAGCATAAGCTAAACCATAAGACAAAAAAGATGAATGTAAATACATGTTTTCTCCAAGGCATTGCCTATCGCTCTTTAGCTCCTCATCCCCCAATACTAGGCACTATATAAATGTAAGTAGCTTAATTAAGTATTCTGCTCCAAAAAGGGTGGCTAGGAAGGGTAATATGGTAACTGAAACAACCTTTAAAATTGCTTTACGAGTTTTCGCTTTTTCTCCATAGACCTCTTTAAATCTTTCAGCATAATAACTACAATTAGGTGCATTAATACCTACTAAGAAGCCTGCTAATGCACCAGCTATGCATCCAGATACTAAATCATTACCTAATAAAGCTCTTAAAAATTCAAATAATGTCCCTGGCCCTATCCCAAGGTAAAAACCTGTTAAAGCATTAAGCAAGGCACATACAAAGGTGTAAACCCTAAAGCTAAGCCTACCCATAACCAACGCAACTATTTTATCACCATAACGAAATGCAAGTACAAAAGACATGAGTGTAGATATAATTACAATAATAAGCAAAAAAATGATTTCTTCTGACATTTTTAAGAGAGGCACTAAAATCATGCTAATCCCTCTAGCCAAACACCCCTAATACTTTAGTACTAAATGTCTTAAAGTATTAATATTTTAGCATTATCTCCCTCTGAACATCTTAATCGCACCTCTAAGACCAATTATTGCGCTACATAATCCTCCAATTCTCATCCCCCAATATCCTATTTCTTTGAGTGTGTCATTATTCAAAATCTTGCCAGCTACGTCCAATGCAATTCCAATAACCGTAACTCCATAAAATATGAGGCCCACAAGTGCTAATAATTTCAAATCTGTTGCTAGTGCATAGCCTTTTTCTAGTGATAGGTTGATCTCTGCTGGTATATTGCTTGCTAGTATCTCTAGTGTGTTAGCTATTTGCGGATATGCTTGTGGTACGTAGCCAGAGTTCTTGCCTCTTGTGAAGTATCCTGGGCTTGAACCACTATAAACATTTTGTGATAGCCACTTAACTCCATAGGCAATTAGCTTGTAATACTCACTTAGGCTGCTAGCTCCCTCCGGAAGAATTATCCAGTCTCCATAGAATGTGGTCTTGTTCTTGAACCAGTAGTTTGCATAGGTAAACACATAGCTATAGCCACTACCATCAGGCTTCAACTCAGCAACGCTAGCAATGTAAACCCTGTGGGTATTACTAACGTTCCTAATTAGGTATATCACGTAGTAATCAACGAAGTTATTTGTGAAGTTTGCTCTAACCCACCTCCAATACATAACAGTATTGCTATCGATAGATTTGTTGCGTAGCTCTCCAACCCACAGATCCCAAGACGATAAGTTCTCGCCATACTCAATGATGAGAGCTGGAGATCTATTGATATAGACATTTACTCTACCCTCAGACACAGCATAACTTATATTCGTGCTCCTCTTTATCTCAGCAACAATCCTAGTTATGTTTAGTACAAGGTCTCCTGGTAGGTAAGGCGATTTAACTAGTTCAACACTTCCATTCCTGTAGATGTACAGTGTGTTGAACAATTCGTACCTCTCAACCTGATCCAATGGAATGTCACTAAATAGCAAAGCTATCATGGTTAACATGATAAGCTTAGATCTATCAACATCGCTTACCGCTACATCCTCAGCTAAAACCCTTGGAACACTAACCCCTACTACTACCGGCACCAACAACAGGATTACAATAGCTACTGCAACAACCTTCACAATATGTTTAGGTACAACCACATCACACACCCAAGCCAAGAGATCTCTCTAAACCAGCTTAAAAAAATGAATAGAATGGTCGAGAAAATTGTAATACGCAAGAATTGAATACCAACGAGATTTATAAACCATTTAATAAACCTTTCGCTTTCTAATCACAAACTCAAGCATCTTAGCATTTCACATAGTAAACATCGTCAGCACCACTCATCCCTTCAC
>Ga0080004_1117878_pt1 | contig 12328 bp, 11 predicted proteins | sample WasSprMetagenome_FD_69207 | JGI IMG/M metagenome (GOLD analysis project Ga0080004, IMG submission 69207) | Sulfidic aquatic microbial communities from Washburn Spring, Yellowstone National Park, USA - WS (SPADES assembly) (version 2) | ecosystem: Environmental > Aquatic > Thermal springs > Hot... | reverse complement strand
CAGGGTGCATTCTATCCTCTGCTATAGCGAGCTATTTAGCGAAAGGGGAAAGCCCTGTTGATAGCGTGAGGTCCGCCATAGAGTTTACTCATTCAGCGATAGAACGAGCAGTCCTTTTGGGCAAGGGACCTCATTATTTAGTGCCTTTCTAATCCCTCGCTTTTCAACCCAATGTTATATCCCTTGCCGCTGTTAGAACCCATACTCTATCCGCTTTTGCTCTTTTCATAACGAGGGCACAAGCGGAAGCGGTTGCTCCCGTGGTCATTACATCATCAACTAAAAGAACCCTTTTCCCTCTGATTTCTTCTTTATTAGAGGTAATACCGATTGCCCCTCTGACATTCAAAAATCTCTCCTGCCTTCCCAATCCAACCTGCCTCTTTACCTCCCTCCTCCATTCTAAAAGAGAAGGGAAAAAGGGAAGAGAAAGAGAAGTAGCTACTCCAGCCCCCAATATAAGAGAAGTGCTATATCCTCTCTCTTTCAAACTTTCCTTATGGGGTGGGACGGGAATAACGCAGTCAATTTGCCAGTAAGGCGGTATTGCCTTAACCATCAAATCCGTTAGAACCTTCTCCACTTCCACCAACCCCCTAAATTTGAAGGCAAGAAGCATCTCCCTAAGAACTCCCTCGTATAAGCCTCCAGCCCTTGTCCCATCGAAGTGAAGGTTTAAATCTTTACAGAAATAGCAAATCGGTCCCTGCTGCGGAGCACCGCAGAGTTGACAGGGATTTTTTATTTTCTTAACTCCTTGAAGGCAATCCTCACATATGATAACTCCCCTCTTCCCACAGCCAAGGCAGAAATGGGGAAATATTAACTCTAAAAGACCTCCGATAATTTCCTTGAAACTCTTCATTGACCCTTGGAGAATAACCTTGACCGCAAAATTAACCAATAGAAATAAGGTAGCCTCGCCACTTTCTCAATCTTTGAGGGCTGGCATATAAGCCTATAAAGCCATTCTAAACCCAGCTGACGCATCAGGCGAGGCGCCCTCTTAACCCTTCCAGAGAGAACATCAAGCGTCCCACCTACACCAATGGCTACTTTTACCCCCAATTTCTCCCTATTCCTCCAAATGAACTTCTCCTGAAGGGGAATCCCCATTCCCACCAATAATATATCCGCCCCGCTATCCTTTATCATCTTAACGATTTTCTCTTCCTCTTTGAAATATCCGTGGTAACAACCAACGATTTGGAGTTTAGGATAAAGACTGCTCACTCTCCTCCTCGCTTCCTCGGCCACCCCCACCTTACCACCCAAGAAGAAAAACTTCCAACCTTTCCTCTCAGCTATTGGGAAAAGAGCATTAACTATATCCGCACCCGCTACCCTCCCTTTAACAGGAATACCCAAAATCTTTGCCCCCAAAACAACACCCATTCCATCGGGAGTTACAAGGTGAGCGGAGCGCAAGATGGAAGCGAATTCCTCATCTTTCCAAGCCACGACGCAGGAATAGGCGTCGCATGTGACGACGAGATGAAATCCACCTTCCTCTATGAATTGACAAATTTTATGGATTACCTCCTTTTCACTTAATGCTGATATTTTCCCCTTGAGAAAAGGGTAAATTATGTCCCTTCCGCCCACGATTTGAGATATCTTTCCTGTTCAGGAGTAAGTTCGTCTATTTCCACTCCCAATGAGGCGAGCTTTAAGCGTGCTATCGTTTCCTCTATTTCTTGGGGAACATTGTGAACCGCTGGCTCTAAGGAACTCGCGTTCTTGGAAAGATATTCAAGGCAGAGGGCTTGGGTAGCGAATGACATATCCATAACAGCTGAGGGATGTCCCTCGGCAGCGGCGAGGTTCACGAGCCTTCCCTCAGCTAAAAGATACAACCTCTTCCCGTTCTCAAAGATATACTCCGTAACAAGGGGACGGATTTGTCTCTTTTCCCTTGCCAATCCTTCTAAAGCTTCAATGTCGATTTCCACATTGAAATGACCAGAATTCGCCAATATTGCACCATCTTTCATAAGTTTGAAATGCTCTTCCCGCAAGACGCTTTTATTTCCCGTAACGGTCACAAAGATATCACCTATTTTAGCGGCCTCAAATGAATGCATCACTTGAAAGCCATCCATAACCGCTTCCAGTGCCTTGAGTGGGTCAACCTCACAGACGATTACCTGTGCCCCCATTCCCTTTGCTCTCATAGCCACTCCCCTTCCACACCAGCCATAGCCGAAGACAACGAACTTCTTGCCAGCGAGGAGGACATTGGTAGCCCGCAATATCCCATCTATCGTTGATTGACCTGTTCCGTAGCGATTATCAAAGAGATATTTGGAGCGGGCATCGTTTACGGCAATGATTGGATATTTTAAAACGCCATCCCTTGCCATACTCCTCAATCTGATGACCCCGGTCGTCGTCTCCTCCGTTCCTCCCCTTGTTTCCCCAAGCAAATCTTCCCTTTTTGTGTGAAGAGTGGTAACGAGGTCGGCGCCATCATCTACAGTGAAATTCGGCTTTTCCTCTAAAACTGAGAGTATGTGGCTATAGTATGTTTCCTTATCCTCTCCTTTTATGGCAAAAACAGGGATTTGGAAGAACTTTACGAGGGCGGCTGCTACCTCGTCTTGTGTGCTCAGTGGATTGGAGGCACAGAGGTAGACCTGCGCTCCTCCTTTTTGAAGAGCAAGCGCGAGATTAGCAGTTTCCGAGGTTATATGTAGGCAACAGCCTATCCTTAACCCAGATAACGGTTTTTCTTTCTCAAACCTTTCTCCAATCATCCTTAAAACAGGCATCTCCCTTCCCGCCCATTCTATCTTCTTCAACCCTTCCTCAGCTAAAGAAATATCCTTAATATGATATTTAATCATCTTCCGCCTCCTTCTTTCCGAAATGGACTAACAATTATCCCATCAAAGATGGCAGCATTGGATGATACCTCGCATTCCTCTCCCACTATGCATCCCTCTATCATCGTTTTCTTCCCGACCTTCGCTCCACGCCAAAGGATGCTCCGCTTCACCACAGCATCTTCCTCAATAACACACTCATCGGCTAAAACGGTTCCCTCTAAAATCCTCGCCCCCTTCTTTATGCGACACCTGTTGCCAATAACGACAGGATACTCAATGTAAGAGGAAGGCTCAATCTCAACATCGTCACCTTGCCAGAAGAATGGTTTCACTTCTTTTAAGGGAATCTTGAAATTTATTTTTTTATATAAAACATCTCTATGAGCTTCCTTGTATTGCTTTATGTTTCCCACATCTTTCCAATAGCCCAATGCCAAATAGCCGTAAAAGGGAACTTTCTTATCTATGAGAAGAGGAAATAAATCCCGCCCAAAATCAAAAAACTGCCCGTTGGGGATTAGCTCCAATACTTCTGGTTCCAAGATATATATTCCCGTGTTAACCGTGTTAGAAGGTATCCTCTCTCCTTTGGGCTTCTCTATAAAAGCTATCACCTTCCCCCTTTCGTTTGTGAGGACTACGCCGTATTCGCTTGGGTCGTCAACTAAGGAGAGAGCGATTGTAACCATTGCCTTTTTCTCCTTGTGATAAGCGAGAACCCGCCGCAGGTCAATATCGCAGAGGTCATCCGCCCCCACAACCAAAAATGTGCTATCAAAGAAATCCTCGCTTTTCTTCACTCCTCCCGCGGTTCCAAGTGGCTCCTCCTCATAGGAATATCTTATTGAAACGCCTAACCTTTCCCCATTACCCAGCCAGTTGGTAATCTTCTCCGCAAGATAATGAACATTTATGACTATGTCCCTGAACCCGTGCTCCCGAAGAAACTCTATTATATGCTCAATAACGGGCTTATTCGCTATGGGAACCATAGGCTTGGGGACATTACGAGTTAATGGGTCCAATCTTGAACCCACTCCCGCAGCCAAAATCATCGCTTTCACTTAAGCTTCCCTCCTTCCATAGAACCTCCTAATCGCATTTGCCACCCGAATTATCTGCTCTTCCTTCAGTTGGGCGTGGACCGGCAAGGATATGACTTCCCTCGCAGCCCTCTCTGCCTCGGGGAAATCGCCTTCCTTATAGCCAAGATAGGCGAAAGCCGGCTGGAGGTGAAGCGGCAAGGGATAATAAATCATAGTCTGAATTCCTTCTCCCCGAAGATACTCCCTGAGCTCCTCTCTGTTTCTTGCCCTTATCGTGAATTGATGATAGGTATGGAAATTTCCCTCCATCTCTTGGGGAAGGGTTATCTCCTCTACATCTTTTAAAAGTTGTTTATAAAGCTTGGCATTTTCCCTCCTTTTCTCCGTCCATTCCCCAAGATATTTCAGCTTTACAAGCAAAATAGCCGCCTGCAGCTCGTCGAGCCTGCTGTTAGTTCCCAGGAAGTCAAATAGGTAATCTTTCCCTCCATGACAACGCAGAAGCTTCAACTTCTCATAAATCTCTTGCTTTGATGTCAAAACCATCCCTCCATCCCCTATCGCTCCCAGATTCTTCGTGGGATAGAAACTGAGACATCCTACATCTCCAAATGAGGAAACCGGCTTCCCCCTATGAAGGGCACCTATAGCCTGAGCGGCATCTTCAATTATAAACAGGGACTTCTCTTTAGCGATTTGGGTTAAGGCTGTCATATCGCAAGCCTGTCCAAATAAGTGAACAGGCATTATCGCCTTTGTTCTCCTCCCGATTCTGTTCCCCACCTCTTCGGGAGAGAGATTGAAGGTGAGAGGGTCTATATCGGCGAATACAGGACGAGCACCAACTATTACTATGCTCTCCGCGGAAGCGATAAAGGAAAAGGGAGAAGTTATTACCTCATCTCCTCTGCCTATGTTCAGGGCGTGAAGGGAAAGGGTGAGGGCATCTGTTCCCGAGTTTACACCCACTCCATATTTGACACCGCAAAGAGCAGCGATTTCCCTCTCAAGATTAGCCACATTCTCTCCCAGGACATACCTCCCAGAGAGAATAACCTTTTCGATAGCGGATAATATCTCGGGCAACAAAATCTTGTGCTGATAAGCGAGGTCGCTTATGGGAATGGTTCCTTTTTCCATTGTTTAAATTATACCCTCCTTTCCTTCAATGCGTCAATTCAATTTTAAATCATCTCATAATAATTTCAGCTCTTGTTTTGTTGCAAATTAGGGTTTGTTGCATAATTGATATCCTCATATGGCAAGGGTTTTTATTACCTTAAAAAGCATCCTGATATTTACATAATATACTTTTATACTCTACATTTTTTAAATACCCTATACCTAAAAAGAACTCTTTTGGTCATTTACGCAACAAAACCCTATGGAAACAAATAATTTATTTCCCTTGCATATTTTTCTCCTTGATTTATCATTGATTTGGGTGACTTATGATGAAAGTAAGGATATGTCTTTTTGCTCTCCTCAGCATTCTTGTTATTTCGTCAAGGGCTTCCCTCCTTGAGACACTTCTTTTGGGCGATGGCTCCTTTCTCAAAGACGCTACACCTATGCGTGCCTCAAGCTCTGACCCCAATTGGGAAAACGGAAACGGAGACGCCCGCTACATCGCTCCAAAACAAACATTTACCCTTGCGGAGCTGAAAGGACCCGGCATCATAACCCATATATGGTTCACAATTTGGGCTGAGGATAAATATTTCCCTCGTTCCCTCGTCCTTCGTATCTACTGGGATGATGAAAAGGAGCCCTCCGTGGAATCCCCTTTGGGTGATTTCTTCGCCGTGGGACATGGTCTCCTGACAAATCTCAACTCCCTACCAGTGCAGATTTCCTCCGATGGCAGAGCCTACAACTGCTATTGGCTTATGCCATTCCGTAAATCAGCGAAAATAACCATTACCAACGACTCACCTGATAAAGCAGTTGGTGCCCTCTACTATATGATAGATTGGCTAAAGCTGAAATCCCTTCCCTCCGATATACCCTACTTCCACGCCCAGTATAGACAGGAATATCCCTGCGAGAAAGGAAAGGATTACCTCATATTAAAAACGGAAGGGAAAGGCTTCTATGTTGGAACAGTCCTCTCCGTCCAAATGAACCAGCCAGGTTGGTTTGGGGAAGGAGATGACCGTTTCTACATAGATGGAGAGAATATCCCCTCCATTAGAGGAACTGGCACGGAGGATTATTTCAATGATGCCTGGGGCTTCCGTCCCTTTAATCAACTCTATCATGGGGTGAGCATCTGGGAAGGATTTGATATTGACGATAGAGGAACAGCCTACCGCTGGCACATTCAAGACCCAATTCCCTTCAAAAAATCGCTTATGGTAACCATAGAGCACAAGGGCGCCGCCTACGATTTTGAGAATAATAGATTTACATCGGGTTTCGCGGAAAGAGATGATTTCTTCTCTTCCGTTGCTTTCTGGTATCAAACGGGAAAGGCTCCCAGATTCGCAAAGGTTCCTCCCCTTGAGGATAGGTTCGTCCCCCATACCTACATTGAAGCGGAATCACTCCTTCAAACCGCAAAAGCAAATCCCCAAAATGCCCTTCAAATACAGGAGGGTGATTGGAGCGGTGGAAAGCAAATCTTCTTCACTCCCCATAGCCAAGACGCTTACCTTGAGCTCAAGTTCTTCGTCCCCACAGATGGTCTCTATGTCCTTAAGGCGGATATCACTCACTCCTGGGATTACGGCGTATATCAAGCCTTTCTTGACGACAAACCTATGGGCAGCGCTTACAATTTGTATAACCCAACGGTGCAAACGAAGAGATTGATGCTGGGTGTAATCAAACTCGCCTCCGGAGAACATACTCTCCGTTTCGTTTGCCAGGGGAAGAGCGAACTCTCCAAGGGATATTTCTTCGGTATAGATGGTATCTATCTTCGCAAAATCAGATGACGATTCCCCATTTATTCCTCCCTGCGAAGTCTTTACAGGATGAAGAAATTTTATTGCGAGGAGAAAAAGCCTTTTATCTCCTTGAGGTTCTGAGATTAAAGAGAGGAGAAAGGCTCTATTTAATGGATGGTGAAGGGGCATATTTCCTCGCGGAGTTAGTTTCAGGCAGCAAGGGGCAAGCTATCTTGAGGATTGTTGAGAAAGAATATAAAGAGAGAAAACCGCCATTTATAATCTCGGCGATTCCCATTCTCAAGGGAGACAAAACGGAAACGGCGATTCGTGCCCTATCCCAGATGGGTATAACCACGCTTTTCCCCTTTACAAGTGAGCGAACGATTGTGAAATTGGACGAGAGAAAGAAAAGGCAAAAAGAAGAGAGATGGCAAAAAATGGCGATAGAGGAGGCAGAGCTCTCACATTCTCCTTTTTACCCCCGAGTTAAAAATATTCGTAGCTTTAAAGACCTACTGGATGAGCTATCAAATATTCCCATTCTCATAGCCTATGAGGGAGCAACTGAGGAAATAGAGGGGTCTATATTTCCTATACCGGAAAGAATCGCTTTAATCACGGGACCGGAGGGAGGTTTCAGCGAGAGGGAGATAGAAATGGCTAAGGGAAAGGGAGCGCTTCTCGTTTCCTTGGGGGAGAATATAATAAGCGCTGAATTTGCCCCCATCGTATTCGCCACCTTGATTTTCTTCTCAAATCGCTTTGACATCCCTTTGAGGGTCTTATAAAATAATGAAAAAGGAGGCGATGACCCCTTTGATTATCTCCCTTATCGGAGTTGGAAAAATGGGCTCTGCTTTGCTAAAGGGATGGCTGAGAGCGGGAGTGAAGAAAGAGGAGCTCGTGATATACGACAAGATAACGAACGCTCTTCAGCCATTTGTTCAACAGGCAGAAATCGCCCACGATTGTAGAAGCGCTGTTGAAAAGGGTGATGTAATTGTCATTGCGGTTAAGCCAAAGGATGTGGGAGAGCTTTTAGGGGAAATGGGTGGTTTTATAAAGGATAAAATAACGATAAGCATAGCGGCGGGAATCGGATTAAGTGAACTGAGCAAGATGGCGCGGTCCAAGTGGGTGAGGGCTATGCCAAATATAGCCTGTGAAATTGGAGAGGGGATAATCGCTATATGCGGAGATGAAACAGGATTGAATATAGCGGAGAAAATATTCGGCTTAACTGGGAAGGTCGTAAGGGTTGAGGAATATTTGATGGATGCGATTACAGCTCTGGGAGGAAGTGGACCTGGCTTTGTTTCCCTTCTCATAGACGCTTTAGCGGATGGAGGTGTCAAGATTGGGCTTCCAAAGGAGCTCTCCCTCCAAATAGTGGCGCAGGTATTCAAGGGGACAGCAGGGCTCGTTATGAATTCCCAAAAACATCCGATGGAATTGAAGGACTCGGTCTGCTCGCCGGGAGGAACCACGATTGCGGGGATTAGCAGAATGGAAAGAGCAGGATTGAGAGGCATATTGATTGAGGGAGTAGAGGAAGCATTCCGAAGAGCAAAAGAGCTGCAAAAGGGAGGATGAAAGATGAGGATATTGCCCGTTGATATTTTGGAGAAGAAGTTCAGCAGGAAATTCAGGGGCTACAATCCAAGGGAGGTGGATGAATTTCTCAATGAGGTATCGAAGAGTATGGGGGAGATATTGATGGAGAACGCCTCTCTTAAGGAGGAACTGGAGAAGGCAAAGGAGAGGTTATCCTACTTTGAGAAGATGGAGGAAACCCTGAGGAACGCTATAGTTCTTGCCCAGAAGACAGCAGATGAGGCGATTGCAACCGCTCATAAGAAGGCGGAGGTTATATTGGATGAAGCAAACAATAAGGCAAGGGAGATAATTGAGAAGGCTTATTTGGAGAAGCAGGAAATTCAGCGCGAGATAGAGGAGTTAAAAGAAAGGAAAAACAGTTTGAAAGCACAAATTCTGGGCATCATCAATACAATAGCCCAACTGATTGAAAGGGAGGAAGAATGCGAAAAGGATTCCCAATCGCCGTCATCACAATCCTCTCCCTCTTAATCCTTATCCCAACAAACTTCTCAACGAAAAACCTCAGTCCTCGTGTGCCAATTGAGGATTTGCGTGCCCTCTCCAAGTTTCTCTCCCCACTTGCCCAATGGGATTGGGGATTGGAAACCCTTAAGAGCTATTCAGAACGCAACGATAACCCGCTCTTTCTCATCCTTGTTGCAATAGCCCTGGGAGAAAGAGGAGATTATCCTAACGCCATATCCCTTTTAAAAAGAGCTGAATCGCTTCTCCCCTCTGATTCTCTCCCTCCCCTGCTACAGAAGCTATACAACCCAAAGGAAAATCTTGATGAGGAAACCGTTTCCCTCCTCACCCAAGAGCTGAAAAACAGGCTTAGGGGATGGTTTAGGGATAAGCCTCTCGCTCGCCTTTACAGGCTTTCTGGAAACATCGCTTTAGCAAGGAAATTGGAAGCCAATTTAGCAAGATACAACCGTCCGATGGCTGAACGAATGGCTTTCCTCGCCTTTTATACCTTTTTTATCTTCCTGGCCGGCATATTCATCCTAATTTTTTACTTATCAACCGCATCCAAGAAACTTCCCTCCCACCCTGAACCACCACCTTCAATAAGTTGGGGTTGGGCGATAGCGATTATCTTAATATTCATCATCCTCACTTCCGCTATCGCTACTATTCCTATTTTCCTCGTTGCTCTTCCCATTTACTCCACCCCTTTCTGGAGAAATTCCGTTCCATTCTTCTACCTCTTTTCCGAAATTACAGGCGGGCTTCTCGTTTTCTATCTAACGCTCAAACTCCTATCCCAAAATCAGCTCAGCCTGAAGGATATCGGCTTTAAGATTGAAGGCTTGGGAAATTTCCTTTGGGGCTTTTGCGGCTGGCTATCCTCCTTCCCTCTTGCCCTTTTAGCCCTCATCTTTTCCTATCTCTTCCGCTTATCCTCAATAAAAGGAAGAGCAGATATCCCCATCCTTTTCCTAACCTCTTCCTCTTGGGGCAAAGTAGCCCTCTTCTTTATGGTCTTTGCACTCGCACCAATTTTTGAGGAACTAATGTTTCGGGGAATTCTCTATCCTTCCCTCCGCCGAGAGCTCGGCGTCGCACCAGCAATGGCTTTGAGCTCCTTTTTATTCGCTTCTATGCATGCCAATGTCTCCCAACTACTCCCCCTTATGACCTTAGGAACGCTCTTCGCCTTCCTCTATGAAAAGAAACGCTCCCTCATCCCTTCCATCGTCGCCCACGCCCTTTGGAATGCCCAAAATGCCCTTTTCCTCTTCCTTCTCTATACTTGAGATGCTAAAATCCTTTTAGGGAGTGATTTATATGAGAAAATACTTTTGTTTATTATATTTTACGCTTTTGCCTCTCTTCTCCTTTCCCCAACCTCTCCTTACCATTCCCTTCACTTCCCACCCTCCTAAAATTGACGGCAAGCTCTCTCCCGATGAATGGAAGAACTCAAGCATAATATCTCTCTTCACCCCCTTGGGCACCAGAAAACTCTCTCCCATCCCCACAACCTTCCACCTCCTCTACGATGAAAGAAACTTCTACATCGCCTTCTCTTGTCAATCGCCAAGTAAGCCAAAAGCTCAAATGCGCCAAAGGGATGGAAATGTCTGGGAGGATGACGCTGTTGAGGTTTTCCTCTCCCCTGCCTTTCCCAAATATTTCCAGTTCATAGTGAATGCAGAGAACTGCATCTGGGATAGTGAAGGGAAAGATGGGAAATGGAATGGGGAATGGCAACACGCAGTTTCAATAACGGAAAATGGCTGGGTAGGCGAGATAGCCATTCCCTTCTCCACTCTCGGAGTCTACCCCAAAGCGGGCGATAAATGGCGCTTTAATTTGGCGAGAGATTTCTCCGAACCCAAAACAAATCCCCTCACCTTTTCTCCCTGCCAATCCTCCCTCCACGAGCCGGATAATTTCGCCATATTATCCTTTGGAACGGAAGCTGACGCCATCCGCATTTATCCTTCCGATTTGAGCAATCTTTTCCTTCCCCCATCCGCTCCAAATTCCGGCAACATATCCCTGATGGGCGAAAGCTCGGAAAATCTCCAGTTTTATATAGCGATTAAGAAAAACGGAGAAAATAAAGATTATGTAGCGAATTTGTCTCCAAAGGAGCAAAAGGAAATCTTATCCCTTCACTTAGAGCCGAAGGAAATAGCTTCAATTCTGCTCATAGCGAGAAATCCTCAAGGAAAGGAGTTGGTCAATTTGCACATAGAAGCGGAGAGACCGCCTCTTCTCAATGTTTCCCTAACGAGAAGATTCCTCACAAAGGGGACTATAGAGTTCTCCCTCTCCTCGGATGTCCTCGCCCAAGAGATGAGGAAAATCGTCGCATCACTGATGAAAGATGACAAGGAAATCGTAAAGGAAGAATTGGCGGCAGAAAACGGTAAGGCAAAGGGAGAGCTCAAGGTCGCCAATCTGCCTGAAGGCGAGTATATCCTCCAACTGAGAGCTTATGATGAAAAAGGAAATCTCATTGCCGGTCACGAAGAAAAAATTAAAATTCCTCCAAAACCTTCCTGGCTTGGCTCAAAGGCGGGAAGAACGGATGAGGTTTTGCCTCCCTGGACGCCGATAAAGGTAAGGGGAGAGGAAGCGGAAGTCTGGGGGAGGAAATATAAGTTCTCTAAAACCGGTCTCCCCTCCTCCATCATCTCAAAAGGAAAGGAGCTCCTCTCCGAGCCCATCCAATGGGAAATTGAAGCCGAGGGGATAAGGATAGACTTAAAAGGGAGCAAATCCGTAATGGAACAGAAACCTTCGGTTTACACCCAAATCTACTCCACTCCCACTTATAATTGCAAAGCGACGCTTGAATACGATGGAATGATTAGATTTGATGTCTCCTTCCATTCCCCCACCGGCAATCCCTTCATCTTGAAGAAGCTTCGCCTGTTCATTCCCCTCAAAACAGCCTATGCCAAATACCTCCATTATTTTCCCGGGATGTGGGGAACTTCTTCAAATTCCTTCGGCATAAAGGGAGACTGGCATAGTCCATTCCGCCCCCTCATATTTATATCGGATGAGGAGAAAGGGCTCTGCTGGTTCACGGAAAGCGACGGGAATTTCCATTTATCGCAGCCCGAAAGAACTATCGAGCTGAAGCGTCAAGGGGATAAAACCTTCCTCATTGTCAATATAGTTGATGTTCCGAGGGAAACCTCCTCCTATAATTTAACCTTCGGCATTCAGGCAACGCCCGTTCGTCCCGTTCTCGTTGCCTGGTGGCTGAAGGAGAGAATCTGCCATTGGGGATACTATGGAATGGAAAAGACGCCCGCCTCGGGAAGCCTGAGCATAACATATCCCGCGGAAGGGAATATAAATCCCAAACAGGGCTCTATTCAAGCCTGGGTGAGGATTGATTTTGATACTCAAGAAGAAGTGAAGGAAGAGGCATCTCGGGGAAGTTACAACCGCAATTTCCTCGCCATCTATCTTCCCAACGGCGATACAGCTAGTC
>Ga0080004_1111362_pt1 | contig 12329 bp, 16 predicted proteins | sample WasSprMetagenome_FD_69207 | JGI IMG/M metagenome (GOLD analysis project Ga0080004, IMG submission 69207) | Sulfidic aquatic microbial communities from Washburn Spring, Yellowstone National Park, USA - WS (SPADES assembly) (version 2) | ecosystem: Environmental > Aquatic > Thermal springs > Hot... | reverse complement strand
CAAACATGTTAGAAGTGCGGTTGAAAGGTTCTTTGCATGGTTAAAATCGTTCAGAAGAATAACCATAAGGTATGAAAGACTAACATCAACGTTCCTAGCTTTCGTATATGTAGCATGCATCGTAATCTATAAAAGGTAAGAAAAAGGAAAAGAGCTACGTAAAAAACTAATACACATTTTTTAGAGTGTAACATACAGCGAATGCAATTTCTTAGCTATTGTATTCCAGTTATAATATTTCTCTATCACTTTTCTGGCATTAGAGCCCAGCTTTTTTCTTAGAGTTTCATCTTCCATTAATGTAATTATTGCATTAGTTAAATCGTTTAAGTAACGATTAGTATCTTCTTGCCGGCCAATTCTGAGAGGCTCTACAAGAATTCCCGCATGAGGTAAAGAATATCTAGTTTCACCTATGTTACCAGCAACCATAGGTTTACCACATGCCATAAACTCTAGCATTTTTGTACCAATCATAGCATGATATGAGATATCTTCCACAGACTCATAGAAACCGATATCACAAGCGTTTATGTAAAGAGGATAAAGATTATCGGGTATAAAATCAGTAAACTTGACAAAATCACTAATTCCTAGATCTACAGTGATTTTTTTAAGGAGATTGAGCATTTTTCCTTTGCCCATCATGATTATTACAAAGTCTTTGTAGCCTATATTAACTAAACGTTTCGCTACATAAAGTAATTCCCATCCCCTTCCAAGCTTAGTTCTCCCTAAAACAATGGGTCTATAGTTTGAAGCATAACCTATAGTAAACTTGTTTTCAAGTCCTAACGCCTTTCTAGCCTCATACGAAGGTATTGGAAAGAAGCGAGATAAATCAACTCCATCAGGAATCCACATTGTTTTCTCAGGATCTATTTGATAAAGATACTCTAAAACTTCCTTCATCCCTCTTCCCCTTACGATAACTCTATCAGAAAGTCGAAAGGCTAACGACTCAGAGAATTTCAAACTCAGATAATATGGGGACCAAAAATCACCAGAAAGTCTAGAAACCGCAAAATGGATATCTCCAGAATCATACACGATAGGGCTTCTTAATGATTTAATAAAAAAGTATAGTGTTGGGAAAGTTGGAAGAAAAGGCTCAAAAATATGAAATACATCCGCACGATTGCTAGCGAGAAACTTAGAAAAACGTAAGAAATCAGTTCCTATTGCCTGTTTTCTACTTATCAATTTAATATAAATCCTTTTATCCATGCTTTCAATAGCAGACTTTAGCTTAAAGGCTCTTCTATATACATTAATACCTTCGTAGACATTTACCAGATAAAGAATTTGAGTCGTTTTTGATTTACTTAATTTTAAATATAAAAACTAAAAAAATAGGTAAAAATAGGTATAACACGTTCAGTAACAACATTGCTACCCAAGCTACTGAAGGAAGGTATAGTCTCAAAATGGTTATATTACTATTCTTTATTGGAACAAAAATAATTGACGCGTTAGATAGTGTTGGAAATGAAGAAAGAAAAGAAATTTTATTTTTATAAAAAGCAATATTAAGAAAAGCAGGGTTGTATGTATCTCCTACGTGAAGAACCAAGGTTTTATCAAGTAGATTATTTGAAACATTAACATCTATAACGACTATAGCTCCAGCTAGAAATTCTGAAGATTTCACCTTAACCTTACTGAACTCATTACTTTTTAATACATTACTGACGTACATTGCACTTGGAAGTACTATGTGTGTGTTATTGTGGTAAAATGAGTATACATCACTCAAAAATGCTTCTGTACAACCTGAAAGTGTACTTTCCTTATGATAAGCTAAAGATACAGGCTGAGCATAGTTAACTTTTAGGTAGTAGACATCATAGTCTTTCCCACTATAAACAAGAAAGCCATTGTCTTTAAGTGTTTGTTCAACGCTGTGAGTAGCATTGATCGTCCAACCATAGCTAGACTCTGATTCTATGCCTCTAACTAGTTCTTTACTTATAATAACAAAGTTAACATCAAAAGTCTTTAGAAGAGCAAGTATAGTCTCTTGTGAATTTTCTCCTTTGCCGAGTATAGAGGGCCATTCATAGTAGTTAAAAGGAAGAGAAGGAAATGGAAGGTTCCATAAAATTTCATAAGGATACTGATTTATGAAACCCGATGCTTTACCTGCGGGCTTCCAAGACCACTCAAAACTTGTTGGAAGTACTAGTACACGGACTTCAGTTTTATTTTTAAAAAGTTTGTTTATAGTTAGAAGATCGTTTGGAACCATAAAAGGGGAATAAAGCTGATATGAGCTCTCATAAAAATTAAGATTTAGCTCTTGAAAAGTTTCGGAGAGTAATAAGAATATAGTACTTAAAGTTACAAAAAAAACAAACAACTTAACTACTCTACCCCCTATTAAATGAAGGCGTAGCTTAGTTACGAATATAACAAGACCTATGGTGCAAAGTAACATATAAGAAAAGTAGAAAAGCCCATCAAATTTGTGAGGTTTACTTAGCTCACCTTGTGCTAAAGAAAAAAGTAAGAAGTATAACTTACTCAGACCACTATACGGAAATAAACCTCCAGTTGAAATAAATGTCCCGAATAAGAATGAAAAAACTAAATATAGAAAGAGAACATTTACAGAAAGATTTTTTGTTAAAAATAAGTTTTTCAAGTACAGTAGTGACACACTGAAAAATAATACTAAGGTAAGAGATATTGGAAAAAGTGCTGTCGAACTTATCCTACCAACAAACGGAATTTCCAAACTACCTGTAGTATGTAGAATGGATTGTAAAAAGTTACTTGAGAACGAAAATAGCCTTTCCTCTAACGAAGAAGAAAAATAAAACTCGAGATGTCCTAACCCATTCAGTTTGAGAGCTATATAAGTTGGCAGGACCGCGTAGAGAGAATACAAGAACATATTCGTTACAAGTAACAAATAATCAATACTTACTATAGAACCACTGTGATTCACTCTAATACTTATAAATAGCGATAACAACCATAAAATATATAAGAACATTACGAGCAAATAACCAGCAGGATTATATAAAGACAACAAAGAGAACACATGAAGAAAGATGTATAAAAATATCTTTTCTCTTAAGTTATTAGTTTTTAAGGCACTAAATGCAATAAGTGACCACACCGGTGGAACTATGACTACTAAGAATCCTATCGAGCCACCTAAGCCTAATATGTAGGGATTAAAGCTACCTTCTAAGATTGAACCTGTAGAGCTATAAAATACGAAAAGTAAGGCCATAAACAATACTACGGATTTAGTAAAATACGTAAACTCTATTTTAGCTTCTCGCAAGAGGTAACAAGATATTTTAAAGAAAGAAAGCGAAGCAACTACAGAAAAAAAGATAACAACAAATATTGGAAACTTTTCCTTAAATACAGAACTAAAGAAATTATTTACAATGAGATCATACCATAAGTATAGGTAGTACTCTGTGGGTCCTCCAATCCAAGGATTATGAAACTCAATTGTTCTCCTTCTCGACTCGTCAGACATCCATGCATAGAAAATTTCATCACCACCTGTAGGAACTCCTGGAGACAAAATGAGAGGGTTATAAAGCCATAATAAGAAAACTACAACAATTATTATGAGTAGCATCTCGGCTGTCATATTATTAAACACAGAACGAAATCTTGTAATGTACTTTTGAGTATTCATTTTAGTTCAGTGGCTGTTTCAATGTATGCATGTAAAGTTTTTTTAGCTGTTATATCCCAGCTAAATTTCGAAGCTCCTTCTTTCGCATGTGAACTTAAATCTTCATAACTATCAGGACTTGAGATAAGATCATCTAGAACTTGCATTATTTCGTCAAAACTATAAACTTGAATACATAAGTTTTTGATTTCTTTAGGAATTTTTGCTTTTCTAAACACTATAGTAGGTACACCTACAATAGCAGCCTCCAAAGTAGGTAAACTGAAACCCTCTTTTATAGAAGGTAAAAATAAAATATCTATATCATGATATACAGATGTAGCGAGTTTTCTGTTAAAAGTTCCTTCAAATATGATTACATCATTGAGATTTAGTAGCATCGTTAGTCGTTTTATTAAAGGCAAAAGTAATCCAGAACCCCAAACACGTAACTTAAAAACTGGACCATACTTTTTTTCTGCTTCTTTTAACAATAGAGCTAGAGGTATTATTAAGTAAGTTGCTTTCCGACTTACGTGCGAACCTATATAGCCTATAATTATTTTCTTCTTTTTTTCCTGCTTTTGCTCTCCTATAATAGGTATGACATCTTGTGATGGCGCTAGAGGAGCTACAAATATTTTTCTTTTAGAGACATAATTCGGGAAAAAGGATTTCAGTTCTAAGGCTGTTAAAGAGGAAACTGCTAAGTACGCAGATGCTTTTTGAATAGCTATCTTAAATGATACAATATCATGCATAGAATATAGCGTATCTTTTACATTCATCTTCTTTCTATCTATTAAAATTGATTTTGCGAGCTCAATGTTTTGATACTTGCTAATGTACTTATCTAGTTCATTACAAAAAAGAACTTCAAACCATTCTCTTTCAATCTTATAATATTCTGGATCTAAATATTCAGGTATATGATGAATTGTAACTATTATAGGAATTTCGTTTAACCCAAACGCATACGGTGAAAGTAAGTGATGCACAATGTGCACTATTGATGGATTTTGCCTGATTTTAGCCTGTGATGTGATAGGCGCCAATAAATCATAGACTATTGGTGACATTATATTTCCATATGGAGGAATTATTCTTTTTAACGAATATCCAGTCTCAACTAAATTTAAGTTGACATTTAACTTACTTTCTTTTTTAAGCTTGTTTAACGCTAATAACAAATTATACGAGTATATCTCTATGCTTTGACTCATTTCCCAAAATGGGCGTGAAACTATATCTACCTGAAAATATTGATTTGGAGAAAAATGGCTCAATGTGGACTTGCTAAATAATTTTATTTTAACCTAGCTAGTGTGTATCCGATGGTATATCCAATGCCTTTTATTATAAGTAGTAAACAACTTTGCAATCCAAATCTCCATTCCTTTAGAGCTCCTTTTCGAAATCTAACTTTTCTTTTTAGTAGATTTTGATAATACCCTGTTTTAGAAAGAATATAGGTAGATTCCCCATACCTAAAATTCTTTTTGACTAGATCCCACAAGCTGTTCGGTTCGATATGCCAGACAGCGTTTGGCAAAATACCTACTTTTTTAGCCAACTTGTAAGCTTCATAATAGATTATTGCATGATCATGAGCAACGACAACTGGAAATAATGCTTTTGGAATGCTTTCAAAGACTTTATTTAGAATTTCTCTTTTGTATATTCTTGCAAGGAGAACGCCTTCCACTGGGTCTAAATGTATTTCAGAAAATTTATGCACTAACTTTCTATCAGCTTCAAACAATTTTTGAACCCACCCTTTGGGCTCAAAAGTGTGTTCTTCTAAACATAGCATATCAAATCTACCATTTTTTATCATCTTTAAGCTTCTTTCGATAGTGGTTCTTTCCAAAATTTGATCTGAATCTAGGAGAAGAATAAACTCACCATTACTTTCTTTAAATCCAAGATATCGTGAACCAAGCAATTTCCAATTCGTTTGCACAATTTTCGCATCAAAGCCTTTCGCAATTTCAATAGTTCTGTCTTTCGAGCATGAATCAACAATGATAATCTCGAGGTTCTTATAGGTTTGTGTTTTAATCGATTCTAAGCACTTAGCTAACGTTTTCTCTGAGTTGTACGTTGGGATTATTACTGAAACTAAAGGATTACTTTCCATCAATTATACCTGAGCAAATTTTTTCTGAATCTGCAAATCTTCTCTAGACTCAAGATTAGTTAAGCTTACATAGACATAATGCTTCAAGCTGTAGTTCATGTGTGAGCCTAGGAGGATTCTCATTTTAAACAGTCTAAAATTGTTCAATGCCATTTCTCTCCTAAAGACTTTGTTCATTAGCATTCCTTTAGGATCTTCTCGAATTCTTGGACTGTTTTGTTCCAGTCGAAATTTTTAGAGTATTCTAGAGCATTTATGCTTAGCGTCTTTCTTAGTGTTTCATCCTCTAGAACTCTAATTATTGCTTCAGCAAGCTTCTCAACGTCGCCGTTTTCCTTTACAAGCAATCCTGTTTTTTCATTTATGATAGAATCTCTAAGTCCTGGAATATCATAAGCTACGGCAAGCGTACCACAGGCGTTTGCTTCTATCACATTAATCCCCCAACCCTCTCTAATCGAAGGATTCACCATAACCCAAGCTTTAGACAATAGCTTAATTTTCTCCTCTTCGGAAACATGTCCAAAGAACTTTACTCCATCAGGAGCGATCTTCTCCAAATCTTTTCTTAGGTAGCCATCTCCGGCAATCCATAGTTTTGCGTTTGGAATTTTTTCCTTAACGATTTTAAAAGCCTTTATAACAAGGTCAGGTCTTTTAGCTCTCTTCAATCTACCTAGATATATTACTGTAGGCTCCTTTTCTTTTTCTGGAACTTCTTTTAGTGGATTAAAACTTATTCCTTCAGGAACTGTAAAGACTTTCTTAAACCCTAAATTGATTAAATCCATTTTTGTAGATTCAGAAACAGTAACTGTCGGTATTTTATTATAATTTTTTAACCATCTGTCTTCGAAAAAGTAATAGCCCATTATATTTATTGGAAAAGGAGTTTCATAAAACCAATATTCTCTTGCAAGCTGATGTATTAAAGCGACGATTCTTTCTCCATTGTTAACAAATTTTGGTGTAAAGAAAGGAACAGTATTGATCTCATCTATTACAACATCGAATTTTTCTTTAGAGAAATACTTTCTGTAATATTCTCTTGCCTTCACGTAAACGAAATACCTTCCTCCAGCTCTAACTACTTTAACTCCATCAATGATCTCTTCTTTCTTGCAACTATTGAACTCTGAAGTAAATAAGGTAACTGTATGGCCTACTTTTATCCATCTTTTTGCATTCTCATGAGTAAAGACTTCTGCTCCTCCAGCTTCAGGATTTTTTATGTCTCTCCAGTTAAAAATCAAAATCCTTAAAGTTTCCATTTGTTATGTTTCTAATTCTTTTTCATAGCCATTATTGAGGCTATTATATTTTTGCTTTTGCATTATATCCTTATGAGTGGCTTATACTCTGGATTTTGTTTTCCTAGGTTTTTCTGGTACCATCGTAAAATTCTGTATCTATAAGTTATTCCAAGTATTTCTACGACCATATTTAGAACTGCTTTAAAGCTAAACCTTGAATCTTGTTTTATATATACTGGAGACTCAGCAACCTTTAGTTTTAGTAAGTTCGCCACTAAAAGAGCTTCCACATCCCAAGTATACCTTTTCACTACAATTACATTCATTATTGTTTTCAGATGCTTCGTTTTGAATGCCTTTAAACCAGTTTGAGTATCGCCCAACTTTATTCCTGTTAAAAGTTTTACCATTGTGTTAAAAGATAAGCTTAAGAATTTTCTCATCACTGGAGCTTTGTACATTGACTTTGGATGCCTCTTTGAACCTACGATTACGTCGTACTCTTTTAATGCCATTATATATTGCTTTAAATTTTTTGAACTTATATCTCCATCTGCATCCATCAGTACAGTGTATTCTCCAGTTGCATACTTTACTCCAGTCTTTATTGCTTCCCCTTTTCCCATGTTTACTTTGTGCCTTACTACTTTTATTTTACTGTCTAAAGATATCATACTTGAAGATGGAGGCTTTTGCGAGCCATCGTCTACTATTATTATTTCGTAGTTCTTAGTTATTGATTCTAAATTTTCTAGTAGAGAACTTAGCACAGGGTCTATTTTGTTCCCTACGTTGTAAGCTGGCATTACTATCGATACTTTTGGAGCTATATCTTTAAATTTCGTTGCTACTTCCTTTTGTTCAGCAAGGGTACTCATTTTTAAAGTTTTGTTCTTATCCTTGAAAGGTTAAATGGAACTCCTTCTTCCTTTGCTTCTTTTGGCACTAAACTTTCGTACTTCATTAGAAAGCTTAAGTCTTCCTTTTCGTTTCTCAGCTCATCTGGAAGCATTTGTGGAATTCCTTCAACTATTGGATACCATCTCTTGCACTTTTCGCAGATCAGCAAACCATCGACGATGCTTTTCTTACTACAATTTTCACAGTCTTCTACAGTTAAATTTATTTTTGATATATAATTTTCTTTTAGTCCACAGTAAAGTTCACACTCTACCTTTTCGACTTTTCTTTCTAATTTGTTCAGCTCTTCTTCTTTGAAGACTATAAGCTTCAATGGAAAGTTTTTGCAAATTGGGCAAGCAAGTATGTCTAACAGTCTATACTTCATTGCTCACTCACCAACATTTCTTTGCGACATTTTCTCCTCAAGATTTCTTCTGCTATCAATCAGTATGTTGTACTTGTTGCCCGCATTTAGTTTTATCGTATCCTTGACCAGCACCTTTATTTATTATCTTAGAGTTGAACTAACTTAGATGTTCTAAACGTAGCACGAAAACTATGTCTTTGTTTCTGCATGTATTCTCCATCCTGTCTTGTATCTACGTATCTTTAGCCTTTCTTTAACTTCCTCGTATGTTTTTAGCATTTCCTTCCATACTCCATCGTCGTAGACTACTTTTCCTTCTTCAAATGCTTCTATGAGCTCATATTCAGCTGCATTTATAGCGTCAAACAACTCTTTTACTGTGTATATCCTCGGATCTACTACTCCAAGAGGTGGAAGTTCAGTATACGATACAGCTTTATCTACAACTACAATGGTATCTATATCACTACTTAACTTCCAAGTCCCACTAGCTCTAGAACCGATAACTACAACGGCTCTTACGTTCGTAAGCTTGGAAAATTGTTCTATATAATTTGCTAGGTATTCTATAGCTGGTCTTCCATTCCAAATTTTTCCTATATCTATTCCAAGTATTTTCCTAATGTATCCCATAATTCTCTCATAACCTCAACGCATTCTTTAGTCGTCCTTAAATCGTATTCTACCTTAGCTTTTCTAGCAATCTTTCCTTTACGCGACTCTTACTCTTTCTTCTCTTCCTGCTTTGTTTCTTCGGTTCCTGTTTCCTTTACTTCTTTTGGTACAAGCTTTCAAAGTTCTTCAGGATTTATTACTTCAAGTGCCGTTATTTCTTCAGTGTCTTTATCTCTATACAAGTGAATTCTTGGGTGCAGTGGTTCTCCTAGCTCTAATTCCTTTGGTTCCTTAAACCTCACATGCAGAACGCCTTCTCCCGGTACGATAGAAGTTTCAATTACCTCTACTGGTAGCTTTATGCCTGTTAAAGTTTCTATCTTGGAAAGTATTTGCTTAACATTCAGGTCTAGTAGAGACGTTGTGCCCATCTTCTCTCCCTCAACCTATGGTATGTCTTAGAGCTTATTAAGTATGCTGTTTTTACCGTATCATTGACAACTACTACATTGATGTAAAGTTCATTGATTTTCTTTAAAAAATATTTTACGTTAAATAAATCCACGTACACCTCATCAGGAGTTTCAACAACGTTGGCTATAACCTTTTCTAGCTCTCTGGCGTTTTCTACATTCATAAGTCTGGCAATGTCGCGATGTCTTCGTAAAATATGCCTGAGAACGTTTTCAGAAATGATAACCATAATGGTCTGGACTTGACTTAAGTTCTTCAAGGTATGAGATTACATTAGCAATTTTAAGGTAACTTTCACTAGGTTTAATAAATTTTTCATACAAGTCAATAAGTTGAATAACATCTAACATTAACAGAGTTTTTTACTAGCTTTCTAGTGACCAGATCTAATCTGAATCTTATCTGTTCTAAAGCTATAATCTCAATATTTGGTTGGTTTCAAATTTTGAGTGAGTGATTTCTTGCTTTACCTTCATTTTCTAAGATTACCGTAAAACTTTATTTAGCAATTGTTTCAAGCGATTTCTTTACTTTCTCTACTAGTCTTTCAGCAACAGGCTCAACAATGTTTTTTGAGGCTTGCCATATTTCTATGCCAACTATATTTCCTTCTTCATCTAAGTCTACAAGTATATCGTCGTTAAGCGGCTGAGTATCGTGCACCTTTTTATCTGGAACTACATCTATGTAAAGTATGTCGTGTTCACTATCGTACTTAGTTCTCATCTATTCTTCTTTAGTTTCACTTTCAGTTTTAGTTTCTTTAGTTTCTATTTCCTTTTCAACTTCTTCTATTGGTTTTGGAGGAGGTGTAGTTGCCATAACATAACCTACCCAAGCCATTATTCCTAAAACAAACGCTACTGCTAAGAATGCAGAAACTTGCAAAGTTAGCAACGAAATTGTTTCTCCAAGTAAGAAAAGTAAGGCTCCATATACTACGACTCCAATTATGCTACCTACTAGTATGAAGGCTCCTAAAACTTGATCACTGTTCAAAAGTACTTCACCCCTATACTTTCAAAGCTTACTGCATTTACTCCTAGGTACATTAAGAAGTTAACGTCGTTTCTTAGAACAAACAAAGTTTTTGCTAAGTTAAACTGCTTGCTCTTCATGTATATCTTCAATTTTTCTATTAAAACTTTCCTTCCCAATGTTATCAACTTAACTTTTGGAGACTCCAACAACTTTTCAACTATTTCTTTTATCCTTTGAACTAAGTTAAGGTTCACTATCTTTCCTCTAAATTTTGCTAAAGCTAATGCTGCCTTGTACATTACTTTTTCTTCGAAGCTTAGCTTTCTCCAGTTTCTATTCCTATGGGCTTTTTCTTTGAAGCTCTTAAGTTCTTCGTATGAAAAGTAGTTCTTGTATTCTATTTTTTCAAAGGCGCTACCAGAGGCCATATTTTTGTTGGTAAACTCACCCAGTTTTCCCGACATAAATTGTACACTCATAAATTATGAAGGGAATATAAAGTTTTTTCTATCTAAAGACTGCTTTTTTATATAATAAACTATCAAACCTTCAATTTCATTCCGTAAGTTGTTACTAAGAGAGTATAAGCTAAAAAAGAAGCTTTAAGTCTCAATAAATTATTTTCCTAGTTCAGCCTGTTTTTCTAGCCTTTCTAATCTGCTTTCTATTTGTGCTAACCTTTCAATTAATGGAAGTCTTTTCTCAATAGAATCAAACCTTGCATTCATTTCACTCCTTAAAGAAGAAATTTCACTTTCCAAAGTTTTTGTTTTCTCGTCTAACTTTGAGTCCAGAGCTACTATTTTTGAGTCGAGAGCTTTAAACCTTTCTTCCATCTTTGAATCTAATGATTTTGTCGTCTCCTCTTTCTCTGAGATTAAAGCGTCTAGCTTTTCTTCCAAAACTTTAAATCCATTTTTAACTTCATTTCTAACTTCTTCTCTAACTATCTTTCTTATCTCTGGAAGTAAGAATTCTGTGACCCAGCTTGGGACCCTTGTCATCTCGCTTTTTCTCACCCAATTATTTTCATTGTTAGAGTAAGTATCCACCCTCAGGTGATGCTTCCTCTAGTTCACCTGTTTTAAGGTTCACCTTGAAGCCTAACGTTTCAAGAGCATATACTCCTAGCAGAGGTGTGGGTACCTTTAGCTCAGCTATAAAGGTAGGACCTTTCCTCCCCTTAACTTCTACCTCTGCGAGAAATAGCCTAACCCTAGCTTTCTTGCTATCTGCAAGTGTAAGATCAACAGTATAAGGCGTCTCGACGAGTCCCAGTTCCTCGACAGTATTTGGATCTAAGACAACATAGGTAGACCCAGTGTCAACTAGCATTTTCATGTCTCTCGATATTTTTCTGCCTCGGACCGTAACGTTCACATACGTAAAGCCCATGCTGTATAAACGAATCAGACTACTTTAAAAATATTACCTCCTGCTCAAAAACTTCCAATTCAAGGTTACTATGAACTGTAAACTTCTGAACCACAATCAACATACAAGGTTTTCTTCTTTCACTAATAACTAGGCTTCTTCTTGAACTTAATTATTTGCTCATACCCAGAATGATACTCGATAAAAACAACTTCAAATTTTCTTAAATCTTCGTGGGATTTAGATAACGCTTCATATTCGCATCTTTTGCAATCTAATTTAATTAAATAATCTAACAATATCTACATTAATTTCTATTTTCTCAGATTTAGTTCTAGATACAGTGTATTCCTTTGAGCGTTCTTAAGAAGCTAAGTCTAAGTTCCTAAAGAGTTAAAATAAGTAGTTAAGTTCCTCCTTTATATTTTAATAAAATCCGATATCTTACTTAAGTAGCACTTCTTAAGAGATAAAGAAGTATTCTTTAAAACAAGTCTTAGTGGATTTTGTCAGTAAAGAAAAACTGACTCTCATACTATGAGGATTTCATGCTACTTTGACACAAGGTTTGAGCCTCCA
>Ga0080004_1222061_pt1 | contig 12335 bp, 10 predicted proteins | sample WasSprMetagenome_FD_69207 | JGI IMG/M metagenome (GOLD analysis project Ga0080004, IMG submission 69207) | Sulfidic aquatic microbial communities from Washburn Spring, Yellowstone National Park, USA - WS (SPADES assembly) (version 2) | ecosystem: Environmental > Aquatic > Thermal springs > Hot... | reverse complement strand
AGAAGAGATTTTCTTAAATACTTAAGTACTGGTATTGGTGGATTGGTTGTCGGTGGTGTTTTAGGCTACTTAACATCATCCTACACTATTACTACTACACCTGTAACCGAAGTTAAGACAATAACCATAACCCAAACAGTAAAACCAGCACGTTATTTTGAGGGGAAGACAATAGAGCTTGTAGTACCTTTCTCTCCTGGAGGAGGCTACGACTTGACTACAAGATCCCTAGCAAACTACATACCCAAGTACGTTAAAGGTGCAACACCAGTTGTATTAAACAAGCCTGGTGCAGAAGGTCTCTTAGGACCTGCCTATGTATGGAATAGTAAACCGGATGGATTAACAGTCTGCCTTGCTAGCGCAGCTTTTAATGCATATGCGTCTCTGCTTAAAGAGTATAATCAACCATTCACAATCTTTGATTTCCTACCACTTGGGAGGACAACATGGGTGATAGAAATGGCTGTGGTTGCGAAAGATAGCCCTATAAAGACTGTAGAAGATCTTAAGAAGCTTAATAGACAAGTTAAATTTGCAAGTTTGGGTATGGGTGATGAATCAGGGATCCCAGCACTTTTAATGGCTTCACTACTTGAAATCCCATTCATCTTCGTCCTAGGATACAAAGGTTCTGGTGAAGCTATCTCCTCTCTGATAAGAGGAGACACAGATGTCTACGTCGTAAGCGATGCTACAACATATAACTATTGGAGTGCTGGAAGTATTAGACCTATCTTAGCAATTTCTATGAATAGGTCGAAACTATTCCCTAACGTCCCTGCTCTCGGTGAGCTTGTCCCTAAGGAAGGGCAGAGACTCATAACATTAAAAGATAATATTGATAAGTTGGGTTCGTTACTGATAGCTCATCCAAAGACTCCTAGCGAAGTTTATGATGCATGGCAGGACCTCCTCAAAGACATCTTCGTAGATGCAGACTTCAGAGAAGAACAAGAAAAGATAAAAAGTTTTAAGCCAGCGCTTGGAGACAAGATGAAACAGCTTATAGAAGAAATAAAACCATTACTACCAGAATTCAAAGAAGCGCTAAAGAAAATATACCCAGAACTATAGAATACTCCAAAATACTTTAACCTAGGAAGTGTTTGCGAAATGGCTTTTCCAATACTTCCGGAATATCTTTTTTCACCAGATATATACTTATATTTACTTTTAGGTATTCTCTGGTTTTATGTGTTTGGCATTCTTCCTCTTGTAGGGACTCTTCAGGGACTTGTAATACTTATACCGCTAGTTTATAGGCTAGACATTCCACAAGCTTTTGCATTACTGCTGGGAGGCGTGGCTGGAATGTGGCTGGCTGAAAGTACTGCCTCAATCTTGTTAAGGATTCCTGGAGGTCCTGTAACAGTACCTTTAGTAATAGATGGTTTTGAATTAACTAGAAAAGGGAGGTATGGTCTAGCCTTAGGAGCTGCTGCCTCTTCTACTCTTGTTGGAGGGGTAATGTCATCGCTTTTTTGCATGTTTCTCCTTTCAATAGTATTGATGGTGCTTCGGCTTCTCGGACCCTCTGAGGTACTTCTTATCATATTATGGGGTCTGATAACATCAGCTGTTACTTTAAGTGAAAAAGATAGAATGAAGGGCATATTTTCAGCAATCCTTGGTCTCCTACTCTCTACAGTCGGTTTCTCATATGCTTCACAAGTGCCAAGATTCCTATTTGGAACTTATGAACTCTGGGAAGGGATCCCAATGATCCCCTTCTTTATGGGCGTACTTGTTATGCCTGAATTCATAAAGTATTTAATTAGAGGAGAAAAATATGTTGTTAAAGAAGAGTATCTTCATCTTACAGGAGGCTTTTTTAAAGATTTTCTAAGAGGGTTTAGAGAAACATTTAGGAGTATTAGAGTTCTTTTACAGTCAATAATGATAGGGGTCATAGTCGGTATAATGCCTGGAGCAGGATTAGCAACCTCAAGTTTTCTTGGATATTCTCAAGCCTCTCTTACTACAAAGAGGAAAGAGAAGCTTGGTGAGGGAAATCTAGATGGGGTTATAGGACCTCAGGCAGCAATAGCAGCTGGCTTCCCTGGAGACTTGTTTCCCACTGTAACATTCGCAGTACCTGGAAGTTCCTCTATGGCGATTATTCTTGGACTCCTTATAGTAAAGGGGTTAACACCAGGCCCATCTATGCTTGCTCACCAAACATCTCTCGTATATTATATGTATTGGATTATTATGATTGGCGTTGTTATAGGTACGTTATTTTCAATCCTACTTCTTCCTCTAGTAACGAAGATTATTAAAATCCAAATTACGACGTGGGCACCAATATTAATTGCTCTGATATTTATCTCCACTTATATAGATAGATTCTCTTTCCTTGACTTGATACTTCTTCTAATTTTTGCGATACTTGGGTATGCTATGGAAGAATATGGTTATTCAACAGCCTTACTTGTAATAGGTTATGTATTAGGAGACTTAATAGAGACGCAGGCTATGCTAGTATATCAGCTTTATGGTCTTACATTTTTATTAAGCCCTTCGACACTAGTACTTCTCTCTATATTGACTCTAGTAACAGCATTATCTATGAGAGCTATGCGCAGTAAGAGGAGTGAAGGATCATGAAAAAAGGAGAGATGATTTTCGTATCCATTTTACTCATAGTCGCTACATATATGCTCTATGAGTCTTTTAAGTATCCGCTACTTGCTGGATTATTTCCTTCTTTCTTGATCACTATTTTATACTTTCTATCAGCTTTGATCTTCATCAGTTCTGTTAAGGTTAGACGAGAAGATAGTGGTGAAACTAGTGATAAAATAAGGTTGTCTCAGCTTACTCCTGTCGTTCTCATTTTTCTTCTACCACTTCTGATATATCTTTTAGGTTTCTACTTTGGTATTGCTATATTCCAAGTTTTGTTCCTGAAGTATTTTAGGTATCCGTGGGTAAAGAATCTTCTTCTATTATGTCTTACCGAACTAATAATCTACTTGTTCTCATTAGCATACCCACTCCCAATAGGAGCAATCTTCAGCATGGTGACCTGAAGATGATTAGAGAAGAGACTAAGAGTCTTAGAACAAAGATAGCTCTCTGTTGTAAAATACTAGCAAAAGAGTGTTCTTTAATTGATTTCCTAGGACATGTTAGCTCGAGGATCCCAGGTTCAGATCTAATCTTAATCTCTCCTAGCTTAAAGGGATTGGCTAATATAATGGAAGAAGATATTTTGACAATATCATTAGATGGAAAAGTGGTTGAAGGTACTTCTAAACCTCCCTCAGAGATCTTCCTCCATCTACAAATTTACAAAGTTAGAGATGATGTCAAGAGCATTGTTCATGTTCATCCTAAATATGCTACTCTTCTCTCCATTACAGGGAAAGAGTTTAAAGTCGTCCACCATCTAGGAGTACCTTTTATTGATGGAGTACCAATATTCGAAGAATATGAGCTAATAGATAATGATGAATTAGCTCATAAGATAGCTTCTACATTGGGGGATAAGAGGGCGGTTTTATTAAGAAATCATGGCGTCTTAGTTGTTGGTAGAAGCGTTGAGGAGGCATGCATACTGACTATTTGGCTCGAAAAGAACTGCGAACTCCAGTTAATATCAGAATCCTTAGGAAGTATAAGAAGTATACCTCTAGAAAGAAAGTCAGAACTCTTAAGAGAACACTACCTTAGTAAGACTGTGAAGACTGCATGGAATTACTATTTATCATGCATATAAAAATTTATTCGCTCTTGTTGTGTTGCATGGTTCTCTGGTGTGCACCCCCAACTAAGCTTTTTTCTAGCACTAGCTTAAGGCCAACGCCATAAAAATATTGTACAAATATGCTTTCATGGTCACCTTATATAAGATTTAAGGGCTAGGTAGTAGTACTACTACCTAGCCCTAGTGGGGGTCAAGGTCGGCCATGAACCTGAGCCTAAAAGCTCATTGTGGAGCTTGACCCAACCCCCACGCATACTCGACCGGAGGTTGTCATGAGAATGACAGATATAAGGGTAGTACATGTGGGGATGAAGTTTGTAGGGGTTGATGTGGCAAAACGTGTGTTGGTAGCGTGCGCGCTGGGGGAGGATAGGGTGATAGTGGTTGACGACATATTTAAATACCGGAATGCTTATATAAGATTGATGATACTATAAAATGGAGGTTCTAAGAGTATGCCTTTCAGAGATTTAAGAGAGTTTATAGAAAAAGTTCACGAAATAGGTGAGTTAAAGATAGTAAAGGGAGCGCATTGGGATCTCGAGATAGGTAGCTTAGGAGAACTTATGGCAGAGCGGGGTGGACCAGCATTACTATTTGACGAGATCATTGATTATCCTCCAGGCTACAGAGTATTCTTAAATGCATTTACAACTTTAAAGAGGACTGCGTTATTATTTGATCTACCTCTAACATATAATGGATTAGAGATAGTTAAGAGACTTTATGAAAAGCATAAGGCTTTCATACCTATAAAGCCAAGAGAGGTAAGCGACGGCCCAGTTATGGAGGAGAAGCATATAGGGGATGATGTGAATCTTTTTGAATTCCCATCACCACGATGGAAGGAGCTTGATGGTGGTAGATACATTGGGACCGGATGTATGGTTGTTATGAGGGATCCAGAGGAGGATTGGGTTAATGTTGGAACATATAGAGTCATGATCCATGACAAGAATACTGCTGGGATCATGATATCACCAGGGAAGGATGGATACATTATAATGCAGAAATATCACTCAAAGGGTTTAAGCTGCCCTGTAGCAATCTCCTTAGGAAGCGACCCACAAGTCTACTATGCATCCTTTATGCCACTTCCTTGGGGTATTTCAGAATATGATTATGCAGGTTGGATTAGAGGATCTCCGGTAGAAGTCTTAAGGACACCGCTAACAGACCTACCAGTACCAGCAACATCCGAGATAGTATTAGAAGGGGAGATCCCGCCTCCAAACATTGAATCAAGAGAAGAAGGGCCATTTGGTGAATGGACTGGATATTATGCAGGTGAGCGAGCCGCCAGACCAGTGATTAGAGTAAAAGCTATTTATCACAGGCATGATCCAATTCTCTTAGGTAACCCACATTACAAACCACCAACTCCCTCGACCATGGCTATACCTTATAAGGCGATACTAGTTTGGGCGCAGCTAGAAGCTGCAGGGATACCTGGAATAAAGGGTGTTTGGGCTTTAACCTCTAAAGATTCTTTACTTATAATCGTTGTCTCAATAGAGCAAATGTATAGCGGGCATAGTAAGCAGGCTGGCCTTATAGCTGCATCTTGTAAGGCTGGAGGATACGTAAATAGAATGGTCATAGTTGTTGATGATGATATTGATATAACGAATCCCGAAGATGTTCTGTGGGCTGTTGCAACTAGAGCGGATTTCGAGAAGATAGATATTATAAAAGGAGGGTGGTCATCAAGATTAGATCCGTCCATACCTCCAGAAAAGATTAGAATAGGAGATCTAACAAATACTCGGATAATAATAGATGCTTGTATACCATATCATAGGAGGGAGACTTTCCCGAAAGTAAATAGGAGTAGCCAAGAACTTAAAGAAAAAGTAGTGAAGAAATTCTACTCATTGTTTTCAGAATATTAAGCTTTCGTCGTTTTTGCTGTGTTGTATGGTTCTCTGATGCGCTCATATAAAAAAGCTTTAAACTAAAAACCCTACATTACACACTAAAACATGCAACACAGCAGTAGCTCAGGAAAGTTTATGAGTCACTTAAGTTTATACTTATTGATGATTCTAAGCTTCCAAGAACCGTAGGATAACGAAGTTCCTGGCAACAGAGGCAAGTTACTGCGGTGAGTGTGCTTGGGGACGTGAGGAATTGCCTCACAGAGCTTGGCGGACGGGGAACGCTTAGAGAACCTCTATCTTTTTTTGATAAGCTATGATGTTAAAGCTGTTATGTAAATATTATGTGAACGTTTGGAAGGCTTCATGCAGGAAAGGGGTTTTTACAACTATACACCATCCATGGTTAGAGAGTAATGAAGAAAGCTCAGGGCTACAATACCTGAAGCTAAGCCATAAAGCTGAAATAATGTTTAAGATTTCATATTGTTCAGAAACATTAAGAATGGATTAAGAGATATATTGAGTCTTTATCCATGTTATATAGAAATATGCTCATCTCTTAATTTCTTCTAAGATAAGAATTTTATCTATGTGTTAGTGAAAAAATACAAAGTAGGAGGAGAGGTGGATGTTAATTAATTTCACTCTTCATAGAACTTCTTGAAAACTGTGCCGTTATAGAATCCTTCAGAAACCTGGCCTGGTGAGTCTTTCAGATTTATTACTGTATGTCCTTCTTTATCTCTCCATGCTTTACAAGGCTTTCCTAAAGCTACATAAAATATGCACTCATTATCAGCTCTTACCTCCATGACGGCTGAGGAGAGGCTTGTCTCATCTCTGAAGTCTTCACTATGCCTACATATTGAGTTTAAGCCTGGACCATGTTTATGGTCTTGTGAAAATTCTATCATCTTCGCTGCATCTATCTTCTCCTTATTCTCATTCAGTAGCTCCATGCTCCTGATATATCGCACATAGCTTGAGACATCTCCAGGGTCATTTAGTCTTTCAAGTATCTGAAATCTATTCGTTCTTGCATGTACCCCATCTCTAAAAGTCTCGATAGCTAACATGTTGTATGAACCCTCAATTATGTAGCCTTCATCTCTATCTACAAATTCTAGGTTCCCAGGTGTAGCCATCGGTCTATTGACTAAGAGACTAGAGACTATCTGAGTAGCATCTTTTGCATTATTAGCCTTCGTGATCCCTTCTCTCGCTAACCAAGCTCTATCAAGAGCCCTTATCTGTGTTAAATCCACTTTAATACTCCTCAACTCAAGCGTCCTAGCTATATTCGTCCCAACCATTACACCCTTCTCATTCATCCCCATCTTTAAACCTACTTCTCCCGCAGCTGCTACGCCTATAAATTTATTTCCTGAGTCTGGCTTCTCAAAGACTACGACATTTATTTCTTTGTTTTTATAAAATTGTTCTCCAACAAATTTCTCAGAACCAATCTTATCACTATTCTTCAAAACCAATGTTGAGCCATTAAGCGTCGAATCCTTCATAGCTATCATGACAGTACACTCATCAGGGAAGAATACTGGCCTAAAGATATTCATTGCTAGAAGATCTCGGTATGAGATACCTGACCCATCAGCTAACCCTCTCACATAATCATAAAATTCATCGTCCACTCCTTCAACCTTTCCTTCTAGGATAGATAACAGATTATTTCTAGTTATCCCAAAAAATGTCAACATTTGATAGAATGTTGTAATATTCTCTCTTATATATAGTCTCGCAAACCTTCCATGAATTAAACCTCTCTCATATGCTCCACCTTCAGAGGCTACAACAATCTTCACTTAAATCACCTATACTCATATTTTCAAAAGCATATTTAAACCTTTGTTCAACTCCCATCATAATGTCCAGATGGAACATATAGCTAAGAAGACTCCCCATAATCGCCTAAGTTGAAGAGTAGACCCCTCAACAGTATTTAAAGCTTTACGGACATTATGTTTAGGCGTTAGTTTTGAAGGAGATTGTAAAGTGAACTTAAAGTATGTTATGTTCTTATCCTTCACATCGGTATAGGATCTCGAAATCTACTCTACATTACTGGGAGGTGAGACATGGAATATAGAAGAGTTTTCAAATTTTCTCTTCAAGCTACTCAACCTAATAAAATTCGACTACTCAATAGTAGACTCAACCAGGAATGCTCTTAAATAAGAGCTCTGTGATTGCCTTCTGTTGCTCAATTTATGGGCATCCTTGATCTTATTTCTAATGAGCACACACGCTCTAAGCTTTATCAGGATAGTTAGATAAGAGGATGACATTTTTCTACCTAATGGATCTTACAACAATCTAAAAACCAGCCACAACATTCTTATTTAAGATGCTGTGTTGCATGGTTCTTTGATGTGCTCTTTTTCTAAGCATGTGTTGTTTTCTAATATTGGTTTTCATTATTAAAGCCGATATTATAACTCAACGCACGAATACAAGAAGGCTTGAATTAAAAACCTTACACCACACGCACAAACCATGCAACACAGCAATTTAAGAGCAAGAATTAAATTTATAATATAGGAAAACCTTAAACAGAGTTGGTAATCCGTAATGAGAAGAACTCTCCCTGAATTTGAATATTTTGCTCCTCCTTCCCTAAAGGATTTGCTGGAACTATTAAATTCTCTAGAAAAAGCTAAGTTGCTGGCTAGTGGTACAGATCTAATACCTGCGATGAGGGAGAAAGGACTTACACCGAAATATGTAGTATCTCTGAAGAATTTAACCAAGGATTTAAGTTATATAAAGATGGATTATGAAAATGGAAAGAGAGTTCTAAGGATAGGTGCTTTAACAACAATACATTCAATAGAAGCATCAGAGACCCTCGGTCAAAAATTTTACATATTGAAAGAAGCTGCCTCCCAGTTAGGAACGTATCAAATAAGAAATCGCGCCACTATCGGAGGTAACCTATGTAATGCTTCTCCTGCTGCTGATATGGCTATCCCATTACTCGCATTAAATTCTCGGCTTATTCTCTTATCAATAGAAGGTGAGAGAGAAGTCCCAATCAAGGAATTTTTCTTAGGTCCTGGCAAGACCATCCTGAAGAGTAATGAAATATTAAAAGAGGTTGTTATAGAGGAGCCTAAGAGTTTTGGGAGCGCATTCCTTAAAGTGAGTAGAAAAGCGATCGGTCTTGCAATAGTTAATGTAGCCTGCTATGTTGAGCTCACAAACGGAGTGATAAATGATATTCGAGTTGCATTGGGAGCTGTAGCTCCTACACCGGTTAGAGCTACAAATCTCGAAAAAGAACTGATTGGGAAGAGAATTAATGATGTAGACATTACTGAAGCATGTAAGAAAGTTGATGAGGATATCAAACCGATAAGTGACGTCAGAGCTAGTAAAGAATATAGAATGCATCTCTCAAGAGTTCTTACAGAGAGAGCGATCAGGATATCTTTGCAGAGGGTGGTGTTATAAATGAAGAAGACTAGCGTGACGTTCACGGTTAACGGCACTAAATATTCTCTAGATATTTCCCCAAATGAGACATTGTTAGATGTATTGAGAGAACGTCTTAAGCTAAAGGATGTAAAAGCAGGATGTTTAAGTGGAGAATGTGGAGCATGTACAGTTCTTGTAAATGGAAAAGCCATGAATTCCTGTCTAATCCTTGCCGTAGAAGTGGATAACACAGAGATAGTCACTCTAAGAGGATTGAGTAGAGATGAAAAATTACACCCCCTTCAAGAAGCCTTCATCAGAGAAAGCGCGATACAATGCGGCTTCTGTACTCCAGGCTTCATACTCACAGCATTTTCCTACTTAAAAGAAAATCCTAAACCAAGTATTCAAGAGATTAAGAAGGCGATAGCCGGGAACCTGTGTAGATGCGGCAGCTATCCCAACATAATTAAAGCTATATATAAGGTAGGTGCAGGAAATGAGTGAGTATGCTATGACAAGTAAGATAATAGATAAGGCGATCCCACGTATAGATGCATTAGAGAAGGTGACTGGACATGCAGTATACACTTCAGATATAGATTTACCTAACATGCTTTATGGGAAGATACTTAGAAGTCCATACCCACACGCAAGGATCAAGAAGATACGTACGGAAAGAGCTGAACGCCTACCTGGTGTCAAGGCAGTAGTAATTGGAAGAGAGTTCCCCTACCTATTCGGAGAGACATTAAAAGATAAACCAGCCCTAGCCATAGATAAGGTTAGATATGTTGGAGAACCTGTGGCTGCTGTAGCTGCTGTAGATGAGAGAGTTGCGGAGGAAGCATTAAGCTTGATAGAAGTTGAGTATGAACCCTTACCCTACGTTTTAGACCCTATAGAAGCAATGAACAGAGATGCTCCTATACTGCATGAAGGTTTAGCTGAATATAAGAGAAGTCCAATCGTAAAAGTATTCCCTGGAACTAATATATGCAACTATGTAGTGTATGAGAAGGGGGATATAGAGAAAGGCTTTGCGGAAAGCGACTATATATTCGAAGATACTTTCAAAGCACCTGCAATTGCACATGCAGCAATAGAGCCATATGTCACGATCGCGCAAGTAAATTTTGATGGTAGGATTACGTTATGGACTACTAACGATTCACCCTATAGGCTTCAAGTAGGACTTGCCGAAAGTCTTAACATAGACCCCAGCAATATCCATGTCATCGTCCCATACATGGGAGGGAGTTTTGGAGGAAAAGGAGGTGTAAAACTAGAAGCTATAGCGATAGCTTTAGCTAGAAAAGTTGTCGGCTACCCAGTCAAGATAGAACTTACCAGAGAAGAAGTCTTCACCTCCACATGCACTAGTCATTCTAGTATCGTGACCGTCAAAACAGGTGTTAAGAAGGATGGGACAATAGTTGCTAGATATGTTAAAGCAATCTATGATGCTGGAGCATATGCAGAGAAAGGGCCTACTGTATTGATACAGGGGTGTAGAGGTGCAGCAGGCCCATATAGAATACCACATGTAAAGATAGAAGGGTACCTAAGCTATACAAACAAAATACCTGGCGATGCATATAGAGGATATGGCTTTTTCCAAACCCAGTTTGCAGTTGAATCTCAAATGGATGATATAGCTAGGAAGCTTGGTTTAGACCCATTAGAATTTAGGTTGAAGAATCTAATTAAAGAGGGGGATATAAACCCGCTTGGACAAGAGGTAGTCAGTTGTGGATTAGAGAAATGTCTACTTAAAGTAGCAGAGTCTATAGGATGGGGAAGGAAGGAGGGAAAGTATGTAGGAAAGGGGATAGCAATCGGTTTTAAAAATACTAAGACACCATCTTCTTCTGCAGTAATAGTTAGACTTAACTGGGATGCTAGCTTAGAGGTGTATACCTCATTAGTTGAAGAGGGGCAGGGTAGCAAACATATATTAGCGAAAATTGCTGCAAACGAGCTTGGGATTCCACTAAACAAAGTAAAAGTTATAACTTCTGATACAGATATCACACCCTGGGATACCTCGACTACTTCTAGTAGAACTGTTTTCCACCAGGGGAATGCGCTGATAGACGCCTGTAGAAAGGTAATCGAACAGATAAAGGATAGATTAGCTGAGAAGTTCAACATACAACGATCAGAAATAATGTTTAAAGATGGAGAATTCATAATCGGTAAAGATAGGATCTCATTACATAGAGATATAAACAGAGTACTCCGCACAGGAGAGCAAATAGTAGGCCACGGATTCTACGAACCTAAGATATCAGCAAAATTATGGGAGCACCATGGAATATTCTGGATGTATGTTGCACACGGGGTCGAGGTAGAAGTGGACCCTGAGACAGGCATCGTAGTCGTGAAGAAAGCAGTCATAGCCCAAGACGTTGGTAAAGCCATGGATAAAGCTACACTAGAACTTCAGTTGATCGGAGGAACGATACAAGGCATCGGAAACACACTGTATGAGGAGTTGAAGTTTGATAAGTATGGAAAGATAGAGAATCCTAATTTTAGAGATTATCACATTCCAACTGCACTTGATATAAGTGAGGTCATACCTATAATTGTTGAGCAACCACATCCTGAGGGGCCATATGGTGCAAAAGGTGTCGGAGAAGGGCCACTCGTTACAATACATGCTGCAATAGCAAACGCGATCTACGATGCCATCGGAGTAAGGTTTAAAGAGTTCCCCATAACTCCTGAGAAAATCGCTCTAACAATTAAGAATATGAGGATATCCTAGTTCCCATCAAGTTCCTTTTATCATTTGATTATATAGTAACTAGCAGTTAATTAATGAACAAAAGTCATAAGTGCACGCATATGCGTAATTCATGAAAAAACTCAGACTAACATATAAGCCTTATCTGATGGGAACTAAGGTATATGAGGATGTTGAAGAAAACATCGAGAGATTAATTTGGGGAGTACTAAAGCCGCTAGAGAGACTTGTCACACCTTTTAAAATCTTTGTCGTATCCACAGAGCATGTCGACTGGGGTATTGTTCGTGTACTAGTTTAAGGAATAGCTTCTTCAGCCCATTATCTAAGATTTAAAATTTGCAGGTTCAAAGGCAAAGGACACCGACAACGATAGGTTTATTAACTATTATTACTATATTTATTAAGGTGTTTTTCGTGTCTGAAGGAAAAGTTGGAAGAAGAGATTTTCTTAAATACTTAAGTACTGGTATTGGTGGATTGGTTGTCGGTGGTGTTTTAGGCTACTTAACATCATCCTACACTATTACTACTACACCTGTAACCGAAGTTAAGACAA
>Ga0080004_1137329_pt1 | contig 12335 bp, 12 predicted proteins | sample WasSprMetagenome_FD_69207 | JGI IMG/M metagenome (GOLD analysis project Ga0080004, IMG submission 69207) | Sulfidic aquatic microbial communities from Washburn Spring, Yellowstone National Park, USA - WS (SPADES assembly) (version 2) | ecosystem: Environmental > Aquatic > Thermal springs > Hot... | reverse complement strand
GGGTGGCGCGGGAGGCGGGCGCGGTGGCCTTCGAGCGGCGCGACCCCGGCCGCAGGGGGAAGGGGCACGCCCTGAACTGGCTGGCCGCCCGGGTTTCCGAGACCGGGAAGGAGTACGACGCCGCCTGCGTGCTGGACGCGGACAACCTGGCCGACCCGGGGTTTCTTGGGTGGGTGGACGCCTGTCTGAGCCGGGGGGATGTCGCGGTTCAGGGCAGGATCCTGTCGAAGAACCGGGACGACTCGGCGGTCTCGCGGCTGGACGACCTGGTGCAGAGGGGTGCGTGCGCCCAGCAGGCCGCCAGGGAGAGGCTGGGGCTTGCCGTGCTGCTGGCGGGCACCGGCCTTGCCTTAAAGTGGAGCCTCCTCGGGGAGATCGGCTGGGACGCTTCCTGCCTGGTCGAAGACCAGGCGATGACCGTGGACCTGCTCCTGCGGGGGCACAGGGTGAGGTACTGCCCGCAGGCGGTGGTTTACGACGAGAAGCCGGCCTCGCTGTCGTCCAGCGTTGCCCAGAAGGAGCGGTGGGTGAGGGGCAGGGCGGCGCTCGCCCGCCGGGCGGTGCCGCAGCTCCTGGGGCGGTTCTTTAGGTGCCGCGACCTCCGGGCCCTGGAGCTTGCGATGCTGCTCCTTCAGCCCGCCAGGGCTGTTCTGCTGGCGCTTCTCTTGGGGTTTGCGGGGCTCTCGGCCCTGCTCCCCCGGATGTGGCTGCTGGGGTCCCTCATCTGGGCGGCGCTGCTGACGGGCCAGCTCCTCCTGCCGGCGGTTTCCGTGCTTGCCGGCGGCGGGGGCGTGCGGGGCTTTGCCGCGGGGCTGCTTTTGCCCGCGTACTCCCTGCTTCCCACGCTTTCCGCGTGGCTGTCCGCGTTGTCGGGCCGGCGGGCGCTGTGGCGGAGGACCCCGCACGTCCGGGGCGTGGGCCTGAAAGAGCTGGGACTGGGGGGAGAGGTGACCGGTGCGCGGCCAGGTGGCGGTGTTTGATGCGATTTACAGGAGGGAGCTCGGGCGGGGCGTGCTGCCGCGGGCGGACCCGGCGTGGGTTGAGGCCCTGCTCTGCGCCCTGGGGGACGTGGCGGGGAAGGACGTGCTGGAGGCCGGGTCGGGGTCCGGGGTGCTATCGCTTGAGCTCGCCCGGCGGGGAGCGAGGGTGGTGCTGCTGGACCGGAGCCCTGCCGCGCTCGAGCTCTCGCGGCGGGTTTTCGCCGCGGCTTCTCTGCCCGGGCGGTTCGTCGAAGGCGACGCCTTCCGGATGCCGTTTCCGGACAGCACCTTCGACGCGGCCTGGAATTTCGGGGTGCTGGAGCACTACGGGAGACGCGAGGCGGCGGCCGCCCTGGCGGAGATGGCGCGGGTGGCGAGGCCGGGCGGGCTGGTCGTCGTGGGGGTGCCGTTTGCCCGGGCCTTGCTTTACCGGCTGGGGAAGTGGTGGCTCGGGGTCCGCGGGGCGTGGGAGTTCGGTCCCGAGTTCCCGTGGCTCACCGCGCGTGACGTGGTGCCGCCGGGATGCGTGCTCGAGCGGGAATTTGTGGCCGACCTTGCCGGGCAGGCGGTGTTCCTGCCGGGCCGGGCGGGGAGGGTGGCTGTCAGGCTGCTGCGCCTAGCGGCCTCCCGGCCCGTGGTGCGGCGTGCGGCCCTGCGGGTTCTCGGCGGCTACCTCCTGGTTGCGGTGATGCGAAAGGGCCCGGGGGCGTGAGCGCGCGGGAACTGGGCGATTGGCGTGGTTGCGGTCATGGGTTGGGGGCTGCTTTTGCGCTTCCTCGTGCTACTTTCGGTGGCCGCGTGGTGTCGGAGTGCAACCACGCGGCCAGCTGGGTGGCGGGGAGGGGTTTTAGCCCCCGTCGCTCTGTTGTGCAGATGCCGGCAAACCTTGGGCGTGTGGAGGGGGTTGTGGTGGAGCTGAACCAGCTGTTTCAGTACTGTGCCGAAGTGGGTGCGACGGATCTGGTCCTGACGGCCGGGGCGCCGCCCCACGTGAGGCTTGCGAACAGCCTGGAGCCGGTTCCGGGGGCGGCTCCCCTGGGGCCCGAGGATACCAGGCGGGCGGCGGCGCAGGTCGTGCCGCCGGAGGTGTTCGAGCGGTTCGCCCGGGAAGGAGACTGGGACGGCTCGCTGGTCACGCGGCACGGCCGGTTCCGGGTGAACGTCTTCCTGCAGCGCGGCTCCTTCGCGCTGGCGCTGCGGAGGATACCCAACCGGATCCCTTCGATGGAGGAGATCGGCCTGCCGCCGTCCGCGCAGCGTTTCTGCGAGTCGCCCAAGGGCCTGGTGCTGGTTACCGGCCCCACGGGGTCCGGGAAGTCGACCACGCTGGCGGCCATGGTGGACCACATTGCCGGGACGCGCGCGGGCCACATCGTGACGGTGGAGGATCCCATAGAGTACAGCTTCCGCCACGCCAGGTCGCTTGTCGAGCAGCGCGAGGTGGGCCGTGATGCCCAGTCGTTCGAGCGGGCCCTGCGTGCGGCCCTGAGGCAGCGGCCGGACGTGCTGGTGGTGGGGGAGATGCGCGACTTAGAGAGCATGCGGGTTGCCATCACCATGGCCGAGACCGGCCACCTGGTGCTGGGGACGCTGCACACGAACGACGCGGCCCAGACGGTTGACCGGATCGTCGACGTATTCCCGCCGGAGCAGCAGAGGCAGGTGAGGGTGCAGCTGGCCGCGTGCATTGTCGGGATAATCAGCCAGGTCCTGCTCGCGAAGCGGGACGGTTCGGGGCTGGTGGCTGCATTCGAGGTGATGGTGGGGACCCCCGCCGTGCGCGCGCTGATCAGGGACGGCAGGACGCACCAGATCCGGGGGGCGATGCAGTCGGGTGCCGCGGACGGGCACGTGCTGATGGAGCGGTCCCTGGCCGAGCTGGTGAAGAAGGGGCAGGTGACGCAGGAGGCGGCGGAGGCCGCTTCCATGCACCCGGAGGACCTGCGCGCCTTCCTGGGGGTGTCCGGCCCGGCGGCCGTGGGCGCCGGAAAGCGGCCGTGGTCGGGAAGGTGGTGAGGCGTGCGGTTCAGGTACGTGGCGTACGAGGGCCGGAGGCGGCGGGTCGGGGTCATTGAGGCCGGGTCCGAGGCGGAGGTGGCGCGGGCGGTGGCTGCCGCCGGCTGGTTTCTGGTCTCGGTGGCCCCGGTGGGGGCCGGCCGGTCGCGGGGGTTTGTGTTTGCCAGGGCCGGCGGGCCGCAGCTTGCCTTCTTCTTCCGGCAGCTGGCCGCGGTGGTGCGGATGGGGCTGCCCCTGACGCGGGCGCTTTCCGTGCAGGCCAGGAGCGCGACGGGCGCGTGGCGGAGGGTGCTGCGCGGGCTGGAGGCGCGGGTGCGGGGCGGGGATTCCCTGGCTGATGCCATGGCTGCTTACCCGGGCTTCTTCCGGCCGCTGTTCGTGGAGGTGGTCAGGGCGGGTGAGCGTTCCGGCACCGCGGACGCGGCCCTTGAGCGCTGCGCGGGGTACGTGCAGGCCGAGCACGGCCTCCGGCAGAAGGTGAGGAGCGCGATGGTGTATCCCCTCGTGGTCCTCCTGTTCGCCGCCTCCGGCGGGGCCTACCTGGTGGCGGCGGTGCTCCCGAAGATCACCAGGATGTTTCTCGAGCTCGAGGTCCCGCTGCCGCTTCCCACCAGGGCCCTGATCGGCCTGACCGTTTTCCTGCAGCACCGGGGCCCGCTGGTGCTCGCGGCTCTGGGCGCCATGTTAGTGCTGCTCGCCGCGGGCCCGCGGCTGCCCGGGGTGAGGCTGCTGGTTGACGGTTTCCTGCTGCGCCTGCCGGGGGTCGGGCAGGTGGTGAGGGCGTCGGCGCTGAGCCGGTTCCTGCGCGTGCTGGCGGAGGGCCTGGAGGTGGGCCTTGCCCTGCGGGTGGCGCTGGAGCTGTCCTCGCGGTCTCTGGGCAACGGCGCTCTCGAGCGCCAGGTTGCGCCTGTGGTCCCGCGGGCGGTGTCGGGCGCCGGGCTTGCCGCGGCGCTTGAGCAGTCGCGGGTGTTCCCGCCCCTCGTGCCGCAGGTGGTGAGGCTGGGGGAGGAGAGCGGGACCGTTCCCCGGGTGCTGAAGGAGCTGGCGGACTACTATGAGGGCGAGGCGGACCGGGCCGTGAAGTCGGCGGTCGCCCTCGTCGAGCCGGTGATGGTATTTGCGGTTGCCGGCGTGGTGGGGTTTTTGGCGCTTGCCATTATCATGCCCATCTATGCCATGGTGGGCAGGCTGGCAGGGGGGTAGGCTGAGGTGCTGGATCCCAGGGTGGCTGCCGAGCTGGACAGGCAGGGTGACGCGCGCATTGGCGGCGTGCTGGGGTCGCAGGGGCGGGATGCCCGGTACGAGGAGCTGCTCAGGGAGGGTTACCAGGCCGTGGACCTGCGGCGGGAGAAGCCGTCCGAGGAAGCCCTGGGTCTCCTGCCGGAGGAGCTGGCGCGCAAGTACCGGGTGCTGCCGCTGGGCGAGCGGGGCGGGTACCTGGAGGTGGCCTGCAGCGCGCCCTCGCAGCAGCTGGCGAACCTGCTCAGCCTGAGGACGAGGAGGCCGGTGCGGTTCCGGGTGGCCCCCGCGGAGGAGGTCGACCGCGCGGTTGACGTGTACTACAGCCGCGTGGTGTCGCTGCCGCGGGACGAGGGGGGTGTTGCCGACGACACGTGGGCGGCGCGCATGGTGGATGCGTGCCTGCAGGGTGCGCTGCGGGCGCGGGCGTCTGACGTGCACCTTGACCCGCAGGAGGGCGAGGTGCTGATAAGGTACCGGATCGATGGCGTGCTGCATGACGCCGGGTCGATCCCGCTCGCGGGCTACCAGGCCGTGGTGTCCAGGGTCAAGGTGCTGGCCGGGATGAACGTGGTGGAGCACCTCCTGCCGCAGGACGGCCAGCTGGTGTTCGAGGGCCCCGCCGGGCCGGTGGACGTGCGGGTGTCCGTGGTGCCCTCCGTGCGGGGCGAGAAGGTGGTGCTGCGGGTGCTGGACCGCGGGAGGGTGGCGTTCGACCTGGGGTCGCTGGGGTTTGAGCCGGAGGCGCTGGCGGCCTACCGGAGGATGGTGGGGAAGCCGCACGGGATGGTGCTGGTGGTGGGCCCCACGGGCTCGGGGAAGACGACCACGCTTTACAGCAGCATCAGGGAGCTTGACCTCGAGGCACTCAACGTGATGACGCTGGAGGACCCGGTGGAGTACCAGTTCGCGCGGGTGACGCAGGTGCAGGTGAACCCCAGGGCCGGCCTGACCTTCGCGGCGGGCCTGCGTGCGTTCCTGCGGCAGGACCCCGACGTGATCGTGGTGGGCGAGGTGCGTGACGCCGAGACGGCGAAGATCGCGGTCCAGGCTGCGCTGACCGGGCACCTGGTGCTGTCGTCGCTGCACGCCATGGACTCGGTGTCGGGGCTGCTGAGGTTGGTGGACATGGGTGTGGAGCCCTACTTCGTCGCTGCGGCGGTGACCGGGGTGGTGGCGCAGAGGCTGCTGCGGAAGGTGTGCCCGGAGTGTCGGGAGGAGTATGTCCCTTCCGGCGCGGAGGCGGCTTTTTTCCGGGAATGCGGCCTGGAGCCGCCCGCGCGGCTTTTCCGGGGTGCGGGCTGCGCGTCGTGCGCCGGGACGGGCTACCTTGGCAGGACGGGGGTGTACGAGGTCCTGCCGGTGACGGAGGAGCTCAGGGCGCTGGTGTCCCGCGGCGCGGCCAGGGCTGAGGTGCAGGGAGCGGCCCTTTCCGCCGGGATGGAGCCGCTGGTCAGCGCTGCCCTGAAGAAGGTGCTGCGGGGCGAGACGTCGCTTGCTGAGGTGGTGAGGGCGGCGCATGGCTGACCTGGTGGTGCAGCTTGACCCCCCGGTGCTGCGGGTTTGCCTGGGCCGGGGTTTTTCTTTTGAGGTGCCGGTTTGCCCCCGCGCGGTGAGGGCGGGGATGGTGGAGGACCCCGACGGCGTGCGGGATGCGCTGCGCGAGGTGCTGCGCCAGGTGCTGCTGCGGGGCAGGAGGCCGCGGAGGGTGTGGTGGGTGCTGCCGCTGGAGGCGGTGGCCGAGCACGTGTTTTCGCTGCCGCCGGTGGCGCGCTCCGACCTGAAGCCTGCGGTGGAGAGGCTGGTCCGGGAGTGGCTGGGGCCTGACGCGCCGCCGGTTTCGGTGAGGTGGCGGGTGGTGGCGCGCGACGCGGACGAGGTGAGGGTGTATGCTTCCGCGGTGAGGCAGGACGTGCTTTCTTCCCTGGGGTCCCTGGCGGAGTCCCTGCGGCTGAAGGTGCGGGGCTGCCTGGGCCTCACGCCGCTTCTGTGCCAGGCGGTGCGGGGGGAGGGGTTTCTGCTCTACGCGGCGCCCTCGGGCCAGGTGCTGGCCGTGCTGGCGAGGTCGGGGCGGCCGGTGTGGCTCCAGAGGGAGGAGCTGGCCGGCGGGGATCCCGTTGCGGTGCTGGCGGGGGCGCCGGGCCGCTGCCGGGCGGAGGGGTACGCCTTCGGCCGCGTGGTGCTGGCGGGCGCGGCGGACAACGACGAGGTGGCCGCCGCGCTCGAGGCGGGCGGGCTGGCCGCCTCGCCCCTTCCCGGGTGGCCGCTGGGCGTGCTGGCGTCGCTGCCGCGCTGGCGGGTGGACTACGGTCCCGGCGGCGCGGAGGGGTTTTCCCGCAGGGCGCTGGCGCTGGCCATGGCCGTGGTGCTGGTCGTCGAGGCCTGCGCGCTCGGGGCCGGGTGGGCGCGTGCCCGCGCCCGTCTCGAGGCCGCGTACGCGCGCGTGGGGGCGCAGGCGGCCGAGGTGGCCAGGGTTCAGCAGGTGGCCCAGCAGGTGAAGGCGCTGAAGGCCCAGGTTGAGGAGATCGGGAAGCTGCTTCAGCCGCCGGAGCCGAGGCCCGACTGGGAGGCCCTGTACGGGGCCCTGTCCTCCCTGTCGGGTGCTGTGGTGCTGGAGAAGGTCGACGCCGCGAAGGTCCCGGAGGGCGCGGCCTGGGTGCTGACGGTGCACGGCCGCGCGCCGTCGGTGGGCGAGGTGGTGAGGTTCGCGCGGGCGCTGGAGGCGGCGCCGTTCTCGGTTCCCTGCCTGGTTTCCGTCCAGGTGGGGCAGGACGGGTCGGCGGTGTTCCAGCTCAAGGTCAGGTGGTCGCCTTGAGGAGGCTGTGGTTCAGGCTGTTTGTGCTGTGGTTCTGCGCCGCCCAGGTCCTCTTCCTGGTCCTGGGGGCCAGGCTGTTCTTCGACCTGCGCGCGGCGGCCTCGGCGCTCAGGCAGCAGGAAGCCCTGCTCGAAGCGGGTTCCCGGGCGGCGCCGCAGGGGGTGGCGGAGCTGGAGAGGGTGAAGCAGGAGGCGCAGGCCAGGCTGCAGGAGGCGTCCGCGTCGCTGCCGGAGTCCCTGAAGTCGGCGGATGTCTTGGAGCAGGTGTACCTGGCCGCCCTGGCCGCGGGGGTCCAGCTCGGGCAGGTGGGGCTGTCCGGCTCGTCCGCGGAGGGCACTGCGCTGAGGAAGGTGGCGGTGGTGAGCGTCTCCGCGACCGTGCCGGACACGCGGGCGCTTTTGCGCTTTGTGTCGGAGCTGGAGAAGGGCCCGCGGCCCGCGCACGTGAGGTTGCCCTCGCTGCAGGTTTTCTCCGTGCCCACGGCGGTGAACCTGCAGGTTGAGTTCTGGTCGAGGAAGGGGCTTGAGGTGCCGTGAGGCTGCTTGAGGTGCTGGCCGCGCTGGTGATGGTGGGCGTGCTGGTGGCTTCCGCTGCGGGGGTTCACGAGGCGCTGGCTTCCGCAGGGTATTCTGACGCCGTGGCCTACGCCCGGCGGGTGGCGTCCTCGGCCCTGGCGGCGGCCATGGCCCAGCCCTACGGCGGGACCTACGACCTGTCGGGGGTGCCGAACCCGCGGGGCTGGCCGGTGTCGCTGCGGGTGTCCTACTACTCTCCGGGCTGCGACCCGGCGTTCAGCCCGTCCAACCCCGACGCGGGGCTCCAGCTCCTGGAGGTGTCGGTGTCCGACCCGGGCGGGAAGGAGCGGGCGCGGCTTTCCGCGCTCAAGTCGAGGTAGGTGGTGCTCGTGCGCAAGGGGGCGCTGCTGTTTGAGACCGCGGTGGCGCTGGTCATCGGCACGCTGGTGGTCGTGGCTTCGGTGGCGATGCTGGGCCAGGTCCTGGGCGCCGTGCGGCAGGTGAGGCTGCCCGCGCTGGAGGCGTGCGAGTCCGCGCTCTGGCGGCTGTGCTCCGCCACGCCGCCCGGCGGCGTGGAGGTGGGGGTGTCGGGGGTGGCGTTCCGGTACCTCACCGCGTACCGGGGAGGCGAGGTGAGGCAGGCCTCGCTGTCGCTTTCTGGTTCCGAGCTGGTGCTTTCCGAGGGCGGCTCGAGCCGCGTCGCGGCCCGCGGGATTAAAGAGGCGTCGTTTTCCGTCTCCGGCGGGCTTCTGCGCGCCAGCCTGCGGGGTGAAGGCTGGTCGTGGGAGCGCGACTTCGCGCTTCTGGGGGGTGGTTAGGTGAGGAAGGGGCAGGCGGCCCTGGCCGTGCTCTTCCTCTGCGCTTTCCTTGCCGCGCTTGCCGTGTGGGCGGCTCTGCTTGTGGCGGGGCAGGCGCTGCGCGGCGGGGCGTGGATGGGCCGGGAGGCGGGCTGGCGCCTGGCGGCGTCGTCGGCCCTGGAGTGGTCCAGGTGGCGCCTCTCGTCGGATGCCCGCTTCCTGTGCCTGGCCAGCCCGCAGGCTGAGGAGGCGCTGCCTGCTGAGGCGTCGCGGGAGGAGGTGAGGGCGAGGTACTTCCTGGAGAGCCGGGCGGGGCGGAGTACGGTGTACGGTCCGGACGTTTCGGTGCCCCCGGGGCTCCTCGCCGCCTTGTACGTGCTGGTGGAGGACGATTTCTCCGCCGGGGGGACGGCCGACTGGGCTCCGGTGACGGCGGCGGGGCTGGACCCGTCCTGGAGTGTGGTTCCTTCCGGCACCACCCCGGGCAGCGGCCAGGTGGAGCCGCCCGGGCTCTTCCGCGGCGGGAGCGAGGGCACGGTGGACGTTTCCGTGCCGTCGTTTTCCGGGCCGCCCGGTGGGGTCCCCGTGGGAAACGCGGCGGCGCTTGCCGTGTCGGTGGGCGCGGCCGGCCCGGCGCCCCCTGCGGTGCGCCTGAGCCCCCGCGTGCAGGTGGTGGAGACGGAGAGGGAAGTCCCCTTCACCGCGCTGGCGTGGGGCGCTTCGGGGGTGGCGCAGGCGGTGCCGCCCGGGGCTGTGTTTCAGGTGGCGGGCGGGCCGGGAAGCCTGGTTGCGGAATCGTGGGGGGTGAGGTACGTCCCGGCCGGCCCGGGCGCCGTGTGCGTGGCGGTGACTGCGGTGGTTGACGGGGTGCAGGTGTCGGACTCGGTTTACTTCCAGGTTGTGGCCCCGCAGCGGCTGTGCCGGGTGGTGCCCGTGGTCGGGGGGAGAGAAGCCGGCGCGGCCTGGGTGAGGGACCGGGGCGGGTCGGCGGAGGTGCTGACCTGGTCCCCGGCGAGGTGATGTTGTTCGCATGCACACTGGAATCCTAATTCAGCGCAGTCAGGGAGGTGGTACTGTGTGTTTCGGCGCTTCGTGGTACTGATGACTGTCCTTACCCTGGCGCTGTGGGCGTCGGGTCTAGGAACTGAGCGGGTGTGCCTGGCGGTGGGCCCTTCGACGCAGCTCGGGCCGCTGAGGTTTGCCGCTCCCGACTCGGTTGGTGGCCAACAGGTCCGCAAGCTGGCCGCGCGGCGCGAGAGCCAGGCAGGGGTGGTGTTTTCCGGTTCTGAGGCCGTGGGTGCTCCGGGAGCTGTGCCGCCGGGTTCGTACGTGCTGATGGTCAGCGGGGGAGAGGAACTGGGCCGCGGTGTTGCCGGGGAGGATGGCTCTTTCCGGATTTCCCTTTCGCGGTTGCCTGCCGCGGGCAAGTCCGCGTTCGTCGCTTACGCTCCAACCCCAATTCCCGCTTACGGCTGGGAGCGGATGGGGTACGGCCCCCCGCAGGTCTGGTCGCTGATCCAGACTCCGTGGGGGGAGGTCTGGGCGTCAGGATACGGCTATCCCGCGCGGGCCATGCGCTACGTTGGAAACGGCCAGTGGGAGCAGCTCCCGCAGAACGACGACACGGCATATGCTGGCGGAATATGGCAGCTTACCGTCTCGCCGAAGGACGGCAACGTGTATGCCATAAGCCGCGATGGAGCAAGGCCCCGTGATGTGTATCGCTGGACTGGGAGTGGCTGGCAGCACCTTAACTTCCCGGCTTCGAGCAAGCCGTACGTGTTCACGTGCGGTCCTGATGGCCGGCTGTGGGCTATAAACGTAGACCCCATGGCCTGTTACTTCTGGGACGGCAGCTCCTGGCACTACGCTTTTGACCGGTGGAACCCTCCTGCAGGATCGGGCTGGCCGGTACCTACAGACTATAGTTCGCTTGTGGGAGCCGTGCAGGTTGCTCCCGATGGGACGGTGTATGCAAAGTGGGACTCGTGGTCCGGAAAAGGTGTGACCGCGTGGAAAGACGGGACGGGCTGGTGGCTGGGGCCGTATCCGGGGCTGGGTTACGGGCCGCAGCTTGCTGTGGACGCGGTGGGTGGGGTGTATGCTGGCGGGTCCGCGGGCGTGTACCACTGGACGGGGTCAAGTTGGGTGCCCCTGCCGGTGCCGGGGGCTTACTCGCAGGGGGTCCTCGCGCTGCTTGCTGCGTCTGACGGTTCCCTGTTTGCCTTCCTGCCGGACTACCTGAACCCCTCTTCCGACCCGCTCTCGCTGCGCGCGGCCCGTTATGACGGAACTGCATGGACAATACTGCCTCCGTTCCCCTTGGCTTCCCGTAGCGACAACACCGGCTACAGCGCCGTGTGCCAGGTAGGTGATGCGATATGGTTCGCGTCGTCGTCCGAGCAGGGCTGAGATGGTTCAGCTGGGTGTCCTGTGTACCGGTTGCCCATGGCGGTTGGTCCTTGAGCCCGCCGGCGGTTTGCTTCTGCAGCGGGCAGGTGGGGTCGTTGCTGGTGCGCGGCCCCACCTTTTTAAAAGACGGGAGGGATGGGCGTGAAGGTGACTGACGTACAGCGAACCTTCCCGCGGAGGTTCCGGGGGTATGACCCGGAGGCGGTGAGGGTGCACCTTGAGCAGGTGGCGGAGGCGCTGGCGGCGGCGGAGCGCGAGGCCGCGCGGCTCAGGGCCGAGAACGAGGCCCTGAAGGCTGACCTGGGGCAACGCTACCGGTCCGAGCACACCGTGGCGGAGGCGCTGCTTCAGGCGCAGGAGCTGGCCGCGCGGGTCAAGGCCGATGCCGAGGCGGAGGCGAAGGCCGTTGTTGACGCCGCCCGGGCGGAAGCAGAGAGGATGCTGTCGGTTGCCCGGGCGGAGGCGGATGCCCGCAGGGCGGAGGCCGAGGTGGCGGCGCAGGAGGCCGAGCGCCGGCTCGCCCACCTGCGCCGCCTGCTGGCGGAGGCCGTTTCGCGGGCGCGCGCGGCCCTTTCCGGCGGCCTGGAAGCGGTGGGCATGGCCGAGGCGTGGCTGGGCGGTGTCCGGGAGGAAGGAGGTGAAGGCGGTGGTGCGGGTGTTTTCGATGGCGTGGACGCGCCGTAGGCGGGGCTTCACGCTTACCGAAATGCTGGTTGTCGTGGTCGTCCTGAGCGTCCTGGCCGGGGTCGTCGTGGGGGTCCTGCCCTCCGCGGCTAAGAGGGCGAAGAGGTCTGCTCTGGTGAGCACGCTTGCGGAGCTGCAGGGGCAGGTGCACAGGTTTTACGCGGAGTCGAACCGCTACCCGTGCGCGGTGCAGCCCACGGAAACGGCCGCGCAGGAGCTTGACCTGAACGCTGCTGATCCGCGCGGGGCGGCGTTCCTGGGAGGGTACATCCGCTTTGCGCCTGACACCCGCGCGCGGGAGCTGGGCCTTGACCCGGCCGGCGGCGAGGCGGTGTACTACGGGGTTGTGCACTGCGGCCGCGTGTTTGCGACCCAGGTGGCGCCCCAGAGCGGGGCGTGGACGGACGGGAACACCCTGGTGTGGGTGCAGAACAACCCCTGGCGGCCGTACCGGCTGGCGGACATCTGCGGCCTGGAGGGCGGGACCCTGACTCCCGGTACGCCTGCCAGCATCACGCTGTGGGCTTCGCAGCAGGAGGCTCAGCCGGGGCAGACGATCACCGTGTACGGCCGGGTGGTTGACTCCGCAGGCAGCGGGGTGCCGAACGCCCAGGTGCGCGTGGATATTACGGGCTCGGTGACGGGCACGCGGTCGGTCACGGTGACCACGGCCCAGGACGGCACCTTTTCCGTGGACGTGACGACGGACACGCCGGAGTACATCGTGGTGTCGGCGACGGTGCTCTGAGAGAGGGGCCCGGGGTATCCCGGGCCCTTTTTATTTTGGAGGTGGTTGCATGGCAAAGCGTGTTCTGGCGGTCCTGGCGGCGCTGGTCCTGTGCGCCGTGCTGCCGGTTTCCGGGACCCGGGCCGGTGT
>Ga0080004_1102481_pt1 | contig 12335 bp, 10 predicted proteins | sample WasSprMetagenome_FD_69207 | JGI IMG/M metagenome (GOLD analysis project Ga0080004, IMG submission 69207) | Sulfidic aquatic microbial communities from Washburn Spring, Yellowstone National Park, USA - WS (SPADES assembly) (version 2) | ecosystem: Environmental > Aquatic > Thermal springs > Hot... | reverse complement strand
AAGATAGCTGATGGAGCGTACGCTGAGTACATAAGATTACCCAAGAATGCTCGTAATTATAAATTGCCCGAAGGATTTCCACTGCGAGTTGCTCCTTACGTGGAGCCTCTGGCTTGTGCCATCCATGCAGTAGAACGAGCCGACATTCAGTTTAACGATGTTGTTGTTATTGCAGGTCTTGGAGCTTTGGGGTTGGGAATGATACAGGCGGCTAGGCTGAAAAATCCGAAGTTATTGATTGGTATTGATGTTAAGGAAAAGCGAAATAAGCTGGCGAAAGAATATGGAGCCGACTTAGTGCTTAATCCCCTCAAGGAGGACGTTGTGGCCCGTGTGAAGTCCATGACTGGCGGGTATGGCTGTGACGTTTATATTCAAGCAAGTGGTCATCCTTCAGGGGCAGTACAGGGTCTTCAGATGGTTCGAAAACTGGGGAGATTTGTAGAGTTTAGTGTTTACAACGATCCTGTAGTTGTAGACTGGAGCATCATTGGTGATAGAAAAGAGCTTGATTTGCGAGGTGCACACTTGAGCCCATATACTTATGATTCAGCAATTCGCTTCCTTAATGATGGTAGGGTTAAGGCAGATAAGATTATTACTCATGAAATTCCCCTTGAAAGATTCAAGGAAGGCTTTGAGCTTGTTGAAAAGGGAGAGGATTCTATCAAGGTTGTGCTGATTCCATAAGGCATCGTGCTGTGAATCAGGAGTTACTACAGAAGCAAAACCTGCCGTCAAACAGGTTTTGCTTCTGTAGTTTAGCGTCTATTGTGCCTAGTCAGCATGGTCTCATATGGGTTTCTGCAAGCCTGCCATGCTGGTAGTGCTAAGACTTTTGTGTCACTTCTCTTAGACCTCAACCAGTGCCTCCTCTGACCGGACCCCTGTCCCATACCTCTCTTTTCTCATTTTTTCTGAAGCTAACTTGCTCAAGTGCCAGTTAGGCAGCATCCTCTTCCTGTAGCTTTCGTTCATCTGCTCCGTAACCATAAGGAGCACCTTTCCCTCAGCCTCTGGCTGGCATAGTGTTGCGTCTACTGTGTCCGGTCAGCATGATAGCTTCCCATCTGGATTTCCGCAAACCCTCGGAGCCGACGGGCTCCCCAGGCCTGATCCAACTCACTCAAAACCAAATACAGAAGCTTTTCCGCAGCCTCTTCACGACAAAACACTTCCACCACCTTGGTCCGCCTCTTCACCTCCTTGGCGAGCCGTTCCAGCTGGTTCGTGGTGGAGAGGTAGCGGCGGAGAGGTTGAGGATGACGCAGGAACGCCAAGAGAGCATAGGCTTTGGTCTCCCACCGCTCCACGATCTTGGGATAGACCGTGCCCCACCGCTCCCGCAAGCTCCGTAAGGCTTCTTCGGCCTCCTCCCGGATCTCGGCCCGGTAGATCTCCTTGAGATCCTCAGCCAGCGCCTCCCAGTCCTTCTTCTGGCTTTTGTTCAAAGCGTCCCGGACCGCGTGCAGAACACAGAGCTGCCAATCCGCCTCAGGGAAGATCTTCTTGATCGCCTCCTCTAAGCCTGGGAGGTCGTCGGTAATGAAGATCCGCACCCATTGGACCCCGCGCCGCTTGAGATCCTTGAGCACCTCCTCCCAATTCCGGGCACTTTCTCCTTCCGCGCCGAAGAGCCAAAACCCGAGGATCTCCCTTCGTCCATCGAGTTTGATCCCGAGAGCAATGGAGACCAGCTCCTTGGCCGTTTTCCCTCGACGGATGGAGAAAAAAGGTCCCATCCAGAAATACCACACAGTACTCCTTGCTCAGGGACCTTTCCCGCGAGAGCTCCACTTGTTCTTGGGTACCCTCGAGAGACAGGAGATACTCTGGGGCAAGGAGAAGGCGCCGTAAATCCCTTTTCAGGAACGTCCCTTTTCAGGAACGCGGAGATCTTCCGGGTGCTTCCACCGACAGCAGAGAGAGCCAGAATAGCCTCGGAAAGTTCCAGAAAGATCCGCTTTCGGTAAGGGAGGATCTGGGGATGGAAATTGCCCTCCCGTACACGGGGGACTTTGAGGTCCTCCACTGGCCCCACCAGGGTAAGGAGGTCACGGCTGACAGTAGCCGTTGGCCTTCGTGGGATGGTTTTCCAGGGAGATCTCCCGTTCCTCCCTCATGAGGGCCTCCAGCAACTCCTTCACCATGGTCTTGATCCGCTCCTCCACTTCTTTTAGGATTTCCTCGCAGTTTTTGTGCCGCATGGTAGCCTTCCCTCCTTTCATTTCCCGGTTTTCCTGAGAAGGCTACCATGCTGCTCTTTGGACACACTTCCTGAGGCACTACCGGAGAAGATGAAGAAAACACAAGCCAGGAGAACTTATTACAAAACGGTCTTTGCCAGTTTAAGTACCCCTACTGCTGTGAGATAATCAGTAACCAGCACATTAACGTATTCACCCCTTAGGGCTCCGACAAGGGGTTTTACTTTTCGCTCTCCAAACGCTATACCAACTCTCACAGGGATGTTTCGCAACTGGTCTAAGGTAATGCCAATAATTCTATCGTCCATCTCGGTCTTAACCGGACGGCCTGCCAGGTCAAAATACCGACCCACAACATCACCAACTCCGCCGGATTCTATAAGCCTGTTCATCTGAGCTATAGTAACAAAACCTGCTTTAAATAAAGACGCGTCGCTACTTAGATCACCAACTCCCAAAAAAGCTTTATTAACCCTTGTCATCAGCTCGAACACCACCCGTATCTGCGGCTCCTCTATAAGGTAACACTTCGTCTCGGGGCGACTCACTACAGCCGGGGCGTACAAGTAAAAGCAGTGAGCTCCCGGAAAGTACCGAGTAATATCATAGGGGTTAATTTTCGGTTCCCCAGCAGATAGCCCCCCCAATAACTGCACTACGGTTACACTAGATAAGTCCTTCTCAGTCTTAAACCTGCTGAAAACCTCTCTCAAGGTTAAACCCCAGGCTACCCCTATCGTGTCCCCTGCTTCGATAATCTTCTCCACATACTGAGCTGCAGCATCTGCAAAAAAACGCTCCCTATCCTCCTCAACCGTCGGAATAATAATACATTCCTGAAGCTTAAAGAGAGACGCAAGTTCCATCTCTATTTCGGGAAAATACTGATGGCGATGCAAATGAACTCTGTACTCTACAACCCCCCTTCTTTCGGCTTCTTTAAGCAAGCGCGAAATCTTAGACCTGCTTGTGCCTAAGAGATCGGCGATCTCCCGTTGGTTTTTCTTAGCGACGTAATATAACCAGGCTACACGCTCTACAAGGAAAACGTCTTCCCTCACATCATTTCTCCTTCCAAGCGGCTCTTCAGTTCGCTAAGAAACTTGGCAGCATAGTATCCATCGATCAAGCGATGATCACACACCAAGGAAATTTTACCTAGCTTGTCTGGAGAAAGCCTCCCTAAGGTTAGAAGCCCGGATTGATTCTTGTATATCACCCCTGTGAAACTATCTACGGGAAAAACCCCGAGGTTCGAGACTGTGAAAGTACCGCCTTTATATTCCTCCGGTAACAGCTTATGAGTAAGTGCTCGAGTAACGAGATCGCGCCTTTTGATGTGTATCTCTGGTAGAGCAAGCTCATCAGCTTTACGTATGACCGGGATTAACATTCCGTCATCCACTGCAACAACATAACCTATGTTGATTTCTCCGTACAGGTATATAGTGTCTTCTTCCCAGTATCCGTTAAGTAACTCATATTCGCGCAACAATCGAGCAACGTGGTATAATATAACATCCACTGGTTTAACCCCGCTTCTCTGGGATAGAGAAAAGGCTGCGCCGGCATCAAACTCCACAGTTACATGGTAGTGGGGAACTTTGGAGAAGGACTCAGATGTAATGTGAGCCACAACTCTGCGCATCTTAGAAGGTACCACTACCTTCAAATCTTCACTCACTTTGTACCAGCTCCTCCAGCGAGTCAGTGATGTAAGCTATTACCTGCCCTACTTTTGCGCTGCCTCCCTCGGGAAGGAGTATCTTTCTTAAGTAACCCGAGAAAAAGGACTCCACCTCAAGAATAGCCTTGTCTGTTTCGACCTCGAGAAGCGGTTCACCACGCTCCACTCTGTCCCCTTCCCTCTTGAGCCACCTTACAATGGTACCTTCTTCCATTGATTCACCTAATAACGGCATAATGACCTTATATGTCACCCTACCATCTCCCTTCCAGCCCTGCCTTGTACTACTTCTATTGCAGCCTGAAAGATTTCCTCCTCTGAAGGGATAGAAGCTTTCTCCAAGACGGGAGAACATCCTATAATGACATCTTTACCTGCAATTCGAGATACTCTCTGTACATTTGGAACCAACTCTATAACCCTAGCGAAGATTTCAGCACTCATTCCGGCTGTTTTATTGGCCTCGGTCACTATAAGGACTCGCTTGGTTTTCTCTGCAGTCTTCTTAAGAGCCACATCGTCAAGAGGGCGCAAAGTTCGTAAGTCGAGCACTTCAACCGATATACCTTCCTCTTCCAGAGCTTGCGCTACCGATAAGCAGCTGTGGATCATCTTAGAGTAAGAAATTATGGATAAGTCGGTACCTTCACGTTTCAAGTCAGCTTTGCCGATTTCAACCATATATTCTTCTTCAGGTACAGGTCCTTTAAAGTTGTATAGCCCCTTGTGCTCGATAAAGAGGACGGGGTTATCATCCCTTATAGCTGATTTTATTAACCCCTTAGCATCGTAGGGGGTAGAAGGCATCACTACTTTCAAGCCAGGTATATGAACAAACCACGCTTCAAGGCTCTGAGAGTGTTGTGCTGCCGCTGATCTTCCCGTTCCACCTTGAGTTCTTATAACTAAAGGGACCTTTACTTTTCCGCCACTCATAAAGTGAAATTTGGCCGCTTGATTCACTATTTGATCCATTGCCAAGGTTACAAAATCTATATACATAATCTCTGCAACAGGCCTAAGACCAAGCAATGCCATCCCTACAGCAGCACCCACTATCAGAGCCTCTGACATTGGGGTATCAAGTACCCTAAAAGGGCCGAATTCCTCAAGCAAGCCGTGGGTGACCTTGTAAGCCCCTCCATATACTCCTATGTCCTCGCCTAAGAGACAAACTTTCTCATCTCGCCTCATTTCCTCTAGAATTCCTTCCCTTATAGCATCCCTGTAAGTCAGTTCCCTCATATTTTCCCTCCTTCACGCGTATATATCCTCGAAAATTTCTTGGGAGTCTGGATACGGGCTACTATCAGCAAACCTTACCGCTTCGTCAAGTATTTTCTGTATCCTTTCTTGCATCGTCTTTATGTCCTCCGTCGTCAAGACTCCCCTTTCTATCAACTTCCTCTGGTATTGTTTTATGGGATCTTTTTGTTTCCACATCTCTTCTTCCTCTTTAGTCCTATACGGAGCAGAATCAGTACGAGAATGACCATAATATCGGTAGGTCTTTGACTCTATCAGAGTAGGACCATTACCATTGCGAGCTCGTTCTACTGCAGCTTTAGTAACTCTCAAGACCTCTTCTACATCCATACCATCTACAGCTTCCCCAGGTATTCCATAAGCACAAGCTCTCTTATAGAGCTCTTTAATAGAAGATGATCTTTCCACAGACGTTGACATCGCGTACTGATTGTTTTCTATGACATACACAATAGGCAACTTATGAAGTGCTGCAAAGTTAAGGGACTCGTGGAAAACCCCTTCGTTAATTGCCCCATCTCCAAAGGGACAGAGAACCACTTGTTTGGTTCCCCGATATTTAATCGCGTATGCAGCGCCAGTAGCTATGGGTATCCCTGCGCCAACTATCCCGTTAGCACCAAGATTACCTAGCTCGATATCTGCTATATGCATCGAGCCGCCCTTCCCTTTACAATAACCGGTTTTCCGGCCAAACATCTCTGCCATCATGAGTCTTACATCTGCTCCAAGGGCAATCATGTGGCCATGTCCTCGATGATGGCTTGTCATGTAGTCCCCCTCTTCCAATGCTGCTACTATTCCAACAGATGTGGCTTCTTGACCTATAGAAAGATGGAACATGGTTCCGGCCAGCTTGCTGTAAGCAAACATTTCTGAAATCTTGAGTTCAAACTCCCGTATTAGCATCATATAAAACAGCAACGATTCAGGAGTACTCAGATGCCTCATCTGGATTACACCCCCTCAAACTGCGTAGACAGTCCAAAAAATACTTACTGGAAGCTAAATTTTGATTTCCTCTTTGTACACAGCAGCAATAACAGCTACAATCATAATGGACCCTTTTATAATATCCTGAATGTAAGGAGAAAAACCCATAAGCAAAAGCCCATTGGCTATCGTCCCCACTATGAGAGCACCAGTTAGTGTCCCCAGAACATTTGCCTGCCCAGGTTTAAAAACTGTCATACCAATAAAAACAGAACCTAAGCCTTCCAAAAGATACTCTCCACCAGCAGTAGGTTGTCCTGAACCCAGCCTTGCAACTAAGACTATCCCTGATATCGTTGCCGCTACGGAGGAAAGCACGAAGATCAGAACCCGATAAAATGTTATTGGCAGACCGACCAACCTTGCTGCTAAAAGATTTTCTCCAATAGCGTATAAATGTCTACCAACTGCCGTCTTCTCCAGCAAAATATAGGCCAAGATCACGACAACAACCATTATGACGACGGGCATGGGAATTCCAATAAGATAGCCTTGGCCAAGAAACGTAAAACCTTTTGGAAATTGAGCATATATAGCCTTGCCCTCGGTAACTAATAGTGCCGCTCCAGAAGCGACGGAGAGCGTACCCAGTGTTGCTATGAGTGAAGGAATTCCAACTACAGCCACGAGAAAACCGTTTAGAAGACCAAATCCCGCTCCAAACAGAAGAGTTATTGTCATAGCTATTCCAAGCGGAATGTTCGCATGTATTAGAAGCTTCGCAATGATTATGCCAGTGAGCCCGGCAAGACCTCCTACCGATAGGTCTAATTCTCCCGCTGCTCTGCATATAGTCAGTCCTGCCGCAGTAATTGTAAGGAGCGAAATCTGCCTTAAAACGTTTAATAAGTTACGGCTCGTGGAAAACATAGGGGAGACTAAGGAAAAGACAACAATTAAAAAAACTAAGGCTATAAAAGTTGAATAATTGCTTAGGAAATGCAAAAATTTTTTAAACATACGGTTAACTCACCCTTTCAACCCAGAATCTCGCTTTTCGTTGTATTTACGAAACTACCTTGCTCAGATAACAGCATCGAGGACAGTATTCCCTCGGTGGAAAACTCCCTGCGGGAAAATTCCTTTACTACCCTACCCTTCCTAAAAACATAGATTCTATCGCACATTCCTAAAAGCTCCATTAAATCAGAAGACGCCAACAGTACACCAATTCCAAGGGAATTGATTAACTCACACAGTATGTCGAAAAACTCAGCTTTTGCTCCAACGTCAACACCTTGGGTGGGTTCATCCAATAAATAAACACGAGGTGATTTCATCAACCATCTACCCAACACAACTTTCTGGCGATTGCCTCCGCTAAGGTTTCTTACCGGATCCTCCAGTCTGGCGGTATCTAGTCGCACGCTGGATAACACGGACGTTACCTGCTTTTTCTCCTTCTTCGTATTAACCAATCCCAGAGAATTCGTGAAATTCTTGAGAAAGGCTATGCTACTATTGTAACGTGTCGAAAATCTCATAAATAAAGCCTTCTCATTGCGGTTATCCGGCAAAAGGTAAACCCCCCTCTTTATGGCCGAGGAGGGAGAAGAAGGTTTAAATCGCTCTCCACTTAAGAAAACTTCGCCCTTCAACACTTGACGATGCCCATACAGAGCTTCGAGAAATTCGGTTCTTCCTGAACCTACTAATCCCGCGAGGCCTACTATCTCACCCTGCCGTAAGACTATCTCGTCGACCTGTACTTCAGGAGTGACAAAATCCCGAATCTCTAAGAGGACGTTGTCTTGCACTATGTTTTTCTTGGGATACCTTGCTTCTATCGTTTTCTCTACCATCATACTTATCAATTCTCTTTCAGAAACCTCACTAATACTTTTAGTAGCAACCTTTTGGCCATTGCGCAAAACCGTAACTTTATCAGCGACTTCGAAAACCTCTTCAAGACGGTGTGTAATAATTATCACCGCAATTCCTTCTTGCTTGCATCTTCTGAGTATCCGGAAAAGAACCTCAGTTTCCCTTTCACCCAAAACAGCAGTGGGCTCATCGAGTATCATAACCTTTGGTTTCATCCAAAGCACCCTAAGTATCTCGACGAGCTCTTTATCCCCTTCTCCCAGCTTCTTAACAGGTCTCCTAATATCTACCTGTATGCCAGTTCTATTCATAATGTCCTTAAGCTCATCTGCCGCCTTCAAGTCATTAGGTATGAACTTTTCTCGCCCCAAAAATATATTCTGAATCGCGTTAAGAGAAGGGACCAAATGTCTGTCTTGATGTACTATTCCAACTCCGAGCCTGATACTCTCGTTTATTCCTCCCAAAAATTCCTGGCCTGCTATTATCACTTTACCAGAGGAAGGCTTCACATTACCTGCAATTATTTCGACCAGCGTAGATTTTCCTGCTCCGTTCTCCCCTACAATTGCGTGGATTTCTCCAGGGTAAAAATCAATGCTGACTCCCTTCAAAGCCTCAACACCAGGATAGAACTTGTGCAAATCTATTACCTTGATAATTGGCTCCTTCTGCAAGGTTCCATTCCTCCTCAAAACTTGCAAAGGCCCGAGGTTAGTACCGGAAATTTCCGGTACTAACCTCGGGCCTTTCCTACTCCCTCAGATTCCTTCTCACTCCCACGGCATTCTATAAGGTTGCTTATCCTCTTCTGGAACATTAGCTGGTGTAACAAGGGTAACAGGAACATAGACATTCTTTGTAATTAAAACTTCTTCAGGGGATTTTCCGAGAACGTGTATCTGCTCTATAATTTCAACAGCCTTAGCCGCAAACCACTCAAACTCCTGAGCAACGGTGGCGATTAAAGGACTATCTGGATTGCGAATCTCCGCATAGGCGTGGGGATGCCCATCAGCTCCCACAACAAATATCTTTTCCCTCGAGTATCCAAAGTTTTGGAGGACTTTTGTAGCGGCTACGGCTAAATCATCCCAGGCACACCAAACAGCGTTGATTTGGTCACCGAACCTGGTAACAAAGTCTTCCATGGCCTTCTGGGCATCCTCGTAAAAGTTGGTATAACGCACGTTATAATCAGCCAAGAGTTTAATGTTGGGATACTCTTCGAGAACAGCATTCAACGTTTCACGCCGTTGCCGAGTACCATGGTGTTCCTTCATACCGATTGCTACAATGTTCCCTTTATAGCCCAGCTTGTCCGCTAAAAATGCCCCCATCTCTGCACCAATTATGAAATTATTGCTCGTAATGTTACACGCTACACCAGGCACAAGGCCAGAATCGATGGCATAAATGGGTATTCCTGCTTCATTAGCCATTTTAATTGCTCCCTCAAGTGCTGGAAGCTCAGCCATTGCCACTACTATGGCATCAACCTTTCTCTCAACGAAAGTCTCTATAAAGCTGGCTACCTTTTCGGGAGATCCCTTGCCATCACCGGTCAATACTTGCCAACCTTTCGGTTCGGCAAGCTTTTTAAAAGCGTCCATAGTTCTAACTTGGGAAAGTGCACTTGCATTTTGAACCACAAGTCCAACTGTTATTTCTTTTGCTGATACCATAACTACTAAAGACAACAAAAGAGCAAACACGAAAAGAATCGTCAAAACCTTTTTGAAACCTCCCATCCTTGTTCCTCCTCTCCTTGTGCACATATGTGCACAAAAGTGTTTTTTTTGCTAGAAACTATTTAGCATAAATTGAGAGACCTGTCAACGGTATTTTTAGGAATAACCTTTACTCTTTGTGAGACAAATCTTCTGAACAATTGCTTGCCACTTTAGCAAAAGACAAAAAGACCACAATAGTGTTCAGGGAATTGCGTAAAGTAAAGAAAGCAGCATGGTAACCCTTCCAAGGGAAAACGCGCAAGAAAGGCATAGTGTACTTTATTGTGTCAGGCTCCAAAAACCATTAACCTTCTGCTGATCGAACCAAATCCCAAGGTAGTGCCTCAGGAAGTGTGTCCAAAGAGCAGCATGGTAGCCTTCTCAGGAAAACCGGGAAATGAAAGGAGGGAAGGCTACCATGCGGCACAAAAACTGCGAGGAAATCCTAAAAGAAGTGGAGGAGCGGATCAAGACCATGGTGAAGGAGTTGCTGGAGGCCCTCATGAGGGAGGAACGGGAGATCTCCCTGGAAAACCATCCCACGAAGGCCAACGGCTACTGTCAGCCGTGACCTCCTTACCCTGGTGGGGCCAGTGGAGGACCTCAAAGTCCCCCGTGTACGGGAGGGCAATTTCCATCCCCAGATCCTCCCTTACCGAAAGCGGATCTTTCTGGAACTTTCCGAGGCTATTCTGGCTCTCTCTGCTGTCGGTGGAAGCACCCGGAAGATCTCCGCGTTCCTGAAAAGGGACGTTCCTGAAAAGGGATTTACGGCGCCTTCTCCTTGCCCCAGAGTATCTCCTGTCTCTCGAGGGTACCCAAGAACAAGTGGAGCTCTCGCGGGAAAGGTCCCTGAGCAAGGAGTACTGTGTGGTATTTCTGGATGGGACCTTTTTTCTCCATCCGTCGAGGGAAAACGGCCAAGGAGCTGGTCTCCATTGCTCTCGGGATCAAACTCGATGGACGAAGGGAGATCCTCGGGTTTTGGCTCTTCGGCGCGGAAGGAGAAAGTGCCCGGAATTGGGAGGAGGTGCTCAAGGATCTCAAGCGGCGCGGGGTCCAATGGGTGCGGATCTTCATTACCGACGACCTCCCAGGCTTAGAGGAGGCGATCAAGAAGATCTTCCCTGAGGCGGATTGGCAGCTCTGTGTTCTGCACGCGGTCCGGGACGCTTTGAACAAAAGCCAGAAGAAGGACTGGGAGGCGCTGGCTGAGGATCTCAAGGAGATCTACCGGGCCGAGATCCGGGAGGAGGCCGAAGAAGCCTTACGGAGCTTGCGGGAGCGGTGGGGCACGGTCTATCCCAAGATCGTGGAGCGGTGGGAGACCAAAGCCTATGCTCTCTTGGCGTTCCTGCGTCATCCTCAACCTCTCCGCCGCTACCTCTCCACCACGAACCAGCTGGAACGGCTCGCCAAGGAGGTGAAGAGGCGGACCAAGGTGGTGGAAGTGTTTTGTCGTGAAGAGGCTGCGGAAAAGCTTCTGTATTTGGTTTTGAGTGAGTTGGATCAGGCCTGGGGAGCCCGTCGGCTCCGAGGGTTTGCGGAAATCCAGATGGGAAGCTATCATGCTGACCGGACACAGTAGACGCAACACTATGCCAGCCAGAGGCTGAGGGAAAGGTGCTCCTTATGGTTACGGAGCAGATGAACGAAAGCTACAGGAAGAGGATGCTGCCTAACTGGCACTTGAGCAAGTTAGCTTCAGAAAAAATGAGAAAAGAGAGGTATGGGACAGGGGTCCGGTCAGAGGAGGCACTGGTTGAGGTCTAAGAGAAGTGACACAAAAGTCTTAGCACTACCAGCATGGCAGGCTTGCAGAAACCCATATGAGACCATGCTGACTAGGCACAATAGACGCTAAACTACAGAAGCAAAACCTGTTTGACGGCAGGTTTTGCTTCTGTAGTAACTCCTGATTCACAGCACGATGCCTTATGGAATCAGCACAACCTTGATAGAATCCTCTCCCTTTTCAACAAGCTCAAAGCCTTCCTTGAATCTTTCAAGGGGAATTTCATGAGTAATAATCTTATCTGCCTTAACCCTACCATCATTAAGGAAGCGAATTGCTGAATCATAAGTATATGGGCTCAAGTGTGCACCTCGCAAATCAAGCTCTTTTCTATCACCAATGATGCTCCAGTCTACAACTACAGGATCGTTGTAAACACTAAACTCTACAAATCTCCCCAGTTTTCGAACCATCTGAAGACCCTGTACTGCCCCTGAAGGATGACCACTTGCTTGAATATAAACGTCACAGCCATACCCGCCAGTCATGGACTTCACACGGGCCACAACGTCCTCCTTGAGGGGATTAAGCACTAAGTCGGCTCCATATTCTTTCGCCAGCTTATTTCGCTTTTCCTTAACATCAATACCAATCAATAACTTCGGATTTTTCAGCCTAGCCGCCTGTATCATTCCCAACCCCAAAGCTCCAAGACCTGCAATAACAACAACATCGTTAAACTGAATGTCGGCTCGTTCTACTGCATGGATGGCACAAGCCAGAGGCTCCACGTAAGGAGCAACTCGCAGTGGAAATCCTTCGGGCAATTTATAATTACGAGCATTCTTGGGTAATCTTATGTACTCAGCGTACGCTCCATCAGCTATCTT